>Ga0268247_10000077_pt1 | contig 30553 bp, 29 predicted proteins | sample AgamicOrMae_FD_200245 | JGI IMG/M metagenome (GOLD analysis project Ga0268247, IMG submission 200245) | Agave microbial communities from Guanajuato, Mexico - Or.Ma.e (v2) (version 2) | ecosystem: Host-associated > Plants > Phyllosphere > Phylloplane/Leaf | place: Guanajuato, Mexico | collected...
TGAAGCGCTGGACGAAGTAGGAATGCTGGTAAGACGGGAACCCGGAAGAATCGACGGAAAGACCATTTCTGTTAATGGCAGCCAGCAGCGCTTTATCGTTCTTATTGATGGAGAAGACTGATTTTTTCCGTGATGAGTTAAAATCGCTGGGTTAAGTGGGATAACGGGATAAGTAACAAAAAAGATATATAAATCATAATCTTAATATATACATCCTTATCCCAACTTAACCCAAGTTATCCCAGATGATTGTTAATGAATTGTACAACTTATCCAAAAAAAACGGGCCTGGGATAAGTTTGGTTAGCATCTGGGTTATTCAATTGCATGATTTAATTGAAAAATATGAAACTTATCCCGTTATCCCAAAGAATTTTCGTTTTTTGCGTATATATGATCTGGAGGAACAATGCTTAATGCCGATGAGTTAGCCAGACAGGCGGGTGTCACTGCCGCTCAATGGATGAGAGCAGCCGTAGAGGAAATTGATAACATGTTCGGTAACGGATATGCGGCTAAACATCCTGAACTGGTATCGGGATTTATTCAGTCCGCTGCGTTAGATCAGGCAGGTATGTATCTGCGTTCCATCGCAGAAAGCCTGGAATATTTAGAATTTTCATATAAGGGTAATTAATTATGGCCGTGACTAAATACGAACTTGAACAACTTAAAGCAGATATCGTCACCATGCAGCAAAGTTCAGGCACCACCACAGCCGATGCCCTGGATGTGCTCAAGGTTATCGAACTGCGCCGAATCAGTTCGAATCTCGAGTACCTTGGTTCGATTATGGAAAATGCACCCTGGAACATTAAGAACGAATAACTTTGTAAATTATTCGTTCTCATGCTGTTCAGTGATATGCCCGATTAATTTCGGGCTTTTCTTTATATTTTTCATGTATATGTTGATAAGTGGCACTCAGACGTGAGCCGCCACTGGCCGTTTAACCAAGCTGAAGCGAGTTCGGCCTGCGAGAGGCAGAAAAAGGTTAAACGGCCGCCCCTTCCGCGCTGGTTTCACGTCTCAACTTACTCATTGTCACGAGAAACCACTCCATGAAAAAACTTTTTGAACTGCGCCAGCAGAAAACCGCCCTCAAAGACCAGATGCGATCCCTGCTGACCACCGCTGACGGTGAAAAGCGCAGCCTGAACGACGACGAAGGCAAACAGTTTGACGAACTCCGCTCTAAAGTCGCCGATCTCGATATTGAAATCGCCCGACTTGAAGCCGTGCAGGACGAAGACCGCAGCCAGCCAGGCATTCCCGCTGAGGGAAAAGGCGTCACTAACGATGAACTCCGCACCTATATCCTGACCGGGGAACGCCGCGCCCTGTCTACTGCCGTTGGCGCTGACGGCGGTTATACCGTTATCCCTGAGCTGGACAAAGAAGTTATGCGCCAGATGCAGGACGACAGCGTTATGCGTCAGATCGCCACGGTGCGCACCACCAAATCCAACGAGTACAAAAAGCTGGTGTCTGTTGGTGGTGCCGTAGTGAATCACGCCTCTGAAGGTGACAAGCGTACCGAGACGGCTACGCCAAAGCTGGAAGAAGTAGAAATCAAGCTGAACACCATCTATGCCTATCCAAAAACCACTCAGGAGATTCTCGACTTCTCCGAAGTGGATATTCTGGGTTGGCTCACCTCTGAAATCTCTGACACGTTCACCGCCACTGAAGATGAAGATTTTGTCAGCGGCGATGGAGTGAAGAAGGCGAAAGGCTTCCTGAGCTATCCGCGTGCGGCAACCGGCGATAAAACCCGCCCATTTGGCACGCTGGAAAAAATGGTCACTGCCGGTGCTGCACCTACCGCTGATGAGCTGATCGATCTCCTGTTCAAGCTGAAATCCAAATACCGCAAAAACGCTGTGTGGGTAATGAACTCCAATTCAGCCGCCGCACTGCAAAAGCTGAAGAACGGCAATGGTGATTACATCTGGCGTGATCGTCTGGTGGCTGGCTCGCCTGATACGCTGCTGGGCCGTCCGGTGTACTACCTCGAAAACCTGTCTGACGCTGAAGCCGGTGAGCCGGTTCTGGCTGTGGGTGATTTCAAGCGCGGTTACTACGTTGTGGATCACACCACCGGCGTTCGCACCCGCCCGGACAACATCACTGAGCCGGGCTTCTACAAAGTGAACACCGATAAATATGTTGGTGGCGGCGTGGTGGACTCCAACGCGATCAAAGTGCTGGAAATTGCTGGCTCAGGTTCCTGATTCAGTTAATGAGGGGCTTCGGCCCCTTTTCAGTCTTTGTGGAGCACACTAATGAATCAAAAAGAATTTGAAATCCGTACCTCCGAAGTGAGCGCCAGCAACAAAAAGCTGGTGGGCTATGCCGTACGCTGGAACAGCCTCTCAGAAATTATCTGGGACGAGTTCCGCGAGCAGTTTGCGCCGGGAGCGTTTAAAGACAGCCTGGCATCCGGTAGCGATGTGCGTGCGCTGTACGAGCATAACTATACCCAGCTGCTGGGCCGCACTAAATCCGGCACGCTGGTGCTGTCCGAAGACGATACCGGGCTGCGCTTCGAGCTGACCCCGCCGAATACCCAGCTTGGCAACGATGTGCTGGAGCTGGTGGAGCGCGGGGATATCTCCGGCATGAGCTTTGGTTTCCGGGCGCTGAAAGAAGCGTGGGATATCGACCAGTCTCCATACCTGCGCACTGTTACCGCTGCCGAACTGCGGGAGATTACCGTTACCTCTGTGCCTGCTTATCCTGAGTCCGGCGTGGAAATCGCGCACCGTTCGCTTTTCTCCCAACATCCTGAACTGCGCCGCGCTGGCGATAACCGTCGCCGCTGGGCTGATTTAGCGGGGCTCTGATATGTGGAATATCTGGCCGTTTGGCCGTAAGTCTGAACCCTCTGAGCAGCGCAGCATGACCATTGATGAATTTCTGGCGATGGCAGGGATTCCAAATACCGGATCAGGCGAGTATGTGTCTGCGGGTACTGCGGAATCTCTGCCGGCGGTCATGAACGCCGTATCAGTTATCAGTGAGGCGGTGGCAACAATGCCCTGCTACCTCTACCGCGTGCGCAACGATAACGGGCGTGAGGCGCGGGAATGGCTGAGCAATCACCCGGTAGATTTTCTCCTGAACGAGCAGCCGAACGACTGCCAGACGCCTTACCAGTTTAAACGCACGATGATGCGCCACTGTCTGCTGAACGGTAACGCCTATGCGGTGATCCAGTGGGGCCGCGACGGCCAGCCGCAATCCCTGCACCCGTATGCGCCGGGGGCGGTTGTACCTGAGCGTATCGGCCAGCATAAGTACAAATACACTGTTACTGAGCCGTTTAGCGGGGCTGTGCGCAGCTACCTGCAGGAAGAGATCCTGCACCTGCGTTACTCCACCGATGATGGTTTTCTGGGGCGTTCGCCTATCACTACCTGCCGTGAGGCGCTGGGGTTAGGTCTGGCCCAGCAGCGCCACGGTGCCAGCATTATGAAAGATGGCATGATGGCGGCTGGCGTGGTTACTACTGCCGAATGGCTCGACAGCGTGAAGGGAAAACAGGCTCTGGACGCACTGGAGCGCTACAAAGGTGCCAGAAACGCCGGGAAAACGCCGATCCTCGAAGGTGGCATGGACTACAAGCAGCTTGGCATGAGCAACCAGGATGCCGAATGGCTGGCCTCCCGTCGCTTCACCATTGAAGACATTGCCCGCATGTTCAACGTGTCGCCTATTTTCCTCCAGGAATACAGCAACAGCACCTACAGCAACTTCAGCGAAGCGAGTCGTGCATTTCTCACCATGACGATGCGTCCGTGGCTGGCGAACTTCGAACAACAAATTAAATCTGCGCTGCTGGTGGCCTCTCCGGTTCCGGGAACCCGCTATCAGGTGGAGTTTGACTCCGCTGACCTTCTCCGCGCCACGCCAACCGAACGCTACGCCACTTATGAGCGCGGCATTAAGAACGGGATTATGAACCCGAACGAAGCCCGTGAACGTGAGGGGATGCCGCCGCGTGAAGGCGGTGACGAGTTCAGCCAGGCATGGAAGCAGGAAGTCAGCGTGAAGAAGTCCGGGGAGGCTGACCAGTGAGAGCCGGAACGATGCGTCACCGCGTGACCGTCCAGAACTTCACGTCAAAGCGTCTGCCGTCCGGTCAGGTGCAGCAGGTCTGGAGCGATGTTGCCACCTTCTGGGCTGAAGTTAAAGGCGTGAGCGGACAGGAGGTTATCGCAAGCGGCGCGGAAAAGTCAGAGGTCACCTTTCGCATGTGGATACGCTACCGGCCCGATGTGACCAGCGCCAGCCGTATTCTCTGGCAGCAGAAAGGCCAGACCAGACAGGCTTATGCCGTTGTGTCCGCGCTGCCCGATGATAAAAGCACGCGGCTTGAACTGTTATGCAAAGGAGGCGTGAAGCCATGAGCGAACTGATAACGCTGGAAGAGGCAAAGCTGCATTGCCGTATTGATGATGATTACGAAGATACGCTGATACAGGCGTACATCGATGCGGCGCTGGAGGTCTGCCAGAAGCATATCGGCAAGCGGTTCGATAACGGGCTGGAGTTTACGCCAGCTATCAAGATTGGCTGTCTGATGTACGCCTCTCAGCTGTACGAGTACCGCACCACCATCAGCGACATAGAAGCCAAAGAAGTTCCTATGGCTATATCTGCGCTCTGGTCTGTCTATCGCGATCCGGGAGTGTACTGATATGCCATGGCAACCCTTACGCCGGTGCACTGAGCCCGGATGCAATAAGCGAGTGAAATCCGGCAAGTGTGATGAGCATAAGCGGGATGCCCGCCGACAAAGCGACAGCCGAAGAGGTACACGAACAGAGCGCGGTTACTCCAACCGCTGGGGCGAATACCGTCGTCATTTTCTGAAAGCTAATCCGCTGTGTGTCCACTGTCTCAAGGCTGGCGTCTATACATCGGCAACTATCGTCGATCACATCATCCCTATCGAGGGTGAGGCCGATGTGCTGTTCTGGCCCGCCAGTAATCACCAGTCGTTATGTGCTGCCTGTCATGGCCGGAAGACAACTACAACAGACCCGGTGACTAAGCAGCAGCGTAAAGCCGGTAAGTTCCGTGAGCAGGAAGAAGCAGCACGTCATCGCACCGACTGGATCTATGAGGCAAACAATGACTGAGCAGGAACAGCAGCGCCTGATTAGTGGGCTGATAAAGCAGCGCGAGGCATGGCAACCAGCCAGACAGAGAGCGCACACGAAGCCCGTAGCAAAGCGCATGAGCCAGCGTGACCGGGAGCTTATGGAATGCTTCCGCAACCGCTGACAGGGCGCATGGACGGGGTGGGGGAGGTTTTCAGGACAAACCCCTCCGGGCGAGGAACCACCCGCTCCCTCAAATTTTTACGCACGGTGATTTTTTTGAAAATAAAACAGACAGGAAAACAGTAAGTTATGGCAAGACCACCCAAACCGCCCGCCTACCTTGATGAAATCGCGGCGCAGCAGTGGAAAGCAAAGGCGAAGCAGCTGGCGGAGCGCGGTGATCTGACGCCTGCCGACTGGAACAACCTTGAGCTGTACTGCGTCAATTACTCGATGTACCGCAAAGCCGTGGAAGACCTTGCCACGCGGGGATTCAGCATAGTGAACAGCCAGGGCGGTGAGAGCCGTAACCCGGCACTGAGCGCAAAAGCTGATGCCGAAAAAATTCTCATAAAAATGTCGTCGCTGCTGGGCTTTGATCCGGTAAGCCGCCGCCGTAATCCGGTAGAAACGGAAGAGGAGGACGAGCTTGACCGTCTGGAATGATTACGCAAATGCGATAAAAACGGGTGAAATTCCGGCCTGTAAGCGCGTAAAACAGGCCGTGGAAAGGTACTTTTCAGACCTGAATGACCCCCGTTATGAGTTCGATACGGCGACCGTAGAGCGGTTTATTGTGTTCTCCCGGCTCTGTCCACACGTCAAAGGCCCGCTTCGGGGCCAGCCAATAGAGCTGGAGCCATGGCAGCAGTTCGCCTTTGCTAACCTGCTGGGCTTTAAGGTCAGAGAGTCAGGCCGCCGGAAGTACAGCAGCGCCTTTATTGAGGTGCCGCGTAAGAACGCTAAATCCACCGTGGCCGCCATGCTGGCTAACTGGTTTCTGGTGATGGAGCACGGCCAGCAGGATATCTACACGGCGGCGGTTAGCCGGGATCAGGCCCGAATTGTATTCGACGATGCCCGCCAGATGTGCCTGCTGTCAAAACCGCTGAAAAAGCGCGTCAATATTCAGGCGCATAAGGTCATTTTCCCGAAGAGCAACAGCCTGTTAAAGCCGCTGGCGGCGAAAGCGGCCACCATTGAGGGGACTAACCCCAGCCTGGCGATTGTCGATGAATACCACCTTCACCCGGATAACGGCGTTTATTCCGCGCTTGAGCTGGGTATGGGCGCACGTCCTGAGGCGATTTTGTTCGCCATCACGACAGCCGGGAGTAACGTTGTATCCGCCTGTAAGCAGCATTATGACTACTGCTGCCAGATTCTGGCCGGGGAAGAGAACAACGATTCGCTGTTTGTCCTGATCTACGAACTGGACGATGAAAGCGAGGTTGAGCAGCCGGAAATGTGGATCAAGGCTAACCCTAACCTGCATGTGTCCGTTGACGCGGCAAAACTGGAATCCACCATCCAGAAAGCGCGGGGCATACCGTCACAGTGGGTGGAGATGCTGACCAAGCGTTTCAACATCTGGTGTCAGGGTTCAACTCCGTGGATGGGCGCGGGTGCATGGGACGCCTGCAAAGCTGATTACAGTGAATCTGACCTGAACGGGATGGAGTGCTATGCAGGACTTGACCTGTCATCAACCGGCGACATTGCAAGTGTCTGCTACGCCTTCCCGTCTGACCGTGAAATCCGGCTGCTGACCCGTCACTACCTGCCCGAGGCGCAGTTGCAGAACGTGGCGAACAAGAACCGCGCCGTATACCGCCAGTGGGCCAGAGCGGGCTGGATACGCACCACGCCGGGAGACTGCATCGACTATGACCGCATCCGCGACGATATCCTGCGCGATGCGGAGACGTTCGGCATAAAACTGGTGGGCTTTGATACGTGGAACGCCACGCACCTGCGTACGCAATTACAGGGCGCGGGGCTGGACGTCGAGCCGTTCCAGCAGACCTACCTTAAATTCAGTCCGGTGGCGAAGTCGCTGGAGGTGTTCGTTAACCGTAAGGTTATCCGTCACAACGGCGATCCGGTGCTGGCGTGGGCCATCAGTAACGTGGTGATGGAGAGTGACGCCAACGCCAACATCAAGCCCAACAAAAAGAAATCCTCCAACAAGATAGACCCGGCGGTCTCCGCGCTGATGGCGTTCGGCACCTTCCAGGCGGAGCACGAGGATTTTGCATTCGATATGAGCGACAGCCACAAACAACGGCTGGCGACATTTAACGGTATCTGAGGTTTTCCATGAAACAGTATGAGATAGCGGAAAAGCTGGCCAGCACCATGCAGCAGGAAGGATGTGAACTGGATGCCTGCGACAGGCTGATAATCCGCAAAACGATATCCGGGGCGCTCACCGCGCAGCGCCATCGGGTAAACCGGGCTATGTCGGCCAGTCAGACTTACCGCTGGAGGAAGCCGGATAATCCGCGTCGCTAAAAGATACGCGCAAATTCGCCCTCTATCGCGCCCTCTGCACCTTCCCTGTCACGCACCACTGAGACAGTACCCGGCAAGCCGTAACGAGTTACCGTTGCGGTTGTCTCGCCACCCAGGGTAATGCTCCTTGACTCCCTGCTTCTGTACTTTTCCAGCAGGCCATCTTTCACCATAGCTTCAAGCGTTCGCCTGGTGGATTCGAGCCAGTGCCGGTTATCGTCGATACCCGTTCCATACAGCAGGTACGCCACGCCGGACACATCAAGCGGAGGCGCACCGATCTCTCCAGTAACCCATTCGAGGTTATCCGGTTCAAGGTAGCTGAGAATTGTCTTTTTACGGCTGGTCAGTCTCATGGCGGGAGAGTCCTTAATGTAGGATAGCTCTATCATACAATAAGGATGCGCGGATACTTAGCACAAGCAACCAAGGGAAGTGGTATAAACATTGGTATAAACACTAATAAAAAAGGTGCTTCTTATAATTAAGAAGCACCTTAATATCATATGGTTACGAAAATATATCAGTTCATTCCGTATGGCCTGACTGATCGGTGTATTGTACCAGTCCGGTCTCCTTATCAATGCTCGGTTTGCCTTCCGTCATAATCATGCGACCGTCTTTTGTCGCCATCACATAATCAGAACTACAACCACCTAATGTCACTGCGGCAACGGCCGCCAATATAATCTTACTCAGCCCTTTCATTGTGCTTATCCTCGCAACGCGTCCACTGTAAAAAAGTGTAGTAATAAATCCTTTTACCGATTGGGTTAATCGTATCAATCTGAAAATAGGTGGGCGGCAGGCCGCCGCCCTTGACAACGCTAGCTGACTTTTTTCTTACTGCGCATCAGGTTAAGGCACTCAACGGCCATCGAGAAGAACATGGCAAAATAAATGTAACCTTTTGGTACATGCACGCCGAAACTCTCCAGAATGAGGGTGAAACCCACCAAAATCAGGAAAGAAAGCGCCAGCATTTTGACCGACGGATGACGGTCAACAAATTCGCCAATACTGCGTGCCGCAAACATCATCATTAAGACGGCAATCACCACGGCGGCCATCATAATAAACAGATGGTCTGAAAGGCCGACGGCTGTAATAACCGAGTCGAGGCTGAAAATAATGTCGAGCAACATAATCTGCACAATCGCTCCCAGGAACGAATGCACATTGGATTTGTGTTCGGTTTCCTCACCTTCGATGGTTTCATGGATTTCCATGCTGGATTTCCAGAGCAGAAATAAGCCAACAAACAGCAGAATAAGATCGCGCGCGGAGAACGGATGATCCATAAGGGTAAACAGGGGATTGGTCAGTTTTGCTACCCAGGCAATCGAGGCCAGCAGTCCCAGCCGCATCAGCATCGCGCCCATCAGACCAATGCGCCGTGCGCGGGCCTGCTGATGTTTAGGCAGTTTTGCCACCACTAATGACAAAAAGATAATGTTATCAATGCCCAGAACCACTTCCAGAATGGTCAGGGTGCCCAACGCCAGCCAGGCGTTAGGATCGGAAATCCACTCGAACATACCTGCACTCGTATCCTAAACGAAAAGTAAACGAAGATTATACGCACCTAATCTGTCGAACTCACATTTAAATAGTGCATGGCCTGGGGAAAGGGGATTCAGAGAAGAAAATGGCGGGCAAGCAGCGGGGCGGTAAAGCTTTTCTTGAGATAAAACCCGCGCGGTAACGTCATAATGGGCTGTCCCTGTTCGCCGATCCCTTCGGTCAGGGCCCGGCTGTTAGCCGCTTTGGGACGAATTTGCAGCCAGGCACCATGACGGGCAGTAATACGTTCCACCTGACCCAGCACAATCATATCCATAAGTTCTTCCCAGTCCTGACGCAGCATGTCTTCTTCTTGTGCCGTCGGGCTCCATAGCAAGGGCGCGCCTACCCGGCGCTCGCCAGGGGGAATATCACGCTCACCCTCAACCGGCATCCACAGTACGCGAGCCAGCTTATGGCGAACATGACTGTTTTCCCACGTCACGCCGCTGTTACCGGTCAGCGGTGCAACGCAGACAAATGTGGTTTCCAGCGGTTTGCCTTCACGATCGACAGGGATAGTTTTCAACTCAATGCCCAGATGCGCAAAATCCTGCTCGGCTTTACTGCCTGCGCTGGCCCCCAAATGCCATTCCAGCAGCATGCCCACCCAGCCTTTATCGCGCTTCAGATTGGCTGGCGTTGGAATGCCGGCCTGTTCTGCCAGACAGTGTAAAGGTAAACCTGCCAGTGCCTGCGCCCGCGCGAACAGTACCGATTCGTTTTCAGGTGGCTCTGGAAGAGTGATCATATGCGTAACCCGGTGTGGTTAAAAAATAAGCGCCCTGCGGCCTGTCAGGTTTTCCACAGGAATGAGCAGGGTAGGGCGCGCATAATAACATGAAACATAGTGCTTTTTTAAGAATGCACCGCCTCATGCTGTTAACGACGGGTCAGGTTATCCCAACTTGCTATCAACAATGAACAGGATCTTATGACCAGTTATCCACAGAAAGATGGGATAACCTGACAACAGACGGGTTACTGGTTCGATTTACAGCCTTGACTTTGCTGTTTTTTAGCAAAAATTAGCCGGTTTGCTGCAAGCTTGAACCGATCTCTGTGGATAAAAAGCCGGGTGGTGGATCTTTAGCCAATTGTCAGCGGCAGGACATTATACAATGTCACTCAGACGAATTTATTCAAACCTCATCAGAGAAATAGTCTTATATTTCAATGGCTATTTCAGAATCACAGTAAAGCGTATTCAGATTCCTCCCAACGGGTTATTCAGTTAACTCCCGTGTTCTGCACAAAGCTATCCACAGAAAACGTGAATAAGATCGATGTTTTCTCGGTGCTTTGTTTATAACTTTGCATTCTTCTGTGAGTTATCCCGAGATTACGGTCCCCATTGCCCGCGAATCCAGTAGTTTACCGCCTGTAAGGAGTGTGAAACAATCAGACCATTCAAATTTAGCTTTTGAGGTAGTCCAGTGATCGATGATGATGGCTACCGCCCGAATGTTGGTATCGTAATTTGTAACAGGCAGGGACAAGTGTTATGGGCCAGGCGCTTTGGACAGCACTCCTGGCAATTTCCTCAGGGAGGCATCAATCCCGGTGAAACCGCAGAACAGGCGATGTATCGCGAATTGTTCGAAGAAGTAGGGTTACACAGAAAGGATGTCCGAATACTTGCATCTACCCGTAACTGGTTGCGCTACAAATTGCCAAAACGTTTGGTGCGTTGGGACACAAAACCGGTTTGTATTGGTCAGAAACAAAAGTGGTTTCTTCTGCAGTTGATGTGCAGTGATGCAGATATTAATGTGCAACACAGTAGCACGCCGGAATTCGACGGCTGGCGCTGGGTGAGCTTTTGGTATCCGGTACGTCAGGTTGTCTCTTTTAAACGCGATGTGTACCGTCGGGTGATGAAGGAGTTTGCAGGCGTTGTCATGTCCATGCAGGAGAGTGCGGTGCAGCGAAATCATCCTGCCCATCGACGTAAAAGAGGATAGGCCACGCCCTTTATGCTCACTCAGTTGCGAGAAATTGTTGAAAAGGTGGCGAGTGCGCCCCGTCTGAACGAAGCACTCGACATCCTGGTTAATGAGATCTGTCTGGCGATGGAAACGGAAGTCTGTTCCGTTTATCTGGCCGATCACGATCATCGCTGTTATTACCTGATGGCGACGCGCGGTCTGAAAAAACCGCGTGGCCTGACGGTGAAACTGGCGTTTGATGAAGGGATTGTGGGCCTGGTCGGTCGCCTGGCCGAGCCTATCAACCTGGCTGATGCGCAGAGCCATCCGAGCTTTAAATACATCCCCTCCGTTAAGGAAGAACGCTATCGCTCTTTCCTTGGTGTGCCCATCATCAGCCGCCGCCAGCTTCTGGGCGTGCTGGTGGTGCAGCAGCGCGAGCATCGCCAGTTCGACGAAAGCGAAGAGTCTTTTCTGGTTACGCTCGCCACCCAGCTAGCGGCCCTGCTGTCACAATCGCAGCTGAGCCAGCTGTTTGGCCAGTATCGCCAGGCCCGTGTTCGCGCCATCGCGGCCGCGCCGGGTGTGGCGGTTGCGCCGGGCTGGGTGGATGAAACTTAACCCCTGCTCGATCAGGTCTCCGCGGCCTCCACGCTGGATCCACTGCGCGAACGTGAGCGCTTGTCACTGGCGATGAGCGAAGCCGCTAGTGAGTTTCGTCGCTTCAGTAAACGCTTTTCTGCCAGCGCGCAGAAAGAAAGCGCGGCAATCTTCGATCTCTACTCGCACCTGTTAACGGATGCCCGCCTGAAAAAAGATCTCTTCGATGAGATCGAACGCGGATCCGTGGCCGAGTGGGCAGTCAAAACCGTGATTGAAAAGTTTGCCGCGCAGTTTGCCAGCCTGACGGATAGCTATCTGAAAGAGCGCGCGGGCGATCTGCGGGTGCTTGGACAGCGGTTGCTGTTCCACCTTGATGATTCCCTGGTGGGCGTCAACGCCTGGCCCGAACGCTTTGTATTGGTAGCCGATGAGCTGACAGCGACAACGCTCGCCGAGATCCCGCATGATCGCCTGGCCGGTATTGTGGTACGTGACGGCGCCGCGAATTCGCACGCCGCGATCCTGACCCGCGCCATGGGGATCCCCACAGTGATGGGCGCAGACATTCAGCCCGGCCAGCTCAATAAGCGCCTGCTGATTGTCGATGGCTATCGTGGTGAACTGCTGATCGACCCTGAACCGGTGATCGTGCAGGAGTACCAGCGGTTAATCAATGAAGAAAATGCCCTCAGCAAGATGGCTGAAGGCGGTGTAGACAGACCGGCAGAACTGAGAAGCGGTCAGCGCATACAGGTGATGCTTAATGCGGGACTGAGCCCGGAGCATGAGCAAACGCAGGGCAGTTGGGTTGACGGCATCGGTCTTTACCGCACGGAAATCCCGTTTATGCTGCAAAGTGGATTCCCGTCAGAAGAAGAGCAGGTGGCACAGTATCAGGGCATGTTACAGCTCTTTCACGACAAGCCCGTTACGCTGCGTACGCTGGATATCGGGGCCGATAAACAACTGCCTTACATGCCGATTAGCGAAGAGAACCCGTGTCTGGGCTGGCGCGGAATCCGATTGACGCTCGATCAACCGGAAATTTTTCTGGTGCAGGTGCGCGCGATGCTGCGTGCGAATGCCGCCTCCGGCAACCTGAGCATCTTACTGCCGATGATCAGCCACATTGATGAGATCGATGAGGCCAAACGGCTGATTCAGCGTGCCGGGGCAGAAGTGGAAGAGATGCTCGGCTATGCGATTCCGAAGCCGCGCATCGGCATCATGATTGAAGTGCCCTCCATGCTGTTTATGATCCCGCATCTGGCCTCGCGTGTTGATTTTATCTCGGTAGGCACCAACGATCTGACCCAGTATTTGCTGGCGGTCGATCGTAACAATACGCGCGTGGCGAATCTGTACGATTCCCTCCATCCGGCTATGTTGCGTGCACTGTAGGCCATTTCTGTTGAAGCCCATTTGGCGAATCTGGAATTGTGTTTGTGTGGTGAAATGGCGGGCGATCCGACCTGCGTGGCGCTGTTGGTGGGAATGGGATATCACCACCTCAGTATGAACGGGAAAAACGTCTCGCGTGTTAAATACCTGCTGCGTCATCTGGATTACGAAGAAACGCAGAAGCTCAGCACCCAGGCGCTTAAAGCCTCGTCAGCGACGGAGGTACGCCAGATGATGTCGGCGTTTATGGAACAGCGTGGTCTGGGCGGTCTGATCCGCGGCGGGCGTTAACCCAGATTACATTTCTGCGACTACGCAAAAAACTGGCTGTGCTATGATGCACAGCCTTAATTTATGTGCATCACGTCCCCTTTCAGGGCAGAAAAAAAACGGTGAATGATGAATAACGGCTACATCGCATTTCCACAGTTTGATCCGGTGATTTTCTCAATCGGACCGCTTTCGCTTCACTGGTACGGGTTGATGTATCTGGTGGGATTTGTGTTCGCCATGTGGCTGGCGGTGCGCCGCGCGAACAAACCCGGCAGCGGCTGGAAAAAAGAGGAAGTCGAAAACCTGTTGTATGCCGGCTTCCTGGGGGTTTTCCTGGGCGGACGCATCGGTTACGTGCTGTTTTATAACCTGCCGCTGTTCCTGGAAAATCCGCTTTACCTTTTCAAAGTCTGGGATGGCGGCATGTCGTTCCACGGCGGTCTGATTGGCGTCATTCTGGTGATGCTGATTTTTGCGCGCCGTACCAAACGTCATTTCTTCCAGGTTGCTGATTTTATTGCCCCTCTGATTCCGTTCGGCCTCGGTGCCGGTCGTCTGGGCAACTTTATCAATGGTGAACTGTGGGGCCGTGTCGATCCCAATTTCCGTTTCGCCATGCTGTTCCCCGGCTCACGCAGCGAAGATATCGCGCTGGCGGCTAACAACCCACAATATCAGGCACTGCTGAACACCTATGGCGTCCTGCCGCGCCATCCTTCACAGCTCTATGAACTGTTCCTTGAAGGCATTGTGTTGTTCATTATCCTGAACCTGTTTATTCGCAAACCCCGCCCGATGGGCAGCGTGTCCGGCCTGTTCCTGATCGGCTACGGTTGCTTCCGCTTTATTGTTGAGTTCTTCCGTCAGCCCGACGCGCAACTGGGTTTGCTCACCGGCGGCCTGAGCATGGGACAAATACTGTCTCTGCCGATGATCATCGCCGGTGTGATTATGATGATTTGGGCGTACCGTCGACGTCCGCAGCAACAACTTCACGAGGAAAAATGAAACAGTATCTGGACTTAATGCGCTACGTGCTGAACGAAGGCACACCAAAATCTGACCGTACCGGTACAGGCACGCTTTCAATTTTTGGTCACCAGATGCGTTTTAATCTGCAGGATGGCTTTCCCCTGGTCACGACTAAAAAGTGCCATGTTCGCTCCATCATTCATGAGCTGCTGTGGTTTCTGCAAGGGGACACCAACATTGGTTACCTGAAAGAAAACAATGTCTCTATCTGGGATGAGTGGGCAGATGAGCAGGGCAATCTGGGACCGGTATACGGCAAACAGTGGCGTAGCTGGGGCACCGCCCGTGGCGAAGAGATTGATCAGATCACCAAAGTGATTGAACAGATCAAGCGCGATCCGGATTCCCGCCGCATCATTGTCTCGGCGTGGAACGTGGGCGAACTGGATGAAATGGCGCTGGCTCCGTGCCATGCCTTTTTCCAGTTCTACGTCGCGGATGGCAGGCTCTCCTGTCAGCTTTACCAGCGTTCCTGCGACATTTTCCTGGGGCTACCGTTTAACATCGCCAGCTATGCGCTGCTGGTGCATATGGTCGCGCAACAGTGCGATCTGGAGGTCGGTGACTTTGTCTGGACCGGCGGCGATACCCACCTTTACAGCAACCACCTGGAACAGGCGCGCCTGCAACTGACGCGCGAACCGCGTCCGTTACCGAAGCTGGTGATTAAACGCAAGCCTGCCTCGCTGTTTGACTATCGCTTCGATGATTTTGAGATTGAAGGTTACGATCCGCATTCCGCCATCAAAGCGCCGGTTGCGGTCTGAACACCCGCCGCCAGCATCCGCCCCGGTCTTGCCACAGCATGCCGGGGCGTTTTTTTTACAGCGATGTTGCGGCGCGGTGCACACTTGCACTGATCATGTCTTTATCCAGAGGAATAATTCTGTAGCTTTGCTTCCAACAGGTGGCTTTCGGGCTTGCTGAAGCGCTCGCTGCTGCGGCACTCTGCCGCCATGAAAAGATTACAGTCAAAAGGGTTTACGCTGGCGGAGCTGCTGCTGGTGATGGTAATCGCTGGCATACTCAGCGCCTTTGCCACGCAAGGCTGGCAGCGCTGGCAGCAGCGTCAACAGCTTCGCGATACGGCGCTGCAACTGCAACACTTTCTGTTACGCGTCCGTGCTCAGGCCAATGCGCAAAACCGGGACCTGGTGCTGTGGCACCGCCCCACACAGCCCTGGTGTGTCGGCGTGGCAGCACCGCCACAGAATGGCTGCAGTACGGCAAGCCGCCTGCACTTTATCGCGCCGTATGCGGACATCACCCTTCATGCCCTGCGTGGCGAGCCGGGTTTTTACGGACGCCGCAACGTGGCCAAAGCGGGCAGCATTGAGCTGCGCAATCGCGCCGGAAAAATACGGGTGATTATTTCTGCACGGGCGCGAATTCGTCTTTGCCGTATTGACGATGCGGACTGCGAATGAAAAGGGCCGGGTTTAGTCTGCTGGAAATGCTCATCGCCATGGCGATCAGTGCGGTGCTGATGGTCAGTGCAGGACGCTTTATGCCGCGACTGTTGGCCGAAAACCTCAGGCTGCAACAACAGGTTCAACTGCGTCAGGAGTTACAGCAAATGCTGTCCACGCTGGAAAAAGCGATCCGGCGGGCGGGTTATTGCCACGGGGAGTGCGGAACGGGTGGCCTGATGACAGCCGAAGGCTGTGTGCTGATCCGGTTTGACGAGAACAGCAACGGTCAGTGGGAAGGGGTTACGCACAGTGAGAGCGATTACTACGGTTACCGGCTGCGACAACACCAACTGGAGATGCAGCGTGGTGTGGATAACTGCAACGGCAGTGGATGGGAACGGCTTTCCGATCCTGCTTTCCTTTCGATTGAGGCATTCGACGTGCGCCGTGAAGGCCGGCTGGTCAACGTTGTACTGCAGGGGCGAAGCGGGAACCGAACCGAAACGCTGGAAAGCCGGGTCGAAGGAATGAATCTGTGAACGCCTAGGGTAACAGTGCGCTGGGGATGGTGCTCATCATCCTGCTGACAGGCGGCATCACGCTTCAGGCCAGCCGCGAGATGCTGGCGCAGGGAATGTTTATCGTCGCCGATGAGCAACACGCTATTCAGGGGTTTTGGCAGGCCCAGTCGGCACTGCAATGGGGACTGACATTAACGTGGCCAGCGCAACCACCTGCTACCTGCCAGCGCGAGTCGCAGTATGGCTGGCAGGCGTGCCTGCATCGCGTGGACGATGAGAAGGGATTGCTTAAAGGTGAAACGCAAAAAGGTGATAAGGCGTTATGGCACTGGGTCAGGCTGGAGGGCAGCAAAATCAGTCCCTTGCCACAGGGCTGGATTGATTATTGCCCGCAATCCGCGCCGGAGCAGTGCCTGTGAGGCGGCAGGATTTAGCCTGCCGGAAGCCTTGTTTGCCCTGTTACTGATGGCCGTCAGCACCAGCGCCTTATTGCAGTATCACCGGGTGTTAACGCTCGGCTTTAGTCAGCAATGGCAGCAGCGTGAAGCCTGGCGTGTGGCGGAACAGCGGTTGTTAGGGCGTGAGGTGGCGGGCTGGCAAACGCGGTCAGATAAAAAAACGGGGCCGGGCGGCTGCACGCTGGAAACGGTTACGGTGAGCGGTCCGCATCAACGTCAGGCCAGCCTGACGCGATTACACTGCTGAGCGGATGAGAATGGGTTTTCACGGTAGGCTTCAAATGCGATACGCGGTAGAGTGAGTACCGTCTGCCATCGCCATGCCGTTTAGCGTTTCCACAGGAGTTTGCATGTTTCACGTTTATCACTCTAATCAGCTTGATCTGCTCAAAAGCCTGGCAGCGAGAGTGATTAAACTGGATCCGCTTGACGATCCCTTTGCGTCAGAAATGGTGCTGGTGCAAAGCCCGGGGATGGCGCAGTGGTTGCAGATGGAACTGGCGCGCACCTTTGGCATTGCGGCAAATATCGAATTCCCGCTCCCGGCCAGCTTTATCTGGGAAATGTTTGTGCGCGTCCTGCCAGACATACCGCCGGAGAGCGCCTTCAGCAAAGCCAGCATGAGCTGGAAACTGATGCATCGTTTACCCACGTTGCTGCTGCAGGACGAGTTTGCCTCACTGCGCCATTATCTGAGTGACGACGGAGACAGGCGCAAACTTTTTCAGCTCAGCGCCCGCATTGCCGACCTGTTTGACCAGTATCTGGTTTACCGCGCGGACTGGCTTAACAGCTGGGAACGCGGTCAACAGATCGAGGGCCTGGGAGAGGCGCAGGTGTGGCAGGCCGCGTTGTGGCGTGATTTAGTCGACTATACCGACGCGCTGGGCCAGCCCAAATGGCATCGTGCCAACCTCTATGCGCGCTTTATTACCACGCTTGAGCAGGCACAAACCCGACCTGATAACCTGCCGCAGCGGGTGTTTATCTGTGGTATTTCAGCGCTGCCGCCGGTCTATTTACAGGCGTTGCAGGCGCTGGGGCGGCACGTTGATATCTATCTGCTGTTTACCAATCCCTGCCGTGATTACTGGGGCGATATTCAGGACTATGAGTTTCTGGCGAAGCTACAAAGCCGCCAGCGGCGGCGTCATGACCGGGAAGAATATCGCGGTTTATTCAGTGATGTGGCGCGCGCGCCAACCCTGTTTAGTGAGCAAGGGGAACAACATCTGACTAACCCGCTGCTGGCCTCCTGGGGCAAGTTAGGCCGCGATAACCTCTTCCTGCTCAGCCAGATGGAGCTGAACAGCGAAATCGATGCGTTTGTTGACGTCGAAGAAGACAACCTGCTGCACTGCATGCAGCACGATCTTCTTAATCTGCAGGACAGGGCAATCATTGGCCTGACGGCGGATGAACTGGCTTACAGTGGGCAGAAACGGCGGCTGGACCCGCAGGATCGCTCTGTTGCCATCCAGGTTTGCCACAGTGCGCAGCGCGAAGTTGAAGTGCTACAGGATCATCTTCTGGCGTTGATGGAAGCCGATCCTGAGCTGAAAGCGCGGGATATTATCGTCATGGTGGCCGATATTGACGCTTACGCGCCTTTTATTCAGGCCGTGTTTGCAAACGCCCCGGCAGAACGCTATCTGCCGTTTGCCATTTCTGACCGTCGTGCCAGTCAGGCGCATCCTGCTATCGTTGCGTTTCTGCAATTACTGTCACTGCCGGACAGCCGGTTTGTCTCTGAAGATGTGCTGGCGCTGCTGGATGTCCCGGCCTTAGCGAATCACTTCTCGATTGACGAAAGCGGCCTGCGTCTGTTGCGCCGCTGGGTCAGCGAATCAGGCGTGCGCTGGGGGCTGGATGATGCCAGTGTGGAAGCGCTGGCTCTGCCGGTCACCGGTCAGCATACCTGGCGCTTTGGTTTGCAACGTATGCTGCTGGGATATGCAATGGAAAGCCAGCATGGCGACTGGCAAGGTATTCTGCCTTATGACGAATCAAGTGGGCTGGTCGCCGAACTGGCGGGCCATCTGGCCGAACTGCTGTCCCGGCTTAATCACTGGCGACAGGTCTTATCGGAGCCGCGCCCGCTGGAGGCCTGGCTGCCGCTGTGTCGCGAACTGCTGAATGCCTTTTTTACACCGGATACCGAAACAGAAGCGGCATTGCTGCTGGTGGAAGAGCAGTGGAAAACGCTGATTGAGTACGGTATGGACGCGCGTTTCAATGAGGCGATTCCGGTCGTGCTTCTGCGCGACGATCTGCGTGGGCGGCTGGATCAGCAGCGGATCAGTCAACGCTTTCTGGCCGGGCAAATCAATTTTTGTACCCTGATGCCGATGCGCTCGATTCCCTTCAGCGTGGTGTGCTTACTGGGGATGAACGACGGCGTTTATCCGCGCACCTTAGCGCCGCTGGGGTTTGACCTGATGCAGCAGCAGTCGCGCAAAGGTGACCGTAGCCGTCGTGATGACGACCGCTATCTGTTTCTGGAAGCCCTGATTTCCGCTCAGCAACAGCTCTATATCAGCTATATTGGCCGCGCTATTCAGGACAATACCGAACGTTACCCTTCGGTGCTGGTCACCGAATTGCTGGAGTATATCGGGCAAAGTTTTTACCTGCCTGGCGACGAGGACAGGGAACTGGATGACAGCGCACAGCGGGTACGGGCACACCTGGAACATTTACACAGCCGGATGCCGTTTGCGCCGGAAAACTTCCAGCCTGCGTCAGCGGCACACAGCTTTGCTCGTGAATGGCTGCCTGCCGCACAGGGCACCGGTCAGCCCCAGCCTGATTTTGTTCAGCCGCTGAGCACACCGCCTGTAGAGACATTAGCCTTCGAACAGTTTCTGCGCTTCTGGCGTCATCCGGTTCGGGCCTGGTTTCAGCAGCGCCTGGGGGTCAATTTCTGGCTTGAAGAAAATGAACTGCCCGACAGTGAACCCTTTGCTCTGGACAGCCTGGAGCGCTATCAAATCAATGCGCAGCTACTGAATGCGCTGGTAACAGGGGAGGACACCGATCGCCTTTATGCCCATCACCGCGCCGCCGGCAACTTACCTTATGGGGCGTTTGGCGAGCTGTTCTGGCAGGCTCAGCGCGAAGAGATGCAGGAGGTGGCCGCAGAGGTGATCACTCAGCGCAGTGAGGGTGAAAGTCGGGAGATCAATCTGGCACTGGCGGGCGTCACATTAACCGGCTGGTTAACCCAGGTGCAGAGCGATGGCCTGCTGCGTTGGCGACCGGGTGTGCTGAATATCAATGACGGTTTATTACTGTGGCTGGAACATTTAGTTTATTGTGCACTGGGTGGCGACGGTAAAAGTCGGATGTTTGGCCGACAGCACAGCTACTGGTGCTTCCCTGCCGTGCCGCCAGACGAGGCGACTGATGCGCTGGCGCGCTATATGCAAGGCTATCTGCAGGGCATGCGCGAGCCTTTGATGTTGCTGACCAAAAGCGGTGGCGCCTGGCTTAATGCGTGTTTTGACAAGAAAAATCATCAGTTTATGACAGATGAGGCGACACAGCTCAAAGCCCGTAACGCTCTGCTTGCCGCCTGGGTCGGCGGTTACCAACAGGAAGGTGAGGGAAGCGATCCCTACCTGCAACGGTTATGCAGGGCACTGGATGAACCCCGGATACAGCAGATAACCGACGCGGCTGAATGCTGGTATTTACCGGTACTCCAGGCGCATCAGGACGACCGGTAAGCGACCGCTGCCGGGTAATGAAAACATCAAAAAGTTTGTTGTACTTTCAGCCGTTAATGCGCTCGCAACGCGGCTTTTGGGTAACGTAAGAGGTTTTACATGCGCACACATGCACGCTTGATCGCCGTCATTCTGCTGGGCTTACTGGCGCTGGCGGTACAAGCCGAAACCGGCGCGGGCTGGCAGCCTGTCAACACGCCCATCGGGAAAAGCGAACAGGATCCGCGTCAGTATCAGGCCATCACGCTGAATAATGGCATGACGGTGCTGTTGGTTTCAGATACTCAGGCGCCGAAATCCCTTGCTGCGCTGACATTGCCCATTGGCTCACTGGATGATCCCGCGCAGCAGCCCGGCCTGGCGCACTACCTTGAACATATGGTGCTGATGGGCTCAACGCGTTACCCACAGCCTGACAGCCTTGCCGATTTTCTCAAGAAACACGGTGGCAGCCATAATGCCAGCACCGCCTCCTATCGCACGGCTTATTACCTCGAAGTCGAAAACGATGCGCTTGAGCCTGCCGTCGATCGTCTGGCCGACGCGATTGCCGAACCCTTACTGGATCCGGTCAATGCCGATCGGGAACGCCATGCGGTCAATGCGGAGTTGACCATGGCACGGTCCCGTGACGGTTTGCGCATGGGACAGGTCGGGGCTGAGACGATTAACCCGGCGCACCCGGCCGCGCATTTTTACGGCGGCAATCTGGATACCCTGCGCGATAAGCCCGGCAGTAATCTGCATCAGGCGCTGCTGGACTTTTACCACACGCACTATTCAGCCAATCTGATGAAGGCGGTGATCTACAGTAATAAACCGCTGGCAGAGATGGCGACCATCGCCGTGAATACGTTTGGGCGCGTGGCTAACCACAATGCCAGCGTTCCCGCGATTACCGAGCCGGTCGTCACGGAAGCCCAGCAGGGCATCATTATTCACTATGTGCCGGCGCAGCCGCGTAAGCAGTTAAAAATCGAGTTCCGTATACCGAATAACAGTGACCGCTTTCGCAGTAAAACGGACACGCTTATCAGCTATGTCATTGGTAACCGCAGCCCCAATACGCTGGCCGACTGGCTGCAAAAACAGGGCCTGGCCGACGGCGTCAGCGCGGGGGCCGATCCGGTGACCGAGCGCACCAGCGGCGTGTTCTCCATCAGCGTGTCATTAACGGACAAAGGTCTGGCACAACGTGATGAGGTCGTCGCGGCTGTTTTTAGCTATCTCGCGATGCTGCGCAAAAACGGTATCGACCAACGCTATTTCGATGAAGTTTCGCATGTGCTGGCGCTGGACTTCCGTTATCCGTCAATCACCCGCGACATGGACTACATTGAGTGGCTGGCGGATACGATGCTGCGTGTTCCGGTTGAGCACACGCTGGATGCGCCTTATCTGGCCGATCGCTACGATCCCGCGGCTATCAATGCTCGTCTGGAAAGCATGACGCCAGCGCAGGCGCGAATCTGGTACATCAGCCCGCAGGAACCGCATAACAAGCTGGCCTATTTTGTGAATGCGCCTTATCAGGTTGATAAGATAACGGCCCAGACGTTGACGCAATGGCAACAGCGTGGCCAGGCGATTCAGCTCGCCATGCCGCGCTTAAATCCCTACATTCCCGATGCGTTTACCCTGGTGTCGACAGACAAAACCTACCGTCATCCGGTTAAGCTCGACAATGATTTCGGGATGCGTATTTACTGGATGCCAAGCCAGTTCTATGCCAGCGAGCCAAAGGCCAGCATCACCGTCGCGCTGCGAAATCAGCAGGCGATCAGTGATGCGCGTCAGCAGGTGCTGTTCGGCCTGAATGATTATCTGGCAAGCCTGGCGCTGGATGAACTGAGTTCCCAGGCGTCTATTGGCGGCATCAATTTTTCAACCAGCGAAAACGATGGTCTGGTCTTTAATGCCAGCGGCTTTACACAACGCCTGCCTGACCTGCTTAAGCAGTTAGTTAATCGCTACAGCACTTTTCAGCCCAGCGAGGCACAGCTACAACAGGCCAAATCCTGGTATCTGGAGCGTCTGGATGCCGCAGAGAAAGGAAAAGCCTTCGAGCAGGCGATCCAGCCTATGCAGCTCTTATCCCAGTTGCCTTACACGCAGCGAGACACGCGCCGTAAGCTGGTCAAGGGGATTACACTGAATGATGTCGTGGCCTATCGCGATGCCTTAATTAAAAATGCCACGCCAGAAATGATGGTGATCGGTAACCTGAGTGCTGACAGTGTGACGCAACTGGGACGCGAGCTGAAACAGCAGATGCAGTGCGACGGTACGCACTACTGGCACAGCAATTACCTCAGTGTCGAAAAGCCGCTTAAGGCGAATCTGGAGCAGCACGGCAGCAGCACGGACTCTGCGCTGGCGGCGCTCTATATTCCCCTGGGTTATGACGAATACCAGAGTATGGCCAACAGCGCGATGCTCAGTCAGATTGTCCAGCCGTGGTTCTATAACCAACTGCGTACCGAGGAGCAGTTAGGTTATGCCGTGTTTGCGTTCAGGATGCCGGTAGGGCGTCAGTGGGGGATTGGCTTTCTGCTGCAAAGTAACAGTAAACCACCCGCTTATCTGATGCAGCGCTATCAGGCGTTTTATCCCCAGGCGGAACACCGCCTGCGCTCGATGAGTCAGGCCGATTTTGTGCAGTATCAGCAGGCCATGATCAACGATTTGAAACAGCGTCCACAAACGCTGAATGAAGAGGCCGACCGTTACAGCCGCGATTTTGATCGGCAGAATTACGATTTTGATACCCGACAAAAGCTGATGGAGCAGGTTCAACAGCTTACCCCTGCCGGACTGGCGGACTTCTTTCACCAGGCCGTCATGCAGAAAAAGGGCATGGCAATGACCTCTCAAATCGCCGGTAGCGGCGAGCATAACATCGCCTTCGCACCGTTACCGGGCTGGCGGACCTGGCCAGAAATCGCCAAATTACAGCAGTCTCTGCCGGTCAAGAGTGAAACACCATGACGGCGTCCAGACCTGAACCGTTAAACCCCCTAACGCTGCCCCTCAACGGCGAGCGGTTAATTGAAGCCTCAGCGGGCACCGGTAAAACCTTTACGATTGGTCTGCTCTACCTGCGTTTGTTATTAGGGCTGGGGGGCGAGAACGCCTGGCGCAGGCCGCTGTCAGTCGAAGAGATCCTGGTGGTGACTTTTACAGAAGCCGCCACGGCGGAGCTGCGCGGCCGTATTCGTGACAATATTCATCAGCTTCGGCTCGCCTGCGTGCGGGGTAAAAGCCATAACACCATGCACCAACAGCTGATTGAACAGATAGCGGATTTGCCCCAGGCGGCCTCGCTGCTGCTGGCGGCTGAGCGGCAAATGGATGAAGCGGCGATTTTTACCATTCATGGTTTTTGCCAGCGCATGCTCAACCTGAATGCCTTTGAGTCAGGCATGTTGTTCGAGCAGGAACTCATCGAAAACGAACAAACGTTACTCCGCCAGGCCGCGGCGGATTTCTGGCGTCGCCAGTGTTATCCCCTGTCACTGGATGTGGCCCGGGTGATCGCGGCGGAGTGGAGCGGCCCGGACAGTTTGTTGACGACGTTACGGCCCTGGCTACAGGGGGAATCCCCCAGGCTGAAGCGTCCGCCTCGCGCAGACGAAACGCTGGCATCACGTCATACCGCTAACCTGCAACGCATCCAGGCCCTCAAGCAGCAGTGGCAGACTGTCTGTGCCGATATCGAAGGGATGATTGCGGCTTCCGGCGTCGACAAACGCAGCTATAGCAGTAAGCACTTACCTAACTGGGTGGCGAAAGTGACTCAGTGGGCACAGAGCGATACGCTGGATTACCAGTTTCCTAAAGAGCTTGAACGCTTTGGCCAGCAGGTGCTGCACGAAAAAACCAAAAAGGGCGAGGCACCGCAACATGCGGTGTTCGATGCCGTCGATGGCTTTCTTGCCGAACCTCTGACGCTCCGCGATATCATCATCTGGCAGGCGCTGAGCGAGGTGAAAGAAACGGTGCAGCGGGAAAAACGGCAGCGTGCCTTGCTGGGATTTGACGATCTGTTAAGTCGTCTGGATGAAGCGCTTCAGCAGCCGGGCGGGGCGTTGCTGGCCGAAACCATTCGTGGCCGTTTCCCGGTGGCCCTGATTGACGAGTTTCAGGATACCGACCCGCAACAGTACCGAATCTTCCGTACGCTGTATATTCAACAGCCGGATGTGGCGTTGCTGCTCATTGGCGATCCCAAGCAGGCGATCTATGCGTTTCGCGGCGCAGATATTTTTACCTACTTACGCGCCCGTAGTGAAGTTAGTGCTCACTATACGCTGGAGACGAACTGGCGCTCATCGCTCGCGATGGTGAACAGCGTCAACCGCCTGTTTTCACAGGTTGACGCACCCTTTTTATTTTCTTCCATTCCGTTTCTTGCGGTCAGCCCGGCCGCCCCGAATCAGGCGTTAACGCTGGTTTACCATGATCAGCCCCAGCCTGCCTTGCGCTTCTGGCTCCAGCCGGGCGAAGGTGTTGGAGTAAGTGATTACCAACAATTTATGGCCCAGCAGTGTGCGGCCGATATCAGCCGCTGGCTGGTAGCCGGTCAGCAGGGCAAGGCGCGGTTAGGGAAAGGCGATGCACTGCAGCCGGTTAAGGCCTCGGATATCACCGTACTGGTGCGTAGCCGCAATGAAGCCAGTCTGATTCGTGATGCGCTGAATAAGCTGGCCATTCCGTCGGTCTATCTTTCCAGCCGCGACAGCGTTTATACCACGCCTGAAGCGCGCGAGTTGTTATGGCTGTTGCAGGCGGTGCAGTCACCTGAACAGGAGCGACTGCTGCGTAGCGCGCTGGCCACGTCCATCTTTGCTATCGATGCCGCCCAACTTGATGTGCTGGCGCAAAACGAACGTGAGTGGGATGCGCTGGTAGAGCAGTTTGTCAGCTGGCAGCAGATCTGGCAGCAACGTGGCGTACTGCCCATGTTGCGCGATGTAATGATTAAACGGCAGCTGGCGGAAAATATGCTGGCTTCCGAAAATGGCGAGCGGCGCTTAACCGATCTGATGCATCTGGGCGAATTACTGCAGGAAGCGGCAACGCAGCTCGACAGCACGCATGCTCTGGTGCGTTTCCTGGCACAGCAAATTGCCCGCCCTGACAGCCAGGCCGCCAGTCAGCAGCTGCGTCTGGAAAGCGATCGCCATCTGGTGCAGATCGTCACGATTCACAAATCCAAAGGCCTGCAGTATCCGCTGGTCTGGCTGCCGTTTGCGGCCGGATTTCGCGAAGCGGCCAGCGCCCTGTATCACGACCGTGAAAGTTTTGCTGCCATGCTCGACGTACAGGGCGATGCACAGAGCCTGACGCTGGCGGAAGAGGAGCGACTGGCCGAGGATTTACGGCTGCTCTATGTCGCGCTGACGCGCTCGGTTTACCACTGCAGCGTGGGTATTGCGCTCCTAATCAAAGGCGCGCGTAAAAAAGAGGGCGACAGCGATCTGCATAAGAGCGCGCTGGGCTACCTGGTACAGCGCGGTGAGAGCGGCGATGCCGCCGTGCTCAGTCACCATCTTGAGGCGCTCGCAGGCGAAGGGATTGAGGTGATACGGAGCGAGCTGCAGCCCGGCGCGAAGTGGCAGGACAGCGAACACCGCGAGAACGCGCTGAGCAGTCGGGAAATGACCCGAGCGCTGGCGGACAGTTGGCGCGTCACCAGTTACTCCGGATTACAACAGCACGGCAGTTCCCCCCTGCTGGATGCTTTGCCGAAATTCGATATTGATGCTGCTGGTGAAGCGGCTGAGGATGAAGAGCCCTTGTTAACGCCGCACCACTTCCCCCGCGGTGCGGCTCCCGGCACGTTTCTGCACGGGCTGTTTGAGGCCATGGATTTCACTGAGCCGCCGGACGCATTCTGGCTGGAGGATCAGCTTCAGCAACAGGGCTATTCCCTGAACTGGCTGCCCGTGATTCAGCAGTGGATCGCCCGCGTACTGACCACGCCGCTCAATAAAGACGGCTTAACCCTGGACAGCATCCGCAGCGCTGATCGGCTGATTGAGATGGAGTTTTACCTGCCGATCAACCGCCTGCTGACGGCTGCCGATCTGGATGCGCTGATGCGCCGGTACGATCCACTGTCGCAGCGCGCTGCCGCGCTGGATTTCCGTCAGGTGAGAGGCATGTTAAAAGGGTTTATTGATTTGGTATTTCGCTGGCAGGGAAAATATTATCTGCTGGATTACAAATCGAACTGGCTGGGTGACAGCCATACCGCGTATACGCAGGAGGCGATGGCGCAGGCCATGATCGACCATCGCTATGACCTGCAATATCAGCTGTACACACTGGCGCTGCACCGGTATCTGCAGCACCGCCTGGCGGGCTATGATTACCAACAGCATTTTGGCGGCGTCTTTTATGTATTCCTGCGCGGGGTGGATGGCACCTCTGCCGATAACGGCATCTTTACCACTCGTCCCGATCCCGCCTTTATTGAGGAACTGGATGCATTGTTTGGTCATACAGAGGAGAGCTTATGAGTGATATAAACGCCTTGCTGCTTCAGGCAGTCGAAAAGCGTTTACTGCGTCCTCTGGATATTCAGTTTGCCCGCCTGATTGCAGATGAGACGCAACCCTTTCGGTTGCTGGCAGCGGCCTGTGTGAGTGCCGACGCGGGCGAAGGACATGTCTGCCTGCCGCTGGCTAACCTGAATGAGGCTGGGCTGTTCTCCGGTCGTCAGCCCGCACTGGCGCAGGCACTGTGGCAGGCCGCAGGCGCGCCCGATGAAGCAGAGCGGCATGCACAGCTGTCCAGTTGGTCAGCGGTGAGCGATGGCCGTGTTGTGACGCCCCTGGTGCTGAGTCACCAGCGTTTATACCTGCACCGGCTTTGGCAAAGTGAAGGCCAGGTTGCCCGGTTTTTCTCATTGCAGCCGGATAGCGGGACGTTCGATTCGCAACAGGCACGAGATGTTCTGCAGACGTTATTTGGCCGTCAGCCTGACGACTGGCAAAAAATTGCTGCTGCGGTGGCACTGACCCGTAAAACCGCCGTTATTTCAGGCGGACCCGGTACCGGCAAAACCACGACGGTGGCGAAATTGCTGGCGGCGCTGATTCGCCTGAATCCCGAACCTCTGCGCATACAGCTGGCGGCACCGACAGGGAAAGCGGCAGCCCGTCTGACCGAATCCCTAGGAAAAGCCCTGCAGGGACTGGCGGTGGACGATGACGAGCGTGCGCGTTTTCCTGCTGAAGCGACCACGCTGCATCGCCTGCTTGGCGCACAGCCTGACTCGCAGCGCATGCGCTACCATGCGGGTAACCCGTTACACCTGGATGTGCTGGTGGTTGATGAAGCGTCGATGGTTGATCTGACGATGATGGCAAAACTGATTTCCGCCTTGCCGCCTCACGCCAGAGTGGTGTTTCTGGGCGATCGCGATCAGCTGGCTTCGGTTGAAGCCGGAGCGGTGTTGGGGGACATTTGTCGCTGCAGCGAAACCGGCTTCAGTCCGGCGCGCGCCGCACAACTGGTGACGCTTACCGAATGTGCGCTTACGGGCAGCGATGACGATACCGCGCCTGCCGTTCGCGACAGCATTTGTCTGCTCCGCCAGAGTTACCGCTTTGACGAAAAGTCCGGTATTGGCCAGCTTGCCCGCACCGTCAACCAGGGCGATGCGCGCCAGATGAGTAAGGTGTTCGCCGCCGGACATGCTGACCTGTCTTTTCAGCCGCTGAATGACGGTGAGGCATATCAGACCATGCTGAACGAGGTGGCGCAGGGCTATCAGGACTATCTGGATGCCGTTCAGCGTCAGGCTGCGCCAGAACAGGCCATTGCGGCATTTAGCCGTTATCAGCTCCTGTGTGCCCTGCGTGAAGGGCCATTTGGTGTGCACGGATTAAATCAGCGCATCGAACAGCGTCTGATGCAGCTGCAGCGCATCCGGCGTCCTGCACTGGGCAGCCGCTGGTATCCGGGACGTCCGGTGATGATCACCCGCAACGACAGTGCCCTGGGGCTGTTTAACGGCGATATCGGCATTACGTTGCGTGATGCTGAAGGGCAACTCAGGGTGTTTTTTCCGTTGCCAGACGGCAGCGTGAAAGCGATTCAGCCCAGCCGTTTGCCGTCTCATGAAACGGCATGGGTGATGACCGTGCACAAGTCGCAGGGTTCAGAATTTGATCATACCGCGCTGGTCATGCCGACGCAGTTTTTGCCGGTCCTGACCCGTGAGCTGGTTTACACGGCCATTACCCGTGCACGCAAACAACTGACCCTTTACAGCGATCGCGCGATATTTGAACGGGCAGTCCAGCTGCAGACGCAGCGGCGAAGTGGCCTGGTGGAAAGGCTGGGGGCGGAAACGCAGGGATAACAGGTCGGGCGGCGGGATGGCCGCCCGGCTGCCATCAGGTTAAATCGGCCATCAACACCTTGGAACGGCGCTGGTAGTTGTACATCTCTTTCTTACTCTCCGGCAGTGACTCGATATCCACCGGCGTGAAACCGCGCTCCTGGAACCAGTGGATACTGCGTGTGGTTAACACAAACAGTTTTTCCAGCCCCATCTGCTTCGCCTGAAGTGCAACGCGTTGCAGCAGCAGCTCTCCGCGCGAGGAGCTGCGGTAATCCGGATGGACCGCAACGCACGCCATTTCGCCAATCTTTTCATCCATAAACGGATAGAGCGCGGCGCAGGCGATGGTCAGGTTGTCCCGCTGAATGATGGTGAATTTGTCGATCTCCATTTCCAGCTGTTCGCGTGAACGGCGTACCAGAATCCCTTGCTGTTCCAGCGGACGAATCAGCTCCAGAATGCCACCGATGTCGTTGATCGTGGCCCGACGAATCTGCTCGGCGGACTCCATGACAATCTGCGTACCAATGCCGTCGCGCGAGAAGAGTTCCTGTAACAGGGCGCCGTCTTCCTGATAGCTGATCAGATGGCTGCGACGGACGCCGCTGCGACAGGCTTTAACGGCGCCACGCAGAAAGCGCACCGTGCCAGACAGAAAATCGCCATCGCGTTCCATTTCATCAATCCGTGCCTGAGCGTCATTGGGAAATAACTCCGAGACAATGTTGCCTTCACGATCGATTACGCCCTGTTCCGAGCAGAAGCCAATCATTTTTTCTGCTTTGAGTTTAATCGCCAGCTGCGTGGCCACTTCTTCAGAAGTCAGGTTAAAACTTTCACCGGTCACTGACACGGCCACCGGACCCAGCAGCACAATGGCATCGTTGTCGAGCTGGCGGTGAATAGCCTCTTCATCAATACGACGAATGCGACCGCTGTGACAGTAATCGACGCCGTCATCCACGCCGAGCGGCTGGGCAATGATAAAGTTGCCGCTCACCACGTTGATATGCGCGCCCTGTAACGGAGTGTTGTTCAGGCTCATGGAAAGGCGGGCGGTAATATCCAACTGAAGACGGCCTGCGGCCTGCTTTACCAGCTCCAGTGATTGCGCGTCGGTCACGCGGGTATATTTGTGGTAAGCCGGTTCCAGCTGGTTTGCGGCGAGGCTGGCATCAATCTGCGGACGTGCGCCGTACACGACGACTAAACGAATGCCAAGGCTGTGAAGCAGGCCAATATCGTTGACGATGCTGGAGAAATTTTCATGCTCAATGGCCTCACCGCCAAGCATGATGACAAAAGTCTTATCCCGATGCGCATTGATATAGGGAACGGTATGGCGAAAACCCTGAACCAGTTCAGTACTACGTTCCTTCACGGCTAACCCTCAGTGAATGTTTATTCGTATTTTCTGTATTTTTATGCCTTTGGCGGCCATTTTGCAAGCGCTAATCCTGACGTTTATTTACGTTTTTTCAGGTGATAACGCCGCTAACAGACTGCATTATTTAGAGTTTCCGGGGTGACATCGTCAGCCGGATTGGATAAAGTTTTCGCCGCCATTTTATTTGGTTGCCGTTTTTTTAAACACGATATAACAGCTGGAGTGGCATGTCGGAAGGTCATCCCCTTATTTCACGTAGACGATTA
>Ga0268247_10000079_pt1 | contig 30379 bp, 29 predicted proteins | sample AgamicOrMae_FD_200245 | JGI IMG/M metagenome (GOLD analysis project Ga0268247, IMG submission 200245) | Agave microbial communities from Guanajuato, Mexico - Or.Ma.e (v2) (version 2) | ecosystem: Host-associated > Plants > Phyllosphere > Phylloplane/Leaf | place: Guanajuato, Mexico | collected...
GCCATTATCACCGGACATGCGCTCCAAGCCATGCTTCATGCGGTAATGGCCTTTACAATGTGGGAAACGGTGCGGCAAGGCGTAGCGTGGACACCCGAATTTTTGCACGGATCTATGTAGAGTTGGCGGTGCCGGTGGTCGTGGCGCAACGCGAAGCGTAATGCCTCAACGATTGCTATCCGTGTGACGCTGTCACGTGAGTTTGTCGACTTTTTTGAGCTGCATTTGCCTGTCTTGATAACATCCGTCGTCCCATCAGCGGTGCCGCCATCGTGTTGCTGGCAATTGCGTTCCGGACGGGCGTCGGTTGCCCGATCATTTTGCTGAGCCTGGCATGTTTCCTGCCGGGATTCTCACACAAAAATAAAGCCTTGTCTGGCCGGCTAAATAACCGACTGGAAAAAGAGATCAGCTTGCCGCCGGCACAACGCGCAGGACAGCCTGACGTAACAGGTTCACACACCTCACCCGTCTCAACGGTCAGTACCGCTTCGTATCAAATTTGTTTACTATCCATTTAATATATTCAAAACCCAAATAACCATCTGGTTTAACGACTGCCAACAGGATAACGCTGTCCAGGCGCTGTTGAAGGATCACAAAGCATCATGCTGGGTTTGCCGCTAACAGGAAAAAGATTTCTTGCATGCGTAACGTAAAGGACAGTTGCTGGCTTGTCGATAGAGTTAATCAGAGCAGGTCGTCGCAGTCATCACTTCGTCAAGTTTAGCGATGACGTAAGGCAAAGCATCCAGGACGCGATGCATTCTGGCAACACACTATTCGTATGCCAAAGAAGGATTTGCTGCCAGAGAAAGGCAGCTTTTTGACTGGATAATATGATGAATCACTATTCACGCCGACGCGTGCTGAAGATGGTTGGGCTTGTCGCTGTGGCCAGTGCGACCGGCCATCTGTTCCCTTTGGCGCCTCTCAACGCCGCGCAACCGAACATGCAGGCAGATGCCCTTGATGTGTTTATGCTGGTTTCACAGCAACTGACACAACAGAACGAGCTCAATGACACGGTAGGCAGTGCGCTGTTTGATGCGTTCAGTCAGACGCAGAAAAACTTCAGCGCGGCACTTTTTCATCTCAGCAACCTGTTAACGCATCAGCCCGACCTGTTACAACAGGCACGCCTGCAGTTTGCTGAAACTGAGGCGGCAAGCGCCAGACTGGCCGGGGCGATTCTGAGCAGCTGGTATACCGGCATTGTCGGCAAAGGCAAAAATGCGCGCTATATCACCTATATCAACACGCTTGCGAATCGGGTCGTTAACGACAAACTGGTTCCACCGAGCTTCTCCTATGGCACTTGTGGCAGTTGGGCGAGCCAACCGTGACCCTTTTCAAGAGTAATGTTACCCATGAAGAAGAATAATTCGGCTGATGTGGTCGTTATCGGCGCAGGCGTGAATGGCGCGTTGCTGGCGACGCGTCTGGCGAAAGCCGGAAAGTCCGTTATCCTGCTTGAGTCCGGACCTAAGGTCAGCCGTGGAGAACTGGTGGAGCGCTTCCGCAGTTCTGCCTTTAAGTCTGACTTTATGTCACCGTACCCCTTTTCACCGATGGCACCCCAACCGCGCTATACACCAGAACCCAATGATTACCTGCAGCAACTGGGGCCTCAGGCATTTAATGCGCAATATATTCGTATTTTTGGCGGCACCAGCTGGCACTGGGCGGCTCAGTTGTGGCGCTTTGTCCCGAATGATTTTCAGCAACATTCGCTGTATGGCGTGGGAAAAGACTGGCCGATTAGCTATCAGGATCTGGAACCTTATTACTATGAAGCCGAAGTCATCGCTGGCGTCGGCGGATCGCCGGACAACGGCTCGCCTCGCAGTAAGCCGTTTCCGATGGAACGGGTGCCAGCCTCCTGGTTGCAGCAACGTGTCACGGCCCGACTCGCGCCAGACTTCACCGTACTGGATGACAGTACCGGCCGCAACAGCCGAAGTTACGATGGCCGACCGGCCTGCTGTGGAAACAATAACTGCATGCCCGTGTGCCCCATTGACGCGCAGTATCACGGTGGCCTGGCCGCTCAGCAGGCTGAAGACAGCGGCGTACAGGTAATCACTGAAGCTGTCGTTTATCAACTTGAGCACGATGCGCAGGGGCGGATTGTGGCCGCAAACTATTATGACTGGAATAAAACCCGCCATCGCGTGACGGCGCAGACATTTGTTCTGGCGGCCAATGCGATTGAAACGCCTAAGCTGCTGCTGATGTCCACCAGCGAGAGATTCCCACAGGGCATCGGCAATGCCCGGGACACTGTGGGCCGTAACTTCTGCGATCACCCCGCGATTGGCGTCACGTTTGATGTGGATGAAGAAATCTGGCCTGGACGCGGCCCCGTCAGCCCGTGCTCAATCGGGCAGTTCAGGGACGGTGAGTTCCGTCGTGAACACGCGCCATTCCGTCTGGATATTTCCAATGCCTCGCAGGTCGCCGCGGTGACGAAAGAAGTGCTGGAGGAAGGCTATTTTGGCAAAAAACTTCAGGAACAGATTCGCTTCCGTGCGGCACGTCGTCTCAGCATAAAGAATGCCCTGGAACAGCTCCCGGCTCCCACCAACCGCGTCACGTTAAGCAGTAACAAAGATGCTCTTGGGCTGCCTACCCCGGCACTGTACTGGAATGTGGACGAGTATGTGCAAAAGGGCACGGCGAAAACACGTGAATGTTATGACGCGATTGCCGCAAAGCTGGGCGCGACCAATATTCGCCACAGTAAAAGCGGCAAATTTTCTAATCGCCAACATATTACTGGCACGTTGTCGATGGGCCTGGATCCCGCTACCAGCGTCACGGATGCCTGGGGACGGGCGCACGATCATGAAAACCTGTTTATGGTGGGCACTGGCGTGATGCCCACGGTCGGAACCTGTAATGTCACACTGACCGCCATGGCGCTTGCGTTGCGCACGGCTGATAAAATTTTGCAGGAGACGCAGCATGGATAAGTTACTGAGGCGCCTGGTGCCGCCGATTGCCCTTATGCTCAGCCTCATGCAGACCACTGCGCATGCCGAAAGCCAGGGCGATCTTATTAAGCGGGGATAATACCTTGCCGTAGCCGGGGACTGCGCGGCCTGCCATACAGAAGAGGGCAAAGCACCGTTTACCGGTGGCCATGCGATTGGCAGCCCGTTAGGGATCATCTTCAGTACCAACATTACGCCTTCAAAAACGGCAGGCATTGGTCACTACAGTGAGAAGCAGTTTGCCGATGCCTTACGCAAGGGCATTCGCGCGGATGGCAGCCATCTTTATCCGGCCATGCCGTATACCGCCTATGCCCGGATTAACGACAGCGATATCTCCGCGCTTTATGCCTATTTTATGTACGGTGTAAAAGCAGATGATACACAGCCAGAAAAAACGGCGTTGCCGTTTCCGTTTAATCTCCGCTTCAGCATGGCGGCGTGGAATCTTCTGTTCCTTGACGGCAAGCCTTTTACTCCCGATCCCAGCCAGTCTGCTGAATGGAATCGCGGCGCGTATCTGGTGGAAGGGTTAACCCACTGCAGCACCTGCCATACGCCACGTAATTTCCTGATGGCGGAGGAGTCGGATAAATCGTTACAGGGCGCTTCTCTCGGGACCTGGTATGCGCCAGCGATTACGTCTGCTGCGTTACAAAGTGACGATCAGTGGTCACGCGAGTCGCTGGCAGCTTATCTGGCCAGCGGTCACGCCGATAATGGTGCAACGGCGGCCGGTCCGATGCTGGAAGCCATCGACAAAAGTTTTTCGCGGATGACGCCGGACGATCGGGCCGCTATCGCGACCTACCTGTTGCCTGCAGTTGATCACGAAGACGACAGCACGGATGCCGATGCCGACAGCGAGGAGCCCACTGTCGGTCTGACGCCCGTCACTGGGGACGATACACCTGATATGTTATCGGATATGACGGACGGCGAGCAGATTTACCGTAATAACTGCGCATCCTGCCATAACCTGGAAGGACAGGGACTTAACGGCCTGACTGCCTTAACCAAACATCCGGTACTAGAGAAACCCAATGCGGATAACGTGGCGATGGTCATACTGGACGGTGTCTGGCCTGCAAAAGGGCAGGGCATGCTCAGTTTTGCCAAGACCTTAAATGACACACAAATTGCCGATGTCACGAACTACGTGATGCAGGACATCGGCAACAGTGCAGTGCGCATCACTCCGGCGCGCGTGAAAGCATTGCGTCAGGGCGGTGAGCCTTCACTGCTGCTGCCGCTGGTCCGGGGGGCGATGGTCGCAGGCGTGCTGGTGGTCATTGGGGGGCTGTTTTGGTGGTGGCGTCGTCGACGTTAAGGCATCTTCCCCTCTGTCTCTGATGGCAGAGGGGAAACCTGATAATCAGCTCACTCGCCCTGCCGCATTATGCTTCCACCGCCGGAGAAGATTCTCTTTCCTCTCGCTGACATGCACAGCATGCGCGTGAAAGCGTAACCGTCATCTACACTAAACACAGTTGGCAGAAATGGCCTGTGTGGTTGTCATTGTTAACATGTTATTTCTGATATGTTGCGGTATCCCATAGCGAAAAAACGGTAAACCGGCATGGAATTACGTCGTAAAAAAGATGCTGCAATGATGCGCCTTTCCCCGCTGCTCAGAAGCATAACACTGGCCTGTAGTTTACTGACGCTGGGCGTGATTGTGGTTAATGCCTGGACGCTGCACATGGACTGGCAGAGAACCGTCCGGTCAACCGAGGAGCGTGCGATTGATCTCTCTGTCGCACAGGCCCGTCAGGCAGAAGATACCTTCTTGCAAATCGAACTTTCTCTGCGCGAGGTACAGCGCGTTATTCAGTCCCAGCCCGGAACGGATATTGACGTGGCGGAAGTCAATAACATCATGCGCACCTTACAAAGTCGTCTTCCTCAACTGGAGGACATGTTTTACTTTGACTCACAAGGGCGATGGATAGCCAGTTCGCTTACTGAGATGCCCAAAGGAAATAACAATGCTGACCGGGAGTATTTTATTTTCCATCAACATAATCTTCGTAGCAGCGTGCATGTCGGTCCGGCGCTCCGCAGCCGCAGCTCGGGACGCTATGTCATCCCGGTATCCTTACGGATTAATGACGACTATGGCGGCTTCAAAGGTGTGCTGCTCGCCACGATTAGCATTGATTATTTCCGCCATTATTACGATTACTTTGTTATCGGCCCGCAGGATTTACTGGTGCTTATGCTGGCAGACAGTACGGTGCTGTATGCGCGCCCGTTGCCAGACAGCTATATCGGCAAAAACCTCTCCTCCAGTCCACTTTTCCATCAGTTATTAGCCAACGCCGAGCGCGGAAGCGGCCAGTGGAAAGCCGAACTGGATGGCGAAAAGCGAATATTTGGTTTTGTCAGCTCCAGCCGTTATCCGGTAGTTGTGACTGCGGGATTTGATACCAAACGGCTTTTTTTAGAGTGGATGCAAAGCCGCGTGCAGGGGGTTTTACTGAGCCTTGTATTGCTGGTGGGCATTATTCTGCTCTGGATATTTATCCGGAATGAAGCAAGGCGCAGCCTGCGTTATCAACTTGAACTGACGCATCTTCGCGATGAGCTCACCGCCGCGAATCAGTCGCTGAAGAGTCTGGCAAACGCGGACGGGCTTACAGGGCTGGCAAATCGTCGCTATTTCGATCAATTCCTGAAAAAAAGCCTGCTCCATGCGCGCAGCAGCGGCGGGCCGGTGTCGCTGATCCTTTTCGATATCGACTATTTTAAACGCTACAACGATACTTATGGCCATGTGTCAGGTGACGAATGCTTACAGCAGGTCGCCCAGATACTGAAAACATTTGCCCAACGTCGCACGGATATCGCGGCCCGTTATGGCGGCGAAGAATTTGCGATTGTATTGGCCGATACGTCGGCCCGGGATGCGTTGACCGTTGCCTTAAGTGTGGTCGAGACCGTCAGACAACGGGCCATACCTCATGTCTCAACGGGGCTCACAACGGGTTGCGTTACGCTCAGTGCGGGGGTGGCGGCTACGGAGGCTGGTGAAGGGCCAGAGCATGCAGAATCACTGATCAAGCGTGCGGATGATGCCTTGTACCGGACAAAACACGAAGGGCGAAACGGTGCTAGTCTGTAACCTCTCGCCATTCAGTGCCGCTGCCCGGATCAGCACCGGGCAGTGGTGTCTTATTTGTCGCTACCGAAGCCTTGCTTATGCAGTGCAGGCAGGACTTTGGGGAAATAGATGTGTTGGTAATAGCCACTCACGCTGTCACTCCAGCTTTCGCCGTCGGCGCGGCCGGTATCTTTCCAGTGCTGCACCATCTCGGCGTTATAGTGTGCAATCTGTTGTTCAAGGCCTTCGGTATGGTAGCTTTCCTCATGACGGAAAGTCTGCATTGGCAGGCGTGGCTTCTGAAACGCGGGTTGATCAACATAGCCGATAACCACACCTGCGACCGGGAAGGTATATTCTGGCAGGTTAAGCAGTTCGATCATGGCGTCAGGATCGCGGCGGATACCACCAATCGGCACAATGCCCAGTCCTTCTGAACGGGCTGCAGCCATGATGCTTCCCAGGGCAATACCCACATCCGTCGAGCCAGAAACAATACTTTCAATGCTTTGCTGGGCAATTTGCTCTTTGCCTACGGCGGCCATCGCCATCCGTGATTTATGCATATCCAGCACCACAGTGATAAAGACAGGGGCTTTAGCGATCCACGGTTGTCCGCCCGCGATTTGCGAGATAGCCTGGCGTTTAGCCGGATCGCGTGTCACCACCAGAGAAACCTGCTGTGAGTTTACGGAGGTAGGCGCGCGATAAGCAGTGCTGATTATGCGATCCAGAATGGCATCATCGACCGGCTGATCGGTGAAGCTGCGTTCGCTTTTGTGACGGGTAAACAGGTTAATTATCTCGCTCATCATCTCTCCTGACATCATCCTTTAAAAATCGTGTCGTGAGAATAACAAAAGAGTGCGCTGTGCTCTTTAACCGTACTGGCTTTCACCCGCCAAAACAGGTTAACTGCCTTCAAACGAATCAGATCAGGTCCTGTCAGCAGCACGACACGAAGGGCGTCGATAGCCTGTCGACACAACGCTTAACCGTCCCTGCTCCTTGCAGAACCGTTAGCCGCCATAATCACATCACGTTCTGTCATTCTGCTGACACTTTTCAGCCATAAATCTTTCATTTTGCTCCGCTAGCTTACTGCCATTCTCATTGGCAGAGCGGCGAAGCTATGAGCCATTTGGCGCTTCACAACATCACTAAACGCTGGGGCGAAAAAACTGCTCTGGATAACATTTGTTTCGAAGCGGAAGAAGGGACCTTTGTAGCGCTATTAGGTCCGTCAGGCTGCGGTAAGTCGACGCTGCTTCGAACGATCGCCGGACTGGAAACCGCGGATGAGGGAACGGTCAGTTTCAGTCATCGCGATATCACGCACCTGCTGCCATCAGATCGCAAACTTTCGATGGTTTTTCAGTCGTATGCGCTGTTTCCGCATCTCAGCGTTCGCGAAAATTTGCTGTTTGGTTTAAAAGCGCGCGGCGAGGACAGGCAGACATTTGCTGGCCGCCTGAGCCGCGTCAGCAAATTAATGGAACTGGAGACGTTGCTGGATCGGTTACCTGCACAGCTTTCGGGCGGCCAACAACAGCGCGTTGCACTCGGACGTGCCGTGATTGCCAACAACACCTTATGCCTGATGGATGAACCCCTTTCTAACCTTGACGCGAAACTGCGCCAAAGTATGCGTCGCGAAATTCGTGCGCTGCAGAGAGCGCTGGGCCTGACGATGCTCTATGTCACCCACGATCAGACGGAAGCGATGAGCATGGCTGACCGCATCATTCTGCTGAATGACGGCCGGATTGAGCAGCATGATACGCCAGACAACCTGTATAACAATCCGGCCAGTATTTTTGCGGCGCAGTTTATCGGTGCGCCGCCCATGAATATTCTGCCGCTGACCTCTGTCAACGGCAGGCACTTTTTGAGCCAGCTCACTCAGCCTGTGGTCAGCGAGTCGTCTGAGACGGCGCTCAGTCTGGGGATCAGGGCGGAAGATATCCAGTTCATTGATCCTCACAGTGCGGGGTTGAATGCCAACGTCGTGAACTACGAATACATGGGCGCAGATACGTTAGTGGTCTGTCAGCTAACAGGCAGCCAGGCCGTTTTAACCGTTACCGTGCCGGGCATGAAACGTTTTAACGAAGGTCATCTGACCGGGCTGCAATGGCCTGTCGATAAGCAATACCTGTTTTCCACTGCGAGCGGTAAACGTTGTTTACACGCTGAACAGCAGATGTCTGCCTCTTTCAAACAATACGCCGTTTAACTTTTACCTAAGGGAAAATCATGCCAGCCATTCGTCTGTCACGTTTGCTTTCAGCCTTACTTATCGCGACGAGCACGGCAGTCTTTGCCGCCGAGCCGGTCAAACTGCAAATGTATTACCCTATCGCGGTCGGTGGGGAGATCAGCCATACCGTGGAAGCGCTGGTGGCCGATTTCGAAAAAATTCATCCTGAGGTCAGCATTCAGCCTGTTTATACCGGTGACTACGCCACAACGGTTACGAAAGCCTTGACCGCCTTTCGTGGCGGGAATGCGCCGCAAATGGCGGTCATTGGTGATATCGAAGCCTACTCTCTGATGGATGCAGGGGCTATTGTGGCGGCCAGCGATCTGGCTCAGGATGACGCCGGTAAAAAATGGATCGACAGCTTTTACCCCGCTTTTTTGCGCCACATCAACGGCAAAGTCTGGGGCGTGCCTTTTCAGCGCTCGACGGTGGTGCTGTACTGGAATAAACAGGCGTTTGAAAAAGCGGGTCTGGCTGCTGATACAGCGCCTGCGAACTGGCAGCAGGTGGTGGATTTCGGTAAAAAACTGGTCGTGAAAGACGGCGATAACGTCAGTCAGTGGGGCATCGAAATCCCGACGACGTCCAATGGTTACTGGGTTTTCCAGGGTTTTGCGGCCACGAACGGCGCGCATCTGGATAACGGCAAGGGCACGGCGGTCTATTTTAATACGCCCAACAATGTCGAAACGCTGCAATGGCTGACCGATTTAGGCCAGAAGGCGGGCGTTTCCCCGAAAGGCGCGATTGCCTGGGGCACGACGCCACAGGATTTCCTCAGTGGCAAAACGGCCATGATGGTTACCACCACCGGCAACCTGAGTGTGGTGCGCAAAAATGCCAAATTCCCGTTTGGTGTTGCCATGTTGCCTGAAAAAACACAGCGCGGCAGCCCAACGGGCGGCGGTAATCTCTACGTTTTCAAAAGTGCTTCACCAGAACAGCAAAAAGCCGCCATGGAATTTATCCGTTGGGTCACCGCGCCAGAGCAGGCGGCGCGCTGGAGTATTGCGACAGGCTATGTCGCTACCTCCCCGGCAGCATGGGAAACGCCAGCGATGCAAGACTATGCGAAGCAGGTTCCTCAGGCGCTGGTCGCTCGTGAACAACTGAAATATGCCCAGCCTGAACTCTCTACCTACAACAGTGTGCAGATACAGGAAGCCCTGAACCATGCCATTGAGGCGGCGGTGACGCAGTCTAAAACCCCGGCTGAGGCACTGGAAGCGGCACAGAAGCAGGCCGATCGTTTACTGAAGGCCTATCAGTAAGGGGATGGCGATGAACATGGCGGCAACAGCAACGCCCGCACCGCGTGTGCGGCGCGGTTCACTTCAGCTGTGTGGCTATTTGCTGATTTTACCGGCGCTGGGTTTTCTGCTGCTGTTTACCCATTATCCTGCGCTGGCAACGGTGTGGGAAAGCCTGTTCAGCGCTGCCCGTGCAGGTCATCCGGCCCACTTTGTTGGGCTGGATAACTACGCTGCGCTGCTGGATGATGATGTGTTTATCCGGTCGCTGTGGAATAACCTGTTGTATGCCTTGATCACTATACCGCTTGCGGTTTCCCTGGCGTTACTGATGGCCCTGGCCGTTAACCGACGGCTGGCGGGTAACGCCGCTGTGCGTGCAGCCTTCTTTATTCCCTCTCTGCTGCCGATGATAGCCATCGCCAATCTGTGGCTGTTTTTCTACACACCACAGCTGGGACTTCTGAATAAGCTGCTTGCGCTGTTTTCTGTCGCACCGGTTAACTGGCTCGGCGAACCCGGCACGACGCTCGGGTGCCTGATGGCCGTTTCTGTCTGGCGCGAGGCTGGTTTTTTTATGATTTTTTATCTGGCTGCGTTACAGCAGATCGATCCGCGCCTCAGCGAAGCAGCACAAATCGAAGGGGCGTCAAAGGGGTATTTTTTTCGCCGCGTCCAGTGGCCGTTACTGATGCCGACGACGTTGTTCGTGCTGATTAATGCCTCAATGAATGCATTTCGTATCGTCGATCAGGTGATTGCGATGACCAACGGTGGCCCGGACAACAGCAGCAGCCTGTTGCTGTTTTATATCTACCGTACGGCATTCAGCTACTGGGATCTCCCTGCGGCAGCGGCGATGACCGTCGTATTGCTGCTGATTTTAGCCCTGATTGCGGTGCTGAAATTTTCCCTGCTGGATAAGCGAGCGCACTATCAATGAAGCCTGAATTCTCTGCGGGCCGACTGTGCCTGAATATGGTTATCTGGCTGGCGGCGCTGCTGTGGTTGTTACCGATACTGGTGGCGTTGTGGGTAGCGGTTCACCCGGCGGCCGATCAGGGAAGCTTCTCGCTGTGGGCACCCCTGACGCTACAAAATTTCACGGATGCCTGGCACGCCGCGCCCTTTGGCCGCTATTTCCTGAATACCATATTGCTGGTGGTCATGATTGTGGTGTGTCAGCTTATCCTGGCCACGATGGCGGCGTACGCGCTGGTCAGGTTTCGCCTGAAATATTCGGGTTTTCTGTTCGCGCTTATCCTGTTACAGCTGATGATAAGCCCGGATGTCCTGATCCTGAATAATTACAAAACCATTGGTGCGCTGGGCTTGCGCGATACGTTGACCGGCATTGCCTTGCCGTATTTTGCTTCAGCATTTGCGATTTTCTTGCTGCGCCAGACCTTTAAAAGCATCCCTGTGGTGCTGGAAGAAGCGGCCATTGTAGAGGGCGCCAGTCGGTTTTATATCCTGCGCAAAATCTATATTCCGCTGGCCAGGCCAATCTATATCGCTTTTGCACTGGTCTCCATTAGTTTCCACTGGAATGATTTTCTGTGGCCGCTGGTTATTACGGATTCTGTAAAAGTCCGTCCGTTGACGGTAGGACTGCAGTTATTTTCGGCACCGGAGCAGGGCGTGCAATGGGCACTGATTGGGGCGGCAACGATCATGACAACGCTGCCGCTGTTGCTGTTGTTTCTGGTGTTCCAGCGCCAGTTTATCCAGTCATTTATGCGCGCAGGCATTCGCTAAGGAAAATAACATGTTAACGCCGCACACTCTCAGCCCGTCACAACGTACCTTGCTGGCGGATATTGCGTCGCTGTATCAGCCGCCATCGTTACGTGCGTTGCCCGTCAGAGATAATGGCATCCGTTTTGGTCTGCTTGCCGATCCTCAGTATGCTGATGTGGACCCGGATATCAGCAACAATCTTTACTACCGCAATGGCCTTAATAAACTCAGCCAGGCCATCAAGGCATTCAACGCGGAGCCGCTGGATTTTGTGGTGACGCTGGGCGATCTGGTGGATCGCCACTGGCAAAGCTATGCCGCCATACTGCCGGTGTTTGCCCGGTTACAGCATCCGCATGCTGTGGTACTGGGCAACCATGATGCGCAGACCATCGCTGAACGACTAGATAATCAGGCTCCCTTACCCAAAGGTTATTACGCTTTCCGTTTTAACGGTTGGCGCTTTGTTGTTTACGATGGCAACGATATGAGCCTGTACTGTAATACCCTCAACGGCCGCGATCGTGAAGAGGCCGCAGCCTTGTTAGCGCAACTGCAACATGACCAACAGCCTCAGGCGCAGCCCTGGAACGGTGCCGTTGGCAGGCAACAATTCAACTGGATTGAACAGCAGCTACAGGCTGCCCAACAGTCACGGGAAAGCGTGATTGTTTTTGGCCACTATCCGCTGGCACCCGTAACCACGCACCGCCTGATGAATGCCCCCGCGCTGGTGGCGTTATTCACACGTTATCGCGTACGCGCCTGTTTTGCCGGGCACGATCATCGTGGAGGTTATACCTGTATCGACGGGACGGAATTTTTCACCCTGAAAGGCATGCTGGATGGCCCCACAGCGGTGCCCTTTGCGTGGGTTGATATCACGGGTGACCAACTCAGGGTGTCCGGTTTTGGTGGAGAAATCAGCCGGGGCTAGCGTTTTGTGGGTGCGGGTTCAGCGTGTCTGATGCAGGGGAAACGCGAACAGCGCTATGTTATGCATTTTAGTTACATCATACTTTAACGATTTCCTGCCAAGGTGCCGGCATCAACTTTCGCGGTAAAATAGCGTTAGCAGCAGATAATCTGCGAACATACCTTTTCGCGGAAAACCCGCTTTCATCGGCCCGCCAGAAGTGTGTGCTATCCGTGACAGCGTAACGAGAAGCGGCAGCAGGGCAGAGATTAACGTGCAGTCTAATAAGGAAAACCCCCAGTTTCTTCACCACTATCACCTTGTTCATTCATCTGGCGGGGTGAATTCTTTGCACTGATTAGCGACTCACACCAGTGATGCCGCGCCTGAGGTAAAGCGTTCCGGTCCGTCACAGCCCAGCAAAGTGCGCTTTGATCGACTCGCAGAGTGATGTGGCTGCAGGGGATAACGGTTTTTCAGCACAGTGCAGGCTGACGCCAATCGTGCCCATCTCCGGCAGAGCTGATGTCAGCAACGTTAGCGAAGACGGTAAGCCCATCTGTGTCCGCAAGGTAATACCCAGCCCCGCCTCCGCGGCGGCCCATATTCCGCTCAGACTGCGGCTGATGAACGCAATGCGCCAGGGAATATTTGCCCTGCCTAACGCCGCAGTGGCGGCGCTACGCATAAGGCAGGGCGCGTCAAAGACCAGCAAGGGTAGTGGTTGTTTAGCCTCCAGCAGACTCTGGACATCAAAACCCTTTACGCTGATCCAGTTGAGCGGCAACGCGCCAAGTGACTGACTGTGCGCCGTCGACTCCTCGCCTTGCCAGCAGAGGGCGACGTCAATCTCGTGCTGGCGTATTGCGGTAAGCAAGGGCTGATTGCGGCTCACGGATGCTGAAATTTGCACGTCGGGATGCGCACGCGAAAACTGACCCAGAACGGCAGGCAGTAATGTTTCGCCAAAATCTTCCTGCAAACCCAGCCGCACTTCTCCGCCAATCCCGCTGGCCTTGATGGCGGCACAGGCTTCGTCATTCAGGCTCATCAGCCTGCGCGCATAGGCAAGCATAATCTCGCCCTGCGCGGTAAGCGTCAGATGCCGTCCTGACTTCTGCACCAGCGCTGCTCCCGCCTGGTATTCCAGTTTCTTTAGCTGAGCGCTCACCGCCGAGGTTGATCGGCCCAGGCGCTGCGCGGCAGACGCAAAGCTCCCCAGTTCAATACCGGTCACAAACGTACGCAGGCTTTCTGCATCAAACGTCACGGGCCTTTTCGCCATTCTTATTCATCCCATAAAACGGGACTGTTTGTCCCAATATTTCTGATTTTATAAATCATCGCCGCCTTTTATCTTTTTATCACACCCCCAGAAGGAAAGAGAAATGAACCCCATACCGTTAACGCGCGAAAATCTGGCTGAGATCGCGCCCAAGCTGGCAGCGTTGAGTGAAGACATTTTATTTGGCGATATCTGGCAGCGCGACGGGCTTTCACCGCGAGACAGAAGTCTGATTACTGTCAGTGCGCTTATTGCGTTAAACCGACCCGAACAACTGAGCTGGCATCTGAAACTGGCTCGCAAGAATGGCCTCTCTGAGGCTGAGCTCACGGAAATGATGACCCACCTGGCCTTTTATTGCGGCTGGCCGGCGGCTGTTTCCGCCCTCACGGTTTTTAAAAACACGCTCTCAGAGTAAGGAATATCTATGCCCGCCAGTCGTATTGCGATATCTGAACACCGTATTGAACAGTGGCGTGAGGCTATCTCCACAGCGTTACAGGACGCATTCGAGACCTCTTTTTCTGTGCCGCACGGGGATTGTTTTCAGTTCTTTGACAGTTATCACCGGCATACACGTATTTTTGACCGGCACTATCTTGTGCAGCGCGCAGACGGGCCGAAGTGATGACTTCCTTCTGTTTCACATTACGGCAGGGAAAGCGCGTAGCCTCGCACAAAAGCAGGCTTTTTATGCAGATTTGAATGCGCGTCTGGTAAAGGCGATTGGCATTAATCCGGCTGACGTCATGATTGTCGTGAATTTCAGTGACCCCGAGGACTGGTCATTTGGCAACGGCAAGGTGTTTAGTCTGGCCGATATCTCATCACGCTGAGGAGAAAAAATATGCTGGCGATGCAGTACCGTTTTGTTCTTCCCGCTGACTACGATATGACAATCATTCAGCGCAGGATTGCTGACAACGGCAAAAAAATGGATGGCTTTCCAGGCCTGCTGTTTAAAGCTTTTCTTTACGCCTGGCAGAAGGGCACCGATATGAACGGCCAGGAAAACAGTTATGCCCCGTTTTATCTCTGGCAGGATGCGGACAGTATGCACCGCTTTTTAGCCAGCGAGGGGTTCAAAAGGTTGACGCAGGCCTTTGGCTGGCCGCGTATTGATACCTTTCCGGTGCTGTCTGCCGACATATCGACGGCTATCAGCCAGGCGAGTTGGGCCGTCTGTGAAATCAGCCCCGTACAACCTTACAGCGATCTCGCGCTACTGACTCACCATCGGCCGCTGGACAACGCGCTGGCACGGGTGTCCGCACTGGACGCCTGCGGCTGGCGGCGCCTGACATTCACCTTATGGCGAACGCCGCAGGCCGTCACTTGTCCGGCTCGCGCTTATCAGGTCGGATATATTGCGCGGGCGTGACCGACGGACCGTTACGCTCTGTCACACATTTATCTTATTAACCGCATATCTATTAGAACGGTTATATGACTATCTTATTTTATCTGCCGGGTACGTGTGTATGACCTTTCTGTCCGCCCGGCCATGCGGCTAAATATTTCCATTTTTTGCCAGTGAATCTAGTATTAATGTGCATAAGGCACTGTTGCCTGTTTGCCGATGGAGAGAAAAAGAATGCATCAAATGAAGCGCCTGAAAATGCTGACGGCAGCGACGCTGCTGGCGTTAAGCCTGCCTGTGACTTCTGCGTTTGCTGCGCTGGCCGCAGGAGAAACCGCACCGGACTTTAAACTGGAAGCGGCTCTGGCAGGTAAAGAAACGACCTTCTCCTTACAGCAAGCACTGAAAAAAGGACCGGTTGTACTTTATTTCTTCCCGGCGGCGTTCAGCGCCGGCTGCACGCTGGAAGCGCATGCTTTTGCGGAAGCAACCGATGAGTTTAAAAAGCAGGGCGCAACGGTAATTGGCGTGACCGCAGGTAATACCGATCAGATTGCGAAATTCTCTCAGCTTGAGTGTCGCGATAAGTTCACCGTCGCCGCCGATCCGGGTGCCAAAGTGGCGGCCGAATACAAAAGTACGATGGAAATGAAAGGCAAAACTCTGTCTGACCGCACATCGTATGTTATTGCGCCGGATGGCAAAATTTTGCTGAGTTACACCGATAAAAATCCAGAGGCCCATATTCAGAAGACCCTGGATGCCGTGAAAAAATACCGTCAGGCTAACCCGGCTTAATCTCACATCTGGACAGCGCCATCATGTTGACTGCTATCGCCGCCGCGTTTCTGGGCGGCATTATCCTTAATCTCATGCCCTGTGTATTCCCGGTGATCTCGCTGAAGGCCCTGAGTCTGCTGCGCCACAATGCCCAACCCGCACATGCGCGAGCTGAAGGGCTGGCTTTTCTGGTGGGTGTGGTTGTCACGATGGTGCTGCTGGTCAGTGTGCTGTTACTGGCAAGAATGGGGGGCGCTTCCGTCGGCTGGGGTTTTCAGTTGCAATCGCCGCTGGTGATAGCCTTACTGGTGCTAATCATGGTGGCATCGGCCCTCAACCTGTTCGGCCTGTTTGAGGTTGGCTTATCCCTTCAGCGGGCGGGTGAAGTCGGAGGCGAGCGGGGAGGGCTAACCGGATCGGCACTCACCGGCGCGCTGGCCATCGTCGTCGCCACGCCCTGTAGCGCGCCGTTTATGGCCAGCGCCATCGGCTATGCCTTTACGCAACCTCCCGTTATCAGTGTGGTTATTTTCCTTTCACTGGCGCTGGGGTTTGCAGCACCGTTCACACTAATTTCCTTTTTCCCTGTGTTTGCCCGCCTGCTACCTGCGCCGGGTGCCTGGATGATCACGCTCAAACACGGGCTCGCCTTTCCCATGCTGGGGGCGGCGGGGTGGTTGATTTGGGTACTGGAGCGTCAGGCGGGTTCGACAGCCCTGGCAGCCATTCTGACATGCTGCCTGGTGCTGAGTTTTGCCGCCTGGCTGTATGGTATGGCGCAAAAGCGACAGATGATGGGAAGGCGGCACTGGGCATTACACATCGCTACAGCCGCCATGGTCGTTCTGTTAATTCCGCCGTTGTTAACATTGAAAACCGCCACGACAACGCCGGATTCGCCCGATACCGTTGCCGCGGCCGCGGTGGCATGGACACCTCAAAATGTTGAGGCGATAAAAGGTCAGGGCAAACCCGTTCTGGTCAATTTTACGGCCTCATGGTGCATTACCTGTCAGGTTAACGAGCGCACTTCCCTGTCGACGCAGGCGGTTAAGCAAGCTATGGCGCGCACTGACACCATCTATATGATTGCGGACTCCACGAAGTACAATCCTGATGTCGAACAGGCGCTCAGCGACTTTGGTCGCGGCGGATTGCCGCTGTATGTCGTTTACCCTGCGGATGGCGGAAAACCTGTCGTTCTGCCGCAGGTGTTAACCCCGGGCATCGTCATCACGGCACTGCAGCAGGCCAGCGAAAAAGGTAAAAAAACCTGATGGCCTTATTGCTGCGGCAGACCATTAAACCTGCATTCAGGCCTGCGCACGCATAAGGCGGGCCTGAACCTGCACGGCATGCACACAGGATGAACATGAAAACAATCGGACTGATCGGTGGGATGAGCTGGGAATCCACGCTGCCTTATTACCGCTTCATCAATGAAGGTATTCGGGAAAGACTGGGCGGATTACACTCGGCACGACTGCTGTTACACAGCGTCGATTTTCACGATATTGAAGTCTGTCAGCGTGAGGGCAACTAGGCACAGGCAGGCAAGCAGTTGGGTGAAGCCGCCCGGGGACTGGCACTTGCCGGGGCCGAAGCCATCGTGCTGTGTACCAATACGATGCACAAGGTTGCCGACGATATAGAAGCCCAATGCAATTTTCCCTTTTTACACATTGCCGATGCCACGGGCAGGGCGATAACAGCCAGAGGGATGACGCGAGTCGCCTTGCTGGGCACCCGCTATACGATGGAGCAGGATTTTTATCTGGGGCGGTTACAGCAACGGTTTTCGATTAACACGATCGTGCCGGAGGCGGAGCAGCGCGCCACCCTCAATCACATCATTTTTGATGAACTCTGCATGGGAAAATTTACCGAAAGCGCACGCCAGTATTATCTTGATGTGATCACGCAGCTGCGCGATCAGGGCGCGCAAGCGGTGATTTTCGGCTGCACGGAAATCGGCCTGCTGGTTCCCGAGGCGCAAAGCGCTCTGCCTGTCTTTGATACCACCAGCCTTCATGCCCGTGATGCCGTAGACTTTATGTTGTCCTGATTGTCCGTTATCCGGGCAACCAAAAAGTCTGTTCGTCGGCGTCATTAAGGGGTTTCAAATATCACGTAGAGCTTACGCATGGTCGTGTCCATAACCCATGTGCCTTCCGTATTTGCTTCAAAAAACAACGTATCGCCGGGTTTGAAATGCTGTGGTGTTTCGCCATCAGCAGTAAAAGATCCCGTTCCGGAAAGGAAGTGCATCATCTCCGCTTGCTTTACGCCGCGACGATAGCTGCCCGGCGAACATTCAAAAATGCCCATATCAATACTCTCATGACCCGGGATGACTTTCTGCAGCCCGGCGATCACGATTTCAGGTGAACCAGGTAATCCCTCAACGGTACCCCAGGGTTCGAGAGTGCTGATCGAAGCAGGTTGTTCAAGTTTTTGTACTTTCATTTTTTCTTCCTGAGCGATTGTCACGGTTATGGCAGGCATTGCACGTTGCCCTTAGCGTAAACAAAACCAGAAAAACAAAGCGCGTTTTAATTTCCTGCGTATGAAACTTCTGCTCATTCAACGTCGTCTTTAAAGCAGAATATGCCTGGCAAGGTCACGGCGCGTTCGGTACAGAGGCTAAGGGCGCAGTGTGCGGTTTTCCCGACACTTTGCGACTTAATGCCACACGACATCGTCGGACTGAAACTGGCGTAGGGCTATCAACAAAAAAGAAGGATCACGTTTAACGGTATCCGGCGATAGTTAACGGGTTCGTTTATCTGTTCTGCAATAAACAAAATCGCGGGATGGATTTGAAGAAGGCACTGGTGATGAATTAACCCTTTTAGTCATGACAGCCCTTTAGCGGATATCACTCTATTTGACGCAATCACGATGATTAAGGATTTACCAGAAAACGGTATCGAACATACCTGTAATTGCACGAGGCGAAAGCTTAAGGCGCTATTATTTGCGGTATGTCATTCTCCTGAATTAAACACCAGCAAGCCAGGTTATCCAGAGCGGGCGGCGCATCCGGCGTTTTTTCTTGTGAATGCAGGCAGTTACGATGTCATCTCACCTGCCAGACGCCGTGGGATCGCAGCCTGATTTAAGTCACGTATTCTGAGCATGCTTTGACTGTTTTTTAAAGCAAAACAGACAGGCTTATTTCGCAACAGGTAGCGTTGAGATGGGTTTCGATCCCGGTTGATCGCTTTTTCCGCCAGGCTTAACCATGCCCGTTCTCGCCGACTTTATCCGTCTGTTGATTTTTTCGCCGTGCGGCGAAATATGATTTTTAATGAAAGTTAAACGTCTCATAAACGTAACAGAACCTGAACGGCAAAAACGTACAACATCGCTACGCTCAATAAAGGTAAATCATTTCATAATTGTTACGGAGTCAAATTGATGCATAAACTTTCGATGGTTGTTATTACCGCAGGTCTGCTCATGGGAATGAGTACTCAGGTCGAAGCGAAAGGGTGTCTGAAAGGTGCAGCCGTCGGTGGCGTTGCCGGGCATATGAAAAACCACGGTGCAGCGGGTGCGGCGGCTGGCTGTGCGGTTGGGCATCATATGGCGAAGAAAAAACAAAAAGAGGCGGATGCTAAGCAGCAAGGGCAGCAGTAAATCTCGCCTCCCTACACCGTCCGTCAGCGGACAGGTGTAGGGCAGATGAGGCTTTCACCGCAGATAATCTCTCTCTCCCTTTCGTGACGCACGTTAGCTCAGCAGGCTGGCGGCCACGTTTACAGATAACCCCAGAATCGTCAGATTAAAGATAAAAGAGATGACCGACTGCAGCAGGGCGAGTTTTCGCATTTCTGTTGTGCCCGTTGCCACATCGGCGGTCTGAGAAGCCACCGCGATGGTAAAAGAGAAATAGAGAAAATCCCAGTAAGCCGGGTGCGCCGGTTTCTCTGGAAAGATCATCGGGGTAACGCTGCTGCTACGATGCAAATAGTGCTGGTGTGCATAATGCATGGCAAACGCGCTGGGCAGTAATGCCCAGGAGGCGATGAGCGTTATGGCGGTCAGAAGCAAATGCAGGGCCCGCGGTGTGCCCGTCAGGCTTTTCAGCGTGGGAAGCTCACTCATAATGGCCACCATACTAATCGTACAGGCTACAATCACCAGCCCCAGTACCAGTGCGGCACTTTGATCCTGCATCTGGGCGATTCGTTTAATCTGATCAGGCGCAGTGCGTAACATACGAAACCAGATAAACCAAAGATAGAGCCACGCCAGCACGTTCCAGCTTATCAACAGTCGCTGCATTTGCCCCAACTGTTCGGGCAGTAAAAAATAGCAGACGATACCCGCAACGACAGAGATGAGCAGGCGCAACCGGGCGAAAAGATTTGAGCCAAAGGAAGAGTGCATGGTCATGGGTTTTTACTGGTAATTGAATCAGTTAACTCTAGTGTATTCCGGATTATCCTGCCGAAAAAAAAGCACGGGATTTACCCTGTGTTGTGAATGGGATGATGACATTCAGCTCTGAGTCAAGTGCCCCAGCCACCACACCTTAAGTCGGGCAACCAGATGCGGTTACGTGCAATGTCACCCCATTTCGTCTTTCTGTTCTGTACCGGCACCGAGAATGTGCAACGCACATTCATTACTCATCATTCTGGTGCTTAGCGGCCTGAAAATCGGGTAATTGCCTGATTTCTGGCAACATAATTTCTGGCACGTCAATTGCAAAAATGTGAACAGTACGCAGCGCAACACATAATCTGATAGCAATAGCTGGCTAGGGTTCCGGTTCACGCAGGTGAATGTCTGGTCCGAGAGCTGGCGACCTCTGCGAGGTTACACGGCGGGACAAAAGCCCGGGAGACAGCAGCACCGTGAGGTGTCGCGCTGCTCCTTTTTTGTGCCAACCAGAGGTTAACCATGAAAACAACGTCGTTCATCCGCACGCTTTTGCTGTCACTGGTCTTGCTGATCAGCTTTCCTTCCTTCGCCGCGGTCAAAAAAGAATTCAACATCTGCTGGACGATCTATGCGGGCTGGATGCCCTGGGGCACCATCAGCAATGAAAAAATTATTGATAAATGGGCCAGCAAATACGGCATCAAAATCAATATCGTTCAACTCAACGACTACATCGAATCCATTAACCAGTATACAGCGGGGCAGTTTGACGGCTGCACCATGACTAATATGGATGCGCTGACTATCCCGGCGGCAGGCGGCGTGGATTCGACTGCGCTGATCACCGGCAGCTATTCCGATGGCAACGACGGTATAGTCCTGAAAGGGGTGAATAAAAAACTCAGCGACCTGAAGGGCATGTCGGTCTATTTACCTGAGCTGTCGGTATCGCACTATCTTCTGGTTCGCGGACTGGAAAAAGCCGGACTGCAGGAAAAGGACGTGAAGGTCGTCAATACCTCGGATGCGGATATCGTCTCGGCCTTTGGCACCAGCAACGTGCGGGCGGCTGTCGCCTGGAACCCGCAACTGTCCGTCATTAAAAAGACGCCACAAACCACTGAAGTGTTCAGCTCCTCCCAGGTACCCGGTGAACTCATCGACATGATGGTGGTGAACACCCAGACGCTGAAAGATAACCCGGCTCTCGGCAAAGCGCTGACCGGAGCCTGGTTTGAAATGATGGCAAAAATGCACGCAGGCGATACGAAAGTGCTGAGTGAGATGGCTGCTGATTCCGGTACCGACCTTGCGGGCTATCAGGCCCAGCTGAAAACGACCCACCTGTTCTGGACACCTGCCGAAACGCTGGCCTTTATTTCTTCCCCGGAATTGCCAAAAACCATGCAGCGCGTGGCGACATTCTCCTTTGATAAAGGGCTGCTGGGTCAGGGCGCACAGAGCGCTGACTTTATCGGCATGACGTTCCCGGGCAACGTCACCATTGGCGACAGGGCTAACAGCAAGCTGCGCTTCGACGACAGCTATCTGAAGCTGGCCGCCGCGGGCAAGTTGTAACCACTGACCACGGGAGTTCGTGCCATGCGCCTCATCAACCGCTATCCCCGCCAGGGCATGCGCCTGACGCTAATGCTGTTGCCCTTCGTGCTGATTATCGCCGCCTGGTTTATCGGGTCGGCGGTGCGGCTCGAAGCCAATCCGCAGGACAAACTGCTGCCCGGCCTGTCGCAGATGATTGATGCCATTGACCGGATGGCCTTCACGCCGGATAAGCGCAGTGGTGAATACCTGCTGTGGACCGATACGTTTACCAGCCTGAGCCGCCTGCTACTGGGACTGGCGCTCTCCTCGTTGATCGGCCTGTGTCTGGGTATCGCCGCAGGGGTGTTCCCGCCGTCCCGCGCCGCCCTGTCACCCCTGCTGACGGTTGTCTCGATGATTCCGCCGCTGGCGATTCTGCCCGTGCTGTTTATTGTTTTCGGCCTGGATGAGTTGTCAAAAGTGATGCTTATCGTCATTGGCATTACGCCGATGCTCGCGCGCGATCTTGAACACCGGGCGCGGGAAATCCCGGCAGAACTCTTTATCAAAGCGCAAACCCTGGGGGCGAATAGCTGGACGGTTGTGCTGCGGGTTGTCCTGCCGCAGCTGTTATCGCGGCTTATTACCTCGCTACGTCTGCTGCTGGGATCGGCCTGGCTGTTTTTAATCTCTTCTGAAGCGATTTCGGCGACCGCCGGGCTCGGCTATCGCATTTTCCTGGTGCGGCGTTACATGGCGATGGATGTGATTATCCCTTATGTCATCTGGATCACGCTGCTGGCATGGCTGATGGATCTGGGCCTGCGCAGGTTGCACAACGCCTGTTTCCCATGGGCGGAAGGAGGCCGGAAATGAGTTTTATCAGCATCAGGAATATCTGGCAGGAGTACGGCGATCATGTAGTGCTGGAGCGTATCAGTTTACAGGTTAAAGAGGGTGAATTCTGCTCCCTGGTCGGTGCATCGGGCTGCGGAAAGTCGACATTTTTACGCCTGTTGCTGGGTCAGGAGAAACCTACCCGGGGAGAGATCACGCTGGATGGCCAGGCTCTGGCAACAGAACCAGACCGTAGCCGCGGCGTCGTGTTTCAGCGCTATTCCGTGTTTCCCCATCTCAATGTCCTGGATAACGTCGCGACAGGACTTGAGTTACCTGCTTCCCCGCTGTTTGGCCGCCTGTTTGGTGCCCGGAAACGCGAGGCCCGTCAGCAGGCGCGCGCGATGCTGGAGAAAGTAGGGCTGGGAAATGCGCTGGATAAATATCCGGCGCAGCTCTCCGGCGGCATGCAGCAAAGGCTGGCGATTGCCCAGGCATTCATCATGCAACCGCGCGTGCTGTTGCTTGATGAACCTTTTGGCGCACTGGATCCCGGCATTCGCAAAGATATGCATGCGCTGTTGCTTCAACTGTGGAGTGAAACCCGTATGACGGTGTTTATGGTCACTCACGATCTTGCCGAAGGCTTCAACCTGGGTACCCGGCTACTGGTATTCGACAAAGTCCGTCACGATCCCCAGGCCCCTGATGCCTGGGGCGCACGTATCACTTACGACATTCCGCTTAATGAGGCGCGAATGGCACAGCTAATGGCAGACAGTAAAGACAACGTTTATGCATTAAGGAGACAGCAATGACCGCACGTTTTCACTCGGCTCCCAGCCTGCGCGAAGAGCGGCTTCCCGGCGGGGCGCATACCTCACTCATTCTGCGTAAAGGACAGATCCTGCGCCTGACCGATCTCGACGGCGGCGCTAACGTCAGCATGATGATGCTCAATCCCCACGAAAAAAGTGAACGCCTGAATCTGCCGGATACGCTAAAGGGTCAGCATACTGCCCGGCTCACCACCGGGCACTGTTTCTACTCCGATATGGGCCGCGTACTCGCCGGAATCGTGGCGGACAGCTGTGGCTGGCACGACCCGTTTGGTGGCGTACTGAACGCGGCAGAAACGCACGAAAAATATGGCACGGGGCGCTATCAGGAGCTGCGGAATGGCTTCCATCGTAACGGCGTCGATAATTTGTTGGTCGAAATGGGCAAATGGGATTTGGGTCTGGAAGATCTGCTCATGGTCGTTAACTTCTTCAGCAAAGTCACTGTAGATGAAGATGGCTACTTCCACTTCATCACAGCGAACAGTCGCGCAGGGGATTTTGTTGAGTTGTTTGCCCCTATGGACGTTCTGATCGTTTTGACCGCGCTGCCACATCCGATGGATCCTGCCCCGGACTATGCCCCGCGCCCCATTCAGCTGAGCTGGTATCAGGCGGATGACGAACAGGCCGCTACCGAAGCGTTGTTTATCCGCGATGAAAACCAGCGCGCGATTCGCAATACCCAACTTTTTGCCCTGTAAGGAGGCAGTGATGACCATGATTTCCAGCGACCGCGGCCCTGAAGATGCCGTGTACCGTCACGTTATCCCGGCGGGAGAACCCTGGCTGTTTGAGGTTAAAAAAGGGCAAACACTGCGTCTGCTCGATTTGGAAGGGAATCAGGCGATCGATACGCTGTTTTACAACGCGAATAACCCGCGTGAACGTTACGATCCTCAACGTACGCTACGCCGTCAGGGTAAGGCTTACCTGACCACCGGCAGCGTACTCTATTCCAATCTGGGCAATCCGTTGCTGACTATTGTCGCCGATACCTGCGGCCGTCACGATACGTTGGGCGGGGCTTGTGCGCAGGAAAGTAACACTGTGCGCTATGCCCATGACAAGCGCTATATGCACAGCTGCCGGGATAATTTTCTCTGTGCCTGCCTGCACGATGGCCGTCTGCATAAACGCGATATCGGTGCCAACATCAACTTTTTTATGAATGTCCCTGTTACCTCGCAAGGGGGACTGACCTTTGAGGACGGCATCTCTGCGGCCGGTAAATACGTTGAACTGCGTGCTGAGTGTAATGCGGTAGTTTTAATCTCTAACTGTCCGCAGTTAAACAACCCCTGCAACGGCTGGAACCCTACACCCGCCGAGGTACTGGTGTGGAACTGAGTCCGGCGCGGCTGAGCGTTACGCGCGCCTGAACAACATCAGCCCCGGGGACGGCCCCAGGGGACATATCGACTTTGTGCGGGACGGCCCGCTTCCCTGAGAGTTCCGCTTATGTTTGATACCTTACTGATTGCCAACCGTGGCGCGATTGCCTGCCGTATTTTGCGCACCCTGCGTGCCATGCAGGTGAAGGGTGTGGCTGTGTACGCCGAAGCCGATCTCGGTAGCCTGCATATTCGCGACGCGGATGAAGCGTTAAGCCTTGGCGACGGCCCGGCGGCGCAAACCTATCTGGTCGCCGAAAAAATTATCGCCGCAGCGCAGCAAAGTGGCGCACAGGCCATTCACCCGGGCTACGGTTTTCTCTCTGAAAATGCCGCGTTCGCGGAAGCCTGTGAGGCCGCAGGACTGATTTTTGTCGGCCCAACGCCGCAGCAGTTGCGAACCTTTGGCCTGAAGCACACGGCCCGGGCCCTGGCGAAAGCCGAAGGTGTGCCCTTACTGGAAGGCAGCGAATTACTGGCCGATGCCGCCGAAGCCTGCCGTGTCGCCGGGACAGTCGGTTATCCGTTGATGCTGAAAAGCACCGCGGGCGGCGGCGGAATTGGCATGCGCGTTTGCCGCGATGCGCACGAGCTGGCCGACGCGTTCGATACGGTACAGCGGCTGGGGCAAAACAACTTCAGCGACGCCGGCGTGTTTCTCGAAAACTATATCGAACGGGCGCGCCACCTTGAGGTGCAGATTTTCGGCGACGGGCAGGGTGAGGTTATCGCGCTGGGCGTGCGTGACTGCTCGGTTCAGCGGCGTAATCAAAAGGTCATCGAAGAAACCCCCGCGCCCAATCTGCCCGAAGGAATGGCGCAGGCGCTGTGCGAGGCGGCGGTTGCGCTGGGTAAAGCGGTAAACTATCGCAGTGCGGGCACAGTGGAGTTTGTTTATGACAGCGCCGCCCGCCAGTTTTACTTCCTGGAGGTCAATACCCGCCTTCAGGTAGAGCATGGCGTAACGGAACAGGTCTGGGGCGTTGACCTGGTGAAATGGATGATTGAACTGGCGGCGGGCACCTTGCCGCCGCTGCGTGAGCTGGCCGCCGGGCTTCAGCCACAGGGCCATGCTGTTCAGGCACGGGTTTATGCGGAAGATCCGGGACGGCAGTTTCAGCCTTCCCCCGGACTGCTCACGGAGGTAGCCTTTCCCGAAACCGAGAATGCCAGCCTGCGCATTGATCACTGGGTCGAAGCCGGCTGTGAAGTGCCGCCGTTTTTTGATCCGCTACTGGCAAAAATGATCGCCTGGCGGCCCAACCGCGATGAGGCCATTGCCACGCTTTCGCAGGCGCTGGGGGAGACGCGTTTGTACGGTGTTGAAACCAATCGCCTCTATCTGCAGCAAATCCTGGCGTTTGCGCCCTTCGTCCAGGGAGAACCCTGGACCCGTTGTCTGGAGCAGCTGTGTTATCAGGCGGCGACAGTTGAGGTGCTGAGTGCCGGTACGCAAACCAGCGTTCAGGATTACCCAGGCCGTCTGGGATACTGGGCAGTCGGCGTACCGCCATCGGGGCCGATGGATGATCGCGCCCTGCGTTCAGGTAACCGGCTGCTGGGGAATGAGGAGGGCGAAGCCGCGCTGGAAATCACCCTCACCGGACCCACTCTGAAATTTAACACCGCCATTGAGGCGGTGATTTGCGGTGCATCGCTGAGCGCTACCCTGGATGGTCAGCCCGTGCCGATGGATTGTGTGTTTACGATATCCGCCGGGGCAACGCTAAAGCTGGGTGCCGTAAACGGTGCGGGCGTGCGAAGCTATCTTTGCCTGAGCGGCGGTATTCAGGTGCCAACATATTTAGGCAGCAAAAGCACCTTTACGCTCGGCCAGTTTGGTGGTCATGCCGGACGCGCCCTGCGCAGCGGTGATATCCTGCACCTGGCACCGCAGACGGCGCAGGCGGGCACGAAACTTCCTCTGGCTTTGCGTACGAATCTTCCGCAGGTCCGCACCTTGCGGGTGATTTATGGCCCCCATGGCGCGCCGGAGTTTTTTACGCCGGACTATATCGCCACCTTTTTTGCCACGGACTGGGAAGTGCATTTCAACTCCAGTCGCACGGGCGTTCGTCTGATTGGACCTAAGCCTGACTGGAGCCGCGACAGCGGCGGCGAAGCCGGACTGCACCCGTCGAATATTCACGATAACCCCTACGCTATTGGCGCGGTTGATTTTACCGGCGATATGCCGGTAATTCTGGGCCCGGATGGACCCAGTCTGGGAGGCTTCGTTTGTCCGGTCACGGTTATAGAAGCCGACCTCTGGCAACTGGGGCAACTGAAAGCCGGTGATAACGTGCGCTTTACCGCAGTGGATTTGCCCACCGCGCTTCAGCTGGCCCGGGAGCAACGCCAGGCGCTGGCAACGCTCTGCGCGCAGGAGACGGCCTGGCAACCTGCGCCGCTGACCTCGCCGATTGTTATGACCTGCGGCGAGGCCGATAAGTGCCTGGTGGCGCGGCTTTCGGGCGATACGCATCTGCTCCTCGAAGCCGGGGAGCCGGAACTGGACCTGGTTCTGCGTTTTCGCATTCATGCCCTGATGCAGGCGCTGGAAGCGCATGCAAAAGACGGGGTGATTGATATCACGCCGGGGATCCGTTCGCTGCAAATCCATTTTCAGCCTGAAATTCTCACCCATGACGCGTTGCTGGCATGGGTGCGCGGCGAGTGGCTCACAGTTTGTATGCATGATGATCTGCAGGTGCCGACCCGCGTGGTGCATCTGCCGCTTTCCTGGGACGATCCCGCCTGTCGTCAGGCGATTGAAAAATACATGACCACGGTACGTCCTGATGCGCCGTGGTGCCCCAGCAACCTGGAGTTTATTCGTCGGATTAACGATCTGCCTGACGAACAGGCGGTCTGGAAAACGGTATTTGAAGCCAGCTACCTGGTTATGGGGCTGGGCGATGTCTATCTTGGCGCGCCGGTGGCGACACCGCTGGATCCGCGCCATCGTCTTGTCACCACAAAATATAATCCGGCGCGCACCTGGACGGCAGAAAATTCGGTCGGTATCGGTGGGGCTTACCTGTGCGTTTACGGTATGGAAGGGCCCGGTGGCTATCAGTTCGTGGGCCGCACGCTTCAGATGTGGAACCGCTATCGCGACGTCACCGATTTTGCCGGAAAACCCTGGTTACTGCGCTTCTTCGATCAACTGCGTTTTTACCCCGTATCCGCCGGGGAACTGATGCAAATCCGCCGCGATTTTTCACTGGGACGCTATCCGCTGCGCATTGAGCACAGCACGCTGCGGTTAAGCGATTATCAGCAGTTTCTTGCTCAGGAGGCGCAGAGCATCGCGGCGTTTCGTGACCATCAGCAAAAGGCGTTTAATGCGGAACGCGATCGCTGGATCGCCAGCGGGCAGGCTCATTTCGACAGCCAGGAAAGCGTGGTGGAAGAGGGCGGCGATAGGTCATTACAGCAGGGCGAACAGGGCGTCGAAAGCCCGGTTTCCGGCAATCTCTGGCAGGTGCAAACCACGGCGGGAAGTCGCGTGCATGCGGGGGATGTGCTGGTCGTGCTGGAATCCATGAAAATGGAGATTCCGCTACTGGCACCGTGCGACGGCATCATTCAGCAGATAAACGTGCAGCCAGGCAGTGCTGTGCGCGCGGGACAGCGGGTTGCGGTGATAAGGGAAGAGAACGTCTGAAGCGGGAGCGGTTTCGGGCCCCGGATAGCGATTACCGCCGGGGCTGATCACGCTCGTTGGTGATCTCCGTCTGGCGCGAAGCCGGTATCGCTCGTGCACCTGCGCGCCGAAAGCCATGCGCTCTGGCATGTTATCGGCGCGCTGTTTGCTAAACAAAAGCGGCTGTAAAGGTGATGCATATTCCCGGCCTTTTACGCGTCGCGGACGCTGCCACCATAAGCTTCCGGCACCAGATCCTGCTCGGCATCCCCGCTCTCAAGTAGCATTAACAGACTTTCAGCGACTTTTTCAGGTGAATGCGCGAAGGCGGCAATCTCTTTTTCCTGCGCGCTGGCCTGCTCACGGCCTGATTTAACGGACTGGTAAAATTCTGTCGCGGTCACAAAGGGATAGAAAGTCGATACCGTGATCTCCTCAGAAGCCAGCTCCAGACGGGCAACACGTGAAAGCATATTCAGTCCGGCTTTCGCGCTGGTATAGGCCGCGGAGCCTGGATAGGTTGCCAGCGTTGCACCTGAGCTGACATTAATAATGCTGCCGCGTCCTTGCTGACGCATCGCGGGTAGGACCGCCTGCATCATCCTGAGTGGCGCAACCAGATTTACGTCCAGCAGTGCCATGAAGTCCTCACTGCCGATCGTGTCAATGGCACCATGCAGCCCTTGCCCCGCATTGTTGATTAACGCGTCAATGCGCCCAAAATGGCTAAGCGTGGTCTGAACGGCGTTGGTAATCTCATCATGACGCGTCACATCACAGGCTATCGCTATGGCGTTTCCCAACGTTTGCGCCAGCGCGCTAATGCGTTCTTTACGCCGCGCGATAAGTACCACCTGCGCGCCGGATTGTGCAGCCGCCCGGGCGGTTGCTGCACCAATGCCCGACGATGCGCCGGTTATCATGATTACTGCCCCTTTGATATTCATCGCTTTTCTCGCTCTGGTTGCGGCACTCTCAGCCCTGATTTTAGTGCGCACATCATTGCCGCGCGGCCTGAATTCTGCTTATTATTTGCCTGTTTCTGCTTAATTCTGCGTAAGGCTGAACTTATGACAACGGCATTAGACGCCCTGCGCGAGAGCGTGCAGGACTGGCCTGTGGATGCAAACGCGCGTTCGGCCATCGCACGACTGGACATCTACCGGGTCACGCAACCTCTTACTCTTCCGCCTGAGATTTATCCGCCCTTTATTAGCCTGATCCTGCAGGGTGAGAAGCAGCTGCAGATTGGATCGCGTCTCTTTCGCTATACTGCCGGGCAGGCCTTTATCTCGTCTGTCGATTTGCCAGCAAGCGGTAAGATTGTGGGTGCCAGCGATGCAGCGCCTTATCTGGCAGTGCGCCTGACATTCGATCTTGCCGTGATAAGAGCATTACTGCATGTGTCACCCGCAGTGAGTGAACCACCGGACGGACCGGGGTTTGCTGTTGAGGATGCAGATGCAACATTACTGGATGCCTGGTTGCGACTGGTGCGTCTGATTCATCATCCCGAAGATATTGCTGTGATGGCGCATTTAACGGAGCGTGAAATTGTTTACCGCCTGTTGCGCGGCCCTCAGGGTGCGCTGTTGCGTCAGGCTGCTGACACAAGCAGTTATTTTTCATCCATCCGCAGTGCGGTGAGCTGGTTGAAAACGCACTATGCTTCGCCGGTGCGCGTTGAACAACTGGCGCACATGACCAACATGAGTATCTCGGTATTTCATCGTCGTTTTAAAGCCAGCACCGGATTTTCTCCGTTGCAGTATCAAAAGCATCTGCGGCTTTATGCGGCGCGTAATCTGCTCTTTCGTCAGCTCGGTAACGTCGCTGCCGTTGCGTCGACGGTAGGTTATGACAGTTTGACGCAGTTTACCCGCGAATATAGTCGTCTGTTTGGCATCCCGCCCGCGCGCTGAGGGATCCCCATAAATCAGCGCTAATAAACCAGCACCATATTTCGGTAGGTTCTGGCGAGGTGATTAAGAATGGTGCTCAGCACCGTTCGCTTTAAAATTAGCGGAGAGTGT
>Ga0268247_10000082_pt1 | contig 29873 bp, 16 predicted proteins | sample AgamicOrMae_FD_200245 | JGI IMG/M metagenome (GOLD analysis project Ga0268247, IMG submission 200245) | Agave microbial communities from Guanajuato, Mexico - Or.Ma.e (v2) (version 2) | ecosystem: Host-associated > Plants > Phyllosphere > Phylloplane/Leaf | place: Guanajuato, Mexico | collected...
TACTGGAAAAGATGCACAAGTATCTAGTTAATCTTGTGAGGATCAAATCATATTTCGACTATCCCGTTAGCAGCTTACTCTCAAGGCATTACGATATTTTTCATCCCCACCTACTAGCTAGCTTGCCTCCGGAATGTTTCGGTAGTGGAATCAAGATAAGCCATACAGATTTGTTGTCGCTGGTTCTATGTAATAAGAAGCAACCCATGCGTGAATTCTCAGATCTAGACGCAGACTCAATTGATAACTTGTCTACCAGTCTCACTTCTGATCGTCTACAGCGAAGACCCTTGCATCCCGTATGGATTGAATATAGCGCCCTTCTCATGAGCCGGATGCCCAAGCAGTTCGAGTCATTCTACGAAAAGATCTTGGCGCCTACCTTCTTCAAACCAAATCACAACGAACTGGCCTCAATGGGACTGGAATTGGCTGCATGCTTATTAGAACGCACCGAGGACGCGAATATCATAAGAACAATCCTTAATGACTACATAGTTCGTCTATTAATACTGTCACAGAGGTCCAAGAGTCCGCTTTCTCAATATTGTGTTTCTTTCTTCAAGAACCTCAGCAAGTCGTTCGAGCAATCTCTCAAGGAAAACTCAGAAGCTCAGAATGAGTCCAACGCCGAGACCAGACAGTTTTGCATCTTAAATACACTTACAAGCGCACCAGGCTCCGTGGCATTCGATGAAGATAGCAAGAGCTTGTCGATCGTCAATCTTCTAAATCATTGTAGACCGGAAGTGTTGATTAAGTACCTGGATAAATTGACGGCCATACTTTGTAAAAGCTTTCCCGCTAACACTGGAAAGCGGTTACATGTTGCATGCGCCAAGCAGATCGCTCACATATTGCAACGGCCTCAAATGACCATGACGGACCAGACTGAGACTACAAAACGTACCACAAAATTCCTCATCATCAACTGCATGTTCGATAGTGTTTCTATGAACGAGAAGGGCTCAAAATTTTATGCGACCCACGGCATTCCCCCATTCATAGAGCACCTAGATCCAGCCGTGCGGGTAGCTCTGAAATCTACCTACCATGCAGCGATGGCGCACTTGGTCGCGACTTGTAGTACCCTGCAACGAATAGAAATTCTTGGCCAGATCGTGGATTTCTGCGAACAATTATTTTCAGTTGCCAAGGTAGAATTCCGTGATGAAAACTCCAAGACGGGTGATCTTTGGCCTAAATACTACAGCCATTTGACCGGTTACCGGAAGCTATCGGAGAGTAGTGAGAATTCGAAAATACTGTATCCAATATCCAATCTCTATCTGTTCTATGGTTTACAAGTTATTGAGTATGGACTAGACTGTATCGCGCACCTAGATGAACTTGACCAGAGCTCCAAGGAGGCGCTCAAGAATGATCCGAATGATGGCTCTTGGGCTGACGTTCTAACCGATCAGATAATAGCCATATTGTCAGCCACCGAATGCAGTCCATGGATCCGCAAAATATGTGTCAGTGTTTTCGGATCACTGTTGCCCCATGTTAGTGAGACCTCAATTGATCTGATTTGTGAAGCACTTACCTCGACACTTGAGGGTGATGATTGCGATCTCGAAGACGAGGAGGAGGAGTCGGATGATGCCGACTCTGAGGATAGTGAAGAGGACGATGAAGACTCGGAAGAAGGTTCGGATGGTGAGAATTCTGACGAGATATTTGAGGATGCCGAAGACATGCAAGATGAAGAGGTAGAGGCTTCTGACGGTGACAGGATGTCTGTGCAGGAGGATAATGAGCAAGAGAAAGATTCAGCTAAAGGAGATTCGGATGAAAATGTTGAAGAAGAAACTAAGGAAAAGGACGGGAGTGAAGATGACGATGATGAGGAGTACCTGACCGATGAGCAAATGATGAAGATGGACTCAGTTATTGCGGACATGTTTCGTTTGAATAGGATTGGCAAAAAGCAGAGGCGAGATCCATCATTCCAATTGAGATTACTGGACTTGGTGAAGAAAATTCTGGCTAAAAAGCGTAACGACGCCGAGGTGGTTAGGAAGATATTGGCCAGTATTGGACCTGTGGCAGCGAAGACAAGAAAGTCGGCCGAATTGAGGCCCATCGCAAGTAAGATAGATAAGATGATGAGCAAAATAAGCAAAAAGAATAAAAAGCAAGACTCATGAGTAGGAGTAATGTCTGTTCTCATTGAGATTACCTGGCTAAAGTATTAGCCAAGGGCGATTGGAATAAATATTGATGGCGAACCAAAGTGAGTGAAAGATAAAAAAGTTTCCCTATATTGTTTGTTTGCTAAGTTGCTAAATGAAGTGAAAATCTATTGAGAAGATCAATGACGATCGAGGGGTTTTCGCGTGTTGTTGCTAGTTGGCGGATAAGTTGAAAACTTGCCTGCCTCAGAGAGCGATTCACTGGGTATCAGCCAATCTGAACAGCTGCAAAGTTATTATAATTAGCGATCAACTAGAGTACGAGAGAAAGATTACAACCGGCAACTCTGAGCATCGAGTATAGAGAGCAACTTGTCTATTGGTGTTGATACGGAGCCCAAGTTATGAACAATGATAGAGACACGCGACAAAACGTGTCTTCTCCGGAGATATGATATAAAAAAAAAGTAGTTGTTCACTGATAGTGATGGTGAAATGTACTGGTACTTGTAGTTGTTGTTGTTGTTGTTGTTGCTGTTTTTGCCGTCCGCCCCTTGAGTTGTAGACACTGGAGATAGATACGAGTAGCACAATGATAGATCAGTGACAAGCGACAGGCAACTTGTTGGACTCTTTTATGGACCTTTAGGTTGAACTGACAAGAATCAAGAAGTTGAATGATTCATTTGACGATCATCTAGCTGCTCGTGAATATTTGCCTTTATTCATACATCTGCCATTGTGTTGTGTTTGTGATGATCACTGATTATTCATGTGAAAACAGTATCTCTCTCTCTCTCTCTGCTCTATCTGGTGGTGGGCGCTCAACTCGCGTGAGCAATCGACGATGGGCATGAATGGGGAGCAAACGCGATGAGACATTGATGATCCACAGTGGACGCAATGACTATCTCTGCAAAGAAGCTGCCAGGGGCACTGGCTGGAGTGTTGATCGTATTCCGCCGATGCGACGTTAACTGTGGTCTGCTAGATGATACTTTTGGCTGCGAGATTCTTAGACATAACAACAACTGGACTCTGTCTGAATTGGGGAGTCTGAACAGGTGCAACCTTCGGAGACTGTCTCATAGAAATTGACACTTGCCCTCAACTCCTCAAAGTTTGTCGCTGGTTGTTAAAGGCGAAAAGATATAGCAGCAGCAAAGTTAGATTGGAAACCTTACCAATCGCATAGCTAGATTTTCAATAGCAAGAGTTGCATGCGAAGCGCTGCCTCGAACGGCTATCATGAGGGATGATCAAGCCATTCAGAAATTAGCAGAAATTTGTGGAAACACTGCACAAACTATGGTCAATTCTCGAAATTGCTCCCGGGATCAGGAGTCCGCTCCAAATGGTTCGTGACAAGTTCATGACTCCGAACGGCTAACTCTCCATCGAGCTCAGACAATGGCACTCCGGCCAACGTTGAATAGCCTCAAGTCTGAGTTCGCATCTAATTGGCTTCTGCATACTGAATCTGCTCTTCGTCCAAGTGCTCGACTATTTGCTTGATTGATGGCTGTATTGATTAGATGACTTAATTACTTGGCGTCTCATTGCAGAACCCCGAGTCGGGTCGGTTGGCAGTCGTCTGAACGTAACTTTCTCCTGCCTGTCTCGACAGTCGGCCGAGTGCATCTCGGACATTTCTCTCCCACTGATCAGCTTGTCGGCTACCCGGGCAATCAGATCCGCTCAGTCGGCTGATATAGTTTCGCCCCTTAGCATTGGCGCGGATAATGATGAAAGATGCTGGTGATGATATGAGACAGAAGCGAACTGCCTTGGTTGAGTAGGAACGCGAGAGCGCCTCTTTCGCATAGATTAAGTTGGAAATGGAGATTGTTGTTGTCATCCAGCGGGGGAGAATCTTTCAGCTCGATATACGGCGATGGAGAGTTGGGAGTAAACAACTGCGAACACAATTGAGTTGTGTCTTACCATTTGTTTGAGATAACCGAAATTTTCTGAAATTATGCCACATGATCGAGAGGACAAAAACAAACCTAGACAGTGTCGACTACAATGAGCCTCAGTCGAGAGTGTCTACTCTGGTTTGTTTTCGTCCAGCAGGGCCGCCAAAAGTCGGGCAGCATGTATCGAAATCCGCAATATAGAGCAAACCAATCCGAGACTTTGTCGATCTCTTTTACTTTCGCTTGCTAATCCATTCCTCTGGTCGGCATCACTGTGCGCTTCTACAGGTCAGAAATAGGCAGTTGGTCTTGACAAAAACTTTCAAAATCAGTTAATGCCGTTGAAACTTTCACTTACAGTTCGCTACAATTCCACAGGGTCGTTGACAAACTCGAGCTTGATTTTGCCCAGATATCGAAAGTTGTCATCGAAAAGTTTGAATTCGGCGACAAAACTGCAAAACTCTCCAGTTTTGCACCAACAGGTGTCCGATCTGTTTCGAGATTGGCGAGATTTCAGCACTAGAGGATAGCTGGCTGGTCGCAAATCGACACGGCCACAAGAGTTACTATCTGTGTTGTGGCGGCGCTCGAGGAGGATCAATGAATCAGATCTAATCCGAACGACTTGAACCTTTTGGCGATTTCTAGGACTGCATGTCCTTCGGGCCGATTGAAGATGCCTGGAAATTAGTGGCAAAGAGTAGCGAGGTCAGTGGATAGAGTGTCGAGTTGCAAGGAAGACAAATGGGGATTGAAAATCGGAAGAAAAGTGAGAAGAAAACTGGCAGACGAAAGGAAAATGAATAGCTAAGTGTGTGTGTGATATTTTAATATAGTGTAAGTTTGTTTGTTCAGGCTCCTGTTGGATGTGGAATTTCTACAGTGATTGTTCCATAAGCACTTGTATGTGTTTGTATAGCTAACTGGCATGATTGTTTCAATGGTATGTAATGGAGAATGTGTGTTTGTGTTTATGGTGGTGTGCAAATGTGCTTGTGGTGCTGGATGTGTTTTTAACTAGTTGATGATAATCGCCGTTTTAGCTTGCACACAATCTGTGATGATTATGATTATGATTATGAGCGCGAGAGCATGAGCACAAGTGTTTCCCTTTGAGCATGGGCTCGAGTTTGAGTTTGAGTTTGAGTATGGGCCATTGATTATGAGTTTGATTGTGATTATGATCTTGATAAAAGATAGATAGATATTAGCTTTGCGAGTTGAGAATCCAGAATTGAGAAAGCCGCCTATGATGGATAACAATTGAATCTCTATATCTCTTTGTGTCTATGTGCATCCTTTGAGCGTGTTTCGTTTGCCTTTATTGAAACAACAATCATTTCGATGAACCCTCCGCCTTAGCCACTATGCCTGGTTTCTAGTCTCTAGCCTCCAGTTCTCCACTCCTCCAGTTTGCCAGAGTCTAGTGTCGATGGCTCAAGAGTGGAGCGCCCAGTGTCGAGTAGTGTCTAGTGTGTGTGTGTGTGGGGGTGTTACAGTTGGCCAACTTGTTGCTCCGGCTCGGCCGAAATCCGCTGGTCGCGTGTCCGAAAAACGTGACTTGGCAAAAACTGTCGCCTGTCTGTTGTGGCTTTGAAACAAGTGATCCTCGAGAGAAGCAACCAGGCTCCATTGCAACTGGAACTCTTGCCGGCCCAAGCCAATCAGAGGCAAGGCTTGTGTCTCCCTTCGATTGCGCCTTATTAGCTGTCGAGGGAGCAAGGCCAAGGCGCGAATTGTTGGCCAATTGTTTTCGTTTGGCTCTTTTCTTCTTGGTTAAATGGTTACTGTGGAAACTGGGCTCTTCTCACGAGCCCGAAGGAGAAGTTCCAACAAGCCACTGCCACTTGCCAGGCTTGCCCACCAACGAGGCTCGCCCAATATAGTCCAATTGACCACCACCACCAGCACTTGATCAATGGTGATACTGGCGCGAGGTTCTCCTGTTCTTGAAAAAGATCTCGATATTTCTGCTCGGAATGTTTGTCTTCCTGCTCAGTTGTTCCAGTTCTCCCGTGCTTGGCGATCGGTTCTTTTCGAACGCCTCGACGAGTATCTTTTTGGCCGAATCTCTAATCCTGATGACCTCGTATTTGCGTTTCCTCGTCTCCTTCACCTTGCCCGGCATGAAGCTGAGCTGGCGGCCCTGTCTGGTTTCCTCCTCGGCAAACTCGAGCCACTCGGCCAGACTGTCGGCGATGGTCATGGCCGTCTGGGGCCTGAATTGGAAGCCCTCGAAGTGGCCGACGAAATTGTCGGAAAAGGCGTACCGGTCGTTGGTGTAGGCCCGGAAGCACTGGGCGGCCTGCTTTTGGGTGAGGCCCAGGGCTCCGCGGCGGTGTTTGAACTCCTCGATGAAGTTGCGGATCCTGTCCAGATCGTCGGCGCTCTCTGAGGAGGAGGATAGTCCTGCCTGGGAGGAGGGCAAGAGTAGGCCCTGGTTTGGGTGCACGGGCGAGTGTAGGCCGAGCGGGCTGCAGAGGGCGCCACTGGTCTGGTGCTGGTGGTGGTGGGCGAGCGCGGCCGCGTGCTGCTGCATGTGCTGCTGGTACTGGTGTTGTGCGTGCAATTGTTGCTGCAGGTGCTCCTTCAGGCTTGTGCTGGCCGCGCGCTGGCCCAGCTCACAGTCTCTGGTGCTTATTGTGTTGTTTACATTTGTGTTTGTATTTAGGTTTCTACTATTTAAATTTGTATTAATGTTTAGATTTGCATTAAAATTATTCAGGTTTGTATTGATGAAATTTGCTGTATTATTCGTGTCCGTGTTGCTGGTTGTGCTTGCGTTTGTGCTTGAACTTGTGCTTGCGCTTCTGCTGCTTGTGGTGCTGCTTGTACTAGTGGTCACTGTGGTTGCTGTGGTCGAGTTGGTGGAGTTTGTCGAGGTGCTTGAGGTGCAGTGTCTGCTTGAGGAGCTCGCCATTCGGGCCCCACTGGCTCGCGAGTGAAGCCGCGAGACCGTTTCCGGCCCGGCCGTCTGGGGCGAGTAGCTGGCCTCGTAGGCGAACGACGAACAGGTGGACGAGGCGCTGGACGAGCCGCCCGACGAGACGCAGGCCGAGCCAGAGGCCGAGCACAACGCCTGCAGGGCACCACCTCCACTTCCGCTTGCGCCCCCAGCTCCACTTCCGGTGGCGGCCATGGCCCCGAGGGCGTGGCTCAGCTGTTCGTAGAGCTGCTGCTGGTTGGCGCTGAGACTTGGGCCTAGGGGCGGGGGGCGCTGCTTCTGCTTGAGCAGCTCCTCCTGGGGACACTCTTGGGCGGCCTGGGCGAGCATCTGTTGCGCCTGCTGCTGCAGCTCTATGGCCAAGTGCTGGCCACTTCCGGCGGCGCCACTTCCGCCCGCGCCAACTTGATGCTGCTGCTGCTTGGCCAGAGCTTGGGCCAGCACGGCCTCGGTCAGATCTTGGTGCTGGCGCAGCTGCAGCTGCTCGCCCAGAAGGCGGCCCAGTAAAAGCTTATCTTCATCACTAATCGTTTCCGTGGGCGCCCTCTCAGAGTGTCCTCCGAGCGCAGCTCGTCTGTGGCCCAGGCTCAGGTTCAGCGCCTGGTCCTCGTGCTGCGCCTCCAGTTCCTGTAGTTCCTCAGTCTCTAGCTCCTCCTCCTCGTCCTCGTCCTCCTCCTCTTCCTCTTCGGGCCGGAACTGGCGCTCGAACTGGCCCTCAAGCTCGGCCGGCGAGTCGCTGGCGCCACTTCCGGCGCTGCTGGCGCGCTCCTGGGCGGCCTGTTGCAGCTGGAGGCGCTTGTGGCGCAGCACCAGCTCGGCGCAAAAGTCGCGCCCACCCAGCGAGTTGGCGGCCAGCTCGCCGGCCGTCTCCTGATGAGCCATGCCGAAGATCTGGCGCCGCTGCTGCTCCTTGGCGGCCGCCGCCCCGCTCGCCTGCAACTGCTGCTGCTGCTGCTTCAGCGCCGCCTGCCCACCTCCAGCCAGCCCACTTCCGCCGCCGCCACTTCCGCTTCCGCTTGCGGGCTGCGCGCTCGCCGCCGCCGCCACGGCCGCCGCTTCGAGCAGGGCGCGCGAGCAGCTCGCCCGCCAGTACGAGTCGGCCCCAGTCGCCCGGTGTCCATAGAGGAACATTGACGGTTGGAAGGCCATCTCTTGCTGGCCACTTGCAGTTTAGCTTATTATTTAGTGATTATTGTTTATTGGCTTGATTGGTGCTTAATTGGTGCTTAATTGGTGCTGAATTGGTGCTGAATTGGTGCTTGATTCGTGCGAGTTTCTCAAATGTTTGTTGATGTTTGTTCAACTTCCAAAAACTTTTCTCAACTTCCCCAAGCTTCTCTCCAGCTTCTCGAACTGCTCAACTCTCTTGGCGCCTCACTGGCACCAACTGGCCTCTAATCTCTGTCCGCGGGACTGTCTCATCAAGCCGGCCGACTGAACGACGCTCTCTTGCAACTCTCGCTTGCCAAAGTGACACTTGATCTCTGCAGGTGCACTCTGAAACACACTCAACTGGCTCGATGGAGGACCCTTTCTCGACCTCTTGGCTGGTTCTGTTAGCGAAAACTGGTGCTCGCTGGTGCTCTCTGGCGTAGTGCTGCTGCTGTGGTGCTGCGCCGTCTCGCTCTGCAACTGTGTCTCTGTCTTTTGGAGCTAGTTGCTAGTGGCTGAATTTGCAAGGGCGAATCGAGTCCAATGGGAAATGGTCGGCGCGCACGCGAATGGCAATTGAATGGCGGCGGAAAAGTCGCGGGCCGCTTTTATAGCTGCGCATTGTGTGCTCCTCAGACTGAACTGCACGCGCGCTGCGCATGTGCCCGGCGGGTGTTTATTTTTCGCCGCACACTGTCTCGCGTATGAGTGCTGCCTGTGTGCGGTGTACTGTACACCGTGCACACTGCAAGTCGGTGCGCCGTCTTGAGGTGTGCGCGCGCGAGCCGAAGATGTAAGTTGTAAGCTGTACATCTTGCAAGCAGTCACTGTAAGCGGGCGGCCAAATTCGTGCAAACCAGCCCCGAGAAAAGTTTTTGTGCCCAACAGCGCACAAACTTTTCTCACGCTCTGGTGACACTCTCACGCGGCAAGTGTGCGCGTGCGGCCTTCTGTGCGGCCTTCTGCGCGACCGAACGCGCCGAACAAGCCGCACGCCTCTTGCAGCACTCGCACCGACTTACACTCGCCCAGCTGCTGCACCAGCGCCGCTCGCACAGCCGCCCAACCCGGCCCGGCACGCCCACTTGCCCTTGGCCACGCCCCCCGCCTTGGGGGCCTCCCATTTGGCGCTGGGCCGTCTGTGGCGGTCCGTTTGGGCCGCACTGTTTGCGGTTGGGCCGCGGGCGGCCGGCGGCAGAGCAGGAGTGTGGTGGGAGAGGCGCGAGGGCGCGTGGAGGGCGAGCGGGCCAATCGTTTAGATAATCGGGCGGCGATGGCGGCGCTCAGGAGGGACAGTGTGCGGGGCGAAGGAGATGCAAATCTCGCCAATCAGCGCCCATGACGACGCCGCGGCGAGATAATGGGCGCCCTCTGCAGTCGCCTGGCTGGGCACTCGAGTGGCGGCCAGCCCTTGGGGCTCGTGGCGCGCCGATCGATAAGCGGCGGGCGTGCTTGCGCCACGAAGCGCGCGCCAGCTCCGTTTGACTGTGTGCGGACTGTGTTGAGCCGGGCGGCCTTTGGGGCGGGCGGCCAGTGTCGCGTGATCTCGGCCGAGCCGCTCGCGCTTGGCCCGCAAGCAACAGGCACGCCCCCGAGCGCTTTGCGGGCGGCTGGCGCAAACCGGCAAGCTGCTTCCGAGCGGCAAGCTGGCCGCGCGGGTGGTCGCGTGCGCCTAGCTCGGCGCGCTTAGATCAGATCGTGTTGACAGGGCGCCCATTGTGCGGGCGGCTGAGCGCGCCAGTGCAAAGGGGCGCACACAAAGGCGCTCACGAATGGGCTCACAAAGGCGCCGCACAAACATGTTTGCGCGCTTCCATTGTCGCCCCTCCTGAGCGTCCTGAGCGGCCGAGCTTGCCGGGCGTCTTGGCGTCTTGGGCGCTGGCAGTTGTCGGTGACAATTGTCACAGGCGAGAAGAGCCCAGAGTGCAGCAGTGTGCTGCAGCGGCGAGTTGGCCTTGTTGCTGCGCGCAACAGCCCGCGAGCAGCGGCCTGTTTGCGCGTGGCGCTGAGCTGCGCCCGCAGAACGCGCACTGCGCGTCAAAAGTAAGGTTACATTTCTGCGTTGCTTTGCGGGGAAATTTGTCACCTTATTATTTTCGCGTAGTGCACAGTCGAGCGGCGCAGCGCACGCACTGCAGTCTGCAGCGCATTGCGGCCAACCAAAGCGTCTGCTGCACACTGCACACTGCACACTGCACACTGCTCGCTGCACGCGACTCTCTCCGGCCACTAATTAGCCCGGCCGCGCTTCTGCCGCCCGGCTCCTCTTCCGGCGCGTCTTGGCGGCTCACGCGACTGCTCGCGCGAGCCACCAGCGCCTTGGAACTTGGAGCGCCCTCAGCTTTCCAGTTGGCCGGGCGCAAATTGGTGCTAATTTGCGTGCAACTCGCGCAACTCCCGCCCCATTCGAGAGCTCACCTCTGGCGTCTCGCTCGAGCGGCCGCCTGTTGACTGTTGCTGGCTTGCTGGCTTGGTGGCGGCGCGCGTCACGTCACGGCCAAGCTTCGTCGCCGCCCGAAGACGTCCCCGCTTGGCCTTGGCCAGCCACTTAGCGCGTCTGTCGCGCCCCAAACGCGCCCAAAGGGCCGCCGCGGCTGCTCATTATCGTGTTGGCGGTCGCTCTGCAGCCGGCGCGTGTCAGTCGGAATTGGAATTAATTTTATTCGCGGTTTCAGCGCCTCCGCCGGTGCCAATTGTCGACTGTGCAAGGCTCATTGTGAGCCTGAGCGGCTCAGCCTGATTGAGAGCCGCGCACTTCTGGCCGCACAGTTCTGGTCGCTGAGCGGCGGCCTCGCAGCGCAGGTTGTGTGCGTTGCGCGCGAGTGCGAATTCGCACTCGGGCGGACCCTAAGCAGTGACGCGCGCCGCTTTCTGCCCTGTGCAGTGTGCACTCTTCACTGTAATCTGTGCACTCTTCGCTCGACACTGTGCGCTGTGCAGTCTGCAGTGTGCCTTCTTCGCTCTGCTCTCTGCAGTGCGCGCAACTTTAAACTGTGCACTGTGCGCTGATTTGCATCGGCGGCACAGGCGCGCTAATTGTGCGCCTCTTCGGGCGGCGTCTTCGCGGCGCCTCCCAGACTGCTCGAGGGCGCCCCCACCTCGCGCCTTCCGCCGGCCCCCGACCACACTCGTCCGGACGCGCACGCGATGGGCAATCCCCGCGGCAACAAGTCGCGCACCTGCCACTTGGCGCCCTGCAGCCAACAGGCAGCAGCAAACAGCTAGAAGAGAGCCAACAAACAGCCAACAACAAGCCTGAAAACAGCCGACAGATAACAGCCAACAAGGCAATCAATCTGGCTCGCCTGCGCGCAATCCATTTGTCTCGATGTATTAATTAATGCGCGTCGCGGGCGCGCCTTCCAGGCGGAACACAGAGAGCGAGACGGGCGCCAGGTTGGCGCAATCGGCGCGCCCGATTGCAGTGCGTGCGCGACTGCCACTGCGACCGGACGCCGCGCTGACGAGCCCTTAGCTGCGGCGATCAGAAGGCGAGCTAGCCCAGCTTGAAGGCAAACGAGCCAGAAGGCGGCCAGCGAGCTAATCTAGGCCCGCATCGGCCACACGCCGTCCCAGAGGCAACCCTTTCGCGCGTCTGGCCAGTTGCCGTGCAGCCGGTTTGTCGGCCGCCAGACGCGCGCGTCCGGCCGACTGGCACTTGTCGCGGGCGGATCCTCCTCCGTGGCTGCTCCTCTGTCGTTTGTCGCCCGTAGTTTGTCGTTCGTCAGGGCGCCTTGTGAGCCACTTTTGGCCGCCCGCGAAGGCGCTTCTCACTCGCCAGGCGGATCATCGAGAGCTGGTCTGCGCGGCCGGCAGGGCTCTTTTGACAGTTCGTAAACAAGTCGTTGAGCGCGCAGCATCACCAAGCATCAACTGCGATCTTCAGCAAACTCTAGCTAATTTCAGACAGCACACAAGCCGCACCTTAGCGCCCGGCCCAACTGAGACGCGCTGCAGAGAGCGCGATGCCGCGCAGTGAAAGAGCTCGCACATAAGCGCGCCGAACTGTGTGCGCTGCTCGCACACTGCCAGCGCTGTGTGGATGCCAGCGGTGTGCGTCAAAAGTAAGGTGACAGTTCTGGGCAGCTTCGCACGGAAATCTGTCACCTTATTTTTGACGCATGGTGAGCGCCCTCCACCGCACGGCATCGCGCTCTCTCCAGCCGCTCGCCCTCAGGTGCGGCACCTGAGCTTGCGCAAGGTAAGCGCACTTGTTGCCGCCACTTAGGCGCCGCTCGCCGCTCGCCGGCCGCCCAACGCTCAGCCGGCCGACAGACAGTCCCATCTGGCACCGGGCGAACGATAAGGATCGCCGAGTGTGCGGCTTTCAGCGCAGCCCCTGCAGCCGGCCGAGCAGAGCCACACATTCGCCTTTCGGCTGCGTCCGATTTTCTCCGCCCGGAAGCGGCCGCGCGCCCTCCCGGCGGCCGCCACGCCGCAAACAGGCCGCCCCGAGCTAGATGCTGGCCGTTCTCTCCTTGGGCTCGCCTTCCAAGGCGCACGCCGAGCCCAGACGAGCGCTCGGCGGCCGCGAGCTGATGCGGCAATTAGCAGCCGCATGGGGCGCAATTAATCATCCGCCGTCTCGAGGCAGCGAGCCAAGAGGCTGGCAGAAAGCGGCGACAACAACAAGACGGCTGAGAGCGCGCCGTCTGGCCCGCAGGCGAGTCTGCAGAGGCTGCATGGGAGGGCCTGCGGGCGCCACTTGCAGCTAGGCGGCCAGAGACTCTTGGAGCCCACTTGGCTGCAAGTGGCGCTCGCCGACGCAGCCAGACGGGCGCCACTCAGTGATGCGAACTGATGAGCACTGGCGCTGGCGCGTCTGCCGATGATGATGATGTTTGGCTGGCGCTGGAGCTGGAGCTGAGCTTGCGCGACAACTCCGGCCGGCTGAGCGGCGAGCAGCCGGCCAGACAGGCGCCACTAATCGAGCGGCCGAGTGGCGCCAGTTGGCTTTCCCCTTTGGGCTCGGCGTCGAGCGAGAGGCGAGCCCGAAGAGGCGCAGGCTGAGGCGCGCAAGGCGGCGGCCAACGAGCTGGGCGGCGTCTCAGCCTCAGCCTCAGCCTGAGGCAGCCTCTGTGCAGTGCAGCGGCGAGTGGGCGGACGAGCGCCGCAGACTGGCTGTAGCGCGAATCCTCGCGCAGTGCGGCCCGCTCGCAGCACGGCGGCACGCGCGCTCTCCGCAGACGAGCGCACATTCGCTGCATTCGCTGCATTGGTGCATCAGTGCAGCACTGCATCACTGCATGAGTGCATCTGCGCAGCAGTGCACCAGTGCAGCATTACAGCAGCGCAGCAGTGCACCGGCGCAGCTCTGCAGACTGCAGCCGGGCCCGCTCGCGTGATTTATTATCCCCGCGCGCACTTGTTAGCGCACCTGGGCCGCCCACGTCGCCGGATGCGGCCGGCCTCGACGTTGGGCCGCGCGCCAGGCCAATTAGGGCCCAAACGAGCGCCGCCGGCCGACTAACAAGTGCCAATTGGGGCCCGATTGGGGCCGAGCATTTAATTGGTGCGCCGCGTGCTGAGGGCGAGCTGGCCGTCCAGCTCGCCCTCAGCACTGGACACTGAGCACTGAGCAGTGAACACTCAGCACTGGGCATCGGTCTGCCTGCAGCAGCGCGTCGGCGGACGCTCGTTGACCGAACGGGCGTGCGTGCGCGCGGCCCGCAGTTCGCCCGCGCGCAGCAGCCGCCAGTGTAAATATGTGCGCTCGTTGCGGGCCGCCCAATGATGGATGCGCCGCGCGGGCTGAGCGCGCGCACCTGCACCTCCTCTGCGCATCAGTGCACGCCGCTCACTGTCCGCCGCACACTGTCTGCGGGACACTGTCCGCCTCCGCTGGCCCCAAAAGGCGCCCCGGAAGGCCCCCGAACGGCCCACAACCCGGCTCCAATTTCCTAATGACTCGCTGGCCAGCGGCGGGCCCTTGTCGCCTGTCGGCGTCGCTTGTATCTTGTCGCTTTTTAGCTTGTCGCCTGGGCGTCCAAATGGCAATTCTGGCCGCTCGAGCCTCCAGTCTGGCCCATTCCGAGCTGAGGTGCAGAAGTGGACAAGTGTCTGGCGCTGGAGCTCAGCTCGCCAAGTAGCAGCGTGCAAACTTAACGCTGATAGTTGTGGGTAGGCACTACAGTTGCTAGCTGCCCGGCGACTGTTCCCCTCGCTGACAGGCGCCCATTATTTGCGACAACTTTTCTGCGGCAAAGTCGATTAATGATTGGCCGACCAACTCTAATCGGCGCCTAACGAGCGGCCGGCGCAAATATATATCATCATTTGGGCGCGCGGGCGGGCATAAATGCGCAATTCATTGCTCGCCGCCTCTCCTGCAAGCTAAGGCTAAGGGCTCTCCACCTAAAGGCTCTCTACCTAAAGGCTCTCTACCTAAAGGCTCGCCAGCTAAGCGCTCGCCAGCTAAGGGCCATGCAGCGAGCCCTTAGCTCTCCAGCTTCTAGGTCGGTGCTCCAACTTCCGTCGGCGGCAAAGAGGCGCCTGGAGGAAAAAAGGCCGCCCCAAACACACTCTGGGCCCCCTTCTGGAAGTCGTCCACTCAAGAGGCGCCCTCAGCTGGCCGGCCCTTAGGTTGGCCCGCATGTGCCGCCCACTTGTGCGGCTTCTGTGCGCGCATTGTTCGCTGCGTGCTGGGGGTCGGGCAGAGGGACGCCACGCCCACCCTCTTTTGGGCTGGGCGTGGCGGGGCGAGAGTTGGCCCTGCGCAGCGAACTTTGTCGCTTTGTCGCTTTGGTGCTCTGTGTGCTCTGTGTGCTTGTGTGCGGCGCGCAGAGCACTGGGCTCGCTGCAGACAGTGGCTACTTGTAAGCAAGTTGTAAGAGTGCGCGATGTAAGAACGGCCGCTGAGCAGGAGAATTCTAAGCAATTCTGGCTCTTGTTTCTGCTGTGCTCTTGCAGCCGCTCTGTTGCGCGCTGGAAAAGACCTGAGCTTTGAGATGGAATAAGATGGAGCAAAATCAATACAACGGCTCGTCCAAGACTGTCCAAGACTCTTTTTTCAACTGTTCGAGCTGTCCGAGAGTGTCGAGGGCGAATCTGGGCGCGCGGGAGGCCGCCCGTTTGCGCGTGACATAAATTATAGCCAAACTGTGGGCCAAAAAGCATAAAGTATAGCAAACTCGGCCGAGCTCGTCCAAAGGTGGCCCCAAATTTGCGCAAAACTTTCAATTCCCATTCGGCACGCCGAGGACGCTCTGTTGCTCCCGCTCGCTGGCCACTCGAGCGGCTTCCAGGGCGCCGCATTCCCAGCGGCCAACTGCGCCAAGTGGGCCCCTTTCAGCGCGGCCAACTGACCAGAAGCGGCGCGCCACTGTGAGACAGTATGAGGCAGCAGGAGAGACAGTGTGCGACAATTTGAGTCAGTTTGCGTCGGTTCGTAACCGAGAGAGCCGAAAAGAGAAAAGCGGAGCGAAAAAGGAGCAGAAATGGACGCAAAAGAAGAGGAACAGAAGCAGTCAGTGACAGTTGCGCGCCTCTGGGCAACCTTGAGTGGCGCTGCAGCGGCGACTTGCAACTGCGAGATGCCGCCGCTCTGCAATAGTGCTCACCGTTCCCTCATTCTTGGCTCCTTCTGGCTCCATTCTTGCGGCTCTTAGCGCGCACATTCGAGCCCACCCGAACCTCAGAGTCTCCATATTCTGGCCCCCATTTTGCTGCCCCATATTGTCGCCTCCCAATGGCTCAGGTCTGGCCCGAGCGCCGCTCTTTCGCTCGGGCTGCGCGTTCTCCCCCGTCTGGAGCCGGTGCTAAGGGCCGGCGAGCAACAGAGAGTAACTGCAACCAAATGCAACCAAATGCAACCAAATGCAACCACTGGACTGAATGCAACTGCAACCATTGTCCCCCGCCGCTGGGAGATGCTTTCCCGATAAATGGGCGCCACGCAACCGGCTGGAGCTGTTCCAAGAGGCGCGCCTTGGATTATGCGCGCCTGTCCGTCCGTCTGTCTGTCTTTCGGTTTGTGGAATACAGTTTGCGGAATACAGTTGCTGCTCGCGCTCGGCCGCCTGCCAGTCTTCACGTGTTGCCGCGGGCCCCAGTCTGTGGAGGCGCCCCATGCACTTGGGTGCGACATGTGGCCGCACTGCTGGAGGCTGCGCGCCTCGCCCAAGCCTAAGGGCGTGCTCAGCGGCGCTTGTTGCACACACAGTTGCGCGCACCGGTGGGGCCCTAAGGAGCGGCCGCATTTGTGCACGTTCGGCGCGCGTTCAATGCGCGTTCACTGCAGCGAAGAACCAGCGTTCAGTGCGCGCATTCCGCAGCACTGCTCCTGTGCAGCACCTTCTCTGTGCTGCACCACACAAACTGCACACTGCACACTGCACAATGTCTCTGCGGAGCCTCAGCCTCTAGAAAGCGCACAAGGCGGCGGCAAAACTGGCGCCCCAACGACAACAACAACTGGCCCATTTTCTTCTGCACCACAACTCCCGTGCGACCAGCCCCGACACACAATGCTCACCATGCTTACCATGCCCAAAATGCCCACACTGCGCCGGCTGTGCAACGCTCGTTAGCTGCAGGATGCGCCCCACTCCTCTTCTTGTGCCGTGTGAACGGGCCCAAATCGATCGGCCGGCCTCATTGTGACACACATATTCAGCTCCCTCCTCCTCATCTCTCGCAACCTTCCCACTCGGTCGCCATCTTGCTGCCCTCCTGCTCACTGCTCGTCTGCTTTTTCTCCTCACTGGCCACTGGAGCTCGTGTGCAACAATTTGCAGGCCATGCAAATGCGCCCCACCTCATGCGACACACCGAATTGGGCGCCCCAAACGCGCCGGGCTCTTGTCAGCGGCCGATCGCTTTCGATTGCGATTACGCGAACGCCAACCAGAAGGAGAAGGAGAGGCACCAAATCGACGAAGAGCGGCCCTCCAGGGCGGCGCCTAATCTCTTTTGAGCCAAATTTGGCCCAACTCGCAGCCGTGCGAACTGGCCACTGGACAAGCGACGGGCCGGCGCTTACCTGTGCGCGTCTGCAGTGCTCGCAATGTGCGAGCGTGGCCAGTCGGTGGCCGTTTGGCCCAGTGGCTAACTCAATGCTCTGCGCTCAATGCTCTGCGCTTTGTGTGCCCTGAGCGCCGGTGACAGACTGGCGCGCAAACACAAACAGGAGCTTCTTCATGCGACCCAGTTCAGCGCGCGGCTTCGTGCGCTTCGTTACGTGCGCGCAACGAGCGAACGAACGAGCGCGGGTCTGCGCGCTCAACGCGGCAGCCCTAAGGGTCGGCCGCTCGCACGCGCAAACTGCAGACTGTTCCACGGGCAACGCGCGGCGCAAACTGCAGACTGGGGCCCGAGCTTCATCAATCACGATCGGGGCGACGACGCGGCCGCTCAGCTCGCGCCAACGCCGCCTCACTCGCCTTGTTGCCAGGGGGAGCCGTCTGGGCGGGGGCAAAAAGCGGCCAGCTCGCGGGCTGCGCGGCCGCCACTGCCAGGGCCACTGCCACTGCCGGCCGCCTCCACCGAGGAGGCTGCGTGCGGCCTCAGGTGGCCGCCGTCTGGCGGCCTTCCGGGGCCCCCAGCTCGCCGGCCGCCTAATTGGATCATGCGAGGCGCCTGATGCGGCTGGATTTGGCCCATTAATTGTGCTGCAGCGCGGGGGGGGCGCACGGAGGGGCCCGGCCCGCACGCGCGTCCGAGGCAGCAAGCGTGCGGGACGCGCGTCCGAAAAGTTCGCCGGTGAAAGTCCACGCGCGGATCGAAAGGCCCGCAGCCGAACTGCCGCGCCCACTCCCGCGGGCCGTCCCGCGCGCAGTGGCCAAGGACGCGCGACGGGCGCCCTTTGGCTCGGCCGCTGCAAGTGTCTGGCTTCTGTCTGGCGCCGATTGGCGTGCGTGAGCGCCGCCGCAGCCGCTGAAAGGGGCCCAGTTGGCGGCCGTTCCGCTCTGGCCTGTTCTGTTGCCACTCCGAATGGGAAATGCGAGGCGCCGGATGCGGGCCGCCCAGGTCGGCGGCTCGCGAGCAACTGGGGCCCCAGAGGCTTGCTTCAGTGTGTGTGTGCAGGGGCGAGCTCGGCAGTGTGTGGCGAGCTTGCAACTGCCGAGCTCGGCAGTGGCGAATAATGGCAATAATGAGCGGGGGAAGCCAGTGAATTGGGCCGCCAGTGGCGCGAGCTGCGCGCGCCAAGGCCACCGCCTCGAATGCGGGCCGCCCTTAGCCTCTGGCTGCTCCCTCGCCCAGCTCTTAGCCGGCCTAGTCTTTAGCCCTTAGCCCCCAGCTTCCAGCCCTTAGCTGCTCCATCGCGGCCGCCGATCCGTCTTGGCGGGCCGGAAGTGGGCGCGCGTGCGGCTGGCCCGCGTCTGCACTTGGCGAGCTTGCGCTGGGCGAGCTCGGCGAGCTAGCCGGCCGGCAGACTGTCTGGCGCGCGTCCACTCGGCTGGCTGGAGACTGGCGCTGCTTAGCCGGCCGGCTAAGACGCCGCGGGGAGACAGACGCGAGACGATAAGCTTCTGTCTGAGCGCGCCGCTCGCCAGAGGTCAAAGCGTTGCAGTGTCATGATGCAGCGCCGGCTGGCAAGCTCAGTGCGGGCGAGCCAACTCTTGGCGAGCTAACTCTTGGCTCTCTCTGTCTGCGCGCTGCTGGCAAGCTCAAGCTCGCCGAGCCCAAGCCCAAAGGCAAGCCCGCCGAGCTCGCCGGAATCCGCCGGGACGCGGCCAGACGTCGGCGCGCATCTGTTCAGCGTGGGGCCTTTGACAATGGCGAGCCAGCCGGCGGGCAGACAGACGCTCGCAGCTCGCCGATGGGGCGCCCTCCGCCTTTGGGCCTTCGCAGTATTCAGTTCGCAGTTCCCAGTTCGCAGTTGGCCGCCCGCTGCCAGACGGCAGCCAGACAGTCGCCGGCTGAGCGAGACGCGCGCCCGCCGCTGGCTGTGCGCAGTTGGAGCTAGTTGTTGGCGCCCATTGGCGCCCATTGGAGCCCATTGGAGCCAGTCTGAGGCAGCCAGCGCAGTGGCCGCCCTGCTGCTCCTCCTGCTCCACTGGCTCCACTGCTGCGGGCCGCCCAGAGCGCCGCTTCCGCCGCCACTGCCCCGCGGCAGTCCGGGCGCGCCCGCAGCTCGTCCCAGAGGCGCCCGAACGCGCGCGCGGCCCCACAGGAGCCAGACGGCCGCGCAGACAGGGGCCCGAGCGGCCAGAAAGAGAGAGAGGGGCTCACGCGCGCCCACTTGCGCCCACTTGGCCGCTCGGGCCGCTTGCATCACGCGAATAATATTGAGCTGTCAATCAGCGCCGCACACACTCGCTGGCAAGCGAGCGAGCGAGCGAGCAGGCAAGCAAGCGGCCACCAGACAACGCCGCTCGTCTGTCGCCCGGCTCGCCAACTCGCCAACTCGCCAGCTCAACAACTCGCCAACTTGCCAGCTCGCCAAGCGGCCCACTCGAGCGCGGCTGCACGCGAGCCGCACACTGTCTGCGCGGCCTTGGACGAGCTGCCAGCACGCAGCCAGCCAGCCGGCGAGCTAGACAGCCTTCTGGTTAGCTGGCTGGCCTTCTGGCTGGCCTTCTCTCCAGCTCACTGTCTGCGTTGGACTGTCTCCCCGTTGGACTGTCTGCCGCCCACTTCGCAGGAAGCGGCGCCCAAGCTCGGCCAGGTGCGCCCAAATTGGACGCCCGCCGAGCCATTATCTGTTGCCAGTTATTGCCCCTCAAAGAAATGGAAGCTCGGCCAGAGAGAGAAGAAAGCCGGGCCAGAATGGAGCAGAATCCCCAGGCTGGTCTCTGGCTTGAAGATCCACAACTCTGCACTTTGCCGCCTCACTCTGAGCTCCTCTGGGCCCATTTCAGGCGCATATTTGGCCACTTTGCGCGCCCAAATCTTGCCTAAAATTGGCCCCAAACTCGCTCCGATTCGGCCCACTTCCGGCGCCTAACTTTGCCCTTTGGCTGGTCGTTTGGGCGGAGGACTAGCTGGAAGACTAGGTGGAAGACTAGCTGGAAGACTAGGCGCCGCCAGAGCCAATCACGTGGAGGCGGCGCCTGCCAGTTGGGCGACACTCGAGCGCGATCATGACAATAATAATAAATATTCGGCCGCTGTAAATTGGGCGGCGGAAAAGTGGAGATTGGGCTCAGGGCGCTTTTGTGCACCATTTTGGCGCGTTGGGGGGCCACTTGGTTGCTTGTTGGCCGGCCGCTCGAAAGGTGCAAGGTGGCGGCGCAGACTGTGTGCGGCTAGTATCTAGTAGCTACAGTATGCGGCACACCACTGGCCGCTCACTGGCCGCACACAGTAGCTGGCAGACAGAGGCCCGCGCGGACTGGCCGCGACAGCCGCCAGCATGTTTACTTGCGCGCTATTATCTAAACACCGGCGCATCGGATTTGCCCATTTGCAAATTCTATTCTCGGCCGGCGGATAATTTACGAATGGGGCGGCCTCTAATCCGCCGCGCACAGTTGCTCGCTGGCTGGCAACTGTATTGAGTTGGCCCCAAAAGAGAGCAGCTCAACCGCCAGGCTTCTCCGTTTTCAGGAGCCTTGTGAACACTTTTAGAGCGGCTCATCAGCGGCCGCACCTAAGCATCGGCAGCAGCAGCATGGGGCCCACTTCCAATTTCTGGCCACCTCCAACTGAGCTCGAGAAGTGCGCCCCCATTGGTCACGTGAGCCAACCTGAGCGCTGAGAGTCTAATGAGATGCAAACGAGGCCCACTAAGCGCGCGGCATCTGCTCCAACGCCCACCAGCAGCGCCCTTCTCTTGCTTAGTGTATCCCTTTTGACACTTTTGACACTCGAGCGAGCGAACGCCAGTCTGTCCAGCTGGAGAAGAGGGCGCCCAGTGTTTAGCTGCTCTAGAGACTAGCCAGAGGCTCGTGCGCCTCCTCTTTCACCTGCCTCTGCTGCTGGCCGCTTGGATCCACGTGACCCGCGCCAATGGGCCCGCAATTGGGCTTTTGGCTTTCCAGATTTGCTCCAATGTGCAAATCTGCAAATCTGCAAAGCTGGAAAGCTTGAATCTAGATTGCAAATCGCAAATCGAAAGTGTGAATTATGTCTCAAATCTCAATTGGCGAATCTGAATTGGGGAAAATGTGAATTGGGAAATCTGAATCTAGACTGCAATTAGCGACCACTTGGCTGTCTTATGATCTTGTTCCACTTTGCTTCTAACGTTCGGGCAAAGAAACCAGATCTTTGGCGTGAAAGACTCACTCGCTCGCCAGACAGCCGCCAAGACAGACTCTAGCCCGCAAGGTCGTCTGCGGCGAAAAATTGCAACAAAACCAAAGCGGAAGCGAGCAAACCGGAAGCAGAAAGATGACACTTTTTGGAGCACTTTTTTTCCACAATTTTCTTCTTGCCCTTGCCAAACATCACTGTAGTTTGCCGTCACTTGTTTGCAACACTCTGTGGTGGATTATTAGACTTTGAAAAAGTTTACTAAACTTGAGAAAATTTATTCAACTTATTGGAAACATTTATCAAACTGGGAAAAATTCCGACTTTTCATTTAACTTAATCGACCAAGTTACCGACTTGAACTCTGCCTAAGCTGCGCAGCCTCCTCATGGCTGCTGGCCACTTGTTGACGCTTGCGAGCCGGCCACAAGGAGAGCTCCCTCCAGAAGAGGCCCCTCGTTCTGCTGAGCGCTAGCAGAGACTGTCTCCGGCAGCTTCTCCCTGTCCCTCTCTTTGTCCTTGTTCTGCTCCTCGTTCTTGTCCAAGTCGTTGAGCTTACTGGCCGCAACAAGGGACTGTCTGTTGTTGAGCTCAACTTCCGCTTCCGGTGGGCCGCTCGCCTCGTCCGACGAGTGCGAGGAGGCGAGCGCAGGTCCAGCCCGTTCGTCTTGCTCGCCAAACTCTTGTCGCTCGCCCGCAGACTGTCTGCCGCCGGCCAGCCACTCGGGGCCCAGCTCGTAGTGGCGCTCATGGTCGTTGCGCTCACGGTGGTCGCGCTCATGCTCATGCTCGTGCTCGTTGCGCGTCCTCCTCCCATGGTGGTGCCTGTGCGCGTGGGCGTGGCTGTGGCTGTGGCGCTGGTGGTGGTGTTCGAGGTGGTGGGGCTCGTGCTGAGTGGCCGCCGGCCGCTTGGCGTGGTGGCGCGCGTGGTGCTGGTGGCCGTGTGAGTGTGAGTATCGGTCTGCGTGAGCGTGAGAGTGCGAGTGAGCATGAGAGTGGTGCTGGTGGGCGGCGGACGGTCTGCGGTGGCGGTGGGCGCGCTTGTGGCGCCGGTGGGCCGAGTGGCGTCTGTGCGAGCGGCGCCGCTGCTCCTCCTCCCCGTTGGAGGCCGCCCCGCCGTCCAGCAGGTCGTGCAGCTCGAGCTGCTCCTCGGCGTTCAGCCGCTCGCGCTTCGAGACGCGCCCAGAGGGCGACCGATCGCGCTGGTGGCCACGCCGGCGGTCTCGCTGGCGGCCGCACTGCTGCTGGCCGCTGCTGGCCAGCGAGCCGCCCGCCGCCGAGCCACACACAGAGGCCCCCGCCGAGCCGGAAAGCGAGCCCGAAGCTAGACTGGCGCTCGAGCGACTGGTCGTCGAGCTCGCCGACAGCGCCCCAAAGAGCTCGGGCCGGAAGAGGTCGGTGCAGGAGCTCTGGAAGGCCGGCGTTGAGGCGGCTTGGCGCGCGCCGTACAACAGTTGGCCCACACTTCCGGCCGCCGCAGCAGCCGCCAAGTGTTGCCCTGAGGCGCCGCCGTACACGCCCTGCTTCAGACCGGCCGACTGGTAGTGGCTGGCGAGGCCGCCCAGACCGCCCAGACCGCCCAGCTGGAGCTGAGGGTCGCCGGCGAGGGAGGCGGCGAGCATGGGACTTCCGGCGAGCGTGTGTGGCCAGTGTTCGTGGCTGCCGAAGAGACTTGAGTCATTGTGGGCGGCCATGAGGGCTGAGCTGGCGTATAACTGTTGCTGGTGTTGATTCTGTTCACTTTGGTGCTCCAGAAAGGCCACCTTTTGGCCCCGGAAACGGAGCCAGTTCACGTAGAGGTTGTATCTGATGTACTTGTCCAGCAGGCAGAGGAGCACAAAGAGCAGCAAAGATTTGGCCACCACCAGCAGGGGAAACAGCAGCATCAGGTGCTCGGGAAGAGCCTCGTTCACTGCGTAGACTGTCACCAGCCAGTGGACTCCAATTAGGGGCGTCTTGACCATGTTGATGAGCATGTGCATCTTGACCAGCTGGGCGGCCTGAGGATCCTGGTTGATTATTTCCTTTTGGAGTGGTAGCGACTTGCAGAGGGCCAGCTTGAAGAGCACAATGGTCAGCAGAGAGTAGAGAGTTATGGGGCCAAACATGGACCAAATGATGGGCTCGTAGATGGAGAGCCAGCAGAAGAGATAGTTGCCAAACTGTTCGATGCGCAAACCGACGGCCAAGCTGACGAAAAAGCCTGGGACTGCGTAGCCTAAGATGTGGTAGAACTTCATTGGGCCATGGTTGATGTCGCGCAACTCTGTGAGCATGCGATAAAAGTGGATCGCATTGACGAGGAGCCAGGAGAACAAACTGATGGAAAAGTAGTGCAAAAATATGGCCACCAATTTGCATTGATACTCGTCAGTTGTTTGGCTCAATAGAGAGTTGCGCGATCCTATGGAGTAGAGCAGGAGACACTCTATGGCGATGAGGATGACCAGGAGGTTCTTGTTGATACTGTTGCTGTTGCTCTTGATGCTGTGGCCGCGGATGCAGGAGAGCACGAAGAGGATGCTTAGTAGGAGGAGGAGGGAAATGGCCAAGCTTAGCATGAGGGCCAAGTCGCGCCCACTGGTCGCCTCCTGTTCGCCGGCCAGCCAGGAAGTGTCTGCGGCCGCCAGATAGTCGTAGTTGCCCGCGTTGTCCATGAGCACCACCACGGCGCCCAAATGGTCGCAGGAACAGTTCACGTAGTCGGCCTTGTACCTCAGTCTGTGGTTCGAGTTCATGGCCTTCAGCTCGCAGCCCTTGGTGCTGAATCTTCCACTCAGCTTTGTTGTATGCGTCTGAGAGACAATTTGGCCACCTGTCTGGTTGGAGCTCGTCGATTGCGAGCCACTAGCTTGCGAGCCACTAGCTTGCGCACCATTAGCTTGAGAGGTGCCAGATTGCCCCAGAAGACTAGAGGCAGAAGAGCTTGAAGTAAAGTCCCAAATTGCACACTGGGGCCTGATTTTGCCCGCCGGCTCCAGCAGCTTGAGCACGTAGCTCACCTTGGGGGCCAGATTGCGGCCCAGGAAGTCGGAGCTGTTCGCGGGCCGCGCAGTTAGCCAGACGACGGGCGAGTTGGCCTGCGCCAGTGCGCCCAGCCGGTTCTGCACCGAGTTGTCGTAGTGGGCCGGAAGCAGTGGGCCCAGCGTCCTGAAGATCGAGTAGACGACCAGGGCGGGCCGTCTGCTGCTCGCACTAGGCTGCTGCGACTGGTACTCGCTGGCCAGGAGAAGTTCCTCGGGGGCGTGGCTGCGGGCGCGCCGCGCCCACTTGGAAGTGGCGGGACTTGAGGCGAAACTTGATAAGGCTGAAGCGGAGGACGAGTAGTAGGGGAAGGGCGCCAGGTTGGGCGAGCTCGCCGCCAGCTCTCTGGGCGTGCGGACGCGCAGCGTCTTCAGCGGAAGCACGATCTTCGTGCCACCCACCTGCTGCTGGCCGGAAGTAGAAGTGGAAGTGACTGAGTCGCCCACAACTGTCCCAGTCTGGGCGGCCCACTCGCTCAGGTAGTTGTCGTACTTGGGGATCACCACGGAGGGCGACTGGTCTCTGGTGGCGCTGAAGTCTAGATAGACAGAAAGTCCCTCGGCGTTGTAGTGGCCACTGCTGGCGCCTACAGACTGCTGCTGGTCGAGACTGAGTGGCGCGTCGCCCAACTGGCGCTGGTGGTACAAAGGCGGCGAGTCGAAAGGGTCGCCGCTCGCGTACGGAGGCGCAGCTTGGCCGGAAGTGGTGCCCGAAGAGAGCTGGCCAGTGGAACTTGAGGACTGACCAGCACCAGAAGGCGCCCACTTGGCCAGCTCGTACAGCTGCTCGGTGGAGATCTTGTCCATGCCGAAGGTGAAATGTTTGGCGTTCACCTCGAAGGGTTGCGTGAAGGTGTCCGACTGGCTCTCGATGAGAATGCGCCCATAGGTGTCCACCAGTTTCAGCAGATACTCGGCGCCTCCTTGGGGCGAGCGGGCGCCAATTTCCGCCCAATTGGAGGCGAAGGCGGGCTCCAACAGGTAGCTGATGGACTCGACGATGTTGCGCACGTAGAGGCGGTCCTGCCGGTGGGTTAGGTTGAGGCCGCTCTGGTGGGCCTCGTGCTGGATGAGGTGGTGGAGCAGCCGGAAGCTGATGAACATGTCGCTGCCGTAGAGCTGCGCGCCGGACCAGCTTTGTTGGGAAGACTGTTGCGAGTGGCCAGCTTGATGCTGCTGCTGAGCTAGACTGGCGGCCACTGTCTCGTTGAGAGCCTGGCGGAGTTGGGCGGCGATCTTGATGGCCAAAGTGGGACTCATTTGGAATCTGTTCTCCTGTTCCAAGAAGAGGTACTGGTTGTAGAGGTCGGCGAAGGTGTTCGAGATACAGTCGAAGAGATTGGCCCGCTGCCAACCCTCAGTTTTGTGGCAAAAGCGGCTGGCAGTTCCGGTGCTTGTGGAGGGTGGACACTGTTGGGTGGCCCACTTGTCCAGCGGGGTCTTGTCCCACCAGATGCCGTCGCTGAAGCTCTTGGGACAGGCGTCGTAGGTGACCTCGCAGCCGCGCAAGGTCACCTCCGCGTAGGGACTCGAACAGGAGTCGCAGCGGCGGCCCACCACGCCCGGCCGGCAGCGACACTGGCCGCTCGTTTGGTTGCAGGCGCTGCTTAGCGAGCCAACCAGGTAACAGTCGCAGGCGAGACACTGGTCGGCGCCGGCCGGCTGGTAGTGGCTGGCCTTGCAGGCGCACTGGCCGGTGCTCTTGTCGCAGTCGCCGTCGAAGCCGCGCGACTCGTCGCAGTTGCAGGGGCCGCACATGACGCTCGCAGCGCCACCTGTTGGCGGTGCTGGCGCGCTGCTCCCATTGGCGCTTCCATTCGCGCTTGAGCTTGAGCTTGGGGAGGCCCACAGACTAGCTGGAGACTGGCTGCTCGCCACAGTCGCCACCGGCCGGCCCCACCAGTTCGAGGGACACTTGGCGCTCAGTTGGTGCTCGCAGTTCTTGCCGCTCCTGCTGGGCTCGCACTCGCACCGGTAGGCCGAGAAGGGGCCCTGCTCCCTCGAGCTTGCGGGCGACAACTGTTGCAGTTGGCTTGATTGTTGCAGTTGGCTTGATTGCTGTTGATTCAATTGTTGTAATTGCTGCAATTCGACTGGCTCGGCGAGACTTGTGGCGCCGGACTGGCCGAGGGAGACGCAGCGCGAGTTGTCGCCCTGGCAGGGCTGCAGCTCGCAAATGGGCAGACACTGGTCCTGGCCCACGAAACCGGCGTTGCACAGACACTTGCGCTGGCTCATGCCCCGTCGCACGCACCTGCTGTTGGCCGGACACTGTTGGCTCTCGCACACATCCACCACTGGGCAGCCGCGCTCCACGTTGCGCTCCTCGTTGGGCGACAGCCACCAGTCGGCCGCCGTGTCAGCCGCCCCGGAAGAGGACACGTTGAGCGCGAAGATGCAGCCGATGAAACTCTGCGGGCCCATGCTGCTGCTGCTGCTGTTGCCGCTGTTGTACAAACCGGCACTGTAGACTGGCGAGGACAAGCTGCTTGCCGCCGCCGCCGCCTCCAGCTGCTCGCCCGGCTGAGTGGGCTGACCCGCCGACGCACTTCCGCCCGCCGCCTGGAGCGCGCCCGAGGCCAAGTTGTTGCCAAATTCGAGCCCCGCCAGAGCCTCCTGGGTGGCCTTGGGGGCGCCCTCCGGCTGGAGCACGCTGCTGGCGGCCATCAGCTCGCCCGCCGTCTGCACACTGGGCGAGCTCATTGCCACCGGAAGCGAGCTCGCCAGCGAAGAGCTGGCGCGCGTGTAGAACGAGCCCACGATCACCGACTTCATGGTCAGGCCCGACACTTGGCCCATTTGGGAGCTCTGCACGAGCAGGTTGGCGTTGTGGTCGAGCTGCATCTGGACGAGCTGCTGCTCGCTGGACCAGCTGATGGCCACGTGGTGCCACTCGCCGTCGTCCAGCGGCAGCTTGTTGAAGCTCAAAGTGGGCCAGCCGTTTTGCTGCTGCTGCTGAGGTGAGGCAGACGCTTGCTGCTGCCTATAGACCAGCTCGAGGCCCCCATTTGAGAGCTCCAGGACGATGGTTGGCTCAAGACCGGCCGCAGTCTGGCTGTCGAGGATGATCTTGAACAGGACGCCGTTTGGATTGATCGTCCGAAAGTAGAGGCTCAGCTGCCAGTTGGGCCCAATCTGAGACTCAATTGGGTTGAAGGTTAGGTAGGAGTTGCCGTTGAACTTGCGCACCTTCTCCTGGCTGAGGTAGATCTCGCACGAGGGCCCCAGTCTGTCGTCGCCGCACTGGCACTTGGGCCCCCCAAACCACTCCTGGCAGGGGAATCCGTTGCACGAGTGCTGCTGGCAGTAGTTGCGCCTCTCCGCGCAACCAGGCTGGGTGCCAAAGTCCTGCAGCGGCGCCGAGCTCAAGTCAACAAGCTTGTGGTCGAGCTGGATGTCGCTCAGGCAGCCGGAGAAGCTTTGCGACAGGGAGACCAGTTGCTGCAGCGAGCTGCCCGTGGCCAAATTGATCAGCGCCGAGGGCAGACCGCCCACCTGCATGGGCCCGGTGAGATCGAGCATCTTGAAGCTGTTCGAGTCGAGCGACGAGACTTCGCTCGTTGTCGAGTCAAATGAGGCGGAAGAGTTGCCTCCATTTTGGGGCTGGTATATGTTGCTTGTGGCCACCGAGCTGTTGGAGCACCTGTTCTGCTGGTGCGAGGGCAGCACGCGCGCCAGCGCCTCGTCGATTATTGGATCGCAATCGTCCACCAACAGAGTGACATTTCGGTCCCTATAGTCTATGGCAACTCTGTGCCACTCGCCGTTGGACACATGCACATGGGAAAGAGTCAGCGAGTGGACCAGATTGCCGCCCAATGAGAAGGAGAACTTCAGCTTGGAGTTGACAATTTCCAGCGAGATGAAATCGTGCCTGTCGTTGTAGCGTCCATTGTAGAATAAAATTGCGTCACTTTGGACGGTGGAAAAGGACAGAGCCAAGTGGAATCGGTGGCGCCTTCTCAGTCCGGGTAGAATGAGGTAAGAGCTCTTGTCGAATGAGCGGGCCCTCAACTGGCACAGATCCGTCGACCAGCCACTTGGATAGGGACAACCCTGGCAGGCAAAACCGGTCATTGTGGAGCCACTGGTGAGCGACGACGAGCTTTGGCCCACGCTTGTGGATGCTGATTTTTGGCCGCCGTAAAGATGGTGATGAGATCGGTTCAGATTAACACAACGCGACTTGCCGCCACAAATCTGGTGCTGGCTTGTGGAGGGTAGATATTGCTGAGCTCGTTGGGATGGCTTCATCAACTGTGAATAGTGGACATCGTTTGCTGAGGCCGTTGCTTGGACTGCGGACGCTGACTGGCAGGTGGAATTGATGAAACTTAGTTCACAATTTGGACCAAAATGTTCTCCATGACACTCGCATGTGTAGCCAGACTCGTGCCTGTGACAGATGCCCCCATTTTGGCATGGATTTGTGAAACACTGGTTAATCTGTAGGTTGCACTCGTTCTTATGCTTCATACCAGTAAAGGTTGGCGGACAGGAGCAAGTGTACGTCTGTATGGCCTTGATTGGTCTAAACATCATCTGCTTGTTTGTGTAGAATGACTTGAGGGCCTTGTCGAATTTGTATGTAACTTGGCAGTCTTGATAGTTTTGGCATGGCTCCTGGATGCATGGATTGTCTCTAAATGGAGCCACATGCACATCCAGGGCCTGAGATAGTTGAATTCTGTTCAAAAAAATACGCTCCTCAATATATCTTGGCGATAGATAACTTTCAACATCGTTACTATCCGGTGCTCTCGCACTAAAGCTTACATTGATACTAGTGAGACTGGAGCCATCGTAGCTGATGGCCGAGTTGCCAGAATAATATGATGCGGTTGAGATTAGACTGGATTCGGTGGTTGTTCCGCTTTGAGGGGAGGACTGTTGCTGCGAGTAGCTCGGATTCGACTCCTCCACGTCGAAAACAACGATATTTAAAATGCTGTAAAAATTACTACTTGATGAAAATGAGCCACCTACTGTTAGTGTTTGAGGTGGGGCCAATATGCGGGCCAATTGACTAAGGAAATTGTTATACTTCTTACCAAGAAATTCGTCCCGAGTTATGCCATCCAATTGAAGGGTGACACTATTGTGGAGCATAGATTCCGTCACTAGATTGACGGTTAAAACTAGCTTTGCCACCACTTCGTTTATACCGTCGCTTACAGCTATATCCATAGGCGCCCTAATTGGCACATTACTGTTCAGCCATGGACTCAGATGAATATCACCTGTTGTTTCGTTAACAATAATCAATTGAGCATTATTACCTGATACCACACGATATCTGAGGATATCATTTAGATCGAGATCGCTGGCTGGAACACGACCAATTTGGCCCGTTGGGAAATTATTCTTGTAGTTGTTGAATACAATTTCAAAATCGTCCAATTGTGGCTTGTTGTCATTTTCGTCTTCCACCAAAATGTCCACCTCCAGTTCATATCTCAACCAAATAGAGATCGATCTGATTATGATGAAATAACTTCGCTTATCCGATTCATAGTCGAAGTTTACCTCATTGACCAGTTCCACTTCGTTGTTATTC
>Ga0268247_10000085_pt1 | contig 28968 bp, 33 predicted proteins | sample AgamicOrMae_FD_200245 | JGI IMG/M metagenome (GOLD analysis project Ga0268247, IMG submission 200245) | Agave microbial communities from Guanajuato, Mexico - Or.Ma.e (v2) (version 2) | ecosystem: Host-associated > Plants > Phyllosphere > Phylloplane/Leaf | place: Guanajuato, Mexico | collected...
TGGTGAGCAGTTGGAGAAGACGGATGAGAGAATGAGAATATGTCGAGTTTGTCGTAAAGATAACGAACAAGTTTTGCTGCCACTTGGGAGTGTCACTGTCTGTGTGTGTTTCTGTGTGCTTGGACGGCGGGCCAATTGGCAGCCACGAGAAGCAGGCCACTTGTCACACGGGCCGCAGACAGTCTACGGCGAAGAACAAGCCAAGTGCACTGTGCACTGTGCACTGTGCACTGTGGACTGTGCGCGGCGAACATTGCGGCGCTCCATTTGAGTCTGCTTGTGCTGCCGCTCGCACAGGCCAATTGGAGGCAGGCAAGTGAAAGAGTGCGGCCTCACTTTGCGACTGACAGTTGTCAGCTGATTGGCCGGCGACGCGTCCTGCGAGCTGCCTCCTGCGAGCTGCGGGCGCGCCTTATGTCTCTCGCCCGGCTCGCTCTTTGCATGTGTCCGGCCAGCTGGCCGCCGTCGGACCGTGATGGACAGAGGGGGGCGAGTCTCGAGACTTGGGGGGGCGAGCCTTGAGACTTGGACAGTCTGAGACTATGAAACTTTCAGAAGTCGAGATGCTGAGACGCTGAGGGGGAAGCTGCCTGGAAGCTGGAGCCAAGTGGGCGAAAGCGAGTTGATTGTGACTCTGGTCGTGCCCGCTTTGGCGCACACTGGCCGCTCCCACACTTGGCCACTGTGTCCAGCCGGCGCCAAGTGGACGCCGAGTGGACGCCGCCCGGTTGCCACTGTTTCCTGCGCCTCTGGGAGCTGCCCTTTGGCCGCGGCGCAGCGAGAAGAGCCCGAGAGAGAGAGAGAGAGAAAGAGCGTCGCTGGAGGCCGGTGAGTGAGAGGGAGAAGGAGAAGGAGGAGGAGGGCGAATAAATAAATAAATAAATGGGCGCAGGAATAAAAGTGAAAATAAATAAATAAATAAATTGACTCGCAGGGCGCCTCAGTTTGCGCGGCTGCAAGTGGGCTTCTGTGCGTCGAGGGGCGCCTGTTCTATGGACTGTGTGCACTGTTCGGTGCACCAGCGCGACTGGCTGGCTTTCGGTGGGCGCGCACTGGCACTTTTGGGCTCGTCTGCGGCCGAACTGTCGCAGGCCGGCCGCAGACTAGAGCTGGTGGGCCGCGCCCAGAACTGCCCAGTGGGCAGAACTGGCAGAGCTGCACAGGCGAAGCGTGCGCGCTCACGAACTGGCGAACTGAACAAACGAAGAACTGGCGCGCACAGTCCGCAGCTCAGGGCTCACAGTTGCCAGCTCCAAGCTCCCAGTTTCCAGCTCTCAGCTCGGCACAGGCAGAGTGCATTTGTCTCGCTTGGGCGAAATAAAAGGCCAGCCAGATTGCCAGATCTCCTTTTATTTCCTCCTGCCCAAAGCGCGCCAAAGCAGGCCCCACTCGTGTGTCGCTGGGCCTTTTATTGAGTGTCGTCTGTGCGCGCGAAATGAGAAGCAGAGCCCGAAAGTGGAAGCAGAAGTTTTATAATTTCCTAATTATCATCGGCGTCATCTCGTTTTAGCCAACACACTCGGCGGCCAGAGGAAGCCGCGCGAAGGCCACAGCTCAGCTCAGCTCAACTCTGGCTAAATTTCGGCCTCGTTTGAGCGCTGCCCGCGCGCTGGGCGCCCAGCAAGTGAGCAGCAGCAACGGCGCCAAAGGCCAGCTGCGCGCAAGGTGGCGCCTTCCTCTGAGCGCGCCGCCACGCTCTGCCTCTGCACTGACCACTGACCACTGTCCGCTGGACACTGGACGCTGCTCAAGGCCCACAGACGGTCGGCGGCAAGAAGTAAGCAAGAAGCGAGAAGAGGCAAGTGAGAAGCAGCGCCGCTCCCACTTGCTACTTGTTGCCCGGCCGCCAACGGGCAGCAGCTCTCTAATGGCCGCTAATGGAGCCAGCGCGGCCAGAGAGACAGAGAGCAGCTCTGGCCACTGCTGCAACCATTCTTCTCGCCCAAACGGCGACCAGCACACTCCCGCACACTGCCTCATCATTAGCCCTCCTTTGTCTTACTCCACTTCTGAGCTTTGTCCTATTCTGACCGGCCAGTGCTCAGTAGCCGGCCAGGAGCGCTCTCCTCTGAGTTTAAAGTCGCCCGAGGAGCGTGCACCGGAGCTTGGGGGCCGCTCGGAGGGCGTCGAGTGGCCTCAGTGGAGCACTGGGCCGCAGTCAGTTGCCGGCCGCAGTCAGTTGCGGCCCGCATCTCGCGGGCACTTGTTGCGCCGTTCGCGCTGTTTGCTTTCCGCGCACACACTTTACATTGCACACTGCACAGTGCACAGTGCGAAGTGCGAGCTGCCAAGTGTGCAGCGTGCGACCGATCGCGTGTTGCGGCGCGCGAGTGGGCCCAGCGCGAATGTGAGTGCGCGCAACCTAGTCTGCGGCGTTGTGAGTGCTCCCACAGACCAGGCATCGCGTGCTGCGCGGCCCAACTTTGTCGCGCTTCTTCTCGGGCCACTTCTGCCTGCGAAGTTTTGCCACACTTTTGCCGCAGACTGTCCATAAGGCGGCCAAAAAGGCGCAACCTGCGCCCCAACTCGCCGCCGGGCCGCCATTTAAATCACTTGGCCCGCCGGCCCATTGATTTACTGCGCCTACTCCGCAGCTAGTCCACCGCCGCTGCCAGTCAACCTCTTCTGCCTCCGCTGCCAGCCTCCAACAGGCGTAATTAACTTACCTCAACTCGGCCCACCTCTCCAGCGGCCGCCCATTTGCTCCCCCTCGACGGCCGCCCCTCCGTCAGACTGTCTCTCTCTCGTGTGTGCGTGCGTCTGGCAGTTTGTTGAACGCGACAGGCGAACAAGTTGTAATTGCATAATAACTCAGCGGCGGGCGAACATTTGTTGCTGCCACTTGGAGACTGCCTTCCGAAGACTGCCACTCGGGCGCAATCTTTCTTGCCGCTTCTCTTCTCTGCCGATCAGCCAGCCAGAGACACAGCCACAGCCAGAGACAGTCTCCCGCGCTGCTTGCGGGCCAATTGGGCGCCAAGTGTTCCGCGGCTTGTCTTTCGCGGCTTGTCGTGTTTGGCAACAAGAGCTAGTCTGCCGCTCAGATCTGGGCCGCGCAGATTAGCCCAAGTGGGCCGGCCGCGTCGAGGGAGAAAACGTCAAAAAGGTTTGGCGCGCGCATTGATTGATTTGCACTCGCGCGATCAAGTGCGGGCCAACAAGTGCGCCTTGGGGCTAGAGACTAGCTCGGCCAGAGAGCAGCCAGAGAGCAGCTTGGACTAAGGTTTGGTTGGCCAGCAAAGTCAAAGCAAAGCCACAAGGCAGAAAGCAGAAAGCTCAGCCGAACGGCAACAGGCGACCAGCAACACTTGGCGGCTAATTGTGGGCCATTGCGGCACAGGCGACCATAAAGCGCCCGTGTCTGTGGGGCTTATTTGTCGGCGGGAAAGCGGCAAAGCGGCGTCAAAGTCCAAGCGAGTGGCCGGTGAAGAGTAGGTTGGGCGGCCAAATCTGTTCCCTCGGCGGCCTGTTAACAATTTGCGACTCGTTGTTTCTCCTTCTCTCTGTGCCATTGTTGTGCCCGCAGCTTGGGCGCAGTGTTGCGCAAGTGGCCTGTGACGGCGGCGCGGGCAACGTGGAAACAGGTGGGCTTTATTGTTGCGGTGCCATAATGGTTGTTATTATTATGATTATGATTATTGATGCGGCGTGATTGTTGATGGCAGAAAGCAGAAAGCAGAGAGCAAAAGGCAGAGAGCAGAGAGCTGCACGAAGCGGCAAGAGTTGGCCGGCAACTGTTGCGCGTTGTGCGAGCGAACTGCACACAGTCTGCAGTGTGCGAATTGTTTGAAGTGTGCGACAAGTGCCAAGTGTGCGAAGTGAGCGAAGAGTGCGAATTGTATGCAACACACTGCGCACACACTTGGCCAATGTTGTCATTGTTTTCCCGCCGACCCTTAGCCGCCGGCCCAAACAGCAAAGACCAAAGAGCTCAGACTAGCACAAGCGCGCCTAATGGACTTGCCACTCTCTTGGGCGCCACTCTTCTTTTCCTGCTCTCCAACTCTCCTCCTCTCTCGCTCAAAAAACTCCCTATCGATCAAGAGGAAATTCCCAACCAGCAAACTTTCCTCAACTCGCCCAAAGCGGCCAGACAAAGAGCAGCGACAAAAAGGCCTCTCGAAAGGAATCTAATCGATTATTTGCACCACCATTACTGCTCCTCCTTTGCCCCTCATCTTTTGCCCACTCAATTGGGGGCGCCAAGCTGCTTAATTTCTTACTATTCTGTCCAACCTTTGCGGTTCGGCCGCAATTGTTAGCTGCCCGCAAACTGGCCAATATTTCTCCTCCAAATTCGTCCAATTCGTCCAATTCGTCCTAGTCTCCAAGTGTCGAGCTGTCGAAATGGGCCAGTTGTGGAACTGTTGCGCCCAAAGCGGCCCGATTGGCTGCGGCCACTCGTCAAGCGGCGGCTACACCTAAGGGCCGGCCGCTCGTCTACTTTGAGCCACGTGGTAAGCAGTTGCGCCGCTTTGTGGAGCTCAAAATGCTGCTTTTCTCCTTCGGGCTCCCTCACCTTAGGTGCGGCTTGTGTTCAGCCACACGCGCGGCCCAAAACTGCGGCATTTTGTGGCAGATTTTTCAAGATTTTCCAAGATTTTCCAAGATTTTTCAGAGATTTTTCCGACGTTTTTCCGACATTTCTCGCCACTCTTTAGCGAGTAATTCGGCCGCTCGAATTCATTGCCAAAGGCGAGCAAGTTGCTCCTTAAAACTGGCTCCTTTAGAGCGCCAGTCTGGCTGCCAACGGAGACAGTCTGTGGACAGTGGAGGTCTGGCTTGAAACGGGACTCAGTGGTCGCCTTTGGGAGAAGGTTGGAGAGAGAAATTTGAGATGTAAATCAATGATCGGCGAGCGTTGAAAGGTTCACGTGAAACTGTGTGTCGGCCGCGCGAGAGAAAGAGAGAGAGAGAGAGAGAGCGACACACACAGCACACAACACAGACTGTCTCTGTGTGTTTTCTGCCCATCTCAATGCTCGATCGCGTTCTCAACCTTCGCCCGACCTAGTCTGGCCCCAAAGTTTGGCCCAAAGAGGCGCCCACTTGAGCCAGCGAGCGTTCCCATTGGTTCCCCTTGCTTTGCATTGGTTTCCATTGGGCCAGAGTTTGACAAGTTTGCGCGCCTTGTGTCGCTTGCTGTGGGCCCCGGCCGAGCAAAACGAATCAATTTGTGTCCGCCTGTCTGCTGTTTGTGTGTCTGGGCTGTTTGTCTGCGACTGGTCCCAGTTTGCGCCAGTGACCAGGCCCAGAAAGAGGCGCCCCCAAAGAGCCGCGGGCGGCGCTCAACCTTGGGACTAGCGCGCACTGCAGAGAGCGCACTGCAGGCAGCACAGTGAGCACAGTGAGCACAGTGAGCGCAGTGAGCGGCTCAGTGCAAAGGAGCGCAGGAACAGTGAGCGCGTCAGAATCGCGCCGCAGACTAGGGCAGACTGATGCGTGGCCTAGTCTGCGGCCGCTCAGCGCAGGTAAGTGCGCGCCCAATGAAGACGTTCACGTTCACGTTCGCGTTCACGTTCGCCCGTTCCCAGATCATCGCACAGAGAGAGAGAGCAGCCCGCAGACTGTCTCTGTTTGCACGCCCGTCAAGCGGCCAGCGCGCCCCAGACCCACACGGGCGGCTCCTCCACCGCTGACAAGCATTGTTCGAGGCAAGCAAACCGGCGCCATTCCAGCGTCCGTCCTGCTCGACTTCACTGAGTCAGAGCCGCCCAGAGACACTCCTCTGTTGCACCACACGACTTTGCATTGATTACCGGCGAGCTGGGCCCCTTTTTTGGCTGTCCTGTACCTTCAGAGGGGCCCTAAGGTGGTCCTTCTTAGGGCTAGGAGCACGCGCACGCCCGACCGCCGGCTCATTTGGGCCCCTTTAAGTGGCGAATTTTGCAAACTATCTGCGGAGGCTAATCAGCGACCATCTGGCCCACTCGGCGCGCTCGGCCGCCCTTCTGCTGCGCCTTGTGGGCCGCCGCCTCCAAATGAACTGGCCAGCTTTGGCCCCAGTTGCAAATGAAGCAACTGGGCTCCAAAAAAGAGCCCCACTGGCTGGCCGAGTTGGTTGCAATTGAATGCCGCGGAAGTCGCTCACTCGGAGTCGAGTGGATTTGGCCGCCGCGCTCGCTCGCCTCCAGCGACAAAAGCGACCAAGACCCAGTCGACTGGAAGCGTTTTGCTCCCCTTTAGTCGCTTCACCTGAGCCACCGGCGCGCTCTCTCACCGGCGCCCAGTCGGCGCGCGCCCCGCCCCAGCCAGTTGGCCGCCAAACGAGAGAGTAAAAGGTTTCTAATCAAGCAGAATGGGCAAAAAGGAGCCCCCCTCTTTCCGCTCCTGCACACTCGAAAGAAAACTACCCAGAAAAAGCCATTCCTCTGCTTTCCCCCTTTCCTCCATTGCGCTGCATGCTTTTTTGCCCGTGCTTTCCCCCACTGCTTTCCCCCTTTTCTCCATGGGGCCGCGCGCTTTTCGCGCGTGCTTTCCCCCGCGCACTTGGGAACGCGCAGGGCGAGTGCGCCCAAGTGAGAGGGCGTCTGCGGATCGCGCGATTCCCGCACACAAACAGCGGCGGCCGTCCCTCACACTTGGCCTGTCGCTCGCCCGATGGGCTGGATTAACTTGGGCCGTGGTGCGATACTGCCCATTTGTGCAGCCTCTCCATTTGGGCCCTCATTAGAGGCGCCCCCGCCGCGAGTGGCGCCCATTTAAAAATTGTCCCACTCGCCAGTGGCGCCAACCACTGACCAGCGGCCCAGCCAATTGGGCCCCAATCTCGCTGGACGGCCCCAATTGGCCACCGATTGGCGGCCGCAGAACTGCCGTAAACAAAGCGGTGACGACTGAGAGTCCGCGAACTGGGCGGCCCAAGTGAGCTGAGCCGCAACTGGAACTGCTAATCGGATTTGGGCCCAATTGTTGCCAACTACTGTGGCCCCACTGAGAGGAGACAGGAGAACGGTGAGCGCCAATCGACGTTGGATTTGCTCTGGCCACTTCTGTGCCCGGCCGAGCGGCTGCCCCCAAGGCGCTGGGAATGGAGGAAATCTCTCTCGGCAGCAAAACGATGACAAACAGTTGTGATTGAGACATTTTGCGGCGCTTCTGGGGCTGCGGTTTGGCCTGCAAGTTGGGCTTAGGGAGCGCGCCCTAAGGGCACGCACTGAGCGCAGAGCAAAGAGCATAGAGCGCACAGCACAGAGCAAGAAGCAGAGAGCGCAGAGCACAGAGCAGAATTTAGACGAGGAGCAAAATTGGCCGCAGACTAGGGCCAACAAGCACAACGCGCGCACAGAATGCAGGCAAAACGCGCGCACTGCTCAACATGTGCCCAATGAGTCGTGCGCGCGCCCAATGGGCCCAAATGGGTGTTTATTGTTCAGTTTTGTCCCCTCTTGTGCTCGGCTCTACGAGGCCACCTGAGGACTGTTGCTGGCCGGTTGGCCGCACCATAAGCGAGCAGAGAAGGCCAACCAAGGAGAATGGGAAACAATAAAGGGCCACATTATTACCTGCGAGGAGGAACTGGGCCGAAACTGCGGCCACCAAACTGGGCGCCCCACACCTAAGGACGCCCAACTGGCTCGAGAACTCCGCTCGAGATGGAGCACACATCTGTCCCTGTGGGGCGCCAGTTCGCCTAAAGGTCTCAGTCTGACACAAAGCCGGCCGAGCAGAGCTAAGGATCGTTGGAGGAAATGGAATGAATTGGGAAAACTGGCTGTTGTTTGCCAGCAGTTGGCTCTAATGCCCAATGGCGAATACCGCAAATGTTGGTTGTTGCCAAATTGAATTGTCGCTCCCTTTTTTCTCCCTCGCTTGTTCCTCTGCTGATCCCGCTCGCCAGTGGCAGTCAGAGAGAGAGACTCTCTGTGTGCAAATGCGCCGGCTTGGCTGCTCTCTGAGGCCAAGTTCGAAGATCATCAATCAGTTGCCGCGCGCCCAACGCACACAGAAAGAGCCGCGCCAGAGCTGCGCCCATCTGCATCGTGCAGAATGTCGTGGCCCTCTTTTGGGCCCATTTTGCGGCCGGATTTTTCCACCGGAATGAATGCCAAAGAAGTCGGAAGTCGGAAGTCAGAGGAGGAGCATTCGAATGGAGAAAGATGGAGACATAAATTCAGATTCGGAGGAGAATAAATAAATTCCTTAATTATTGTCATTTGTACTCGCTGATCGCAGTGGAGCGCGCGACTAGTGCGCGCAGTGAGCGCAGTGAGCGCAGTTCGCTCGCTGCCGCACACAGTCTGCCGCACACAGTCCGCCGCGCACCAGTCTTTTCAGTGGCAAAGTGCGCCCAAACAAAAGCACACAAACGGCAGCCGCTCGAACGGGAGCCCTTAGGTCTGGCGGGCGCGCTTTCATGAGAAAATTTACATTCTCTTGGGCGCGTCTCTTGCTCCCACTCCTTAGGTGCGCCCCCATCTCATCTCGTCTCATCTCGTCTCGTCAAGCTGCATCCACCAGCAACTCGCCTCTGTGACACTTCTGCTCGTCCCATTCCTGCTCGAGTGGGACAGCCTCGCCCCTCGCTCGAGCAGCGGCCAAACAAAGACAAACAAACGCCCAGGCCATCCTCTGGCCTCTCCGCCGTTCCTGGTCTCAAGTCGTGCCGAAAAACGTCGATTGGCTACCACCAATTGGCCTTTTCCCATTCCTCAGCTCGCCCACGCTTCTCGCAAGGAGCCAACTGGCGCTCAAGATCCAAATGCTAATTTGTTACCAATTAGATTTGGCCGTCCAGCACCGCAGACAACCTGTTGAGCGCCCAGGTTGTCCAAACCTCCCGCTCCACTTGGGCGCTCGTTGGGGCCCAGTTTGCGCCTTTTAGACAGGCCTTGTGAGCCTGAAAAGGAGGCCCAACTGAGCGCCGGACTGCCAATAACAGTCGCCGGTCGATAAAAACAAAACGAGCGCAGAGCTAAGGGTGGTCGTGGGGCGACGTGGGGCGCCCATTTGGGACTAGGATGGGCGAAAAGTCGGCGTGTTGTGCCGATTTTGTCGATTTCTGTACCGATTTTAGGCTCGCGTTTTGGGCCAACTTTTCGCGCGTGCATCTTCTGCGCCCATTTGCTCACTGCACTTTTTCCACTGAACTGCAGACAGTCTGCAGTGCGCCGCAAGTGCACTCGTCTCAAGGAGCCCTAAGGAGCTTCAAGAAGCACCAAGAAAGCCTCAAGAGCAATGAGAAAGCCCTGAGGAGTCGCCACGAGCAACAAGTAGTCTGTTGGTTTTGCCGCTTGATGGATTGGACGCTTGTTTCTCGGCTCTGCTCTTGCACTGGCTGCTCGTGCTTGAGGCGACCACTAGCACTAGTCTGCGGCCGACTTGCACACTTGCCTTGAGGGCGACCAATTGAATTTGCTACAAATGAGCCTCCCGCAGACACGCACAGTCTCTGCCATTGGCCACTGGTTACTGTCTAACCTTAGGAGAAAAGGTGGCTCCCAAGCTGAGCCACCTTTTGCGCTGCTCTCAAACACTGAGAGGCAACACTGAGAAGACTGTCTTCTGTTGCGGCTTGAGGTCGAGTTTGAGTTTGAGTTTGAGTGGCCGCAGTTTTGCTTCAGTTTGGCTTCAGTTTGGCCGCAAATAAAGCCTCAGGGAAGTTCAATTCAGGCCCAACGGTGGCTTGTTGGTCGCTTGTTTTCGGCTGTTCAACGTGCTCTGTTCCAAAGAAGAGAGATGATGATCGTCGTGATGATCATGGAAACAAGATAAAAACCATTAAAACGAGCCACGAGCTCTCCTGTTTCTGGCCAAACGAAGGCCACTGCTCAGCTCTGACACGAACGCGCTCACTTCTCCTTCTGAGCTGCCCATTTGCCAGTGTTGAGGGGCCCTTAGCTTGGGCGGTTTGTTGTGTTCTTTCTGGCAGAGAGAGAGAGAGAGACTAGGGCAGCAGAGAGTGGGGCAGAGGAACTCGTGTGGAGAAAACAAAAAGCTTGAAAAACAGCTGATTTTTGGCCCATTTATTGTTCGCCGCAGTCTCAACTCACTTCTGCTCGTTCACCCTAAGCTGCTGCAGTCCCACTGGGCCGCAGCTTAGGGTCGGCCCGAGTTGCCAGAATCATTTGGCACGCAGAATTCGGGCGCCACTCGAACGTTTAGGCGCAACCAACAACAGTCGATAACTGTTTCTGTTTTTTCTCCCAGCGAGGAATTAATTAATTTGCCTTCTGCGGCCCCGAAAAGATGCAAGAAAGATGCACAAGAGCCCAATCGATCGGCGCTCAATGGGCTCTTCTGTGTCTCTCTCTCTCTTTTGCCTCCAATCTTTGCGCCCCAAACAATGGACGCAAAGCATCGCTCGCGGCCACCGATTGCGCCCTTTGGGGCGGGCCAGGCGGCAAGAGTTTGGCGGCTTAGCTTAGGGCCACTTTCAGCCAAACAGCCGGCCAGTTTTCCTGCAAAATCGCCAAATTTCTCCCAAATTTCTGCCTCAATTTCTGCCACATTTCTGCCACAGTTTTGCCGCAGTTTCTCACTCAGTTTTGGCTTAAAAGTGCGCCCAAATATGCGCCTGTGGGCCAAATGGATGCGCCTCAGGCCAGAGCTTAGCTCCCATTTTCGCAGCCATTTTCACACGCGCTCAGCGAGAGACTAGGAAGCGCTGCTCCCAAGCGAACACTGCCCACAAGCTTCCACAAACTTCCAGCAAACAACAACAACTGTCCAGTGATTCAATTAACTGAGCTGAATGCAAATTGCTCGCTCGTGACGCCGCAAACTGACCGCCCGAGCACGCCCACCGCAGCTCGTGGTTCGCGGGCTTGTTTTCGGTCCACTTTTGCCCATTTTTGGCCTGGCAAATTTCACAAATTTCGGCAAAAAATGCTCTCCAATCGGCCCACTTGGCTGATTGGAGCCACTCTTCCACATTCGCCATTCTCGGCCACTAAGGTCCAGTCCTAAGGGCGAGCAACTGGGCCCAAACTCGTGCCAAATGCGGCCCAGAAATGCACCAGAATGCGCGCTTGGGCGCCGCTCGAGCGGCCAGTCGCCGGCCCTAAGGGCAGGCAAAGAGGAGCTTCATTTGGCATCTCAGTCCATCTCAGTCTGCAGACTGTCCTGCGTGGGCATAAAACACGCGGACACGCCCAACTCTTTTTGAGAAAAAGAGAAAAATCTCCTTTGGGCCGACTTTTGGGGGCCACTTTGGACTGTTTTGCGTCTCGGCTGTTCCTCTTTCTCCATCTCTAGAGACACTCTCTGGCTCAGCTCGTCCGCTCGAGACGAAGAGCCAGAGATTTGCGCAATTATTTCAACTATTCCAACTGGAGGAAGCGGCGCCCAAAGTGGAAGGGCCACCAGCGAGGCGAGCTGCCCCCTCTAATACGGCAATAAATTCCTGGAGAAAGCTGGCCGCCGAGCTTGGGTTCGAGTTGGCCAGTTTGGGCGAGCACAAGTTGGTGTTTGCACTCTCGTAGTTGGAGGGGAACAGTTGCGGCTGAGCTGCAGACAGAGATTGGGGTTTAAAGATTTAAATCGGAGCCGGAAATGGGAGGACAAAGCTGCGTTGGAGTGTCTTCGGCGAGCCAATGGGAAAACCAATGGAAAAACAACACTGCATTGAGCATTGGTTCTCGGCAGCGCAGACTGTATGCGGCGCACAGTCTTCAGTTCGCCGCACACAGTCTGCATTGCACACACTTTGCACTGGGCACTGGGCTGTCTGCAGACGCGCGCGAGTGGCCACTGCAGACTGTGTGCAGTGCTCTGGCCAAATAAAGCGCAGGACCCAATAAAAGACAATCCCGCTCGCACTTGGCCCACGAATCTCGCACCTCCAACGCCACTCGGCCAGTAATCAACTGGTTGCTCCCCGCGACTTGCCCACCGGCGATCGTCCGCCACTTGAGACAGACTCAAGTTGCCGGATTGGCCCCGCGAGAAAGAGGCGGCGGACACTTGTTGTCGGCGGCAAATGCAGGAGGCAAATGCAGGAGGCAAATGCACTGCGGCCCACCGGCGAGGCCCAAGGTGGACGAGGAGGCGCAAATCGGCGCCCGACGGACAGTCTGAGGGGCCCGCCGAGTGCAATAAAGTTTCTGCCTCTGCCAGCAAAGCGGATTAGAGAGAGCCAGTGTTTGTGTGCGCCCCCATCTGAGTGGACTGCTCTCTGCTGGCCGCTCGTTGGCCAGCCAAAGGGACCAGTCGGTGCAACACAATGGGCCCGAGTGGCGAGCACGCGATTCCACTTGCGGCAGACACTCTTCGGATGGACTGTGGCCGATAAGAAGCGCCAGTGAGGCGGCGAAATTATCAGCAAATTTCAATCAATTTGAGTGGAAACTGGGCCCAGTTGCAGTTGCTAGATGCAGTTTCCAGTTGCCAGTTGCAGCGAGTTCAAACAAAGCCACTGGAAGACTGTGTGTGGAAAAAATGGCCGCCTCCCAAGCTCCAAGTGGTCCACTTTTGGGCGCCACTTTTCCTTCTGGTCGAGTTTCCTGCTCCAAAAGAGGAGCAGGAAACCCTCTGCCATTCTGGCTCTGTTTTTCCTCCTTTCGAACTGTCTTTCGGCAGCCTAAAATGCACCGCAACCAAGTGGAAAGCAGCCGACCCTTAGGTGTGGAGGAGCTCGCTTATCAACTCTTGGCAATCGGGCCTCTTTTGTCCCATTGGGCTCGCCTCGCGCAAAGTGGGCGCGCATCCTAAGGGGCGTCTGTGTTGTGCGTCTGAACTGCGCGTTAGTGCGCCTCTCAAGCACAGAGACTGTCTGCCAGATCCAAAGACTGTCTGCGGGCACAATTCGTCCGCACAATTCGTCCGCACAATTCGTCAGCGCAGGAAAAACAGTGACAAGAGTGTGTCAGTGCTTATCTTTGGGCCGCAATCGCACCAAAATCGATATTTGTATTTCTGCCGCCCTCAAACTTTGCCGGCGCTTTTTCCAAGCTTTTCAGCCTGCGAGCTGCTCGAAAATGTTTCCCTCAGTCCCTCTGGTCAGTCTGCAGCTCGGCCGGAGCGCCACCAGTGGCCAGGTGGGCGAGCGGAGGCCAGTCAGCAGCAAGGAAGGGGGAGGTTCTCTTCACTGCCAGCCACTGAGGGAAGACTGTCTTCGGCTGCTCGAGAGCACAAATTGAAGAGGAAAGTCCCTCCCCGCCGCACCTTAGCCCTTTTATTACCCCTTTTCCCTTTCCTCTTCCTTTTCCTCTTCCATTTCCATTTCCACTTCCACTTCGCGCCCAGACTCGCCCCTTTTTCCCTTTTCCCTTTTCGAAAAAGCCTCCTCCCTTTTCTCGCCAATTTCCAGCCTCCAAACTTGGACCAGAAGCCACAAGTCACGAGGGACTCTCTCCAGTGAGACTTGCGCCCGTTTGGCTGTGTTCAAGCATTCAAGCTTAAAACGAGCGCCTCCTCGAATGCAAATCATCATCATTGTCTCGCGAAACGAGCAGAAGCGTAAAAAGGGGCGCCGCTCGGGCTCAGCCGCCGCTTGTCTCTGGCTGGAGAAACTTTACTGACTGGCTGCCGAAAGTGGTGGCCGAGCTGATGATTGGCCAGTTGTTTGTTTGCCCAAAGCTCATCATCATGTGCGCCTAATTGGCCCACTCCTAAGGTGTGTCCAAGGCGGCCTGAGGTTGAGGTTGAGGTTGAGGTGTTTCCAAGTGGGTGGAAATCGGGCGGACGATTTGCAAGCAGTGAAGATTTGCAAGCAGCAACCATTTGAACGTGCGGCCCAATGCTTGGCTCTTTCCCACAGACTGTCTGCGGCAATTTCTGCGAGTCGCTCCTTTTCTTTCGCTCCTTTTCCCTTGCAGCAAACTCGCATCTTTGAGTCCAGAAATAAATGTACAAATAAAAGTAAATGGAAAATCTAAATAAAACGCGCTCGATAAATTTAATAGCCTTTTAGTGCAGGACAAACGCCCGCAAACAGGTGCTCTCATTCCACCAGCTTGGCCCCAAATGTCACCAATCTTAGAAAATGGATTAATATTTAGATTTGGAGAAATATTTAGATACTCATAAAAGGCGCACTATTCTGGCTCAAAAAAGGGGCACCTCTTCGAGATTTCTCCTTGAAATGTTTTCTTCTGGCAAAAATATGGAACTTCCTCCCGCAGAAAAAGTGTTTGAACTCGCGGCCAGAGACTGACATTAGAGACGAGCTGCTTTGGAGACGAGCTGCAAGCCACGAACAAGGCAAACCTTCAGGGCAAAGCTTGAGGAAGGCAGAGGGAAAATGGTGGCCGCCCTTAGGAGAGAGGAGAAGAAAAACGCAAACAAGCACTTTCGATGATTGTCGGCCAAAAGTCGAGGTGGAAAAAGGAGAAAGGAGAGTTGTTTTCTCTCTCTCATGCTGCTCATGATTGGCCCGCAAACTCGGGCGGCAAATAACAAACAACAGTCCCTTTTGCTTTTCTCTTTTTCTCCACACACACACAATTCTCTCTCTCTACAATTTCAGACAGTCTCCCTTTGGCCGCCGCCTCTTCTCCTTTCGCTCTGGCCTCATCGATTTCCATCTTTTGTGACTTTTGCTCCCCAAACAAGCGGCCAGTGTGCTCTGAGCGCCGCAGACTAGCTTCGGCCGGCGCCAAAGCGGCGCCTCAGTTCGCGTTTTGGAGTTCGCAGTTTTCAGTCGGCGGCTTGCAGTTTGCAGTTTGCAGTTTGCAGGTGAGAAGAGGCGCACGAGAAGGCAGGAAATCGTGGCTTTTTTAGCTTTGCAGAAGGGCAGCTCTAGAAAGGCACAAGCAAGAAGCAAGAAGCAGGCAAAGGAACAGGCAACACTCCAGAGCTAAGGTGCAGGTCGCGCGTGTGTGATTGTTTTCCGCTGCTTCTCTTTGGGCAGAACTTTGGCCCAAAGAGAAGCAGTGAGAGAAAATTGGCCAACCACTGACTTCGGCCAACTCTTAGCCCCAGTGTGTCGCTTTTTTGACAGGCAACAGGCGAATTCATCAGCCGAACGTTGGCCAAACAAGCGGCCAAACAAACAACAGCGGCACACAATTGGCCCGGCGGACAATTATCCGCCGCCGCCACGAAGCTCCATTGGGGCTTGCAGGGAGCACGCACTCTCCAGTGGGCCGCTCGCCTTTGCCCCTCTCGAGCGGCTAGCTCAAAGCAGGCGCCAAAGAGCGGCTCCGACTGGTGTCTCTTTCCCCAATCGGCGGCCAATTGTTTCCGCCCGCAGCCGGCCGCTTTTCGCCAAAACTGCCCCCAAAGTGAGACGAGACTAGCTCTAAACAAGCGGCCGCTCGATCTATATTTGACGCACACGAAGCGCCGCTAATGATCGGCCTTGTCCTGCGCTGCGCTTCTCAAAGCAAATCTGCACCACAGACTGTCTGTGGGAACGCGCGACAGGTGCGCGCGCAGCGCCCTCTAGCGGCGGCCGCGCGCGACTCATGTGCTCCACTGATGTGCCGCAGCAAGGCCGCAGGAAAGCTGCAGTAAAGCACCCGCTGGAGCTGGGCATTTGATCCTCGTCGTTGGCTAAAAGCTGAAGAGTACCCTCGAAGGGAACTGAGGGCAGACTGTCCCGGCTGGTGGACTTCCAGAGCCTTGCGGTTTGCGGCGCCGCTCGGCTGCGACTGGCCGGCCGGCCGAGTTCTCACAAACTGGAGCGAGTCGAGTGGGCCGCCCCGCGAGACTGTCCGCGAGGGGCGCCATGCAGGCGCCACTCGCTCGCAAGTGTCGCCGGCCGGCCGGACACGCCAGGCCGGCCCATCCGGAGCGACTTTCAGGGCCGCTAATGATGCTTCGTTGAGCCTGGAAAGCGGCGGCGTCACGTCGCCCGCTGGCTGCTCGCCGGCGACTGTCTGCCGATGACTGTTTGCCGGGCGGCTTTGCAATTTTGCAGAGAAGTGGATGATAATTGTGTGGTTTGCTGCAGCGGCACGAAGCGGGCGCGAGTGATCCGTGTGCAAATGATGCAAAACAATGCGGAAGTTTTGCAAAAAGCTGCCCCAACGAGCTGGCCCAACAGTGCAGAGGAGTGGCTGCCAGTGGCCACTTGTTGCTGGCTGACTGAGCTTCTCTGGACAGAATCAGAGTGGGGCAGAGGGAAGCAGAAGGAGGAGAAGTCGGGAGGGACACTTGTCGGCGAGTTCGGAGACTTTTCCGACAATTTGCGGCAATGAATGAGTCAGTGTTGGCCAGTTTGGCAGTTCGCACACTCTTCTCACTAACCACTGGCTTTCCATTCGCTCTCTTTGCAAGAGACAAGCCTCAGCCACTGCTAACTGGCCCCCAAGCTGAGTGAGTGCTCGCCCGTGAATGCTCAGCCCGAATGCTCAGCCCGAATGCTCAGCCCGAATGCTTAGGTCGAATGCTTAGGTCGAATGCTTAGCTCGAGTGCTCAGTGCTCAGCAGAGGAAAGTATGGTAATGGGCGCAAAAGAGGGCTCCTCCTGGAGCTTGGGTGTCACGAGAGAAAAGGGAGACTGTGTGGTGTGGATGTCAAGTGGGGCTCGCTCGGTTGGTTGAGAAAAGCACTGAAATGGAGTGTCCAGAGAGAGACAGTCTGTGGCAGAGACAGAGACAGAGACAGACTTGGACTAGCAGACAGGTGAAGTAATGGCGGCCAGCTGGCGGGAGAGAAATGCGAGCCTTACGTGAGAAGTTTCTGGCGCACGCAACAAAAGCGACGCTCTCCAGCTGAACTGTGGCCATTCAAACAAGTGGGCGCGTCTCTTTCTCAATTGGCCGGCTCGAGTGTCAGATTGCGTGAGCAGCTCTCTTTCTGCTTCTCTTTGTGCTTTTCTCTTTCTCTTTGGCTGCCCTCGAGCGGCGCTTTGCCTAAGGGTCGGTGGAAGTAGCTTAGAGTAGTAGTCTCAAGCAGCAGTCTCAAGCAGCAGACTAGAGCAGTACACTGAAGCAGTTCGAAGCAGAAGGCTCCCAGCTTGTTTTGGGGCCACAAACAAGCGACCGACGAACGAGGAGCCTCCTCGTGCCGCATCGGAGGCGCATCAATTTCGAGGCGGGGCCAGAGTGGCACTTTATCTAATCGTTTAGGCTTTGAGTTGGCGGGCGAAAAATAATGAGAAATGTCTCCGCACACAAAGGAGGCTAAGCACAGGCACAAGCTCAAGCTGAAGCTCAAACTCAAGCACAAGCTCAAGCACAAGCAGAAAGGAAAGCAGATTGGGCCAGTTGTTGGCCAAGTTGCATCTTCAGGCGCCACTTTGGGGGCTCTTTTTATTTTTATTCCTATTTTTATTCCCACTTCTTCTTCTTCTTCTTCTTCTCAACTTTCTCCACCACTAGCCATTTGCCAGCTCCCATTCTCTGCCTGTTTGCGAACCCAAATCCAAATCGGCCCAAGTTTGAGCCAGTTCAGCCCAAACTGGTCACAACCAACTGCTCAGAACCGGCAATTAGAGAGACACACAAACAGACAGACACACACACAAGCATACACATACACACAAGCGGCCGAAGTCTGAGAGGAGCAACTGGAACTGGACACACATTGGGCACAATTATTTTGGGCTCCATTGCAAAAGTGCGGCCACTCCACTCCAATGCAATGCAATGTTGAGTGTCTCTTCCTCGGAAAGCGGAAAAGAAACAAAGCAGAGCAGGCAAATGGAGTGGAGAGCTTAGGCGCGGGTGTGCCCTCGTGTTCGTTTGTCACGACTCGCCCTAAGTTTGGGCCCAAAATTGAGCCGGACCGAAGAGGAAGATGGATTGCAACAGGCTCCAATGAAGTGGGCACATTGCAACAGTGCGTCTGGAGCGCGCGCTGTGCCCAGTGCACTTTGGCGGCGGGCGAGCTGCGCCTTTGCTGCGCTGGGCACTGGACTGTCTGCAGCAAAGTGTGCATGTGGTCCGCATGCACACAGTGACAGGCTGCATGTGGTCGACGGGCGGCCAATGGAGAGAGGGCGACAAAGTATCGCACAAAGGAGATTGTTTGCAAATGAGAGGCCTCCTCTTCTTCTCTTCCAGACCAGACGACTGGGCCTCTCATTTCTCCCACTCAACAGGACAGAGCACATTTGAAACATTTTCCACTCGTCGCCCGCAGATTGTTGCACTTGTTTTCTTTAAGCGGACGACTTTTCGCCCCAAAGTCGCAATCCTCAAAGAGAGCCAACCAAAGCCAGCCAAAGAGAGAGGGACTGTCTCCGAGAGACGAGCCCAAGATCCTGCTCGGCTTCTTCTTTTGTGATTGATGATGACCATTTGCGGCCAGAGGCACAATTTGGGCCCACTTTAAAGCCGCAAACAGACCCGCAACAGACGACCGCAGTGGAGCAACAAATGGGCGCAAAATGGAACTCGAGTCGCCCAATACAGTCTCTTTTTCTTTTTTCTCCCCCACTCAAATCTCCTCCAATTCGGACTGCTTTCTCTCCAGAGAGTCTCTCCAATTGGAGAAAAGGCGCAGTCCAATTAGGCGTAAGACAAAAGCGGAAGATGCCAAATTTCTGTCCACTTTTGACGCCATTTAACGGCCCCAAACTGCATCAAAGGGCACCAGACTGCATGAGACTGCATGAGACTGCATGTGACTGCATGTGACTGTATGTGACACTCTTTCTCTTTCTCTTTTGCTAAACGTGGCCAATTCTGTCCAGCTGCCCGAAGTTCTGCCGACCCTTAGATCTGGGCCAGTTTGGAGGCTCGCTCTTGCTTGTTCCAGCGAGGAGGAAATTGAGCGAAATGCGGCCCAAGACAGTCTGAGGCCCGGCGAGAGTGTGCACTTGTTTGGTTTGGGGCGCGGAGGAGAAAGAGTGGCAAGAGAGAGAGAGAAATAGTGAGAGAGAATGAGGGAGAAAAAATGAGGGAAAAAATGAGATTCGGCAAGTGAATTGAAAATGTAAACAGTAGAGCGTGAGAGCGAGTTTGTTTTTGCTGCCCTTTTCTTTTGGGCGCTCATCATGCTCGATCTCTTTCTCTTATCTGCTTGTTTTGCAGCTTCCAGTTGGCCTGCTCGTTTGCTTTCGATTGATTGGTGCTTGTGGGCAATTATTTTGCCTCGCAATCATTTCGCCTCTTTTCCTTTTCTCTCCAAAGCTGCTGGACGCCCAGCGCAGCTTTGGGCAAAGAGGCACAGAGGCAAAGAGAAAGATGGAGGCGCTCGTTGTGGTGGGCGAATGGGGAAGAGGAACTGTCGAATGTGGGCCACTTGGAGCCAGACAGGAGGAGCAATTGAGCAGTTGGCTGTTTCCAATGGAGAAGTTGAGAGCCAGCACAGTCTGTCTGGCGGACTCAGTGTGCAGAGATTGCATTTTCGAGCTCACGCTGGGCGCCACTTGGCCGCGGGTCTGTCGTCGCGCCCGTCACACACTGTGTCTGGCCGCTGAGCTGGCCCAACGAGCGGCCAGTGGCCAGTGGCTAGTGGCTAGTGGCTAGTGGTCAGTGGGAGAGGAAGGCAAAGGGGCGGCCAGTTGAAGTGTTGCTTGGCGGCGGGCAATTTGTTTTGGCCGCGCTGCAAGCAGTGCGTCTGCTCTGCTCTGCTCGTGTGCAAGAGTGCAAGAGTGCAGCTCAATGCGCCGGCCCTAAGGTGTAGCCCAGTTGTGCATTGGAACTCTGCACTGTGCAAGCCATGCAATGAGCAGCGTGCTGAAAAGTGCTGCGCGTCTTCGTGTGGCGCTCGGCCAGGCAAACGAGCTCGCTCAACGATCTGTTTAACTGATAAATAAATTGGATCATTCATGCAAAGACAGAGACTCTCTTCCTCAACCTCCCGCCACTAAGGTCTAGCTATAAGGTCCAGCTCTAAGGTCCAGCTAAGGTCCATCTCAGCTAAGGTCCATCTCAGCTAAGGTCCATCTCAGCTAAGGTCCAGCTCGCATCTCCCCCAAAGCTCCGAATCAATTTGGTCGTGAGCCAGCGCCGCCCAAACGGGCCAGCTTCGTGCCTCCAAGCTCCACTTGCCCATGGCCTTGGCTCCACAACTCGCCGTTTGTCCGTCTCTCTGCCACTCTGCCCGTCTGGCTGTGTGTCCAGCGCGCCAAAAGGGAGCTCAGCTCTCCAGTTTTTGGCCAGTTAGAGACAAGGCTCAAAACCAGAAGCCATGCAGATAAACAAGACAACTGCTCTTGCTCCTTTTGGATTGCTCTTTTGCGCAACAACAATTAATGTTGTCGTGCTCACGCAGGTGAATTCGAGCCCACTTTTGCCCTCCTCTTGCTTCCTTTTGGCTCCTCTGGCTGCGTTTTGGCTCCTCTTTGGGCTTTAGGCTGCCTTTTGGTTGCCTTAGCTTGTCTTTGGCTGGGGGAGGAAAATGGAGAAAAGGGAGAACAAAGCAATTTAGTTTTGGTCGCACGAACTTCCTCTCGTTTTTTCTCTGCTGCTTCTGGCGAGCTGCTGGCGCTCAATTGGCTCCTTTGGGCCGAGCGGAACTTTAGGCTGGCCAAGTTTCACCAAATTGGACTGCTGGCAAGTGGCAACTCTCAAAGCCGAGCGACATTCTGCGCCAACTGCAGCTCGCCCTAAGCACTGGGCAGCCGTGCAACTGGGTGGCCAGTTGTGTGGGGCCCAAGCGGTGGGCGCCCCTCGTTCTGGGTGTTCATTTGTTTGCATGGCCATTTGTTTTTATTTCCAGCCCAAATTTCAGCCAGAGATGAGCTGTGGCCGCCAATTGTCGAGCGGCAGTTAAGCTGATGCCTTTTGCAGTGGGAAATGGTGGCGGATATTTGGAAAATCAGCGTCACGTTGGCCCAGGACCGCGTTTGTCAGCGCTCCTGCTTGGAAGCTAAGGTGCAGCTCTGGTTGGCCCTTAGCTCCTCTTTGCTTAGTTCAAGCAAACCAATGCAACTCCACTGCTGCTCACCTGCTCACCTGCTCACCTGATTGCCCTAAGCAGTGGGCCCAGTTTCGAGTGGCCGCAGTTTATTGCCGCCAGACTGGGGCCCTTTGGAGAAGTGCACCTTTAGCGCCGGCTGAGTGCACTCCAAGTGGGCGACTTTATTCAATTGGACGCTCAGTGGACGCCCAAAGAGCTCCAGTGAACGTCCACTGAGCTCCAATTGAGTTGAGTTCAATTCGTCCAATTCGCCAAATTCGTTCAATTCGTCCAACTCGCTCGAGCTAAGCTCGCGTCAAGCTCGGAGGCGAAACTGCAACGCTCGGGCGGCAAGCTGGAAACTGCGAGCTGGAAACTGCCAACTGGAAACTGCAAACTCCAATCGGCCCAATTGGGCTCCAGTTTGGCCCGTCTGCCTGTCTGTCTGTGTTTTCATTAAAAAGAGCACGCCGAGCTCGCCAAAGAGGCACTCTCGCTTGCCGGAGCACGCGCGCGATCTTGCTGGCAAATGAAGGGGGGCAAAAAGTGACGCAAAGTGGCCCGTTTGGAGGGCGCCTTTTGATGATTTGGTCTAGCTGGAGAAGTTTGTCCAATGGTTCTGGGCCTCTTTCTGGCTGAACTGGCGAGCTCGATGGGCGCCAAACACGAGCAAAGAAGCATCAGCAAAATCCAAATTCCGGCCCAGCTCATGAAAAAAGTGCACCACTCATGATTCGCTCCAGAGACAGTCTGCGCCTGGAGGACTGAGAAAAAAAGAGACACGCAAAGTTTTCATTAACTGGGCCCCATTTGCCGGCCACAAGCTCGGGCCGCATCGCGTGCTCCTCGCCGCTCGTTAGGCCGCATCTTAGTGTCACTCTGGCTCGTGTGGGCAGCCTCAAGTGCGCACGCAGGAGCCCCAAATACTAGCCCAAATACTAGCTCAAGCTCTGCACTGGAAGCCCAACTGGCGAGCTTGGGCCCCAAGGGGCGCTGCTTAGCTTGGGGCGCCTGTGCAAGCCCCAAGCAGCCCGCCCAGATTAACAGGCTGGCCAGCGGGTGGTGCCGGCGCTGGACTTTGCTGTGCGGCGCCCAGTGGTCAGTGGTTGTTGGTTGTTGGTTGTTGGTGGCGACGGGCGGGCGCGCCGCTTCCGTGGGGGCCCAGTGGAGTGAGAATATCGCATCAATCATTTGCAGCGCTGGCCAGTTGTTGCTCGAGGCCTGGCCAGTGGCGAGCGGCGCCACTGGCGAGCCACTGCCTTGGGCCCAGTGGGCCAAGTGCCTCGCCAGCAGTTGGCGACAAGCGGCGGCGACTGCTCGCAAGCGAGCTAGCCAAGAAGGAGAGCTAGTCTTGCGGACGCGAGCTAGTCTGCAGCTCAGCTCAGACAATGAGCGCTGCTGACGCTGCGCTGGCCAATTTCACGCGCGCCGCTCGCGCCATCTGGCGGCCGCGCGGCCCAAACTGATTGCTGAGCGCTCCTTAGGGCCGGCCTCAGCAGAGCGCCGCCGGTGGCCTTTAAGGAAGCTCTTGCTGATTGCGAGCCGGCGAGTCTTGCTGGCTTGCTGCAAGTCTTGCCGCGAGTCTTGGCTAGACTGCGAGCTTGGCAAGACGGACGTGGGCGCCATGTTTGCAGCGGGCGGGCGGCCGCAGAGGAGCCTTTGTATATCATCGGGCGGCAAACAAATGAAATTATTACGCGTGACCATCTGGCGCGCGCCCAATTGATCCGCTTAGGCGCTCGTCTCGCGCGCCAAGACCGCCGGACGAGCAGCCCGACGAGACACAGTTGCCGGCGAGCCAGCGGGCGCCACCAACACGCACTGGCCGGCTCGATATCATAGATTATCAGCAACACAAACACGTCCCGGCGGCCTCTTGGCGTGCGCGGCAAGAGTGCGGCGACCCTAAGGGGCAGAAGTGGAACGTTCGAGTTGGGTCAGCGCCAAAGTCTGCGCGACGTCGCGGGCCTTCTCCGAGCGTGCGTGTGGCTTTGGGCGCCCGGGCAGCAGTGTGCGGCCGTCTGGGAGTGGCTAACGAGCTCGCTGGCCGGCGAGCTTGCCGAGGGGCGCCGTCCGGCTGGGCTTTGGGCGAGCTGGAGGCGAGATTAGCGCCAACTGTTATTAATGTCGCACGCGAGGCCGACTTTGAGCGCCGGCCGAGCAGCAAGCGAGCAGCTAGAGAGCGGCGAGCTAGCAGAGAGCCAGCAGAAAGGAGGCGGAAAGCAGCAAGCATCAAAAGGGGCCGAATTTGAGCGTCGTCCAGTTGGTCAGCCAGCACGCAAACTGGACGCTCTTCCGCCCAACTTGGAGCCACCGAAACGGAGAACAAAAGTGGCCCCGAATTGATTAATTGATCGTTGGCGTTTGACAGTTTGGCTCGACTTAAACTCGTGTTTTTGTGTCACTTTTTGGCCCCCCAAACTCTTCGGGGGCGCCCCTCTCGGCCTCTAGCTCGCGGGGCCACTTCCGCTCTGGCTCGGGGCCCATAGGTCGCCTGGCGAGGCAGCCAGCAAGCCAGACAGCAAGGCACCAGCTTGGCGGCGGCCCCTCAGAGTGTGAGCGGGATATTTTATTTTATTTCCCTTCTGGGCGCCTCTGGGGCGCCGGCTGATTGGGCGCCGTGCAGTGCAGGTGCACTCCTCGACATGGAGGAGCCTCGCGGGCTAAGGGCCGGCCGCGTGAGACAAATTCCAAGTAACAACAAATGGAAAAATAATAACTCGGCGTTGTGCGCGCCCCAGTCTTCCCGGTCTTGCCAGTGGCCCGCAGCTCGTCGCGCGAGAGGCTTTTCCGCTTCGAGTGGCCAGGCCGAATTAGCGCTCGCTGGGCAGCAGCACTAAGGCCCATTGGCCAGCGCGCCTGTCAAGTGATGCCGCTCGTTATTGGAGCCGACTTTTGGCCCCTCTTTTTCCCCACAAAACAGGCCCACCTGTTCGAGCTGATCCTCTTTAAATGGGCCGCGACTGGCCCACAGGCTGTCATAACTCATTTGAGCTAAGCGGGTCCTCCTTTCGCCTTTCCGCTTTTCGCCTTCCGCCTTTCGCTTCCCCTTTTCCCTTTTCCCTTTTCGCCTTCCGCCTTCCGCTTTTGCGTCTGCACTAGCCGGCCAGCACTAAGGGCGGCCCGCAGCGAGACCACTGCTTCCCGCGTGCTGCCATTGGTCAGACAGTGGCCGCCAGTTGAAGAAGCGCCGCCTGTCGAACTGGGCGGCACTTCCACGCGCCTCTTTCGCCGGAGCGCAATGGTTTCGCTTAATTGAATTAGTCTCTATTAGCGAGCTCGTTTGCCTTTGTGTCTGGCCGGCGCACCGCAAGCAAAGAGCGCGAATTTCCGCCGGAAAATGGCCAAATTCGGGCCCCCCTTCAAGCTGGGCTTCCTCTGTCTCTCTGTTTCGTGCTTCCTGCACTCGTGGTGGCTCGTCAACGAGAACACTCACTCGCCGGCGCTAATTTCCCACCCCAAACGACGACAAACGACGATTAGTCGCCCTTCTTTTTTCAGCCTCTCCAACGTCCAACAACTCAAACGGCGGCCACTCAAACAGGGGCACAATCAGCTCACTTTGGCTGAAAAAGAGGATCAAAAAAGAACCAACAACTGGCGGCAAATGATAATAAAAATAAAGGGCGGAAATTTATCATCCAAATCAGTGTTTCGCAATGGCAGAGGAAAAGCAGCCTCAGACTGTCCGAAACGGCGGCCAGAATCTCAATTGGAATGGAAATCGAGAGCTTGAGATAAATTTCACAATTTGTCGCGCTCATTTCGCCTGTGCGCCTGAGCAGTGCGGCCGAGCCTTAGGTCTGGTTGCATTGCAAGCGGCGCGTGTTTACTCGGCAGCTCCAGTTAGGAGACCGAATTGGCCAACGGAAAGAAGTTCGAAAAGAAAACAAACAACATTTTTGAACGCCAACCAAAGAGAAGTGAAACAAAAACATCTTGTTGGGCCCCGAGGCTCAGCGAGCAGACAAACGGCGGCCCCCAAAAGCAGCCAGTTGAAATGGCCAGAGGAAGTGTGTGCCAGTGCACCAGCAGCTCGCCACTGTCTCTAGTGCTTCAGTAGAGGCAGCTCTCAGTTGCGCCCAAAAAGTAAACACCAACTGGGCCAGACCATTGAACTTTTGCGCCCACAAGGCTCTTGCTCCTGCTGGCTGGCAGGCTTGCTGTCTGGCCTCAGACATGCTTAGGACACGCACCAGCGCCAACACAAGCACATGGGCACACAACAAGCAGCGCACTGCAAGCACGAGCACCATACACAAGCACTAGTGGCATGCAGTACAAACACACAAGCACGAGCTCCTCATTGGCCGCCCACCAGAAGAGGCCGGCCAATGAGCAGTGGTGGCGTGTTTTTGGCCCTTCTCTCTCAGTGGGAAACGATTGCGTAACGAGCGTGCAACTGTTTGCCTTTGTTGTTTGCCGCAAAGCAGCGGCGGGCTGCATTTGATTTTCGAATGGCCAAACAATTGCGCTTTAATGTCCGAGGAGAAGGAAAATGGAGAGCGAGATTGTGGAATTGAGTCAAAATTTTTGCGTGAAATATGCGCCAATTTGGCCCTCTGGATCTCTCTGAATCACTGCCGCAGACAGTCTCTGCCCCCACTTGCACTGGACTCTCTCTTTCTGGTGTAGCACAAACTGGGCACCACAGACTGTCCATCCTAAGCGCCGGTCTGCACCACTTTGGGCTCTGAATAGGCCGCCTCTTCATGCGCCTCTTCGGGCGGCACAAAGAGCTCAATGATGCAACGAGTGTTGCATGCGAACGAGCATCATTGGGCCGACTTGTTGTTGTGCGGCCGTGCAATCTAATTATTGGAGAAAACAATCGGCCAAATGAGAAATTGCGCCCAGAGCTCAGCTGGGCGCAGATTGCGGCCCGCTGGCAACACATGCTGTCTGCCCTAAGCACTGGCTGCCCTGAGGACTCGCCATCCACTCAGGTCCGCCTGGAACTGGCTCGCAGTGCCCTAAGCACTCGCAGTACCCTAAGCACTCTCGGCCAGCTGCAGCCCAAAGCACTTGGGCCGCCATTCGAGTGGGCCGCTCGACCAACGACACCAACTCGGTGGCCTCCGATCAATCAGACGGCCGCACTTGGGCCGCTCGTTACGCCTCGAGGCGCCCGCCAGCTCTGCATTGGGCCCACCGAACCCAAATGGATGGGCCTCATAAAAGAGGCTCAACATTTGGCCAACTGGAGCCACTGGAGACTGAGACTTGCAGTTACATGCAAAGTTGTTTGCAAATTTTATCTTCACCACTTTTAACCGCTTGCCTGCTGCTGGCCTATCTCAATAGCTCAAAGGGCTCTCTGCTGCGTTTGGCGCCACTGAGCCCAAAGGCAAACAAACAATCCATCTGCTTGCAGCCTCAGATCAGCCGACCTCCTGCCAGAGGAGAGTCTCTCTCTTGCTTGCTCGCTCGCTCGTGCGTCCCAGTCACTCCAATTTGGGCCCAACCGACTCGAACGTGCCACCCAAATGGGCCTCCCACTTGTCTCCAGACGCCGCCCAATCACTTCCTGTCTGTCTTGGCTGCTCAGAGTCGAGCTTGGCGGCCGATTTGCGTCACTGCTTGAGCTTGACTGCTTGAGCTTGTCTGCAAATCGGGCTGAGAGTGGGCCACTCACTCAGATTGCTCGCCTGTCGTCGCACATCTGCGCCGGAGCAGCTCCGGTGAGAAGCTCAACTTGGAAAGACGCAAAAATTTCGAGGAAATTCGCCACCAAGGCGGCTTGCCGAATTTGAGCTCAGAGAGGCTCCATTTCGACTCCAATTTGGATAAATATCGGATAAAGATCTCCAATTTGCCAAAGTCACACAATCTGCCCTCTAAACTGAGCCAAAATGGAGCCTCTGCACTTGGAAAGCAAAGCGACGAAAAGTGCAGTGCAATATGCTTGGTGCACTGCGTGGCGTGCATGCAGCCACTCAATTGGCTCCAAGTTCAATTGGCCTGTTTTCATTGGGAAATTTCTAATGAACTCAAACGAATTAGCGACACGAAATGCTAAAAGTGGAGCTCATTTTTCATAAAGTGAAACAGTGAGAGAGAGAGAGACACGCCCACTTTGGAACAGTTGAAAGACGTCAAGCTTCGTGCGCGGGTGGCCATTTTTTGCTTCTCCTTTTTTCGCCTCTTTATTTTTCCCCTTTTGCTCCCTTTTGCTTGGCTCAGACTCTCTCCAAGCCGCCACTCTCCCGCTGGCCCATTCATTTCTCGTAGCTTTGGACCCCCAACCAATTAGAACATTATGCACAAGAATGGGCGCCAGCTTGAGGTGAAGTCTTCCAGTTGGCTGGCCGACACAAAGTGCCTGAATGTTGGACGCTTTTGGAGCGCCTTTGTGCATCTTTTTTGCCCCCGTTTGGTCTCCTCCTGGAGTTTGGCCCGAACTTCATCGGAGACAAGGGCGCGCGTGTGTCTGAGGGGCACACACACTCGCAGTTGAGTTGGTAGGGCGCCCTCAGCTCCCAGAAGCCCATTTTGAATTCATTAAATTGATAAATGTTTTTTTGTTTCACTCCTGCGGTGCGCCACTTTCGCCTCCACTTCCGGCGCGCGCGAGTATCAATTTGGTTGGCGGCGCATTGAAAAGTTGGTGGCGAAAAGTGTTGGAGTGTTTGAGAAATCGGAGCTCAGAAGCTGGCGAGTGGAGCAGGTCTGCTCTTCGGGTGGCCTAAGCAGCCTAAGCAGCGGCGTCCAGCGCGCACTTCATGCTCCAGCCCTAAGCTTAGCGAAGGCGCGACGAGCCAGCTCAGGCAGGAAGTTCGCTACAGGAAGGTCTTAACAGGTGTCATTGGGCGAGCGGCGGCAGCTAAGGAGCGACGCAAAAGGCGAGCTTTGGCCACTTGGCACCCCCAACTGTGCCCAGCGAGTTGCAGTGGCGCGCAAATGAAATATTCGCCCGCATTTAGGGCCCAAAAATGGCCCTCCTGATGCAAGCAAGTGCGGCGGAAGGAGCCCTGTCGGCGCCTTGTCGTCGGCCTTGTGGCTGAGCTTGTGTGTTAGTGTGCTTGTGTGTTTGTGTGCTCCTCCTGGGCTCTTGTGCTTCCTCTCCTCGCTTAGCCTGTTTGCTTTGGGCGCGAACAACTTTGGGCCAAGTTTGGGCCTAGTCTTAATTGAGCAATCAATTTTCTCACCAGTAATTCCCCCAAGAATATTCACAAGCAGCCGGCAAAAGAGTGCCGGCCGCCATAAGTTCACTTTCTCCCTTTCCCCTTTGCTCTTTTGCCTTTTCCCTTTGGGCGAATTGTGCGCGCCACTTCCGGCCCCAAGCAACAGAGTTTGGCCTTCTGGGCGGCCCGCTGAGTTGGCGGCGACGACGTGCAAGTGGTGGCCTGCGAGCGAGCGAGCGAGGGCGGCCATAAATTGGGCCCATTGTGTGTTTGTTTTTGGCACTTTCCCATTTATCGGGCCAACTTTTGAGCCCACTCTCGAGCATTGTCGGGCCACGTAAGACAAGCCGCTTAGGGAAGTCTGTGGGCCCAGTTCAGCGGGTGGTTCGCAGCCTTCACTTGGTGCTCACTTGGTGCTCTTTTGGTGCTCACTCTCTACGTTCAATCGGCGCCCACTCGCCGCTCACTGGGCGCCCTTTTCAGCTCGGATAATGTCCTGTTGGGCGGCCCCAAACGGGCAAGGTTTAGTGGAGCGTTAAAGAGACAAAAGTCGGGCCAAATTCGGCAAACTGCTGGCCTGCCGTTTGAGCCAAAGCTGCTCGGGATCAGTCCAAGTGGAGGGCCAGCCAAATGGAGAAATGGATGGAGTTTGAATGAATTAGACGGCCGACACTTTGGGCCCGGCCGCAAGCTGGCGAAATGCACCAGGCGGCGAAACTGCAGCGGCCGGAAGTGGACGCCTGAGCCGCGCGATAGGGGCGATCCTAGTCTGTCGTCGTCCGTCATCGACGAGTTTCGACGTGGCTCAGTGAGAAAGAGAGAGGCGGCTCAGTGGGCGCTGTCTTGTGCGCTTCGAGTTGCGGGCGACGCGCTCGTCTGGCAGCCAGAGACGAGCTCTGGCCGGCTGCCTCGAGTGTCCAAAGCTGCTCCAAGTGGAGGCCCACTGACACCGGCGGTCTGGCTGAGGGCGGGCGACAGTTGCCGCTGGTCTGGAATCTAATTTTCTGCATTATCATTGGGCGGCGCGCGTGCAGCCAGGCCGCAAAGGAGAGAGCAAAGGTGAAATATGAGCGCTCTCGGGGGGAGCAAAGTCGACTTGGCCTGGCCAACTGCTCCAGTTGCCTAGTTCTGCAGTTCTGCAGCTCTGCAGTTCGGCGGGACCTTAGGG
>Ga0268247_10000086_pt1 | contig 28880 bp, 29 predicted proteins | sample AgamicOrMae_FD_200245 | JGI IMG/M metagenome (GOLD analysis project Ga0268247, IMG submission 200245) | Agave microbial communities from Guanajuato, Mexico - Or.Ma.e (v2) (version 2) | ecosystem: Host-associated > Plants > Phyllosphere > Phylloplane/Leaf | place: Guanajuato, Mexico | collected...
GCACATCCTCTATAGTTACAACGCTGCCGCTGGTGTGGCTGAGGACCGTCCCAGAGAGTAGCGCACGCTGTGAGGCACGGGCTGCGAACAAGAATCGTGCAAAATGCAACATCTGCACATGTTCCTCTCTTGCGTCTCCTTTACTTTTTCCCAACCACACTGTATCGTAAAGCTAGTCCGCGGTGCCCGCCAGTCTGCGGAGAATTTCGTCGTGCAATTTGAAACGTGCGATCCAAACCTTTCACTTGTCGTTTCGCCCATGAGTCTGAGTCAGATTAAAAACATAGCGCGCGCAGACACCAACTGTTGGATAGAAAAACTCCCTTCGAATCTGATCGAGATTGGCCATGTTATTGTTCCATTCATTGGCTCACAATTCGTGATAAAGTTGCCACTGATGAGATGAGATTTTATCCTCCAAGGGACCACTTCGCGATCTGTAGCGATTGATGGAATGCTCCCCTGAAATGTTAGGCTCTCAAATTAGTTGATTAACATGGAAATTGAGGCTTTGTCCATTATTGATCACTGTTTATCATTTGCAATTCCCAACAATGAATAACCTAGCATCTGGTTTGATAAAGGTTTTGTCCAAGGTCGGTGGACGTACCTCTAATGGAGCAAGCAGTGACTGTGGAAATAGTAGTGATACTGGCACCTGCAATAATCTAGGCAACTTTGAAAAAACCAAATCCAACTTCTGCAGCAATCGAAAGAACAAGAAGTTAATTCTTGATGGAAAACGTATCGGAAAACCCGAGAATGTTCAGCATAAAATACATGTTGAGTACAATCCACAAACAGGAAAAATTGATGGTCTCCCAATTGAATGGCAACGTATGATTGAATCGGCAAATATTACTCCCAAAGAGCAACAGGAGGATTCCGCAACAGTACTAGAGGCCTTGAAATTTTTCTATACCAGATCCCAAAGCAAAGATGTCAAGTATATCACATTAGTTAGAAACAATAATCCGATCCATTCCAATGACATCTGTCAGCAACAGCAATCAGATCCAAACTCCTCTACCCCTGATAATGACAAATTATCAACCGACGCCAGCACTGATGATCTCCGTATGGTCGAACACAGGCCAAGTCTGAATATTCCCTCTCAGGATCCGATTATCCACTCATCACATTCATCATCATCGTTAGTGTCAGATGCAAACACGTCCCCCTGCTTTCAAGAAGATGGATCGCTCTTGCAAGCTCCCAAACCTTTACCAAGGACCTCAAAGATGAAATGTCGTTCGGAGATGGATTTGAAGCAAATTTTAGCCGAGCCCGGCGAACCTGAGGAGCCCATCGATATCAATACACCTGTCGAAATGTGTTTTAAGAAGTCCGAGGGAAATAACCATTCACATCCGACCCACGAAAATCTGATGGAATGCCAAATTAGCCAAGGGCCTAGTGTGGAATTTATAAACACTTGTGGAGATCATCTCTACGTGAACGATCCTGGAATAGTTGTCAATGCCAATGTTGGTTATGTCAATCTGGAAGATTTTCGGTCCGGGACCGGCTGTGAACCCTGTCTCGATTGTAATTCTAATGGAAATCCAGTGCAATATCGTAACATCGAGTCCAATCCCATCGACCAAGAATCGGAATCCGTCGACGAATTGGCAAGCGTCTCTGAAAATTTTAACAAAACTCTGGTTGATGACAATGAAAAAATCGATGTCAGCGAAACAATAGAATCAGTGGTCCAGGAATCGAAGGGGCGCCATTTAGATCTAGCAGAGCCAAATTTCAAGCCAACACCCTTGAGACGGCAGCTGAGAAGAAGACGGCAGATCCTCGAAGAGCAGAATAAAGAGTGGATGAATCAATTGAAGGCCATAGTGAACCCCGGCGATCCTCGCCAGAAATATCATCTACTTAGGCAAGTTGGTTCAGGTGCCACTGGTAATGTTTTCACTGCTGTAGATATGAAAACTTCAGATAAGGTTGCTATCAAGATGATAGACTTAACGAAACAAGCCAAAAAAGGATTAATCTTCACTGAGATATCCGTCATGAAGGACAAGAAACATCCGAACGTTGTTAATTATTTCGATAGTTATTTGGTTGATGATAGTCAGTTATGGGTTATCATGGAATATATGCAATTTGGTCCATTGACAGACATTGTAACAACCCTTGTCTTGAGAGAGGGACAAATAGCTGTGATTGTAAGAGAGACTCTGAAGGCAATAGAATTTCTCCATTCCAATAGGATCATTCATCGTGATATCAAGAGCGACAACATATTATTAGGTCTAGATGGAACTGTGAAAGTAATAGATTTTGGTTTTTGTGCACAGTTGGAAAACTCTAACGATAAGAGGCGCACTTTTGCCGGCTCTCCCTATTGGCTGTCGCCTGAAATTATAACCCGCAAGGCTTACGATAGCAAGACGGACATATGGAGTCTTGGTATACTGGTGATCGAGATGATCGAGGGTGCACCACCATATCTAAACGAGGCCCCCCTGAAGGCAATCTACCTGATTGCATCACGAGGCAAACCGGCCATAGATTACAGTAAGCTATCACCTCAATTGGCTGATTTCATAGACAAGTGCCTGAACATAGATCCAGAGGCTCGTGCAACGGCGACCGAGTTGCTGCAGCATCCATTCCTCAAGTGTGCCGAGCCGCTTTCCTCCATCGTGCCATTGATCAAGCACCGAGCCAAGTCGAGCCCGCGCCTATTTTGAGAAGATTTAGAATTATTTGCCAGAAATTTTCCGTTTCTCCTGCCTCACAATGCGAGTAGAACTCGCCGAGCTTTGCGGAGGCGAAGTCAGGGGCTCCGATTTGTTGATCTCGATGGAGTCAAGAGCCGAAATTATCCATAGGACCATCAGGCAGGACAAGTAGGAGAGGGCGATGAAATAAAACTAACAATAATAGTTAGCCCTAAATCAAGGGCGACGATTAGGGACCAGGTGTGACGGTGTGCGGGTCGCATTGGCCTAGTTCTTGTGCCTAGTTCCAATGCAAATATTGGTGGGCCCCATTGGGAGGCTAGTCTTGGTGGATGGCGCGCGATCAGTTGAGAGGATTTGGCAAGTTGTCAGAGTGCCGAGGTGGCAGTTTGTCTCGTTTGGGGATATACAACAACGAGGGAGGAAAACAGTTCAGACAGTTTGTAGCAGTGTGTGTGGAGCAAGAGTTGCTTGAGTTGAAATGGTCCCTTAGCTAAGCCGGAGGGGAAAAAGGGTGACACTTGATTTATGCATCAGCAATTTCGTTGTGTTGGCCAGTATAGTTTGTGTGTGTGTCTGCAGTGTGCATGTGTCTACAGTGTGCAATGTGCGCCCCTGTGAGCTTGTGAGCTTACCGGCATGCAGGTGAAATGTGGGCCTGAGCTCACTCGATTGATCAGTTTGGCTGGCCCGCCGTTTAGTTTGATAAAAGCAATGGATTGAGAGACAGTGTTGGAGATTAAGATGGCAACAAGCGAGCCAAGCGGACGGACGGAGGAAAAGGAGGGAAAGGATGGAAAGGACGGAAAGGCTAGCAGGCGGGTGAGGCAGACACGAGTGGGGCGCCCTCCGGCAGCTCAGCTTAGCTCAGCATTCATCCATTAAAAGTTTGTGCGGCCACTCGTGATCGTTTCACATTGATTCGATCCATTGGACACTTGGCCCCAACGAGAACCATTGGGCCGCTCACAGTGTATCGATCGTTTGCCGCCGGCCAGCCTGACACGCCGCCCCCTCTCTTCCTCTTCCTCTTCCGCCTCCTCTGCCTCTTCTGGCGCCGCCGCCTCGCCCAGCTCGGCCCAACTCCTCGGGGGCCGTCCACTGGCGGCCGAGAAGAGTGCTGGCCGGAGGGGGCGCACAATCACCTCGGCGGCGGCCATCACAATCTATTTGAGGCAACGTCAAGCGGCCGAACGAGCGATAAGACGATAACGCGCCAGCGACATCACTCGCGGCCCCCGACGGCTGGCCGCTCCAGCGCACAGCCAAGACACACGAGCGGCGCAAGGCAAGCGCCCAGCTCTGGCTCCATTTGGCGCCCAAGCCGCCCCAAGCCGCAAGAGCAATCCGATGGCGCCGCCTGATTATGTGCACGCCGGCCAGCCGCAAGGTCCCCCCGCTGGCGCCCTCCCCTCGCCTTCTTCCCCCTTCCCACACGAGCGGAAATCCGTCGCCCGAGCTGGCGGCCGAGGGGGCGCCGCAAGCTCGTCCGCCGCAAGCTCGTCTTCCGCAAGCTCGTCCGCCGCCCATCGCCAGTCTGCGGGCGGCACTAATGCCGCCTCGTCGCCCGCCGGACGTTGTGTGCAAAGCGGCCAGTTGACGCCGCCGACTTGAAACGAATCTTAATTAGCTCGGCCTTGTCGCCGGCCGCTCGGCATTTGGGCATTTGGGCCACCAGTTTGAACGCCACACTCGCGCTCGCAGCCGCTGAGCCTCGAGCTGCACGCGCGCCCGCTGACCACCGGACACTGTGTGGGCTGGCCGGCCAGAGTGGGGCTTTTGTCGCCTCTCGAACTGGACGCGACGATGCGAGCTTGCTGTTTGCCCAAACTGTTGGCGAGCTTGGCCGGCCGCAAACAAGAGGCCGGCTTAAACGGCGGCCTCTTGTCGCCGGCCGGCCAGCCAGCCAGCCAGCCAGCCAGCCAGCAAGCGAGCAGAAGCGGCAGCTTGGCGTGGAAACGGAATCATAAATGAGGGAAATTTTTCACCAAGATGGCGAGCTGGGCGCCAAGATTTGCAGCTAATGGAAAAGCTGGAGAGGCGCGAGCTCGAGGAGGGGAAATGGGAGCTCCTTGGCGTGCGGCGCCTCTCGAGTTTGGCGGCGGATGTGGCTTGCTGTGTGTTTGCTCCTCTTGTTCTTCTTCTGCTTGATTCTCGCTTTTTCTCTCGCTTGGTGGTCGGCGCTCGCCGGCTGCTCGCTGGCAACCCTAAGCGACAACAAGTCAGTCGTGCGTTGCGCAAATGAGACCAGCAGAGAGCAGCCAAGAGATGAGCCAAAGGGTGGCCGCCGAGTTGGAGGCCGAGACAAAGCGGGCCCATCATCCATCTGGCGACTCTGATTGGGCGCTCTGGCCGCTCCATCTGAGCCGGCCTCCAATGGCCGCTGGCCCAATGGAGAGGCCTCCTCTCCCATTGGGCGCCATTTGTTTCCTGTTTCGAGCTTATCTAAACGAGCACGCCCACAAGCGAACGCTCGTGGCCAGCCAGCAAATAACGCAAACACCAGACGCCTCTGGGGGCCCCCCAGCTCCATTTGCTGCCGCTGCTGCAGGCGCCCTTCTCTGCTTCTCTGCCCCCAAACTGCACGCCTACTGCTCGCGCCCATCGTTGTAAAGCTAAACATTTGTTAAACTCAATAGACCATGCGCCCAGGCCGACAGCTCAAGCTGCCGTGATCTGAACTCTCTAGTTGGGGGCTTCCATTGGGCACCGGAAGTGCGTGCATCGATCAATTTATTTGCCCAAATGCAGATTTGGGCTTTTGTTCGCTGCCAGTTCATTTGGCATTCCGTTCAATGTTTGTTCCCCTTCGATTGGTTTCCCTCTTTCTCTCTCTCTTGCTCTTGCTCTCCTTTCCATTCATTTGCTCTGGTCTATTTATTTATTTATTTATTTATCTATCTATCTGGAGGGGAGCAAGTTTTGCAGGAACTTTCTGGGCTTTCCGCTTTTTCTCTTCTAGCACTAAGAGCGAGCGAGAGTGGCGTGATCAAACTTGGAAGAAGTAAATGGGAAAAAGAGGAGAATGACGAGAGGCCAGAGAGAGAGAGCTAAGGATTGGAATTATTTTGGTATTCTTGAGAAACAATTGCTTGCGCCCAGCGAATTGGCTCGATAGTCAATTAGAGACAGTGGTTCCACCAGGCTGGTGAACAAACGCCTAGAGAGGAGCTCTAGTTTTACTATTTGGACTATTTCTCCTTCTTTTGTTCTGTTGGCTACAACACATAAAACTCAAGAGTTTGGGCCCTTGAAGAGTGGCCAACACAGTTTGCTGCCTATTTGTGAGTGGCGAGATTGCTTTTAATTGGTTTGGACTGTTATTCGGGCGGCCTCCCAGGAGATTCGAGCGTTGCAGAAGCGTGCATTTGGAGGGATTGAAGCTGGGCCAAGATCAGCTTGGAGAGAAAACAAGAGACACACAAAGAGAGGAAGAGACCACACACAATGGCGCCTCTTTCCTCCTCGACCAGCTCGAGTGGCCAGCTCCAGTCCTCGTTGGCCAGTGCAACGAGCTCGCGAGCCCGAAAAGTGTTCGCCTGGACGCTAATTCTCATCCTGCTGGCCCCCAAAGAGCCGGCCAAGGATTCGCGAATGGACGCGAATGGAAACCATTTCATCGCCACTGAAGAAGGAGAGCCCTCCATTTGGGGGACGTCTATTTTTCGGCTCGCCCACAGGGGGCAGAGAAACGGCCGCCAGAGCAGCAAGACCATTGGGGGCGGATTAGTTTTGCTGGCCAGCGGGTCCTATTTGGAACAGATGGGCCAGATGAGCCAGGTGATGAATGAATTTGTCGATGCTCTTTTGGAGAAGGTGAGCTTTTTGGCGACCATTATTATTGAATCGTCCATTATGGAAGAGTGTGTGCCAGTTGGTTTCTCCTTTGGGGCCAAGGAGAAAACTTTGCCCAGCACCAAATTGGATGGCGGAAGCGGTGTGGAGGCCGAGGGAGGCGGAAATGGTGGCGGAAATAGTGGTGGAAATGGGGCTAGCCAAAGAGATGATTGTCGGAGGATATTTGGAGTGGAGGAGGAGGAGAAATTATTGGGAGCCCAAAATGGGAGCCAAAGTGGCGGATCGTCTGGCACAATTGAGAGGAGCCTTTTCGACGAGATGGAATACAAAAATTTGGACCTCTTTTTGGGCCACTATGAAGAGCGTCTGAAGAGTGAGCAGCAGCAGAGTGGGTGCAAGGTGTTCACCCTGGACATTGGGCAGCAAGATTTGCCCGTTGGTTCCATGGAGAGTTGTTGCCACAATTTTGGCCAATGCTACGCCAAATGTGGCCACCCAAAGAGGAAGTGCGACGAACAATTTCGCACCTGCTTGAGAGAAATATGTTGGCAGAATTTCAATCCGAAAAATGAGACGCTGCTCAGGATGGAGCAAAGAGGGGGCCACCATTTGGGCCGCCGGCATGCAATGGGCGATTTCGATGCTGAGCCGCTGCTCCAGGAGGACGACCAGCCGCCAGATGGACCAGAGGAGCAAGGGGCAGCTGCAGGGGAGGAGCTTGAGGACGACGAGGACAGACTGTATGCCGAGTTGGACGCCGAGAGACGCGCCGAGAGGCGCAAGAGACGAGCGGCCGAGGGGAAACAACAAGAAGAAGAGGAGGAAGAGGACGACGAGGAGGAGCCCATTTCGAGTTGGGTGCAGAAGAGGCTGCGCGACAGATACAAGGCCTGCAAGTTGGCCAGCAAACTGTTGGTCATCGGCAATCTGGCCTTCAGTTGTCAGCACTACAAAGAGAAGCAGGCGCGAGCTTGTTGCTCGCCCAGAGCTTAAACGTCGGCTGCTTTTTAAGCAGCTAGATACTGGCTAGATACTGGCTAGATACTGGCTAGATACTGGCTAGATACTATCTAGATATGCACCAGCAGCTGGGACTTGCAGCTGAACAGTGTGGGCGCCCAGCGGGCAGATTGTTCAGCTGTTCACAGGCCAGACCTTGAACATTAGGTGGCCCAAATGTTTGAGCAAACATTCTGGCAGTCTTAGCTCTCGCCGAGAGCACACAAGTGGCTGGTTTAAATTGCAACGACGAGCTGGCAGACGTTTGTGGCGAGCTTGGCGTGCTTTGAGCTTGCCAGTGGACCAGGAAAGTGGCCACTTGCGGGCCTGGCTGTGCAGAACTCGCTCGAGGCTGTCGTTTAATTTTAGCCACAAGCTTGCCAGAGTCAGTCTAGTGGCAGGCGAACGAGTGGACACAACATGGCCACCAAGACAAATGAGGCCTGACTTTGAATTTGGCCACTAAATTATCGTGACAGACGCCCAATGTTAATGAGGCGCTGGACTAATGAGGCCGCAGTGTCCACTGTGTGTGGGCCATTGTGCCACACACACAGCCAGTGCTCGTGGTGGTCAGTGCCAGCGGAGAGAGTGACCAAAAGCCTGAAACTTGGACTCCAAGTCCGCTGGAGGCTGGCCAATCAGTGCGCGTCCAGCTGGCCGGTCGAGCCGGCGGCGGCGGCGGATGAATGAATGATGCGCCCTCCGCTCGGACGATGATTGGCGGCTCGGTTCCAGTTTCCAGCGGCCAGCCAATTGGATGAGCGAGCAAGCTGGACGAAATCCAATTTTTCCACCGAGCACCAGATGCAAACGAGGCGAGCCAGTGGGCGCCGCTCGCCGAGGGCGCCAGCAGATGGCCAGCAGCCAGGCGCCCTGGGCCATGTGGCGCTCGGCGGCCGCGCAATGTTCAGACTGTGGCACTCTCTTTTGGAGGACTTGGCCAAGGGTTTAGCTCGCCGCTGGCTAGCTTGCCACTGGCTAGCTAGCTTGGTTCCCGCTCGCTCGCCTGGCCGGCCGCGAAACTGGAGCGGCCAGCTCCAATGTCCGCCCGCAGCCAATGCCACTTCGGCTCCACTACACTCTCGTTATCTCTCGCTGCCACGCACAGGCGCACACGGGCCACTTGTGCACAGGCCCCGCTTGCTCCAACTGGGCCGCCTGGCTCCAACTCGCCCGCTGCACCTCCTCGCCAACTGGCCCCCGAGCCAAACCAACGACAAGAGTCACAAACAACTGCGGCCCAGCAACTCGACTCGACTCGACGCGAGCCCAATCCTGGCCGGTGGGCGAAAATAAATGGGATCCGATTAAGTTGTTTGATGTAGTTGTTGTTGTTGCTGCTGCTGCCGTTGTTGTTGTGCTGCTGCTAGTTGCTGGAGCAGCCGGCCAGAGGCGAGCGCCAAATCATCACTGGCTGCCTGGTGCATGCTCGAGCATCCTCGTGCACGCCCGTGCATGCTCGCGTTGCGCCCAAGTGGCCGCCCGGCCACTCAGGCTCCCCTTCCGGCCGGCTCGCCAGAGCAAAGCCCGCGCCTGCTCGAGGTCGCCGTGTTTCCTTTTTCCAATAATTGGACCCCAATGGAGCACTCCAAGTGGCAACATGGACACGGAAGTAGTGGGCCGGCAATTCCTTGCTTATGTTTGCCAAAATGTCTCGAGTGGACTTGTTCCTGGCCGAACTGGCTGGCCACTCGGGGGCTCAGCGGGCCTAAGGGCGACTTGTGCGACTTGTGCGACTTGTGCGACTTGTGCGACTTTCGCGACTTTTGCGACTTTGCAACGACAAGATGGCGGCGGAATATTAGCAGTGGAAACACGAGTTCCAAGTGCAGATTTGCCCTACTTGTTGTCCTTGTTGTTGCTGCTTTTGCTCCTCTTCCATTCCTCTGGACCTCCAGAGACTAGTGCTGGGACCTCCTAAGTCCACAATGGACTAGAATGTCCAGAGACAAGGAGCAGTAGACAGAAGCAAAGACAGGGACACACGACAAGACAAAGGGAGGCTGAACAAGCAGAGAGCAGTAATCTAGATGGAAGGCCCACAAATCCGACAGAAAAAGGCCCACGCGGAACATTTGCATTTCTGCCCACTGGCCTGGCTCAGCGCGCTTTTAGGTTTCGGCAGAAGCCACACACTCTGGCACCTTACCGCCCAGACCACTGCCAACGGAGACGAACCGGAAGCGCGCGGGCGCACTGTGGATGCGGGCCACCCTTAGGGCGAACGGGGCTAGAAGGCACCTGGAAAGAGTGCGCGCCCAATTTGGGCCTCGAATGGGGCATCGAATGGCCTGAGCTGGAGCTTGAGGCGGGCCGAGCGAGTTGGCCATTTGGGGTGGGCGGTTTCCAGCAACATTCGACAAGTGTCTCCCCTGCGAGCTCGCCCAGAGAGCTCGTTGCCGCCCGCTCGGCCCATTGAGCACCATTTACTTGCCTTCGTCTGAATCTGGCGCCGAGTTGTGGGTCAGAGGGCGCCTCTTTGCATCTTTTGGGCTTGCAACTGGGATTGCGTCTGGCTGTTTGGCCTCAGAGTGGCCAGACTGCAAGACAGCTGAAGGCGAAAGAGAAACGAGACTCCAAGAGGGATGCAGACAGTCTGTGCATGAGCAGACTGGCTGGCAGTCTGTCTGCAGCAGACCGGCCACAGTCCCCAAGCTCGCCGGGCCCCAAAGAGCTTGCCCCAAAGTTGAGCGGGCCCCAAAGAGAAAGGGGGAAAATAAATCGCCGCTCGTGGAGGCCAAGTGGGCGCCCGGCTGAACAATTGGGCGCTGGCTCAATTTATTTTGTCCAACTTCCATTTTCCATCGCCGCCAACAGAAGGCCTCGCGGCTGTTCTGGGCGCCGTGTGACCAAGACTGTGTGTGCAAAGTGCACAATGCACAGTGCACAGTGCAGACTGCAGACTGTATACTGTATACTGTAGAGTGCACACTCAGGCCGCTCCTAAGGATTGGCAGACCCCCGCTGGCCCCATGCACTAGCTGCAGAGGAGCCGCGCTCAATCGATGGCGCCTGTTCAATCAAAAAAGCCACACGGCGGCTTTTGTTGATTAAAAGCCAGCCGGCGGCCAATTGTGTGCGAGTGACAAACTGGGTGGCCCAAAAGGGCCGCCAATTCGTCCGCCACACTCGCAGGGCCACCCACTTAGGGCGCCCACTGGGTCGGCGGCACGAAAATCGGTTCTTCCCGTCCGGCGGCGACGGGCGACGGGCGACAAGCACTAGTGCGAAGGCGAACTGGGGCCCAGAGCTCGCCTGTTCCGGCTGGCCTGAGTGGCGCATTTGCACCTTGGCAACACTGTGGCGGCCCGCTTGGAGTTGGAGTTGGAGAAAATTGGGCGCCAAATTCATGGCGACCTGAATTTTCTCCCCATTCTCGCCATTTTGTTGCCCCTCTCGAGCTTGCGTTGGCGCCACACTGCTGTGGGCGGCTCGTAAAAGGACAATTACCAAATTGCGGCCGGCCGGCAAGTGGCGCCCTTGCTCTGCTTGTGGGCAACTTGTGCCGAGCAGTTGTTCCAGAGGCTGGCTCCAACTGGCGCAAGGAGGCCGCCCGCTCGCTTTGGGCCGGCAGACAATAAGTTTTTTATGACAGCCATTTGGAGCAAGCGTCTCTCGGCGGCCCACTTGTCAATCAGGCTGGCCGAGAGAGAGAGAGCGGCAAGCTAGCGGGCAAGCGAGGGGCCACGTTCGGCTGTCGGTGGGAGTTTTCAGTTTTCAGTTTGGGGGCGCCGGCCGGGCGGTGGTTGTTGCGTGCGGCAGACGAGCCGCGGGCAAAATTCACTCCCTCTCCAAGTTTGCCCTTCAACTGTGTGCGGTGCAAGAAATGGCGCAGAGAGTTCCGCCTTTGCCCAGCGAGGCGCCTTGCCAGCCGCCCAAGAGGCGCCCCAAAGCAGCGCCCCAAAGCGCTCCATATAGTGCGCTTTTGTTGCCCCCTCGGCGTCTTGGCGCGGCGCGCCGTGCGGGCCCACTGGGCCCAGTGTCACGCTGCAACGAGCAGACAGACAGACAGGCGCTGGGCCGGGCCACTTGGCGGCCGGCCTGCGAGGAGCGGGCGCAGACTGGCAAGACTGGCGAGACTGGCAAGACTGGGAGGACTAGGAGGAAGCAGTGACGCAGTTTGCATAAACTCAAAAGGGCGCCCCTTTCGGGCCCAGATTTGCTCCTCCTCTGCTCGAGAGCCTTCGAGAGGCGTCTCTTGGCTAGCTAAATCCGGGGCTCTTTGCCGCCCGAGTCGGTGGTCGCCGGAACACAGAGTGCGGCCAGGAAGAGACAGTCGCCGCTGGCTCGCAGGCGACCGGCCAAGAGCGAGCTAGACCAGCCAGAGAGGCAAAGGGGAGAGGGCGCCTAAGTGCAAGAGAGCGAGCAGTGGGCCAGAGGCTGCCTATTCTCAGGCGCTAATGATGCGCGAACTGGGCCCCCAAAAGCGCGCCCGTCCGCCTCTTGCAAATTTCGCCTACCCATTTGCTCGCCCAGCCCCCAGCACAGAGGGCGAGCTTGCTGGCAAGCTAGCTGGCTGGGTGGCGCTCGCTCGCTCGCCGCCCGGCGTGCACTAGAACAATCGATTCAATTTTCGACACGCGGCCCATTTCCTTTTATGCTCGGCCCGAGTCGCGCCGCAGGGCCCGCTCGGTCTGCACGGAAGAGTCTCCCTTTGCTGCTTCCCTTTGCTGCTCTCTCGCCCTCTTTGAGCTCGCCTCAAGCCAGCGAGACTCCCTCTTTGCTGGCGAGACCGCCTCAAGTTGCCGCGGCTCGTCCTGAGGCGCCTCTCCAACTTGAAGTCCCATTATTTCTCCCCTGCCCCCCCCCCCTCTCGGCGCCCCTTCCGAGGGCGCAAGTGGAGGCGCCCGACTGAGGAGACCCGCTCCTCTCGGCTGCCACTGGAGAGACCAGACTCTCCAGTGGGCGCCAAAGAGGAGCTTCGGCGAGACAAAGCGGCGGGCTAATATGATAATTTGCGACTTGCAAAATTTGTATGCGAGTGAGTGGGCCGAGTGGCGCCTCGAGAGGCGGCAGAGATTGCAACTTATTTATTGCAAACAAGTGGCAAGCTCGCCCGCCCATGCAGCCTCCCTTTCTCGCTCGTGCAGACAAACAGCGCCCCTTCTGGATGGCGTGCGAGCGAGCGAGCTGGGCGAGGCGGGCAAGACGGAAGACTGGGCGTCAAAGGGGCGCCCGCAAGCAGGCAAACACTGGCTCCAGCGCCTTTGGGGCAACTGTTTGCCGCCTCCTCTCCGTCCGCATCTCGCCGGCTTCTCCAGGCGCCCATTCGGCCCACCGGCGGCCAAATAAATGGGGGCCGAGCGGCACAAATAAACAAGTGGTTTTGGCGAGACGAGGGCGCCCCTCGCTGCTCACACGCCGCTCAGTCGCCGCTCAGCCGAGTGCACAAGGCCCAGTCCGAGCGGCGCCCCTAGCAGCCTTCCTCGCCTGCACACTGAACACTGCACACTGCACACTGCACACTGCTCGCCCTTGTCGCCCGGCGCCTCCGGCCAGGCGGCGAAATGGAGCCCCTTTTTGGCCCAAAAACAGCGCCGGGGCCTCGCTCTCGACCCGCAGCTCCCTCGAGACCCGCCCTGAGCCTCGTCTGCGTATTCAAATTCAATGAAATGGCCCCACAGACGCCTCATTGTTCGTCTCTTTGGACCTCGAAAGAGCAGCCGGGCGGGGCCGTCCACTCGAGCGGCCGCCCCACCGAGAGCCCTCGGCTGGCCCGCCCACAGGGGCGCGCCACGCACCCTTTCGGCGCAGATTAGCGGCTCCCACGCGGCCTCCTTGGACTCCCCTCGGCCTGGGACCGCCTCCTTGGCGAGAGGGCGCCCTCAAGAGAGGCGCCTTCCTGCTGGCTTTTCGCTAAACTCGCGCCTTACTGTATGCCTATGACTAGTAAATGCATAGGGCGCTCTTCCAGGCGGCCTCCTGGGAAGCCAGCGACCTGCAGACTGGCTAGACAAGCCTCCCTCTGGCTCGCGAGCTAGCCGACTCGAGCTAGCTTGCCAGCCGACCGGCTGGCTTGCTGGCCAGATTGATGTGCTGGGAGCGGCTGCAGCTTAGGTCTGGGCTTCAGCGGCGGGCGCAATTGTGGCCCAATTCATCAGCCCAGTTCATCAATTCGAAAGTTGTTTTTTCCCCACTTTTCGCCCACTTTCCGCCCGCTCAGGCTCGCCTTCCTGTGCGCTTCCTGTGCGGCCTCATTGCAAACAGGGGCCAGCAGGAACAAGTGGCCACTTCTTCGCACTCTGGCCACCAACAACTGTCTCTCCCACTGCTCATCTGCGGAAACCATTTTGTCTGCCATCCGAAAACTCCTCCTAGCTAGTTCCCAATCGAGGGGGAGCCCCAAGCTTAGGAGGCCCCACAGCTTAGGGCCAAAGGGGTGGCCCAAAGAGAAAGCGGAAACACAGTCTCTAGTCGCAGTCTATTTGTTCGGCCGAGCCACCAATTTCCGGCCGGCGAGTCGTCAAAGCGGGTCGCCGGCAAGCGCCACTTGCATGAGCCACTCCTCCACGACCAGAACACATTGTGGCCTGCGCGACGAGCTGTCCTGGTTTGCGAGCCGGTGGGCCTCTATGTGTGTGGGCGAGTTGCAAAAATGCAGCTGCCCAAGAGGCCCAGTTCACTTTGGCCCAGTTCAGAGCTTCAGGATGGCTAAGGAAAGGAAGCTGAGCTGGCTGAGCGGCGGTCAAACAAAGAGGTTCCACGAGCAGAGAGCGCAGTGTGTGGGGCTTCACCATTGCTCGCAAGGGGCTATGGTGAAATGGCGCAAGACGGGCGCCCATCGTTTGGGCGCCATTTTATTTGCTTGTGAGTCACGATCTTGACTTTTTGGATTATTTGCACATAAGGAAAATAAAAGTTGTTCGCCTCAATGTTTTGCCTTTTCTATTTTGGATTTCCATTTCAAAGTGGCCTGACAGGAACAGGAAGTTGGGCGGCCAACTTGTGCAGCTCACACACACACACACACACGCACACAGGCAAACTGGCGCCTCTCTGGCTCGCCACTGGCTCCCTTTGGCGTCCACTCTTGCAGCTCGCTCGCCTCCCTGCTCACTTGCACTTTGACTTCAGTTTTGGCTGCAACACAGTTAATCTAATTCAATGTAACTAATATTCAATTCAATTTATACGCTTCACCTAACTTGAGATCAGCCTTCTGGCCACTGCTCTTCGGTCTAGTTGGCCTCCTCCATTGGGCGCACGTTTGCAGCCAATGGAGGGCCAGCGCAAAGATCTAAATCTCGCACTTCCAGCCTCGCTTTGCCCTTTCCCTTTCCCCCTCGCCTCTGCCTTTGCGCCTAACTTGAGGCCAAACCTCAGGGCTAGTTCTCCCTTGGTGGCCCACTTTCTGTGGCCCAGCCCCGCCGGCAGTTGTCCACTGGCGGCTGCAACAAGATGCAACTGGCCGCCTCCGCTTGAGCCCCTTGAGGCTGGCCGCCATTTGGCACGCTCAAGTTACATTCTGGCCGCTCCAGCATTGGACAAATAGCTGAAATAGTGAGCTGGAGAGAGAGAGAAAGAGGAAGAGAAAAAGAGGAAAGAAAGCGACTGGGACGCCTAATGATAATCAATGTCGATCATCATCATCATTTTCTCCCACTCAAATTCCGGCCCGAATTGAGTCAGTTCCACCAATTGAGTGCCATTCTCATTCTCATTGAATGGACCTTGAATGTTGGGCCTCCTCTGCGAAATAGAACAGAATGCAATGTAATCTAATCTAATGGAATGAACCGAATTTGTCCGACTGGCCCAGCAAGCAAGCAAACAAACACACACCGACGACTCTCTCTGGGTAGCGAGTGGAAGTGAGCTGGTGAGTTAGTTGCGGCTAGTGCGGCCAACTGAGTGCAAGAGCACACTGAGGAACAAGCTGCATGCATCAAAACAGGATGGACACAAGGGGAAAATAATAAACAATAATACTGGCAATCATAATAATAATCTATTCTGGAGATTAGACTCGCCAGTGGCCAGTGCTCAGTGGTCAGTAGTCAGTAGTCAGTAGTCAAGGCCCAGCTCTTAGTGGTGGACGTTTGGCTGGTGGCAGAAAGTGTGTGGTTGGATTGTGTTCCTCTTTGGCGCAACATGATTGCTGTTTTTTGCTCCAAAACAAAGTCCCACAACTGAGAGCGAGAGACTGTCTGTGGCCAGAACAAAAAGCACCGACGAGCAGGAGGCAGAATGGGGCAGCAGTCCCAAGCCAAAAAGTCTCTCTAACAAAGTTTAGGATGGCCACCAGCTTAGTTGGAAGCTCGCCGTTTGGATCTTTCCGTTTGGGTCTTTCCGTTTGGTCTGGCCGTTTGGGCCTCGCCTTGTGGCTGCTTGTGCTCAATCGCCGCAGAAGCAGCGATCACTTGGAACACTGATAAGCATCGCCCGCCGCCAGAGCTCCAGGCAACTGGCCGGTCGGTCTTGGGGCCTGCAGGCGGGCAGCAAAGTGGTTACGAAGTGGCCACGAGCTCACGAGACGGAAAGCAGACAACTGGCTTGGCGCTCGCCCGTCCGAATCGGTAGCCATCAAAAGGAGAGCAAAGGGACAGGAGTCGGCCGGGCGCGAGCTGATGGCCGTTGCTGAAGGTGGACGCTTGGAGGGCACGCCCACGAACAGGAAGTGGAGAGGAAACGGACGACACAAAGGGGCGCTGGCGGAGGCTTGGGGGCGAGAAATTAGTCGTGTAATTTGGCAACAATTGCAAAGGGAGTCCAGGCTTGTGTGCAGCACAAAAAGCGACTTCTGACTGGCCGCGAGTCGGAAGGCAACAGGAAGTGGAAGTGGAAGTTGTGGGCGCCGCTCGAGGCTGCTTGGCGGCCGTCCAGTTTGCATGGCTGGCAATGTGAGGGGCGCAGATTTTTGCAGGCGCCTCCACTGAGAAGCGGCCGGATTCAGCGGCCATTTCTGCCCGCTGAATGCGGGCAGCAAGGCCGAAAAGCTGAAAAGCGACCGCGACAATAATGGTAATAATAATAATAACGGTAAGGAAACGGTAACGATGAAGTGCCTGGTCACGTGGCCAGTGCCAACATCTAGCGGGCTGCGAAGGCGCTGGGGCCTTTGCAGCGATCGCAAAGAGCAGCCAAAGAGCACGTGCCAGTTGCCGGTGTCCGATTTTCTCCACAGTCCATCCCGCGTCTGTCCACGTCTTTGATCGTCGAGTCGCCTCCTCGCAGTGCCTGTATGCAGATTGTCATGGAGCTGCACCACTTTGCAGCCCAAGGACAGCGGGCGGAAAATTGTCGCCCCTTAGGAAGGATAACCGAGGCAAGAGCATCGCTCGGCGGCCATGCTTTGGTCTCGTTCAGCAGCCTCATTCAGAGTCACCTAGGGACTCAGGAATATGGCGGCGTCCCAAGAGGCAGGCGGAAGTGGCTGGAAATAGCTGCTCGCTGGACGAGTGTTAAGTTCAGTTAGCTCGAAAATGGTTGCGGTTGATGCTGCTCTGACGTCATTGTGTGATATTGCTCAATATCAATATCGCACGCTGGGGGCCCGCAGCTCAGGGGACAGAGTGAGAGCTATGGGCCGATGATTGGGGCCAGTGTTTGCGGCCCGCATTGCCTGTTGATTGGGCGCCTGATTGGACCAAGCAGTCCAGTTTGGAGCCTGATTGGCTCCAAACTGGACTGTTTGTTTATCTAGGCGAGGCTCTGCTGATGAGGGGGCGTTACTTGGAGCTTTGAGCTTGGAGCTTGGGTCGAGTTATGGAGTGAGGTCTCGCTGAGGGGGGCAGATTTGCGTGGGGCGTGGGGGCGGCGCAGATTTGCTTATCTAAAATTTGTCCCCCGCTTAGTGGCACTAATCTGGCGCGGATGATCTGGGCGGAGACAGTGAGCTGGGCCTATTTGTTGTCGCGAAACAGATAAAATCTAGATTATTTATTTCCACGGCGGACAAGTGGCCCTGCGTACAAATTGATTGCGCCTGTCCTTCGGGAGGCGGGCCCGCGCACGCACTTGGACCGCGTCCCGCCGGAGCATTGGGAGTGCACGTCAATTCTGTGCACGCCCCCACTCAGATTGACGTGCGTCCGACAGCGCGCGAGCGCGTGAGCGTCCTTCGCCCGCTCGCCTAAGCTTGTCGCGTCTTGTGTGCTGGAAACCGCAAATTTGCCAGACCAGACCTCAGCCAAACTGGAGAGCTAGTTTCTAGTTTAGGGGCCTCAAAAGGAAACCCGAGCCTGGGAGTGGCCGCGAAAGGTTGAGGGAAATAAATGGACATTGGAGAGCTGGGCGCAAGTGTGAGCCTGGCGCGTCTGGCTGGCTGCAGCTGTGCTGTGGTGTAGCTGTGGGCGGCCAAGCTAAGAGGCCAGAGAAGCGGCCCTCCTGGAGCTGCACTTGGACGCCGCGGCAATCAATTTGAGGGCCAGCCGACGGGAATGGGCGGCCCCATTCGGCCCGTGCGTCGAGTGTTTGGGATTAAAACACAATGACGATGACACCGATTGGCCGCGATCATGCGCAGGCTGGCCCGCTCACAAACCCAGCCAGCGCGCGCCTCATCAGCAGCGGCGAGCTTGCTGGGTCCAAGCTTAGGTTAGCTTGCCAAGAGAGAAGGACGGAAGTGGACGGCAGCGAGGAGAGGAGAATGGCCGTTGGAGAATTGGGCAAGAATTGGGGGGCTGCAAATGATCCAAAGGGACGAGAATGGCTGCCAGTTTGCACATTTGCCGCACGGGCGCCCCGACGAGTTTGAGTTGACGCTCTAACGAGTCGCGCGGAGCCATAACTGGACGACTAGAGCTTGCCGGTGGGCGCCGATCTTGCTCCAAAGTGGACGCTTCAGGAGGGGGCGTGCTCGGCAAGCGCGTGGCTTCCCTCGAGAACCTTTGGGGCGTCCAAAGGGTGGGCCTAGCAAAGGTTTGCCAAGCTCTGCGTCCACTCAATTGGGCGCGCGAGTCGTGGGCGGCCGCCAAGCTCCGGTGGGCCGTCTTTTTGCAGGCGAGCGGGCGAGTGGGCGAGCGAGTTGCCGAGCGAGCGGGTTGCCGAGCGAGCCAGTGGGGCGTCCGTTCGTTTGTTTGTTTGCTGGGCCGTTTGTTTCGGCGCTGGCTGGCTGCCTGTTGGGTCCAGTTGAGCTTGGGTCCAGTTGAGCTTGGCGCCCGAGCTAAGGGTGGCCACTGGCAGCCACTGGCAGCCACTGGCTATCGGGCGGCCTCTTGAGGGCGCGGCCAACTGGACTCCGGTTGACTGGGCCAGCGACAAAGGCAACAATGGGCGCCCGTTGGAAGGGCGACTTCGGCGACTTTGGCGAGCTTCTTTTGGGGCGAGAAGTCGGAAGTTGTTGGGCTGGGGGCGAGTTGGAGGCGCAGTGGGAAAAAGGAAGGAAAGGAGGCGAGCTGGCGGCGCACATTAGCAGCGGGCCGCCGCCACTCATCCATTGGCAATCGGGCGCCGCTGGCGCGCTGTCCACTGGAATGTAGCCGAGCCGCTCGGCTGCTCTGAGGCGGCGGGGGACTGTGTGCAGTTGCAAGTGCAGAAGCAAGTGCAGCAGCGAGTGCAGCGGGCGCCAGTCGCACGGCGCAGCTCGAGAGCGTCCGAAGCAGGGCGCGCGCGGAGGACCAGGCGCCGCCAAGGGCGCACCGAGCGGAAGGGGCCACATTGGAGCTGCGCCAGCGGGGAGCTTGGCTGAGCTTGGGGCGCGGGCGAGTGCAGCTTATAACTTGTGTCGAGCTCCGCTCGCTGTTGTTTCCAGCGGCGCGCAAATGGCAGCCAATGGGAGGGCGCGCTCGCCGGAGGAGAATAGCCAATTTTGTTTCGGCCAAGTTGGCCAAGTTGCTGGCCCTAAACGTTACTTGGACTCGGCTCCGATTTGCCGGCTCTCTGGCTGCTGTGGAGTCGCCCGATTCCAGTCTACCAGTGCGCCAGTGTGTGCCAGTGTGTGCCGAAAGCGAGGGCGAAAATAGAAGCAGAGAGTGGGGGAGAGACTAGGATGGAGGCGCAAGTTGCAGCAGAGAGCAGGCGCGAGACTGGGACCTGAGCGGAGGCTTCAGAGGCTGCTTCTGGCGGCGCAAGGTGGCCGGCCCTCATTGTTGTCCCACTGCTCGACTGGCGCCGTCCAAGCAGAGCTCGGCGGCGCACACAGTGCACAGTGCACAGTGCACGGTCAGACAGCACACAGTCACACAAGTGCGCAGACACACGAGCTCAGGGGAGACAGAGACGCGCGCGCGCGCCAGACCGGCGAGACAAGGCAAGAAGCATTCGGCATCATTTGTTATCGTCCGTCTGCAGCCCAGGCGCGTGGGCCGCCAGCCAGCCAGAGAATGTCTCTCTCTCTCTCTCTGCGACTGGCTGGCTCGGCGGCCACACACTGTGCGCCCCACAGGGCCGCCTCGCCGGCCCGCTCGGGGCGCACTTCGGCCCGCTCCTTCCGTTGCAGCTGCCGGTTTCCGGCCGGCCGCGAGCTCGGCGAGCAGCCGCGCCAAGTGTGTGTCCTTTGTCTCGGCGCTGGCGGCCTTCTTGGCTGGCCCCAGTTGACCGGCATGGCGCACGAGGAGCCCTAAGGAGCGGCCTGAGGAGAGGCCTAAGAAGCGGCCCAGTCGGACTGGAGGCGACTTCCAGTTCCAGGCCAACTGGCTCCACTTGGGCCTCGCCAATCGGGCCCAATTGGCGAGGAATTGGCACAGGAGCTAAGGGTGGCCACTGGCAGCCAACTCGTCCGGCTTGCCGCTCGCTGCGGAGCTCGCGAGGAATAAGCGCAGACCAAGAAGGACCAACGAACGGCCAGACCTAAGACCTAGGGGGCGCCTTTCCCGCATTGCAGCAAACCTGCGCCCTCGAAGGCGGCTCCTGAGTGATGGTTGTCGCAGAGGCGCCTTCGTCTCGCCCACTGGGCGGCCTAATTGTCGCGGCCGCCGCTCGTTAGGGCCCGGCGAGGGCGCGCACGTCGTTATGGTTCTCAGAAAACCGGTCGCGGTCTCGCCTCGAGTTCGCCGCCAGGGGCAAGTGCAAGGACACGGCGCGCCAAGATGGAAGGCGCTGGTGCTAGTAGTCCTAGTGTGTGCTAGTAGTCCTAGTGTGCGGCAAGTCCAAGTGTGTTGGGGAGGCGCCAGGGGCCGAGCATGCGCCCAGAGGCGAGTGCTGCGGGCCGACCTCTGCGCCGAGTGCCATCGCTTGGGCGACGCATGTCCGATATGTGCAATTGTGCGCGGGCGAGGAATTTGTTACTCTCTTTCCTGCGCCCACGGCCAAGCAGCCTGCCAGCGAGCCTACCAGCCAGCGAGCTTACCAGCCAGCAAGCTTGCCAGCCACTGGGCCCAGCAGCCAGCCAACCATCCAGCAAGCTAGCGAGCGAGCGAGCGAGCAGATCGAACTGGCCGGTCTGCGTTCTCTTGGGCGGAAGCGAGTTCGCTCTCGAGACGCGAGCAAAGAGCCGAAGAGGCGAGGAGAGCGAAGCGGCTTGAAGAGAGAAGAGCAGAGCCAAAGGCAGAGGAGCGAGCTCGAGACCAGCGGGCCAGCCACTTCCGTCTGGAGTCTGTTGGTGGCCACTTAAGGTTGTGGGGCGCGCGCTGAGGAGCTTTGCGTCTAGCTTGGTGTGCGTGTGTGTGTGTGCGAGGCTTGAGTAAAACAAAGAGCGGCAAAAGTTGCCACAACAAAAGGGCCTCGCCAGTCGCTCAGCGGAAGAGGAAAAAGGCGGCCTCCTAAGGGCAGCAATAATTGACCGGCTTGCTGGCTTTTCTGGGCGAAGCTTCTCTTTGGGCGAGTCGGATCGGATTTCCACAAATGGAAGAGATGTTTTGAAACGCCTTTTGGGCAGTGAAGAAATTGGAGAAGAAATTGTCAATTGAGTAGAAACCGAAACTAATTGATCGAACAAGCAAACAAACAAACAAACAATCGCTCGTGCACGCGACTCTAGAGCCTCTCAACTGGAGTAGAAACAAGAGACTAGGAGAGGTGCTGAGAATGGTGTGAAAGTGAGCGGAATTTTGGGCGGACTTTGTGCATCCAAGACAGCGATTCGAAAGTAAACAAAACGAACAGAATGGGCCCAGTCGACAACAAGCAGTAGGCGGCCAGCCAGGCCGAGTGGGAAGCTGAAAAAAGCTGAAAAAAGCTGAAAGAGGCGCCCGGAAGGAAGAGTCAAGCTAGAAGAGAGGCAGACTCAAAACTGTCTTCCCCAGTTTTGAGTGAAGCAGAAGCAGGAAGAAAAGGAGGAAAAGAGAAAAGAATTTGCTCTTGAAGAGAGTGAACCTCTTTCAACGTGCTATCTATCATCCAGCTCTTCTGGTGAGTACTCTTCCTCTGCTGCTCGCAACAGAGACTAGGGCCAAAGCGAGAAATGTCTCGCCGCTTTTGGCCGCTCGTCTTCGAGTGGACTGTGTTTCTCGCCCGCAGCTCAGGGCCAAGTGTCAAGGAGGTCTAAAGAGCCAAAAGGCTGAGAGGAAGTGGTGGCCGCCATTTGGTGTCAGTCTTGTGTGTTTTCGAAAGCAGTTAGGCCTTAGGTGTGGCAAAAGAAGGTGCCAAATGTAAATATTTCGTTCTTTGGGGCCCCTTTTTGCAGCCTCAAACGAGCGCCCAAGGTGACGACAACAGTCTCGCGGGCTCTTCTCTTGCCGAAAGCTCCTCTTTTTCTCACGCGAGCACCACAAAAAGACTGAACTGGCATAAAAAGTGCAGAAAAAGGGCCATTCTTATCAATTATTGTCAGCTGACACCTGACGTTCTTCTGGGCAAAGCAAACAACAAATGGTGCGTATTTTAAAGAGCCAGATTAGGTTGAGCAAAGCTCGACGGGTTGCAGAGAAAAGGAAACCAGCTTTGCATTCGGAAACGACATTCAATGCGGGAAACTCGAGAGAAAGTGAGTGGGAAAATTGCCCGATGGGAAAAGTATGATAATTTGGCGAGGGGAATGAATTTTTGAGCGACTTTTGGGCCAGTTTGGGGGAGCAAAAAAGGGACATTAAGAGAGCTACTTGCTCGTGCAAGAAGAGCCCACTCTCAGCCTCTGGCTCCAAATTGGACCACTATTCATAAGGTCCGATTTGGGGCCAGTGACTGATGGATTCAGCTCGCATTCTCTCGAACGAGAGAAGCAAGTTGGCTCGCCCAACTTCTCTCCAACTTGCTGGCCGCGTTCATGAAACCCACGCGATGACCACAAGCAGCAAGCTAGCTCGCCGGAGAGCTCGAGAGGAGGAGTAGAAAATCCGCCGCCTGGCCACATAAAAGGACACTTGGCCGCTGGGACAAAACCCTTTTTGTGTGGCGCCATTTTGTTGTTGTTGTTGCTGCTTTGCTGCTCTGCTGTGTGTGTGTGGGCACAACAAAATGGTGGCAATAAGCGTGGGCCGGAGATCGAGTTTCAGGCCAGTTTCAGGCCTCCAGCCGATTGGTGGTGCAAGTTTGCGGCCGCTACTTAGGGGCGGCAGGAAATGTGAGCAAGCCAAAGGGGGAGACTTTACTTGGGCGGCCTGTTCTGTGTATGTGTATGTGTGTGTGTGTGAGCTTTGCGCAGATTGAGATTGAGATATAAAAAAGCCAGCGCGTTGGGGCCCAATGTTGTGCGGCCAATGATCTCAATGGCTTGTGGCCGAGTTGCTGCACTTTGCGCGCTTGGCTCCAATGCCTCTCCCCAAGCCTATTGGCCCTTGGGCCGCCTCCAACGAGCCCGAGTGGGTGCAAAACAAAGTGCGACAAGCATGGTGGACCTTATCTCTGCCTCTGGATCGAGCAGGCCCGCGAGCTTGGCCAACTGCTGGCTTGCCATCCACTGGCCTCGCTTGCCGTCCGCTGCAGACTGTGTGTGTTGAGGCGCCTCCAGCTGGAAGGTTCTGTGGAAATGTGCGGCGGTGAATTTGTTTCGCAAACAGGCGCACGGGGAGCACGATCCTGTGGTTTCCGCGGGCCCCCCAAGGCGCGTGCAGCTTGCCAGCGCGCCCTCGACTCCAGTTGGGCCCACTTGCGGGCGCCCACGGTGAGCTTGGCGAGGTTGCCAGCTCTTGTCGAGCTCGCGCCAAGCTCGCTCCAACGCAAAGCAGCCCGAAGGGAACAACAAACGAAAGAGCAAGAGTCCTGGCGAGGCCGAAATTGGCACCCCAGACAGAGGCCGCCCAGAGGGCTAGACGCGGGCAGGCGAGCGGCCTAACTAGATTAAGTGCACTGGGCACTTGTTCGTTGGCGCGGCGACACTTCGGCGGGCCGAGTGGCGCTGGCGGCGAGTCGTGCGCGCGCCCAGACGAGTGGCGCTCGATTGGACGCCGGCACTCGAGCGGAGGGGCGCCCCGAGGGCGGCGACTGGCGCGTGGGCCGCCGCCTGTCACTTGGGGCGCGCCGACTCGAGCGGCTCGACAAGTGGCCGCTCGGCGTGTGTGCAAGTGCGTGTCTGCGTGCGTGTGGCCACGCTCAGAAAGCGGGCAAAGTTGCGGCCGGTTGGCCCGCCGGAGACTGTCTCTGGCCGGCGCCACTTGTTCCGCCGGCGCCTCGAACGGCGCAACGCCGGTGGCCAAATATTCAATATCCAGCGCCAACTCGGCTGGAAAGCATATAGGAGCCGAGAGACTGGGGCGCGCCAGCACCAAGTGGCTGCTTCGAAACGCCGCACGACGACTGCGTGGGCGCCCGCCGTCCGCCGCTCGCCCCAAGCACCAAGCGCCCGCTCAGCCGCAACAGCCGCGCCCCCGCCCACTCAATTGACAAGTCCTTCTGGGCCCATCTCGCCAGCTTCCGGCCGCCCAGCCCGGCGCATCACCCAGCCGATCGGGGGCCTATCGGTGGCGCGCGTCGAGGGCCAGAATGGCGCACCTGTTTGGCCCGAGGGCGAAAGTGGAGCCCGCGCTTAGATTTTGGGGCAGCTTGGCGAGCTGAGGGCGAAGCTTGGCGCTCCACCGAAGCAGCTTGGCAAGGCCGCGAGCTAGTGGAGCGCGTCTCGAGCGAGCGGCAAGCTTGGGCGAGCGCCCATCACGGCCAGACGCGAGTCGCCCAATTGGCCTGGCCCACCGGCGCTCGTCTGGCGCGGCCGACCGATTTTGTCCGCCCGCAAAGCGGCCGCGTGTGGCCGCGTGTGGCCGAGAGGATGTCTTGGGCGGCGGAAATGGGGCGCCCTCAGAGGAGGAGGAGGAGCCTAAACAACAAGACAGAGAGCTAATGGCGGCGGATTATATTTGTGTGCTTGGACGGAGCGAGATTGTGTGCGAGTGGAGGGCGGCCAGTGGGCGACTCCGACTTGCTCCAGCGGCTTTATTGGCCGCTTGCCGGCGGGACAAAAAGTGTCGCAACCAAAGTGGGCCGCCTGGACGAGATTAGCTCGCATCTGGGCGAGCCAGACGGCCGCCCCAGAGGGGCCGCAGACAGTCGGCGGCCTCGAGCGCGCGCACTCGGCCGGCAGGAAGGAAGTGGAGCTTGGCCGGCGAGCGAGCGAGCTCCAGATCGGCCGCCGTGCGCCCCTCCGATTGGGTTTAATCCGAATTTAACTCGAGCACTAACTGGGCCGCGCGCAGTTCCCCATAAGCAAGGAGTGGCTCAAATTTCAAGTCACGCTCCTCGCAGCTAGTTGCCCATTCAATTCAATTCGCTCCATCTTGCCGCTCAGCTGTTTCCCTCGCGAGAGGCGCCACCAGCAAGCCAGCTTGGGGCGACAACAACAACAGAAGCAGAAGCAGAGGAGGCAGAGGAGGCGCCCAACTTGAGGCCAAATTCAGCTCGCGACTCCTGGCCACTTGGAACGGGCGCCCAGTCGCCAGCCAGGCGCCCACACACTGCCATCCGGAGTTCTCAAGCAGCAACTAGCTAGAGCAAAGAGGCAAAAGGAGCAAAGAGGAGCGAGCCTGCAGGCCAGAGACTAGCTCGAGACGATGATGATGAGCAACCGGAAGGAGTGGAAAACACACACACTGGCCGCCAACCGCTCGCTCATTCGCCTTGCCTCTTGGCCAATTGATCGATGAGGCCTCTCAGACTCTTCTGGGCGCAGTTTTGCAACAGTTTTGCCAACGTTTGATCTCTGAACTTTGGCAATTTGATCTTCAGCGAGGAGCTGAAGATCAAGCGGCCGCACTGCTGCAGCGCCGAGCTCGCTGCATGCTCCATAGACTGTATCCTCCGAGCTCTATGCTTCGGACTCTCAGCTCTGGAGCTCGCCGGTGGCGCCCCAGCCGGAAGGGGCGCCAGAGACACGCAGAGGGCGCCCGCTCGGCCGAGCTTGGCGGAACTTGGAGGAGAAGCACTGTGGCTAAGCTGCGGGCCCAACTTAGGCCCCGGAAGGACACCGACCGAGTGGAGGAGCTCAAATTTTCGCCCAAACTCCGGCCCGGTTGGGCAGGCTATGTGGCATCTGGCGGCCGCACGTCCGTCGAGCTGCCCGGGGGCGCCCAAGGTGCTCGGAGGGGCGCCGGCGGAACAATTGCCGGGCCTCTGCCAAGCGTCGGTGGGCGCCCCTCGCAAGTCGTCGCGGGCCGGCGAGCAGCGGACCGCCGCAGACCGCACTAATGGGCGCCCTCTGGCCTCCTGCAGCCAAGGTGGCGGCGGTCTAGCTCGGTCCAGCCAGGCCAGGCGCCTATGCAAGAGCGTCGCCAATGGGCGCCAGTAATTGCATGCACGGGCATCATTAGCGCCCCGGCCTCGCTTAGCTCCCGTGCGGCGCCCTTTTCAGCCCCTTGCGGTGCACCGTCCGGCCACCGCAATGGCGCCCACCACGCACGCAGACGCTGCCAGCTGGCCAGCCGCTCGGGCCTAACCAAGCGGCCCTCAGCTTCCGCCGCCCGTCGAGGGCGCCACCGCCGCAGGAGGAGCTCCTCCTCTCTAGCTCTGCACTAATTCCACCTCGGCGCTGAGCCCCAAGCGGCCCAAAGCGGGCGCACAGTGCACGAGCTGGCCAGTTGGGCGCCCAGGGCAAGACACCATCTTGAAGCCGTCCGCTCGTTTGCCCATTTTGCCCACAACTGCCGCCCCTCCAGCTCGACTGGCCGCGGGCTCTCCTGTGCCGTTGACAAGTCGTTATCGATGAGCCTCTCGTGGCTCTCCACTCGCTCGCTGCTTGCTGCTTGCTGGCCGCCTGCTGCTCGCCACTCGCCGCTGGCCACCCTTGTCTCTGGAGGGGGCGCCACCGCAATTGTCATCGGCGCATGAACTCGGGCTCTGATTCGGGCCGACCACACGCGGGGCAATAATCCGAATTCCTCCGGCCGGGCGCGCATTTCATTTCGGGACTGCCTTCCAGCAAGCGAGCGGCCCGCAAGAAAGCCCACTCGCTCGCCGCCCGCAAGAAAGCCCGCCCGCAAGAAAGCCCGTCTTCTTGGCGCCCTAAGCTCAGCTCGCTGCCCCATCCGGCGGGCGAGCGCCCAGGGCGTCCAATCGGGCGAGTGGCGAGCAGCAAGTGGCGAGCCCCACGAGCTGCTGGCCAGCCCTTGTCGTTGGCCCGTTCGAGCGGAAGGCGGCGGGCGGCGAGCGTGGCCAGCCGGCCGCCCTGCAGCTCGCCGGCGTCCGTCTCTGGCCGCGCGCGCCCGCTGACCGGCTGGCTAGGCAAGAATAATGGACAATTAAAATTAATGATTATCAAGTCGAAATAATCACTCTTCCGCTCCTGGCTTGGCGGGCGGCCCACTTTGCTCGCCGCCCGCCCGCTCGCTCGCTGGAAGCCAGTTCCAAGCTGGTCGGCCAAGAAGAGAGGGCGCAGGAGTGATGGCGGCCGGCCCCTTTTGCAAATAAATACTCGCCTGGCGCCGGCTTGAGCTGACTGGAGCCCAGCAAGCAGGCCAGCCTCTCGGCCACCCTTTGCAGCCACAAACAGGCCCAACTGGCGCCGCCGGCCGGCAGCCTTTGGCTCAGCTGCGGGCAGTCTCTAGCTCAGCTGCGGGCCCGACCCAAACACTGGCCAGTGTGTCTGTCTGTCTGTGCGTGTGTCTGTGTCTAGCCAAGCGAGAGGCCAAGCGCGCGGCGAGAGATTGCTCGATGGGCGCGCTTTGTGTTCGGGCCCACCGGCGCCCAGTTGTCCGCTCGAGGGCGGTTGGGAGTAAACAAAGAGAAGGAGAGGCGGCTTATTGCTTGGCGAGCTCGCTTGGCGGGCAACTAACGCGCGCCATTTGGTGCCCCTTTTCCTCCTCTTCCTCCTCCTCCTCCTCCTCCTCCTCCTGGTCGCTTAACTTTATTCTCCATTCCAATCGCAGAGCCAACGCGCACCCAACACACACAAGCTGGGCCTCAATCCGGCGCACACACAACACACTCGTAACCAGCACAACAAACACTGGAATCACTAATATATTGTTCTGCCGCTTTGCTGGCCCTCTTTCTGGATACAATTTTTCTTCCCTCTTGATGTTAGGCTTGGCGCTGCTCTTGCCACTGCTGCTGCTACTGCTGCTGTTGTTTCTGGCGCTGTCGGGCGGCTGCAATTGGGCCGCCGGTTCGCTCGGGGGCCCTTTGTTTTGCTCGCCAAGGGCTGCCAGTTTGCTCTGGCTGGCGAGCCGAGGCCCATTTGCTGCTACTCTTTCAATATAATTTAGGCCCCGCAAACTATTCAACTAGAACAATTTCATAATCTTGCCCCCCTTGCTGGAGGGAGAAATCTGATAAAGAAAAAAATCATACAAACAAGCGGCGCTTCGAGCTCAGTGCTCACTGCTCACTGCTTAGTGCTCACTGCTTAGTGCTCAGTGCTCAGTGCTCAGTGCTTAGTGCCGGCACACAGTCCATGTGAGAGGGATCCTCGCTTGTGCCGAGCGCTTGCTTTGCCACTGGCCAACAAGCCAGCAAGCCAACGTTCTGGCCACAATCTCTCCTCCATTGGCTCCTCTTTGGGACTACTTAGCAAACCGGAAGCGATTGTTTGTTCCCACACGAGCGCCAGTGGCGCCCTGTTTGCCAGTGGCCACAGTGAGTGGCTAAATGAGGCCGGCTGGTCTAGATAAAGAGGGAAAAAGTGGGAGAAAAAATAGCTCCATGCAGCTCCAGACAGGCGGCCAGGAAATGAACAGCGGCGCTCGAATGGGCTTGGCGCGAGTTGCTCGTGAGCTTGTTGCCACGCTCAGCTGCGGTTCTCCCACCAATTTTGCGCCACTACACAGGCAGAGGCCCTCTATTAGCGCGGCCAACTCTCTCAACTTTTGGCCCCTCCCTCCTCCTGCTCATTGATACACATTGTTGTGTGTGATGATTTTGGAACAAGAATTGGGGCCAAGACTAAACAATGAAACTAAATCAAATTAATGGCCGGCCAGAAATGGCCCAGCGGCGAGTCTGTGTGTACACGAGCCGCCTCTGTGCTGCATCTGCGCGTGGGGCCAGGTATGCCGGCGGCAAGGTGGACTTGTGCAGTTCCAGTTGGGCTGGTACTGCTTTCGTTGTGGCCCCTTTCTGCTGGTGGTCGCCGGTCGCTAGGCGCTGGTTGTTGCAGTGTAAGTGGAAAAATTGCTAGGTGAACGCCAGTCAATTGGAACTGGG
>Ga0268247_10000090_pt1 | contig 28551 bp, 34 predicted proteins | sample AgamicOrMae_FD_200245 | JGI IMG/M metagenome (GOLD analysis project Ga0268247, IMG submission 200245) | Agave microbial communities from Guanajuato, Mexico - Or.Ma.e (v2) (version 2) | ecosystem: Host-associated > Plants > Phyllosphere > Phylloplane/Leaf | place: Guanajuato, Mexico | collected...
CTCGGAGGGAATTATAACAATAATTGGAATGTCGCAGCAGCCCAATCCCCCTGGTGCTTGGGGCCGGCCTTGTCCACTTTGCCAGCCGCACACTGTGCCCCGAAGCTGCACTGAGGAGGCTTCTTCTCCGGCCGCAGAGAAGAGCAAACAAACGGCGACCCAGAGAGAGAGCGAGGCGAATGGATTTTAGCGCCGCCGCTTGTCGCCCGGAGCCTCAGGTGGCGGACATGACAGTGGCGGATGGGCTAAAGAGCGTTCCTGAGTGTCCTGAGCTGGCAGAAGAGAAGGGGCTGCTCTTGGAGGTTGCTCTTGGGGACTGTTAAGGCGGCGCGGCTGGGACATAAGTGGTGTGAATTGGTGGTGGTGTTTGGGAGCCGGTGAGAAGGTTGAGCAGCTTTGAGGGTGGAAGTGGAGAATTGTCGGCGAGTTTGAGGTGGAGCTAAGGCTAAGGAGCCACGAGAGAGAGAGAGAGCAGGATGAAAGTGCTAAAGTTTGCCATCCAGCCGCCATCGGTCACGGCTAACGGCGCGTGCTGGCCGCGCCTCAGCTCTGGCAGGCGGCCCAAGTGGCCCGCGAGAGCGAGAGCGAGAGCGAGAAAAGGGGGGGAAATGGGCGAGGAGCCGGCGGGGAATTGGACATTGGCGCTGGACTGGAAGTGGAAGTGGAAGTGGACAAGAGAAGTGGAAGTGTCGCCCAGAGATCACATGTGACTGTTCATCATCACAAGTCCAAGTCGGCCCGCAAGCAAGGCGCCAGTGTGCCTCGCAGTTCCAGCGCTCATTGTTGTGCTGTGCTTGTGTGCTACATACTGTATGCCCAAACTGTATGGGACTGCCTCAGTCTCCGCGGCTGCCCCATACAAGTCTGTGCTGTTTTGCGGCCCCTCCTCGCTGCTGGCCCTCAGCTCGCGGCCCCCAATTCTCGGCTGGTCAGAGCTGGCCCCTCGGCTTGCTCGGACGGACGCCCTTTTGTCGCCTCAGCCGCGGCTCGTTTCCAACAAACGAGCCGCAGCCGCCCCGAAGCAACTCCAAGGGCCCCATTCACACTCGGCCTGCACACAATGGGCCCACTTTGCTCGCACCAAGAGCGGCTCCTCAGGCTGCTTTGGCCGCTCCTCGTGGCCAAGTGCTCGAAGTGCTGGAAGCTGGAAGAACTCTCTTGCAGTTGCCGCCGGCGACAAACAAGCGCCAACTAGCAAATGCAATTCCACTGTTCCAGCAGCAACAAGAACTGGCCAAAAAACAGTCTCTTATTTGGCTCCTTTGCCGCCGTTTGCTTCTCCTCAAATGGGAGCCACAAGCGAATGGGAGCCAGCCGAGAAGAGCAACTACACTCCGATCATTATTATTATCATTTGGCCTCGCTCATTCCAAACCATTCCGCTCAACTTGGGCTCCTCTTTGGCTCCTCTTTGGCTCCCATTTGGCCAATCGTCATCAGCCGAGAGCCGCCATCTTCCATCATGCTGCCTCTGCTGCTGCTGATCCTCCTTAGCCGTAGACTACTGGCCGTAGACTGTCTCGCGTCGGGCCGATCTGCTTGAGCGGCACGCAACAGGCACGCCGCACACAGTCTGCGAGTGGAGGCCCAATGGAAACCCAATGGAAAACGTGCGCCATTCTGCCTAGTCTTCCAGTGCGTCACCCAAAACACTGCATCCAACTTTTCCACTTTTTATTTTCAGACAGACTTCTCCCATTCAACGATTCTCCCATTTCGCTCCATTCGAGTTCAAAACTTTTCATGAAGTGCAATTCCGCAATAAAACAAAAACAGAATCCAGAGATTTTGTTAGCCAGAGATTTTTTCGTTCGCCAGAGATATGGTTGCCCTTGAGACGCTGCCTCTCCCAAGTGGCTGTTCAGTTTGACTTTCGCAAATTGATTTGAGCCTCATCGATTTGGCCAAAGGTCGCCCAAAAGGCTCAAAAAATGTCTGCCCACAATTGTTGCCAATTTTGCTCCTCCATTCACTGTCTGCACTTGTGCTTCACTTTCGGTTTGGTGCCAAGCGTCCCAGTTGGCACTTTCGGTTCCTCGTCTGGCCCAGTCAGTCGGCGCGAGTTTGGGAGGAATGGCGAGCGAGTGAGTTGCATCAAGATGGTCCAAATTCGAAGATCAACCAGCGGCAAGCGAGTCTTGGAGGGCCAGCAGGAAGCAGAGTCGAGTGGGGCCCAAGAGAGCAGAAGAAACTGGACGCGAGGACACAGGAAGGTGGCCCAGTCGGTTGGGAGCAGCAGCGGCAGCAGCAGCAATGAGCCGAGAGCAGAGCGGCAACTTTGGAGGGGAACTCAGCGGCCAAGTGAGCAGAGTTGGCCCACTCGTTTGACCGTCGTTTTGGTCGGCGTTTCCATCCTCTTTTCGCTCTTCTTTGGGCTCGAGTTTTTGATCTCTAAACTGCTGGCCACCCTCAAGCCGTCAAGCGGGGCCGCGGCTCACACGACCACTAAGAGCGAGTGGGCGGTCAGAAGTTGTGGCGCCGCCGGGGCCTGGCGGCCCGTGTTCTGGACGGCCACGCATTGTGACGCACTCTGTCCGCTCGCGCACGGCACGCACCTCCAGCCGCGAGGGGCAGCTCCCGAGGCCAAGTGCACGCGATCAAGCGAAACCATGGCCGACGGTGAGCAGCCGCCGATTCCGATCGGGCGCCAGCAACAAGTGGCCCTCGATTGGGAGCAGCCAAGAGATGGAACGAGAGACCATTGGCGGCCACAGAGCAAGCGTTGGGCCGCCGTGCTCAGGAAGAACCGGCTTGGAGTGAACTTTGAGCTGATCTACGAGCAAGACTTGCAATTGTCTCCAGACGAGCGAGAGTATCTGATTGACATTGAGCGAGGGGACGAGCTTGGGTTGGAATTAGGACTGGAAGCAGATCCAGAATCAGATTCGGAATTGGAATCGGAATCGGAATTGGAATTGGAATTGGAATTGGAAGCCGCTCGAGCTGGAGTCTCGGAGGGCAAAGGAGAGGGCCGCGTTGGTGGCGGCTTGCTTGACAGAGACAGAGACAGAGACAGAGAGAAAGAGACCAAAGAGACAGAGATCGATCGGTCGGCGCTTGAGGTTAGGGCCGACCTGAAGCTGAAGCAACTGCTCGACGGCTACCATGTCGCAATGCCATTCAATCCGGATATTTGGACCATTAGCAGGCCGGCCGAGCACTCGGCTCTGCTGAGCGGCCACTTGGAGACTTGTGCCCGTCAATTGGGCCTTCTGGTGGGCGCGCTCGAGCGTTCATTTGGCCCTTCCGACCACTCTACTGCTCGTTGCCACAAAGAGAGCTCGCTTAGAAATGGTGACTCTCCTGGACCACTGGCCACTAGTGCGCCCTCAGCTTGGCCAACTTCTACCACTAAGAAACAAGTGAGAGGAGGAGCCGCCGGAAGCGAGCCGGCAAACCCGCTGGAGCGTGTGGGCCATCGGCACTACCAGTTGATGCGGCTGCTCGACTCGTTCGGCCGGCCAGAGTCGGGCACTCTCAGCGGGCATCCCTTTTGGATGGGCTCCTACTTGCAGTGCAAACAGCTGAACCAATTGCCGGCCAGGCGCCAGATTCACTTGTCGTTGTCCTCAAACAAGGCCCAACAGGCAACAAATGATCCACTGAAAACGCGCTATTGTGTGGGAAAATTGGTGCTCAATTCGTGGCCCCAGCTGGGCAAAGTTGGTTCGCATGAGTCGGCCATTAAAATGGGTCTCTGTCTGCCCGAAGCTTGCGACTCGTTGGCCTTATTCTCCGAACAGGCCAAAGCAGAGGCGCCCCAAACAAGTGGCCCCAACAAAACGGAACTGCTTCTGGAAGAGATCAGACGACGAGTGTTCAAATTGATCGGCTTCAATCTGCCCACCGGCCAGGCTGGCATGTACTCGAGGGAGCAGCTCAAGCTCATTGACGTCTTCTGTCTCCCTCAGGACAGCCACAGACACTTGGCGCCCGGCGCTTACTTGTTTCTGGCATTCCTCGCCTCTTGGCTCCTCCTGGTTGGCCTATGCACTCGACTTCGAAGCTCGAGAAGGGCCTTGATGAATGGTCGAAATGGTGGTGAGATTAGTCCGCGCCAACTTTCCTGGATCAAGGACGACCTGGTCGAGTGTTTGGCGCTCGAGAGTAATTTGCACTCGCTCGCGCCCAAGACAAACAACAAGCCAGAGCCTATCGTAAATCTCAATTTCCTCGACAGCGTCAAACACTTGGGCTGTGTGGGCGTGGTTATGGCACACGTTCTGCTCACCTATCTGACTCTGGGCACCTCATACAGTCACACTATAGAGCAGCTGGGCAGAGACATGAGAACCATGCTGCTGTTGTCGCTGAACAACGTGGTGGACACATTCTTCGTCATCTCGGGCATCTTGGTCTCCTACTTGATCTTCAAAAAGATCGACACCACTCGGCTGGAAAATCCTACTGCCCAATCAGACTCGGATAAAAAAGAGACGGCCAAAGAGACGTCAAACCATAGGTGGTCCGGCTTCGTGCAGATGAGCTCCATCTATTTCAAGGTTGTGGTCGGCCGCTACCTCCGAATGGCACCCCTATATTTTCTAGTCTACGCCTTTGTAAAAACTCTCAGCGTTCATCTGGGCTCTGGACCCTTGTGGGATTATGCCACCAACGAGGACTCGTTGAGGGGCTTGTGTCGGCGTGAGTCTTGGTGGTGGGCAATATTCTTCCTAAGCGACTTCAAGCCAATCATCCAACATTGTGTCCCGCCCGCCTGGTCCTTGGCCGCTGATTTGCAATTCTTCACCCTCGTTCCTTTGCTCGTGGCTCTACTTAGGCTCGGCAACAGGAACAGGCTGCTGAGGATATCCACCAACCTGCTCATGGGCACCTTGGTGGTAATTTCTGCAATAATCACAATAATCCAGTACAAGTCCCTGCTGGACTATGTAAGTCTGAGAGATTTTGCAAGACTACGATTGCACGTGTTCACAGTGCTTATCAGACACGCGGCGCACGCTTACAGTCAACCCCAGAACCGAATCGGCCCAATGCTCATTGGTCTGATCGGCGGGCACCAGTTGTACGAGTACGAGAAGAGGGTGCGAGAGGCAAAAGGGCAGAATAATGCGCAGGGGCCCAATTCGAACTTGTGGCCATTTTGGATGAGAGGTCGCTGGTTCAGGTGTACGATCCTACTGGGCCTGCTCTTCTTACTCGCCCCCTGTGTCGTTCAGATGCGCGAACGGGCCAGAAAATCCATCAACAACCAGGAACAAATCCTCGACTTGGGTATATTTGATGCCGGAATCAAGAGGCTTATTCAGTCCACGATAGAGTCCATATTATTCCTCAAGACATCGACGAAATTCGACTGCTACTTGGCGCTGGGAGGATTCGTCCTGATAAAACCCCTCTGGTCGATATGTAACTGCATAGTTTTTCTCAGATACATGACCGATCTCGGGGGAACACTAGTGGGCAGATTGATGTCACTAAGTGGGTGGCAGTATTTGAGCAAACTGAACTACTGCATCCTACTGATACACTTCGAACTGATAGCCTACGAATCGATGTCCCGTCTGACTGTGGCCCAGCCAACAACGTGGTCATATTTAATGTGTAAATTTGCCTTCGCCTATCTGTTCTCGTTGCTCTTTGCCGGCCTCATTTACGTCCTGTTCGAGCAACCAGCAAACAGGCTGATCGGACGCTACTTGTTGCACTCGAACGGCAAACGAGAACAAAGGCCCCAACTGGCAGCTGGCTGATCTCAGACAGTAGGCAGCAATCAAGAAAAAATCAAAATAAAGGTTGCATGAAAATATTACTCGCCGCCTGAATGCAATGGCTGGAAGGCGCATGAGAGGCGGACTAGGAGGAGGAGGAGGCACCAAATGAGTAACCAGAGTGGCGTGAGGTTTGAGGCCTGGAGCGAGCACGCGCCCAAGTAGAAACGGGAAACAAGATTGTTATGCTTTTGAAGTGGGCCTGAATGGCCGACAAGTCGGGGGCCTCTTTTCTTGGGCAACAAGAATGCGGATTTTCACAATAGTTCACCCAAAGCAAAGGCCCTATCAGATATGCTGAAAGAGGGAGTGAGAAGAATAGGCTGGAAAGAATAACAATAATGGCTAAGGAGAAGAAAGATAAGGGCGAGCAATGGGGGCCAATGGAATTTGATGGAGCCCTAAGTGTGGGCATACAGTATGGAGAGAAGTGGGCCTCCTCTTCCTTCTCCTTGTTCATAAGTTCGCCAATTCTAATTAGTGCCAAACGGCCGCAACAAAGGAGGCGGCCTCCGGCGGGCAGGCAGTGTGATCATATAAAGATGGCCGGATGAGGCGGGCTCTTTTGTTGTCCGATTGGCCGCCGACAGTTGTTTCCGTTTCTTGTTGTTGTGCCACACACTCTTGGGACTAGGACTGGCCGTGAAGTGGTTGTGCCGGCAGAATGGGAGAGACAGAGAGAGTGAGAGCAGGGGGCATGACCGCGAGGCGCCCATTTGGCGGCTTCGCATTTGGCGGCCAGAAGTGAAACTGAGGCGGCAAGAGCGATAAGCGGGCGACCGGAGAGTGTGTACGAGGAGGTCCTTTGGTGCAGGCGGCTGCAGGCAAACGATGGAGCATGAAAAGGCGAGCTTTAGACGCTCGCCATGAGCCTCAGAGCATGAGATGGAGGCTGAATCTGGCTCGTAACTTGTAACCTGTAACTTGCCGTTGTGTTGGATTCAAAATCAATTAGAGTCCAACTGGTTGTGCTATTCTAGTTGATGCTATTCTAGTTGATGCTATTCTAGTTCTGGCAGTGCTTTGGGGCGCAAGTTCAAGTTAGATAAAGAAGAAGAGAGCAGCTCCAATTGGGCGCTGCTTTGCTCTTGTGTTGCTCCAAATGAGCTAAGGGCGAAAGGAAGAAGAGGAGGAAGAAGAGAAGGAAGAAAGCGTAATTGTTTCGCATCAGATGAACTTGATCAAGCAGAAAGAGAACTGGTTGCGATTTGATCATTTTTGTTCCTGTTGCTTTGATCGTGAAATTGTAACAACAGGCAACGCCAGCTTACAGCGAGCAGCAACCAACCAAAAGCCAGTGGGGGAGAATAATTTGCCCTCTTCTCTTATTGTTGGTGCTCGGCCGAGCCCAGTGGGCCACACTTCCTGCTGGGCGCCCACTCGAGAGAGTCCACTAGCACACTGACCAGTCGGGCGGCCGCCAACGAGCCACCGACGAGCCACCGACTGTGTCCGATGGCGCCGCCACCATCACGTTGTGCTCCATCGATTTCGGCCCTCCAAGTGGGCTGTCATTTGGAGCTTGGCTCGAGTGTTGCAACAAGTGGAGACTGTGTTCGCCGATTGAGGCGGCTCGAGGCCCAACAGGCCCAATTGGCGGAGGTGAAATTGCTTGCCGCTTGGTGGGCGCCAATCGGGCAGAGCAAGCGGCGATCCTAATCGCACAGCACGGCCCACTTGCACTGCTCTTACTGCACAGCCCCACGCTCTAAGCTGCGGCCACTGCTCAGCACACACACGCTGCAGGCCGCCCTTTGTTGTGCGCGCCCACAACAAATGCAACAGGCGGCGGAAGTGTAACTGTGTGTCGGCCAATTTTGGGCCGATTTTTTGCCTACTTTGCGCCCAATTTTGTGCTCTCCGACTGGCGACCCGCCGGAGCTAAGCACTGGCCACGTCCAGCGCCAATTTCCGACCGAGAGGAGGCCACTTTCTGCGCCTCAGGCTGCATAGTGCAGCTCACATAAGCCGAGGGGCAGGACAGATTGCAGATTGGCCCGAGCCGAGGGCGCTCCGACGGCGTTTGTCCATTTGCCGGACTACACTTGGTGTGTCGCCTCCGCCGGGCCAGCTGCTTGAACTGGTCTGCTCAGTCTGTCCAGTTTCTGTCCAGTTTCTCTTCAGTTTCCCTTCAGTTTCTGCACTGGAGGAGGAGTGTCCGTTGTTGGGCGAGCGTGTTTGGTTTGCAAACTTGCAGTGGGCCGCCCGCGAGATGCAGCCCACTGGCCCAAGAGCAAGGAGGCGGCCCAACAGCCACAAGGAGGAGGAGGAATTTTTATTATTTGCCCTCGCTGCTTGGCGATAAGTGTCGGCCGTTTGGGCCACTTGGCCGCCCGTTTCAGCCAGTCTCTCTCGCATATGAACCTAAGTGCACAGCTTGGCCCGTCGAAGAGGCGCTCTTGTCGGAATTCGAAATGAAAGGGCGACCATTGCTGCATGAATGGGTGGCAATATGTGTCCATTTGTGAGTTTGTCTGCTCGTTCAAATGGCCCTAAGGTCTGCCTGTTGGACAGTGTGAACTGTCCAAACTGCGTCGGGCGCAGTTTGGATTCCAAGCTGCAAAGTTGGAAATTTTAAATTTTAAATGAATAACAATAATAATAACGAGCCGCTCGTCTCGAACGCTGCTCGTCTGGATCTTCATCACCGAGGTGCTGCTGAAACGAATTCCATGCTAAGCTATGTTTTATTTATTCATTGATGAGACAACTCGTGTGCTCTTGTACTCTTGTGTGGTTTACTCCCACAAGAGTTAATTTCGACCAGAGTTGTGTTAGAGTGAGTTCTTATTGCATCTTTTCCACAGTCCAGGATTGATTTTCCGCCCTCACCATTGAGTTCTGGTTCTGTGGTCATTCAGAAAGTCAGCCAAGTGGGCCAAGAAGCTCCGGTTTGGATTCTCGAGAAGCTTGCAAACGCCAAATTGAACAACCAAGTCTGTGAACAGCTTAGGTGTGCTTGAGCTTCTCAGAATTTCGTCGCTAATCAAATGAATCGCTATTGGTAGAGATTGGTGGAAAAAACGGACTACTTATACTTCTGTCAGACTGCAATCGATCGGCTTCATCAGCCTCATCAAATACTCCCCCCATGAAACTCTGGTAAATCCCAAAGGCCCACGCAGAGCCTATTTGGTAACTTTGCTAACTAAGTTGCTCCAAATTATAGACAATCTGTCCAAATTGTCGCCTGATCGCTAGCCTCAGTTTTGCCAATTTGCCCCTCATTGCTAGATACTCCTGTTCCATCAGCTTGGATTTTCCGTTCCAGTCACAGTCTAGGGCGGGCAGACAAGTGCGCCTCTTGCCCTTGTGACTGACGGCAGGTTGCCAGTGCGTGCAATTGCTCAGCGCAGCAGTGTGTTGTCAGCAGAGACAAGCACAGGCAGAGGCGCGCACAAATCTCCATTGGGAGCTCCTGTTTTCCAGCCCCAGTCTCTCTCTCTCTCTCTCTGTGTTTGCTCTGCGCTCGTCCACTCGCTTTTGCCCGTTTTGCTGGGGCCGCTCGTTAGTGGCGGCGGACAGTCCCCCGCTCTTCTGGGCGCCCATTTGCCGGCTCCTCCGCTGCTTCTGGGCGCAACCAGAGGTGCCGGCCGGAGGTGCTGCCGTATCTGACCAAGTTAGAGGAGCAAGTCGGAGGACAGTGAATGGCCGAGTGGCGTGGAGTGAAAAGTGTCGACTAGATGAGGAGAGATTAGCGCCGCAGTTGTGTGGGCCGCACGTCGTGTGGGATCGTGGGAAGGTTGCTCGTTATCGTGCTCGCCTGTGCACTTGCTTGCTCAGGACACTGGCCGGAGACAGTCTTCGGGACGGCGAAGTCTCCTCGCCCCTGTGGCCTTTGTCTCGGCCTTTTCGGGGGCCAAACGTAAGCCCGGCTGACAGGGGTCTCCAGGGGCTTTGTCAGGCCTCGAAAGAGAGCCAGTCTCTGGCTTGGAGAGACTGGGACTAGGACGAGTGAGCTCTTGGAGCGCGATTGTCGAGGAAGGTTTGCGTCACTGTTTGTTGTTGGGCTCACAGGAGGCCAAGGGAGGAGAAGCGGCGGCGGACAAGCGGCCGCTGGCCAGCCAAGCAAATCACGTGGGCTCGCTTTTTATGGAAATGGGCGGCCCGCATTGTGGGCCGCCGGTGAGCAGAAGAAGGAGACGGAGGACAAGTGTGTGTGGAGGAGCTGCGAGAAGTGGGGCTCGTACTGCATTGGGTTGGAGGAAAGTCAACGGCGGGCGACTGGATGTAATGGCACGTTTTCTATTGCAGCTCAGTGCAATTGGCGCCGGCGGACGCGCGACGTCCATTTCCTGGCGCTGGCCATCGAAGCGGCACAAGTGCGGCACACAGAGAGCGGGGCACAGACTGCACTTTCTGCAGTTGGGCGCACGTGAGACAGACTGGGAAACTAGACAGTACCAAGTGAGAGAGGGGCTTGTGTTTGGGGCGCACTCTGTGCTCCTGCTGGCCGCCTTCTGGTTGCTGGTCGCCGATGAAAGAAACAAGTGCGCACAACAAAGCACTCGGCTGCCTCTCTCTCTCTCTCTCTTGGCTGCTCCTACTCGTAAATCTGACAACAGCGGCCCAACAACAGGCGATCCCGGCGGTGAAACTTTTTTTTCACGATCACTAAAAGTTGGCCGCCTTTTGCAGTCTCCCCCCATTTGCAGTCCGTCTGGGCGGCTGCAAGCGGCTGCAAATGGCGCACCAGCGGCCCAACGAGCGCCGCCAACACCACGACAATAACAACAACAACAACAACAACTGCAACAACAACTGCAACAACAGCGACAACAAGAGCTCGACCTGATGTGTTCATCGTGGGCTGGGCGGCGAGCGGAGCCGCATGAAATCGGCGCCAGCACGCGATTCCAAATTGGCCAAAAAGTGGCCTGGAGGCGCCCATTCAACAACAGCTGCCCGGCGGTCTCCAAACAGAGCTGGTTGCTCTCTACAATCTGTAGTTACTGCTTAGGGCTCGCTGCTTGTTGCTCGCTGCTTCTTTTGTGCAGTTTCTCTGTGCAGTTTCTGTGTGCAGTTTCTCTATGCAGTTTCTCTATGCAGTCTCTCTTTAAAGCTGCCCATTGGGCGCGCTGCAGCAATTGGCCACTTGTTTGCACTTGTTTGCAAAATGAGAAATCATCTTTCTCGCACCAAACTGCATCCCAACTCGCGGGGGCTCTTTCATGGGCCGCCGCTGTTGGGCCAATAACAGAGAGAAAGAGAGAAAGAGCGGAAAAGGATTTCCTCCTCCTCCTCTCACTCAATTACTTTTCCTCTCCTCTGGTGCAATAAATAAAGAGCCGCCAGCCAGTTGGGAATCATTCACGAGCTCGCAGGCACATTAACTTGCTTTCCAGCAACGTGAACCAGCAACGTGCCAGCTCCAGAGACTAGCATTGGCCACTGGCTCAAACTCACTAAAACTCACTCGAAATTCACTGTTTGCGGCACAAAGAAATGGACTAGCCCAGTGGAGCAATTGGTTGCCTCCAACGAATTGGGAATTCCCAATTGGCAGGAAAGAAGAGAGAGATTTGCTCGCACCAACTCGGCGGCAGAGCCAATTTGTTGCCGCCTAGTTCTCGTCGCTCCTAAACTCTCGCCCAGTGGTCTGCTTGGCGCGCTCTCGCTGCTCGCTGCTCGCCAGATTGTTTTCCCAGAACTCAGCCCGGCCAGCGCTAACCTATAAGCGGCCGCCGAGGACAAGGCTCGGCCCAGGCTCGTCCCAGACTCACGCTGGCCGCCCGGCGAGACCCCACGCAAAGTTCTGCTGGAAATGGGCCGGCCAAAAGACGAGCTGAGGCCCCCTTTTGGTGGACTCTGTCTGTCTCTCGCCGTGGCTTAGCCTCGGCCCATTGTGGCTGCCTGTTGGGGCTGGAACGGGCGGGCCAATTGATTTGTATCGAGCGCCGAGTGGGCCTAAGCTGTGGGAGGCGAGGAGAGGGAAAATCAGCGGCCAATCAGTGGCCATCAATCAACAGGTTTGACCTTAGGCCGCGGCTGGAGAGTGTGTGCTCAATGCAATGGTGCTACTGGAGAGTGTGTTTTGTGCTCGTGTTTTCCAGCCAGCTCGGAATTCCACGCCAATTGTGTGCTCGCCTCTTGCGGGCCGACAACAACGAGGATGATTGTTAAATTTGGGACACACAAGTATGTGCTTGTTCTTGTGCTTGTGTGTCCAAAACCAGTAGAGCCTCTCTGTCTCTTGTATGGGCGGACTCTTGCAACTAGCAGCAGGCGCCAAATCGCATTCTAAGCCACACACAATGAGTGAGAGGATGGGAAAAATAACAAAAATCAATCCTAACCATGCCCGAAATTGCCCAAAATTTCCAATTCGAAACCCGAAATGCAAACTGTGGGCGAACACGAAAACCAATACCAAATGGGGGAAAATAAAATGAAATAAAATGCAACGAAAACAAAAACTAAAACCAAAACAAACCCACCGAAACAGCTGATCAAGTGGTGCCCGAAGAACGCCCCCTCGTCTGCGGCGAACGGCCCGCAGCAGCAACAGGCGCAGGCCAGCCTCTCGGGAGCCTTTCGGTCTGTGGCGGCGGCGGCCAGCGAATGGTTGCACGCGTCGGGCGCGCGCCTCATGCCCCACCCTCAGCCGCAGCAGTGGGGCGGCGGGCGGCCCGCGAGCAAGATGCTGCCCGCCACCCAGCAGAGGCCCGCCCAGGGCGACATGATCGAGGCCGCCCTCAGGGCCAGGGCCTCGCCGGCCATGTCCCTGTTCAACCGGCTCGACGGGTTCGTCCTACAGCTCGAGTCGTGGCGCGACTTTTTCGCCCAGTGGCCCCAGCGCGTGTGCCACCGGCTGCGGGCCAGCAGGGGCGTGGCCACAGCTTCGGGCGCCTCAGTCCCGAGCCGCGCCCGCACCCACCAGAATGGCACGGCCGCGGCGGCCTGCTGGAATGGACGCGACTTTAGCGGGTAAGTATTGTTCGGACATTTCTCCACTTCTCCATTTTCTACAATTTTCCAATGGGAATATAATCTCCAGAATCGAGTTTCTTCCATTCGGGGCCACTTTCTCGCCATATTGTTCCGTGCTTTTGCTGTTGTTTTCCGCATGTTCCAAGCGTTGCTCCAACCAGTGACAAGAGCGGCCAGAGATCTGTCCCATCGGTCACCTGGAAAGTGTGCCAAAATTGCCGCCTCAGCAGCAGCCCAGAGAGACCGCAATTGGCCGCCCTTGACTTTTGGCAACACCAAAGGCGGAGTCCAGTGGCTGTTTGTGGCCGCCGGCTGCACACAGTCTGCGGCCCAGTGGCTCTCTCCGATTGGCGATTTATTGCTCATTTGGTCGCCTTTTCACGCTTCTGGCCAGCGTGGCCACCGTCCAACTGGTTCAGAGAGCTGCAGGCCCCAGAACAGAAGCCGGCGCGAGTTTCAGATGAAAACGAGAAGGAGGAGGAAGAGCAGAAAGCAGTTCGACGTGGACGCGCCATAATGAGATTCCAGACGCCGATTGGAATTGGACAGTGCTCTGAAAAGCATTGTCCCAGCGCCTAGAGACTGGCTCTGGCTGGGCCCAGCGAGAGACAGTCTCCTGCGGCGCTCGACACTTCTGTGGCCAAATTTCGCCCACTGCTTAGGGCTGGGCCGAAGCGTGGCCACCGTTTCCTTTGTGCCGCCGGTTTCTCCTCGCGCTTCCTCTTCTTTTGTCGCCAACAGAGCAGCAGACTCTGCCTCTGAATCCGCCTTGAATGGAGCCAATTCGGCTCCAGATTCCTCCAACCTGGTCCATTTGTCGCGAACGGCCAACAATAATTCACACACCATCTTGGAGTGGAGAATTGCGGAATTGGAGAATTGTTGTTGGAAAAAATAGCTCCTCCAAAGGCGACCATTGGACCATCCTAAGGTCCAATTCGTCGGGCTTGGGTTCCCCGTTTTTTGAGTGAAACAACTTTTAGTCGAAAATAGTTTTCATTCAAAAGTATTTTTTTCGACCAAAGGTTGGTTGTGGGCCGCAAATGGGGAGCATTTTTGGCTAAGGTTGAAGTTGAAGAGGCATGAAAAGGGGCCAAATAAATGAACAACAACAACAACAACAACAACAACAACAAGGAGCAGGAAAAAGTTCGGCTACTGCAGGCAAAGCAGTGGGCGAGTTGCGCGCAGTGAGCCTGTGGCGCGCCTCTGCTCTGCCTGCAGTCCTAAGGTGCGGCTGCATCTCTGCGGCAGTGCAGAACTGCCACAGCGCAGCACTGCAGTAATGTGCTCGCAGTGCAAAGGTCGCTCTTGTTTGCGGGCCAGAAAAACACACACACTGCTGCCTGTTGCTCGTCTGGCCGCGAGTTCATGTTTCCTCTTCTTGTCTGGCTGGAGCAGAAGATGGGCAGAAATCAAGTGGCCATTTGATTTCGTGAGAACGCGCACCACCGGCGACCTGGAAAAGTAACTCACTGCGCAAGAGGCACGCAAGCGGCTCCACCACGTCGCTCCACTGGCGCCGCTCGGCCATCTTTTCGGGCCCCAGAGGTCCAGAGAGGAAGAAGAAGATGGGCGCAAACTGGACAGGGCCACACAGAGCAAACACACATTGCAACAGCAACTCTCTCACGCGATCCAGCTCCTCCACTTGCCCACTTTGCCCACTCAAACACTCAAAGACTCGCCCACTGGCCACCACTAATGTTGCCTCGCTTGGGACGGCCAACAAAAGCGCCGACAGCCAGCCAGCCGGCCAGCCGCAGACAGTCTCGCCCACTTGGGGCTGGGAAATCAATTGCCCGAGCGGCTTTTCCCTTTTGCTTTTGTTTACTTTTTCCGCCTAATTATTAACCTTTTGCGGGGCTGCCCCTTTGGACTGGGCGGCAAAAAGGGCCGCCCATTGGCTCGCAGGCTGCGCCGAAATTCAGACGAGCCGCAGCTAAGCACTACTCTTCGCAGCGTTGACACGAGTTTGAGGCCTGCTTTACTGTTCCACTAGCAATCTGGGAAAGCAAAAACAGTCCAGTCGAGACTGGACTGTTCTGATTCCTCAGCCAATCTCTTGCCGCGCTCATGCAAGCTGGAAAGAGGATTCACCATTTTCACCTGCCTTCTGTTGCTGCCAAAAATGTCAAACAGCAGTTGTCACAAGAGCGCCAGTTGGCTGGGAAGTCAACTCGCTTTTCTGGCGCGATAGACACTCTCAAAGCTCAGTCCAGGCAGTCTGCTTGGGCTATATGCAAGCTGCCCTGAAGTGCCTCAAGCACCGCGCACAGTCTGCGGGGCACAGTCTGCAGCGTCCAGCGAACACTGCACAGCGCACAAAGCACCCCCGAAACCAGCGGGCGCGGGTTCGCTCGGGCCACGCCCCCTCGTGTTGCTTCGGGACACTTTGGGCGTGTTGTGGCCTTGAGAGCGTGCAGCAGGCAGACTGGGACCACCCGAGTGGACAGTTGGCGTGAGGAGGCGGAAGAGTGGCCGTCGGCGTGCAAAAAGGGGCAGCAGCTGCAGGTTTGCCGGCTGGCGAGCGGCGGGAGGGAGTCGCGTGGCGCCCGCCCGAGGCGCTGCCAGAAGTGCGGGCCCTCAGCTGTGGGCCGGGCCGAGCGCAAGTGTTTAACTGGCGCAGATTTGACGCCCAGATAACGAGGACTGTCTATTTCTGCCTTTGGAACTCTGGTTCGCCTTTGCAACTGCAGCGCCTTAGTTCATTTGCAGCATTCGAAGCGCCGCCAAAGAGGCCGAATAATAACAATAATGATAATCAGGCTAATAATGGCACAGAGCTGAGCCGAATTGAGGAGCGTCTCTGGCCCGGCTTGGCCTCCACTTGCACGGCGAGGGCGTCAAAGCGGCCATTTGGCACCGGCCCAAAGTGGCGGCCACTTGCCACTCTTGGTTCATCGTTTGCCATCGGCCACTGGCCATTTGCATACTCGGACGCGGAAAGAGCTCGGGGCAATTGAAATAGGTGGGCGCAGTTCTCCGGTTAGACTGGAGCCATTTGCGAGCTAAGCTGTGGCAGCACTGCTTTGCTTAGAGTCACCAGACGAGTGTTGGCACGCGCCCACATGCAAACGGGCAGAGATTATCGGCCGGCCTGATCGGTGTTCCTTGGGGGCCGAGCTGGTGGCCAAATCCGGGCAGGAATTTGGGCCCTCGCGCGGCGAAAAGAGGCTTCGGGCGGCAAACTGGCCGCTTGTGGCGCAACTGGGAGGCGTCTCGAGCGAGCCGGCAACAGTCTGGCGCCTTGTGAGCATGCTAATGATGCGCGCAAAGAGGTGGGCGCGTGGCGAGGATTGAGCGCGAGAAAACAAACAGCAACAAGTTGTTTGCTTCTTGCTGCCATTGGGGCGCCAGTGCAGTGCGCGCAGTGAACACAGTCTGTGCAGTGAACACAGTCTGTGCAGTGAATGCAGTGCAGTGCGGTTCTTGTGCTTTTCCTTGGGCTGCGCTGAGGGGCCCGCGCGCGAGAGACAGTCTGCGGGGCGTGTGCAGCAGACTGGCAGACTTTGCATGCAAACTAATTGGCCGCCGGGCCCAAAAGCACGCGCCGGTGGCGCCGCTCTCACTCTCTCGGCCACTCGGCCACTCGGCCGCCCAAACGAGAGCGCCGCCTCCCCATTGAGCGCCTCAGGTGCAGAGCGGAGGCAGAATAATTAATGTTTCCCCAAGTCGGCGGCGGAATTCTTCCAACGGGCCGGCCGAGAAAAACAAAGGCCCTCTCTGTTGTTTTTGCCCCAAAAGAGGCAGCCCCAAAGAGCGCCGGCTACTCAGCCCGTCTGAATAGCCGCCAGTTAGAGGCCGCCACTGCTCGAAGGCCGACAAACTGAGCCGGCCAGACAGACAGACAGACAGACAGGCGGGCGGACAGACACATGAGCAGTTTGCGATCATGTAAATTTAAATGGTGCTCATTATTTTTGCCCATCGTTTAGTGGAGGGCGAACTGCAGGCTGAGAGTGGAGGGGCGCTGGCAGAGGCCGCTTGTGGCTCTCTGGCAGCTTCTCCTTCAATTGGAGTTCGAGTTGCCAATGCGAAAATCGATGCAAGGCAGAAATTTGATTTCTGCTCGAAACGAGCAGCTGATGCAAAGGGCGACCAAGCGCCATTCCAGTTGGCCCGCTCGGCCAGATCTCCAGCAGCGAGCCTCTCCGTTTGGCTCGCTCTCGCCGGCGCCACTTGGAGCCTCCCTCGAGCGCCGCAAACTGGACACACAGACGCCACACAGACGCACAACAAGGGCAACAAGTGAACACATTCCGGCCGCTCGTCTGCGGTTGGCGCGCGCAGTGATCGGCCGCGCGCACACAAACTACTGGCCAACTATTCGCCGTCGTGCACCATTTTCTCGCGCGCGTCACTCTCTATTTTGTGCACTATTTTGTGCAGTATTTTCTATGCTATTTTGTGCAGTATTTTGCATGCAATTTCTGCAGTATTTTGTATACCATTTTGTGCAGTGATTTTCATACTATTTTGTACACTATTTTCTCCAGTATTTTGTGCACTATTTTTCTATTTCTGCCCAAGATAAAAATACCTGTCTTCTGCGCTGGCCCTTGTCTGTCGCTTGAACTGGCCGCATTTCGGCCGCCCAGCCGGCGCGCAACTCTGGCCCGAAGATAAATGGCGACACTTGTTCTCGCTGCCATCGGACACTCGTCGCAGCGACCACTTTGGGCGCGCTCCAACTGGAGCCGCTCGATCTGCTCGGGCTCGTCCCAGGCTGGCGTGCAGCTCGGCGGACAATTTGCGGCCGCAAATCTTGACCGAGCCGCACCTGAGGAGTGGCCGCCGGCGCCAATCACGCCCCAGAGCGCGGCCGCCCAAAGTCCGCCTGTCTGCGCCGACGAGCAGACGACCGACGAGCATAGATCACGACGCGCCCCGTCAGCTGTCGTGAGTGCGCGCGCCAAACAATCGTCGCTCGGCCCAGAGGCGAGCGGGCGGCGCAACAAGTGCCCAAGTTGGAGTGGCGCAACAACGCGGACAGTGCTCAGTGCAAGTGGGCGTCTCCCTCGGCTGCTTTGTGCCCGCACGTCAGTTGCCCGCACTTGTGTTGGCCGCAAGTCTGTTGCCCGCGCGCGTCCAATGCTCTCGCGCGTTGGACTCTCTTTGGCCGAGGACGTGCGAGCGAACATCACGCGCACTCCAAGCAAGCGTCCAACGCTCGTCACACGGCGACAGTGCAGGATGGCGAGAATTCAATTACATTCTCATCATCATCAACAAACTCCCTTTCAGGCCCACTTTTCGGCCCCCCTTTGCCCCCACTACTCCTAAGCTCTGCCTTGATGAGAGTCTCCTCCTGCGGCCGCCCTCTCGATGGGCCTGATCAATTGCCTGATTCAAATTTATTTTACGGCCGCCCGATTGAGCTGGCCACCACTCGGGGCAACTGGCGCAGCTCAGTGGCTTCCATTTGGCCTCTCGGAGTGTGTCTGTGTGCCTCTGGGAGGAATTGATTCACTTGGACAGTGATTTTATTGCGTCAGTTTGTATCTCTGCTCGTTTGGACTCCCATTAGAGCAGAGGGGCAACATTTGGGCCGCATTTTTGGCCGCCAAGTGCCACTGCTGCTCAATGGAACTGAGACTTGGCTTTGACTTTCCAATGGTTTTCCAATGGAGAGAAAGCAAAATGAGAATGAGAATACGAGAAAATAGAAAAGAGAAAATAGAATGAGAGACTGGGAGTGGAAAACGGGCCCAATTCAGCTCAGAGTGGCCGCCATTTGTTTGCGTAAATTTGCCTAAAAGCCAGCACCACTGGAAAGCGATAAATTGGGCTCGCGCAATTGCGCTTCTAAGCTCTTTTCGAGCTACGTGTTGCCGCCCAATTGGGCCAAGTTTACGGCCCTCAACTTTGGCCACACTTTGCCCTGGACACACACAAGTGCAAATGATTGGGCTCGCAATAAATGCACTGGATTATCCAGATAGTTTTCTCCATGCCTTTGGCTCGCTCAATGGAAAAACGAGTCGAGTGGGCAGATTTATTGGGCCTGTTGTTTTGGGTTTCCACTGAGGGGCGAGTTTGTTTGGCTTGAGTTTGAGTTGGAGAGAAAACGGCGAGAGTTTCAGACGAAAAGTCTCGCAAAAGAGGCCCAAGAGGCGGCCAAATGGGCGAGCGAGTGAGTGATGGCAGGCCGGCGAGAGACTGTGTGCGCTGCAGACTGTGTGCGGCGCGCATATTCACGCGCACACTGCACACTCTGCACTGCAAAGTCAATGGGCCGCTCACTTGTTGCCAGCGGCGCGTGAGCAGAGTGCGCGCCCCACTCGTGCAGGCCCCACACAGCAGAGGAGCTTAGGAGTGCTGCTCATTGTGGACTCTTAGTGGACTCATTGTGCTCATTGTGCTCATTGTGCTCGACAGTTGTCGGGCCACCCACCGACTGGGGCCCGGCAAGTTTGAGAATCAACCTCAAAGAATTGCAGAAATGGAGGAAAACTAGTCGAGCTGGAGGGCGCGAAAGTGCGCCGCAATCAACAGGTTTGGAATTTTTAATCCACTCTAGATTGATCCATAAATAACTGTCGGCCCAGTGCGGCCCCCTAGCCGCCGGGCAGCCTCCGCTCGAGACTGGCTAAGTGCACTTAGACGCCCCAAGTGGCCCCTCGAGGCCTGGTCCTTCCGGCGCGCGGTTGGCTTCCGGCGAGCGCCCGCTCAGCGGCCGAACAGGTTGGGCAGTCCGAAGGGCAGTCCGCCGCCCTGGCCGGGCAGACCGCCGAGACCGCCGCCCTGAGGGGCGCCCAGCAGGCCGCCGAGCGGGTTCAGACCGCCCAGGGCGCCCAGCGGGTTGAGGCCGCCGAGCGGCTGTTGTTGGCCGCCGCCCAGGCCGCCCAGCAGCTGGGCGAGCGGGTTGAGGCCGCCCCCGCCGAGCTGGTTCGCCTGGGGGCCCCCGCGCTGCATGTTGGCCAGGTTGCCGAAGTTGCCGAAGGGCCCGAAGCCGCCGAACTGGAAGGGCTGCGCCTGCTGGCCCTGCTGGCCGCCCCCGAACGGCAGTCCCCCCTGCCCACCGAGTCCAAACTGCAGCGGGTTCCCGCCCACGCCCCCCAGCGGGTTGGCCCCGCCCCCCTGCTGCCCGAAGGGACTGGCGCCCCCGCCGAAGGCTTGCTGGGGGCCGCCGAGCTGCTGGTTGCCGCCGAACTGGTTGCCCAGCCCGCCCCCCTGGCCCCCGAAGTCTTGGGCGCCCCCGGAGGCGCCGCCGAAGTCCTGGCCGCCGCCTCCAATGTCTTGGCCGCCGCCGCCGCCCATCCCGCCGAAGTCCTGCCCGCCCATCTGGTTGGCCGAGCCGCCGAGGTTGGAGAAGTCTGCCGAGGTGGAGATTTGCGAATTGGAAATTGGAAATTGGATTGTGGATTTTGAAGACAGTCTTTCTGTTAGCCTTCAGAGCGTTTAGATGCAGATCATTTTTCGAAATTATTTTCGGCTGGATTTTCATTTTTTCGCCATTTTTTCACCATTTTTTCACCCAAAATCGCCGGAAATTGACAGAAATCGACAGAAAAGTACTCACCGTTGCCGCCGGAAGCGCCGCCGCCGCCGCCGCCCAAGTTGCCCAAGTCGCCCAGGCCCAGGTTGTTCATGTTGAGGTCGCCCAGATCGAGACCGCCGCCGCCGCCCTGAGCCCGCGCGGGCCCAGTCTGCAGGCAGAGGGCGAGCAGAAGTGCGCCGAGCAGTGCCCTCTGGCCGCAAGTGGGCGCTCCAATTCGCCCATTTGAACGCCTCATCACTCTTCTGGTGGCTTCTTTTGGCCGCTGGTCTCTGGCCCAATGCTTCAGGCTGCCCATTTGGCTTGAGACTTGCTCGAAATTTGTTAAAATTTGGCTAGTTTTTCGTTGAAATTTGTCTAAATTTGCTCAAAATTTGCCTCAATTTGGTTAAATTTGCTAAATATCAGCCGAAATTCACTTTCTCCGGATGCAAAACTCTGCTCAATTTGACTTGAAATTCTCTCACGAGTGGAAGTTGCGCCCAATCGTTGTCTCCAATCGGTGGTGGCAGTGCAAAAGTGGCTCGTTGGAGAGTGGAAAAAGTGGGCTCGATGGAGCGTTCACGAGAACGAACTGCGAGTTTCCAACTGTCTCTGGCCGAGCAAGAACAATATCGACACAATTCGCGGCCACTTTTTCACGCCAACTCTTGTCACCTTCTCCCAAGCTTCAGTCTCGAGCTTGGCTGTCTAAGCTAAGCTCGCGGCCACTCCTTAGCGCTGCTTGTCTCCACAGCTAAGGAGTGGCCCAAGGGGACAAGAAAAGAACGGCCAAGTTCAGTTCCGGAAGTGGCGCCGACTCGCATTGGGCCGCCAGTTGGAATAGAGCTCCACTGAACGCTCGTTAGGGGTGACCTTAGCCCTGGCGCGAGTTGCTGCGAGTTGCTGCGAGTGGCTGGCCAGCTGCTGGCAAGGTGTCGGCAGCTCGCTGTTGGTACTTAGTGCACTTAGTGCAGTTTCCAGCCGAGCGGCCATTTCCACTCACTGTTATCTGCCCGTCGTCTCCTTGGGCTGCCCATTTTGTCTCTGGCGCTCGTTTGTCGTGGAAGCCACTTGGAGTGGTTTAAAAATACTCGCCGGGCCACAATTGGACACAAATTTCCCAACTTTTCTATTTTCCATTTTCCATTCGCCATTCTCCATTTTCCACTCTCATTCTTCCGTTTTTCGAAGCCGAACGGAGACACAAAGCGAGAACAAAGAGAGTAAACAAGCACAAACTGGAGGGCAGCTGGCTGCAAGTGTGCTCGCTGGCCGCCCGCAAACTCAAGGCGCTGTGTCGCGCGCTTTCAGCTTTCAGCTTCGAGCTTTGGGCCGCCCTTTGCTTTGTGCGCTGCCAATGGGCCGCCAACGCACTGGAAATGCACACTAGACCTAGTCTATGGAGTGGCCAATCCATAGACTGGAGCACGCCCACTTGTTGGCAGTTTGACAATCGAGCCGAGTGGCCATTTCCGTCCGCGTTTCCTTTCCTCCCGCCGCCTCGTTTGGCGGCGGCGCCTTTGGGCCTCCGCGTGCCTGTGGGCCTCCTCGGGCGGCCCCACAGGCCTCAGAGGCGGCTCGCAGGGGGGCGTGCGCCCACTGAGGACAAGTGGCGGCCGACAAGTTGTTGCCGCCGCGTGTTGGCGCCAACCCTGGTCCGCGGCCGCCCCATGCACCGCCGAGTGCGGCTCCCCCGAGTGTCCATTGACTTTTGGCGGCGCCCGTTTGCTCTGCTCTGCGCCGGCCGCGCACACGCCCGCCAGCCACCAACGACGGTGAGCGGCCGCCGCGCCGACCTGTCGCCACGGCGCATCCTTTGAAGTGGTCCACTTGCTGGGCCGGTGTCTGCCAGTGGGCTCAATGGAGCGGCGGCCCATAATTACTGGCCGCCCCATTCTGGCTCTACCAAATGCACTCGCGGGGCCGCCAGTGGGCCCGAGTTGGCGCCCGAGGCCCGCGCGAGACTGTCCATAAAGCGGCGGGGACACTTCCTGTAGGCGGCGGGCTAAAATTAACGCTCTCGCACCATTTTGGCCGACCCACAAGGCCGCCTGTCTGCCTTCGAGCGGCTCACTGCGCGTCAAAAATAAGGTGATATTTTTGCCCAGCGCCGCACGGAAATTTGTAACCTTAATTTTGGCGCATGCTGCTCACTCGCGCGCCTCCAGTGTGCGGCCGCCGCACTGCAGACAGTCTGCAGTGCTTGTTCGCGCGCCTCGATCTTTATGGCCCCGCGCGCACTGTGCACACCAGCAACCTCTCTCAGCGCTGCTCTTATCTAATCGTAAAAGATGCCCGGCCGACACAGACTCGTAAATGGCCCCTTTACAAAGTAGCGGAATTTTCACTCTCCCGGCGGGCACTCATTTGGCGAGTTATCGAATAAGTCTGCCATTGCAAATAATTAGCAAACGAGGCTCGCGAGTGGCGACCATCAAGAGTGCAGCAAAATGGTGCTCGCCCTTCCCCAACTGCTTGGCCACTCTTGGCCACTTGGCGCCAACTCTCTTGGGGCCAACTGTTGCCCACGATAACTGTTGCCATTATTGTTATTGCCCTCAGATTTCGAGCCGCTAGTAGTCTCACTTGGAAAAGACTTCGAAAAAGGCCCACCTGATGGACCCAAAGCGAAACTGTTTAGCAAAGCCAGACCACAGCCGAACATGAACTAACTTTCTTTCCTCTTCTCTCAACTCACTAAATAAATCACTCAACCTCAACCAACTGAACAGCTACAACAAGCCGCTGGCCCCATTCGGCTCGCCCATCAGCTCGGGCCATCCCGAACTGTCGCAGAGCCAAGCGCAACCAATCAACCCCATGGTCTTGAACCTGGTGGCCCGTCTCAAGGAGGTGGGCGCCCAGCTGGCCCGCAAGTCAGTCCGCTCGGCCAGCCAACTGTCGCTCTTCGCCGAGCTGCCCCAACTGGCCAGCGTGTGGCCCCCCAGCCAAGCCAGAGAGGCCGCCCTCGGCCCTGAGTCGGCCCTGGCCACTTCCGGCGGGGCTAGCAAGTCGCGCTCGCTGGTGGCCCGGCCGGCCGAGTTGGCTGGTCCGCTGGCTTTGGAGAGTGGCCGTGCAGAGGCCATTGCCAAGCAGCCAACTGGCGGCGAGCAGCACGTGGAGCCGGACGGCGAGGCGGCCGAGTCGGAGGGCGACGCGGAGGAGCCCGAGGCGGAGCAGGCGGGCGCCGAGTTGAATTCGGACGAGTCCGAGGAGCGCGCGGGGGCGGGGTCGCGCGCGCCCGAAAACAGCGCAGACAGAGCGGACGGCGCGCACAGCGAGCCCGACGCGGACGCAGACGCGGACCCAGATCCAGACCCGGACCAGGACCCGAACGCAGACACGGACGCGGACGCAGACGCAGACGCCGACTCAGACGAGCAGGTGCCCAAGTGCAAGATGGCCGACTGCATCGACCTGCTCATCGAGGCCGCCTCCACGGGCTCCCCGCCCCTCGACCAGCACCAGGAGCAGCAGCAACACACTGGAGAGCCCAACCAGCGGCCGCAAACGAGCGGCCTGGACGAGCAACAGGCCAGCAACCGGCTGGAGCCGGACGGACTCGACTCGCAAGCTCACAATCGGCTGGAAATTGTGGCCCCCAAGTACCAGGTGCCCAGCGTGAATGTGGCCCAGCAGAACAACAACAACAACAACAACGACCACTTTGTCGCCTCAAACGAAATCTCCACCTTCGAGCAACAGTCCAACCAGCTGATCCAAGTGCCCGACGGCCTAGCTGAGACGCCCATGCAAACGAACAACTTTGCCGGCGCCTCTTCCGGCCTCCTGCTCACTTTGGGCCACCTCACTCTGCTGGCCACGCTGGTGCTCATCTTTGTGCTTCTCTACAAGTTTTCCCTGCACAATCTCAAGAGCAGAATGGCCCAAATTTGACCACTGTGCTTCCACCAAATAGATTGGATTGATTTGTTATTTGTGATCAAGTGGTTGCAGTTGATGTTGCTGTTGTTGCCATTATTGTTGCTGTTAATGTTCTTGTTGCCGTTCGGCAGCACTGGAGAATTAAAATGATGATTGTTTTTGGAATAGTGTAAATTCCGTTGTTATTTCTCGTCCGCCCAAAGACGAGCCAACGAGCACAAGTTGGCCAGCCGCCGAGTTGGAGGAGAAAAGCTTTGCCAAAGTTGATAAGGAGGAAAAAGCGAATAAATAAACTAGCTCTGTGCAAGCATAATGCACAAACACACTCAATTCTCGCCTCATGTCCAATGTCCAATCTCCAATGTCCAATGCCAATTGCTCTCTGACTTCTGCAAATTTGTAGACTGTTTCCGCGTTCTCCTTGCCTTTTTCCAGCTCGCCCAATTGCTGCTGCTCCTCCTCCTCCAACTCTCATGCCGATTTCCCATCGGAGGAGGCCGAGCAAAGAATCGAGAAAATCGCAGGACTAGCAAAGGCACGAACACAGCACGCTCACACATAAACACTTGACACAAAGCTAAAATAGACAGAGAATAGAGAAAAAAGAGATAGAAAAAGAAAAAGAACACAAAGCATAATGTTCATGATTCCCGCACACTTTTGCGTGTGGTCTCTCCCTCGGCAGACACAGTTGCAACAGACAAACGAGCAAAAGGAACGAGCAATCGGCCCGCAAACAGCCACATTGGACGCCCAAACTCGTCCGGGATCTCCACTTCCAATTGTGCTGTACCGGCAACTGTGAGCGGCAATCGTGTGGCCCTTGTAGCTGTTGCCTTGTAGCTGTTGCCTTGTAGTTGTTGCCTTGTAGTTGTAGTTATGCTCAAACTGTGGAATGGGAACCAAAGTTTTTGGATGGTCCGAAAAACACCAAAAACTACAACAACCTGGAGCTCTTAGCTGCTGCTACAACTGATTCTACAGACCAACACTTGTTCGCACCACTCACTTTGTGGCCCACAAAACACAAAACACAAAACACGAGCCCTGATTCCTCGACTCTGTGGGTCAGCAGGCCCCCACTTCCCCGCTGGAGCCTCTCACTGGGCCAGAACGCCCATTCCAGCCTGATGTTCATCATCATGGAAAACATCACTTTCCATTAGAGCCACTCTTCGACAAGTTCCTGTTCCTCGAAAACCAAACGGCCGACAAATATCTCTCCCTCTTGCTGTGGCTCTTGAGATTATGTTTCGCCCAAAACTGGCCCGCAACGAGGGCCAAAACCAGCATGAACCAGACCAAGTGGGCCGGCCAACAAGAGGCGGGACCTCCTCTGGTGCACCCTCCACTCGGCCAGTCCACTCGGCCGGGTGCTGCTTGGCTATAGCTCGCCCATTAATTAGAGTATCCGTATCACGGGCAATTACGGGACTCTGGAAGGGAGATGAGCGCCCATGGTGTTGCATTGGACTAGCTGCGGCGGTGGCATTTGGAAAATCCAGTAGACTAAACTTAGTCACTAGACTAAAGGGGCTGCAAAACAGGGCTTGCACAATCGGATGGCCAATCGATCGGGCGGCCAGCAAAACTGCTTAAACAAGCGGTTTGCCTCTAGCTCAAGCGAACCAGTTGCCTGCCGCCCAATAATCGTCATCGCTCCTTCGTACTGTGTATCCCTGTAAATCGCACACCCTCGCCGACCACTATCTGCAACAATCGATCTTATTTGTGCCATATTGTGAGCAAGAACAAGCAGCAAGGAAGCGATAATTTCATCGCTTGGTAGATTGGTAGACCAAATGCGCCAGAGAGAACAGTGCTCAGTAGATTTTAGACACACTGTATCTCTCTGCAGGTGCTCTCTCCCTCTCCCTTCCAGTCGACAATGCTCGCTTGCCAAACATACAGACGTGCAGGTGGGGAATAACTCTTCCTAGTTTGCTGCTCGGCGGCAATTTGATTCAGTGCACTCAGTTCAGTTGGGTTTTGGGCAGAAAATCAATGACAGGAAGGCGAAACGGGCTGCTCGAATTGGTGCTCTCTGCCTGCAGAAGTGAGCGAGCCCTTTCCTTTTCTGGCTCACTAAATGATATATTATGCATGAGCTTCTGTCAGATTCCATTGATCCTGAGCCAATTCAATGCCGCACTCTTCTAATGCGTTTACTTTTGCACCGCTGATGTAAACGTGATTGGATTGTTGTGATGTCATTTGGCCGCCACACTCGCCTAACTACAACTCAACTAAGAAGAGATAAAATTTCCCTGCAAACTGTTGCACTGTGTCTTTCATGAGCCCACCGGGTGCCCTTCATGTTTCTTGGCCCCAAATCGAGTGGCCCAATCATCTGAACACTCCCAAGCGACCAGATAATCCAATTGAATCTCGAAAATTTAACAAACAAACCACAAGAGCCATGCTTATTGGTAATAGAAACAGCCTCCCTATTCAGCAAGCGAGCAGAACAACGACAACACAAACACAGGTAACTTTGGTCATCAGTAGCATGGGTGAGTGATATCTTCAGAAAACAGACAACATATTCTCGATAACAAGATATCGGGAATTGTTGGAAACTTTGGAAACTGACCTCTTTTGCCCATCCACAATCTGACAATCATGTGCAAATACAATGACGCTCTGCAATGGCGTCCCATGATGACCTGCTGAACAATCATCTGCAAACAATATTAGCTGCCCTAAGAGCAATCCTCCTCAAAACCCTATTATTGTTCCTCATTATTGCAGACTTTCTCGCTTGCTCGGGCTTTCAAGCTTTGTCAGTACCTCAGCCCGATTTGGAAAACATCAAAAGTACCGATCAAAAGCAGATCCAACCAGGTTCTCCCGATTCCACAGGAGATAAAGGCTCCGAGTGTGGAGTGATTTCGGATGTAGACAAGAACTATCTGACACCAATTGATGTGGTGGTCAAGAATGAGGATAACACAGTGGCTTGTATCAGAGCTCGTTTTGCACTTTCCATCAAGGTGGAGGAGGCCTTCGAGTTGCCTCATGGTTTGTCCTCACAGCAAGATGACCGACCAGCGAAAGATAATGGCACATCGCCTCAAATGTTTAGGGCAGTTTTGGGCTACTTGCCTCTCGAAAATGTGATAAAAGTAGAGGACACTTGTCCCGATGAAGCCCCATCGAATGCCACCTCAAATAAAGAGACAAAATCGAATCAGGATGAATCAAAATCAGACCAAGCTAAGCTTGACGACCTTCAGAAGACTTCATTCAAGCCGACGGATCAGCAAGAGATGATCATAACTTTTGAGTGCGGAAAACTGTCATTCACATTTCGCAGAGATAAAGACAGATACTACATGTCCTCAATTGAGGGCATTGTTAAACTAGGTAAGTGAATGAAGCTACTCGTTATAAGACACCATGATACTATGATGTTCAATTCATCAGAATTATGAACTGAAAAGACGACGAAAGTGTTGTTTAAAAGAGAGTTAACTAATTCAAGTGACATCAATGACAACTTCCTGTCGACTAATGTGCAGATAAAAAAGTCAAGCGCGAGTTCATCGTCAAGGGGTCCATGTTTCTTACATCAGATCTTACACATCGGTTCAAATATGATGATCTCATTGAGGTTGGATCTGAGGCACAGACAAACGCATACATTCTATCGGCAAATTTCTACTCCACAGAATACGAAGTATTTCGGAAGACGGCCAACATAGACTTTACTCTGCCACCAGATGAAAAGTCCAAGCCATTTCCAGATAAACAGTAATAAATATAGCCAATCCTTTCCGAGACAATCTAGCCAATCAACTTACTGTCTAAATCATAGAGCAGTTGCACGCAAGCATCCTAAAGATGTCCTATCGGATTATAATTGCAGCCAGATTAGGATTGCTTGAGCCAGGGGTTAGCAAACGCAGCACGTGTCGCATTGCAAACAGAACGCGTTATGCCCCAAAACATTAATCTGACAGAGTAAAATAGACCTTCAAGAGAGCATATCTTGGGCCTAGTGCCCTCTTGTCAACAAGACCAATCAGTTGATTAGTTGATCCTCGTGCACATGGATCGACATGACCACTAAAACGGACAAATTTGAGACCATAAAAGCCAACGAAATCAAATTGTTGAGCTCAATTCTGGATGAACTCAAGGATGCCAAGAAGGAGTTGAGTAATGATATTACCAGATTAGCCATGAAGAATCTCCCACTGATGGTGCAAGATGACAACACAGTCAAAAGTAATGCAATCGATGAGACGAACACCGGTGCCTCAATCTCAGCCATAGCTACCACTGAGCCTGTATTGTCTCTATCACAAAGTACAGTGGAATCCTCCACATCGCATGACCAGGATAATCAGCTACAAGAGCTCGAACCATTGGATCTGGATTTGTAAAAAAGAGTATTCCTAGATTATTTCAGAGTGAAACAACCGTGATTACATGGGAATGATCTGAATCTTTTTAAGGATATAAAAATATTTATTAATTTGCACCTAACTATGTCTCACACATTTATACGTCTCCTCA
>Ga0268247_10000092_pt1 | contig 28314 bp, 32 predicted proteins | sample AgamicOrMae_FD_200245 | JGI IMG/M metagenome (GOLD analysis project Ga0268247, IMG submission 200245) | Agave microbial communities from Guanajuato, Mexico - Or.Ma.e (v2) (version 2) | ecosystem: Host-associated > Plants > Phyllosphere > Phylloplane/Leaf | place: Guanajuato, Mexico | collected...
CAATCTTGAGTTTGCTTTTGTTGTTGTTGTTGTTGCTGTAAATGTGAAAATATATTGGTCAAGTTTTTGACCGATGTGACAGTGTTGTTGGCAGCGTTAAACTGGTGGTGCTGATGGTTGCTGTTGCTGTTGTTGTTGTTGTCATTTTTTTTCACTTGGATCTTTGTGCTTGGGCCTGCAGGCTTCTTTGTGCCGGCTGGCTGGGGATGCTGCTGGGCCTGTGCGTCGATGGCAGTGGTTTGAGTTAGAGTTTGAGTTTGAGTTTGACTTGGTGTTGTTGGCGTGTCAGTGGTGCTGGCGTGCAAGTGCAATGGCAACTGCGACTGCTGCTGCTGCTGCTGTTTCGTCTGATGCTGCATGAGCATTGCGCGGGCCGCGCCGGCCAACATTGCAGGCTGTTGCTGTTGGGCCGCCTGTTGTCTGGCGGCCTGCTGCTGTTGCTGTTGCTTTTGCTGCAATTGGCGCTGGACCTGGCGCAATGTGGGCAATTGGCCGGCCACTTGCTGCTGTTGCTGTCTCTCTCTCTGCTGCTGCTGCTGCTGCTCTTGCTCCATGGCGCCGCTCTGGCTCCTTTGGCTCGAGTTTATTGCCGCCAGATCATTGGCCAGAGGCGGCGACTTACGACACGTCTCTGGCCGGTGTTGTTCCTCTCTGGCCGACGAGTCGGCGTTTAAAGTGGCGCCGCTCGGCTGGCCGCCACCACCAATGACATCGCAGCCCACCGACGGCCGCCCATCCTCGGAGCTGGCCGGCGCCGAGCGAGCCGCCGACACAACGGGCGGTCCGCCGTGCTGGCCGCCTCTGGCCAGCGCGGCCTGCTCATTGTCGCCCGCCGCGTAGAGCACTGGTCGCTCCAAATCTGCCTCCCGTCTCATCGGCGACTCTTCTTCAGCCGGCGGCCAGCAACTCTCGAGGTCCCTCGTCTCCCAGTGGCGCCGGTGGCCCTCAAGCTGGCCAGCTGAGGCCGCGGAACAATCCAGCTCGTCCACTGCGCCCAATCCACTTGCTTCGGCACACACGCCGCCCAGCATCATTGTGTGCGCGCTCACCAGCCCGGCGCACTGCTGCCCGCCCGCTTCTGCTGCTTCTTCAGTCTCTGCTGCTTGTCGCCCACTTGTGTTTTGACTGGCCGCCGATTGATCCTTTGGGGACACTTGTTCCTTGTCTCTCGAACTGCTTGGCTGCCAATTTCTCCCCTTATCTTCATTATAACTATTATTATAATTAGTACCAGAGTTCTTGTTGTTCTCCTTGGCTTGCTGCTGGCTGTTGCCGTTTGTGCTTTCGCCGTCGTTCTTAAACTGGTCGCCTATTTCTCTTCCACTTTGCTCACCATTTTTTCCCTCACTCTGTCTGCTGTCGAGCCTCAAACTGTTGGACGCTTGAACGAGCAGTTGCACCGAGTCGCTGGAGATCTGTAATTATGAACAGTATATTTCAGTTGCAATGGTTTGAATGTGTGTTAGCTGTTAGCTCTTAGCTCGCCAGGCAAAGATTGAGAGAATTGTGTGATTTCTGTTTTGTGGAAAAGATGAGAGAAAAATCTCAAGCGAGAAAGGCGCACACTCCACTTGTTGCTGTTGTTGTTTCAGTATCCTCTTCTTTTACTCCTTTCCCTCCGCGCTGCAGTCTGTCCAAATTGCACTCACAGTTAAATGACTATCACTAGTAAGGTGCACAAACCAGCGCCAAGGCTTAGCCCTGGTTATCCAACTTTTCTCTCTCTCTGTCTTAGGAAGTGGTCGTGGCAGGCAGAGCGTTGCTTCCGATGACAAAAAGCGGACAACTTTCGGCCCGTTTCAGGCGGCGAAGTGTTTGCACAACTGCTCTTGGGCCGCCTGGCTGCTCGCTCGCTCGCTCGTCCCGCTGGCTTAGTGCGAGCGCCATCGAGCCGGGCGCAAAGTATTGTTGCGTAAGAGCAACTCTTGTTGGCCAGCGAGCATCGGAGAGTGTCTGCGCGCACAGAGCGCTGCTCGGCGAGCTTGCCGGCCAGCTCGCCAAGCTAGCTGGCTGGAAAGTTGGCCAAATTGTGTGCCCGGCGAGGGCGCAGTTTGGCCAGAGAACGAGCGAGAGACAGTCGCCGGGGCAGAGCCGAGCGCTTTCGGCGCAGGTGCTTCTCGGCCGGCGTGTCTCATTTGGGCCGAGCGAGAAGAAGAAGAAGAGGAAGAAGAGGAAGAGGCGGGCGGAAGGCGGCCCTAAGGAGCGTCCTGTGTTGTGTGCAAGGGCCACTGCTCGGCCCACACGGCAGACACTTGGCGGCCGTGCACAAACTGCACACGACGCGCCAAACACTCGAGCTCGCCAAGGGGCCAATTGAGCTCCTCTTCAGCTGGCCAGTGAAAGAAAGAAAGAAAGATTCACGAACTTTTGCGAGAAGAAAAAAAACGGACCAGATTAAGCTCAGTGTTGCCATTGTGTTGTGCCTCTCTCGATGTTGGTTACAACTGGCAAAGAGGCGCTCAAGCTGCTCCACTTTTTCCTCCTCCTCTGCCTCGTCTTTCTGCCTAACGCTCACTTGGACGCCCACATCTTGTCCATTTCTCTTCATCGTTTGACGACAGCTCCAGATTAGCCACTCCATTGATTCCGCCGGATTCTGCAAATGTAGAAAGCCTCTTTTAAAAGAAGCTGCACTTGGTCGAACCAAAACAGAGAAAAATTCTAAACTCTTTTGGCCAAAATATCTCCGCCCAAAATGGAGGCAAAATGGAGGATTTTCGCTCCTTCGGCCCTTTGGATTGCCGAAAAAAAGCTCAATCAGGATGATTGATTTGCCATATTTGCGGCCTTCCAATTGGGACAACGCTCAATGTTCAATTATCCCTTAGGTGCGCCCGAAGAAGCGCCGGGCTCAATCACCGGTTTGCAGTCTCCCGCCAAGAGAAAGGCGCCACAAGATCGCCTTCCCGGCGCCCAAGTCTCCGCAAAGGCGTCTTAACCTCTTCATTGGTTTCCCTTTCCTTTCTCCTTCCTGCCCCCTTCCTTTTCGGCCTTTTTGGTCCGCCTTTCTAGCCTTCTAGTCTGCTGGTTGCAACAGACGAGGAACGGCAACAAATCTGGATCGCCGCCAAAAGGCGCTTATTATCATGCGCCGGCCGCAGACGCGCGCAGAAAGCCAAGAGACGTGCACGAAAAGCCGGGAGAAAAGCCGGCCAGTGTTTGTTGCAAATCGTGTCCGCAAGATGATCGCAAGTGAGGGCAAGCTGGACCTTCTTGAGCTGGGCGCCCAATCAGCTGCCATCTAGATCTTGGCTCTCGGCGAGCTCTCAGCGAGCTCTCAGCCAATGTTTACTGGCCGCCCGCTCACAAGCCAGTAGTAAACAACAACTTTGGGGGCGCGCGGGAGAACTTTGTTCGCGTCTGGCGCAACTTTCGGCCCTTCTGCTTTGGTGCTCATGTGTGCGCTGCTCTGCTCGCCTGAAACGCGCACAAACATGAGCCCTAAGGATCGGGCCGCTCTTCTGTGCCAGCGCCGAGTGATAGAAATCAACGCACAGGTATGGCACCGGTATTATTATTATTATTATTTCCTGCCCTCTTCTGCTCGCTCAAGATCTGATTCGTAACTCAAGATAAAGGCTGAAACACTCTCGCCGGCATGATTTATGTACGCTCTTCGGCGGTTTCTCGCTGGCCGACTCTGGCCAGCGAGCAACAGGCTGTCTTCCCAAAGGCCAGCCAGAGCGTGTTGATTTTCGCCCGTCGTCAGCTCGAGCGGCAGATCTCGAGAGCGGCCGGCGAGGGGCACAAGATCGGAGGTGGCCCGCTCTGGCTGGAGCTGGCCGCCGATCGGCCCTGGTCGTGCTCGCCCGCCGCCCAGCTGGCGCCGATCAGGCCGGCGTGTCCGATGCCGCTGCGTGTTCGGCTCATGGACAGAGACTGTGTCTATCTCTGCGTCTGTCTCTGTCTCTGTCTCGGGCAGACAACAATTGGAGCCAAAGGAGCCGGTGGAGTTTAAAAAGTTTAAAAAGGTAATTGAATTGCAGCGAGAAAGGCGCCCGCTCGAGCCGTGCACTTGCAAGTGTGTGCGCCTGCAAGTCTGCGAGTCTGTGAGACTGCGAGTCTGTGCGCTTGCAAGCAGCCCAGCAGTGCAGCTCTGTGTGCAACTCTTTGAGCGCGCGGCCAGCGCAACAAATTGCCCCTTTGTTTTGGCAACTTGTCGTCGTGCTCGCCTGCAAGTGTCAGCCGGGCCGGCACGTGAAGGTGTTTGCTGGCGGAAAGTCGGCCCGAGCTGGACGGGCTTGGCTCCTTCTCCTTCTCCTTCTCGGCCGCCTGCACGACCGGCCGGCCCTCAGGAGGCCAGTCTGCAAGCGAGGCTGCAAGTGAGTCTGCCCCAGAGAAGCGCAACTCCATTTACTGCGGCTTCATTGTTGGCCGGCCTGCTCCTCGCAGCCCCAAACACGAGCTCCAACTGCAAGCCCGGCCAGTGCCACTCGCCGCCGATCCAATCAAATCCAATCCGCTCGGCTCGGCCGGAAAGCGCGTCATAATTAAATAAGTAAACACAAACTGGCCGCTCAGACTGAACTGCGGGCTTGCCAGCGGGCGGCGAGAGAGCACAGGAGAGTGTTGCCGTGTGGGAAAGTGGAAAGGACTGTTGCCGGCAACAGTCTTCGCCGTGGAGCGTCCTCCTTCTGGCCCGCGCAAACAACAAACGCCCCTCAGCTCTCAGCACCTGTTGGCATTGTTTCCGCGCGCCCCCAAAGCGGCGGCCTTTGTCTTTCTGGCCGGCCGGCTGCCAATTTGCACAGCCCCGCCGATTCGCCAAGCCGCAGCGGCGCAAACGAACCGCAAACTGGCCCGAACACTGCCCACTGCCAACTGACGATTGGCCATTTCAGACACACGATGGCCAATTGCCAATCGCCAATGGTCTCCAATGGTCGCCGATGGTCGTCGATGGTCGCTGATGGTCGAGACACACGAACTCTGCACACGCGCCGCCAGAAAGTGCGCCGGCCGAGCGCTTTTGCGGCCGGCAACAAGTTGCAAAATGGCCGCCGCTTGGCCACACTTGTCGCTCGCCGGCCTCTCCAGAGTGGCCAGCTCAGAGTGGCCATCTGGAACCATCGCGCAGGCACAATTGGCTGCCTCTAATCAGCTCATTTGCATGCGCCGCTGCGGAGCTCATGCTCCTCTCCTATGGCGCTCCCCATTTGGCCATCGCTGCAAGCTCGCCGTGGGCTCTCTGCCAGCTCGCCGTCCAGGTGGGAGTCCGGCTGAGTTGCGTGGCCAGTTGGCGGCTCGGCGCTCCTCGGCGACCACTCGCGAGCTCTCGCTTGGCGGCTCTACTCTGACAAAGGTCACGACTGGCCCACTACTGCGCTCTCGCTTGGCGCTCGCCGCCGCACACAGACCATCGTGCACAGAGGCGGGCGGGAGCATTGTGCGCGCACTAAATAAACGTGCACAAGGCAACCGCAACCAACAGGCAGCTGGCCCGTGTCCTCAGCTCTGGCAAAGTGGCACACTCTCTCCCGCTTTCGCCCCCACGCCAATCTATAAATATTATTATTTTAGCCCTTATCATCATGATCATCATCATTATTATTATTGTTGTTATTATTATTCTTCCCCCTCCTCTCTGGGACCTCTATTCCCTCTATTTCCATTGGCTCATCATCTCTAATATCGATCGGCCCAAAGCTGTCGGAGAGAGCGACTCCAAGCTGCGCAAGCAAGACAAGCTGGAACAACAACAGGCGCCCCTTAAATCTAAAGTCGGCCTTCGAGATTCAGTTTGTGACTGCTCGGTCTTTTTGTGTGTGGCTGGCTGGCTGGCTGGCAAATTAAAGTGTGATCACGAGTGTGTGTCTCCCTCTTGCTCTGGCCCTCGAGAGCCGACCGAAGAGCTCTAGTGGAAGACATCCATTGGAAGGGACAGAAGCAGAAGCAGAAACAGAAAGAGAAACACAGATAGAGACTAGGACCAAGTAAGACTGAGACTGAGGAACACCGCCCAAAGCATGGCCATTGTGCAGCCAATTGGGCGAGACTCTTTTCCCCAATCCACAACTCTCTCTCTCTTTTGCTTTTGCTGGTCTCTTTGCCAAGCCCAATTTGATTGGCGCTTATTATTCCACTTCGAACGGTCGACTTGTAAGCTCGTTAGCATTCAAATTTATCTCCAGTTTCTTTCCATTCTTCCTCATTTTCTCTCATTCTTTTTCCCATTCTCGTTCTCTCTCTCTCTCTCTGTCTGGTTCGCATCAATTCTCTGAGCAAGTCGATCGTTTTGGGCTATGGGCAATTTGTTCTGCTTGCTCTCGAGACACCCGCCGAGCAAAGTGGAGACGAGCGAGGATAAGACACTGGCCCAAGCGGCCAGTTAGCAGTTGTCTGTTGAGTTGTGTTCCACAGCGTCCAAATGGCGCCCACAGGCCACTTCTCTCGCCCACTTGGGACCTCCAGTTTCCATTTGAATTTGTAATGAATTTCTCCTCCAATTGCTCGTTTATCCTTGTCTCTCTCTCTCTCTCTCTCTCCTGCCTTCTTCCATTGGCCATTCTCCACCACCCGAGCCTCTTTTTCTCCTTTTCATCCCTCTCAACAATTGGCAAGACTTGTTGAGAGGCCGGCAAACACGAGCAGACCAGTGCAACGAGAGGCAGTGTTTGGTGGCCACTTTTCTCGCCCATTTGCGTCAGCTGAGCTCTGTGAGTGCAATTTGCTGCCCTTCGCCCTTCGTTGCAAAAAGGGGCTGCAAAAAGGGAAAAAGAAGCAGAGAGAGAGAGAACGAGGAGACAAGACAAGACGAAAGACGAAAGACAAAGCAACAAGTGAGTGGAAGAAAAATCCACTTTCATTCTTATTTCACTCACTCTTCTCCCAAGTTTCACTTTCCTTTCCTCCACTTTCTCTTTCTCTTTGTTCCCAACTGGCTAGTTCTCGTCGGCCAAACACACAGCGCCCCCACACTGGCAGAGACTAGAGCTCAGGAAACTCTGATGGACAGTCTACAGTTTCTACACACACTCTCTAAAGTGTAGAAAGACAGACTCTCTCGCTAACCAGAGTGGACCGAGTTGCCGATGGGAGAGGCTTAAATTAGCACACAATCAGACGGGCGGGTAAATTTTATTCTGATTACATAATTAGGCCTTTCATTTCATTTCATTTCGTTTCATTTCATTTCACTTCACTTCAATCCACTCCAATCCACTTCTTCTTCAATTCCCTTCACAGTTCGCCTTAGTTAGTTACCTCACTTCGCTTTACTTTACTTCTCCTCACTTCATCTCGTCTCTAGCTGTCTCATCGCATTGAGTCGGCCGTCTTATTTGTTGGCGGATTAAAATAAGAGGAGAGAATAGGAATAAAAAAACAGGAACAGGCAGAATCTAGATTGAAAAGAAGCCAAGAGAAAGGGAGAAAAACATCAAGTGTCCTTTGCTCGCTCGCAGGCTGTCAGTGTGTGCGACTTTGAGTGGCGCGCGCGTGTCTGTGTGTGTGTCGCACTACACAGTTTCTCTTGGACAGTTATCTGCTTTCTATCTTGTTTGTTGTGCCACTTTTTCTCTATCTCTCGCCCAAATGAGATTGTAGCTACACACAGGGACACAACCGGCAATGCAAAGCCGATTAATTAGTCTCTCTCCTTTGCTCTCTCACTCTCAAACCCGATCTCACTCTCCCATTCTGCTTTGTCCTCCCGCTCAAAGTCCACCTTTTCTCGTCCCCACTTGCGCCGCCACTTCCGGCCCCCTTGCTGCTCTGGAGTGTGTCCAGATGGGGCGAGTTGTGGCCCAGTGGGCGCCGAGTGGACGAGCGAGTGAGTGACACTCGAACTGTGCGCGCAGTGGGGCGCTGTGTGTCCTTGTCGGCCAAGTTCAATGTGCGCCCTGCAAGACGCCACGCCAATCACGAGGGGCGGCCCTCCAGCTTTTCTGCTCGGCCAAATCCCCAAGTCCAGAGCTAAGGCCAAGCCAGAGGGAAAGGCAAAAGAGCTCAGGCCAGAGAGCGAGAGAGACAAGAAGAAAACAAACCCAAAGCCGAATCCAAATCCAAGCCCAAAGGCACATGAGAGAAAACGGCGCCAACAAACGAGCGCCAGTCTTGTCCAATCCACTTTCAACTGTTCACTCTCCAACTGTTCATTTGCGTGCCTTAATTAAGAAGTCTTTTCACAATTGATAAGTATCATCTGGCCAGCTTGCTGGCCCACTCGAGTGGGGCTTTATCTTTCACTTTCAACTTGAAGACAGCTCCAAGCGGCTCGCTCACAGCAGTTCCATTCACAGCAAGCCGCCAGTGTCTAGGTCGACCAACTCCGCTGATGGGCGGCACTGAACTGGCTTCGAGCTAGTCTGTGTGAGAAACTGTCCAAGTGAGAAAGTCTGCCATTCAAAGTGGACAACAATTTCTGCCACAATTTCTGCCACAACAGTTTCTTCCACAATTTCGCCCTCCCATTTCATTGCCCCTCGCGGCTCGTCCTCAGTGTCGCTGGCCCGAGCGGCTCGCCCGCCAGCACCACACTCGAGGTGGTCAAACGAGCGGTCAGCCAAGCTGGACGCCCAGGGTGGTCGTGCTGGCGAGGCGAGAGATAAGGTTGGGCAAATTAACCTGGAAAAATTGGCCTAACTTTTGCGCGGAGAAAAGTGCACTCCTTTGCATCGCGGCCGCTCGCTGCACGGCGTTTGTTGTGTGTGCAGCGCAACGGGCCAACTGGAGCACTGTGGCCGCACAGCCGCACACAGTCTGCGGCTCGCAGTCTGCGGGCGCTGCAGGGGCGCCATCTGGCGTCGAAACGGGCCACTCGCGCCCGTCTTGGCGCCTTCTTGGCCAGGCGGACGGCCTTTTGGCCGCCCGATAAGCAGCATGCAGAGTTGAGACTGACGTCGGCCAGCTCCCAGAGGCAGAGGCGCGCGCCAAGAGAGGGATAATCGAACGCTTGCGCCCCGCTTGGCGCCACAGCCAAGCTCTGTGGCCCACGCTAATGGCCATCGGCGGCGCCAACATCACCCCCTAACAAGCGACCCTTAGCTTGGGGAGAAAAATCAATCCACTCGAGAAGGAGCTCGTTAATCATCCCTGTCGACTGGCAGGCTGGTTGGCCAGCTCGCTGCGCTTAGGCCGCCACGCTTGGCGCCAACGCTTCCACCGAGCTGGGCCGCCCTAAGCTCGCCGCTCTGGCGGAGCGGGACCACTGGCGAGGTGGTGGCGCCTCTGGGCGAGTGGCCCACAAGCTGGCCAACTGGCGAGACTGGCGAACATGGGCGGCGAACGCGCAAACTCGCGCCCACTTGTCGGCGGCCGCACGAGAACGAGACACGAGAGAGAGAGTCTCGGCCGACACGACACCGCAGCAGCTTAGCTGCGGCTCGTCGAGAGCTAAACTTCGGCCTCGCTTGGCGTGTTTTATGCTCACTGCTTGCTACTGCTAGTCTCCCAGCGCTCTTTTGCTCGTTGGAGGCGCCTCCAAACGAGAAGCCGGCTGCATTTGGGCCGCTTTTTGGGCCCCTTTGAGCTCCCGTTTGGCGGCCGGCCGGCCTCAAGGTTGGCCAATTTTCAGCCAGCCAATGGAGGAGCCAATGGAAAAAGCACTCGGCCCAATCAGCCGAACGGCACGCAAGTGCTCGAGAATGGACCAGAGAATAACTAACAGAAGTCTGGCGCCCAAGTTCAAGCCCAAGTTCAAGTGTCGCTCGCCGGCGCTCACCGTTCGAACTTGGGCTGCCGGCTAATTGAATCCGCCGAGACTCGCATTCGGCCGCCACTGGTCAGCCTGTGGGGCGACTCGCAGCTTGTGGGCGTCTCCGTTTTGGCCCGAAAATGCCCCGCAGACTGAGCACTGCTTAGAACCGAGAATGCCCAAGCAGTGGCCCTGCAGTGGGCCGGCTTGCTGCCGGAAGAGGCACGCAAATGGGCGCCACTCTCCAGGGAGTCTGCAGACTGCAAGCGTCCAAGACCCACGCCCACTTGACCCTCTGCTCTGGGCCTCTTCTGCAGAGCCCTCAAGAGTTAAGAGCCGGTGGAAGTGCAAGTGTTTGGGGTCCAGTCTCGAAGGGCGGCCCTCAAGCAAGGCCGCAAGCAACAACAACAACAGACGGGGGGCCAACAATGCGGGCGGAAATTGATTAGCCTGGAGCGTGGCCGGCAGTCCATTGTTGGCGGCCCCACGCACACAAGGCCGAGCGGCGGGCGCTACCAGTGCGTGCGAGCTGGAAAAATCCACTCCAATCCGAGACACTCCTCGGCGGCCGCAGACAAGCCTCGCCCGCAGCTAAGGGGCACCGGAAGTGGCCGGCAGAAGGGGCGCGAGTGGGCCGCCCGCCGAGGGACAAAGTGGCGTGCGAGTGCGTGCCGTCCAGTGGCTGCCGCTCGCCACTGGCCGCTCACAGTCCACGGCTACCGTTCAACCTCCGGGGCCAAAGGGGAGCCTTTCGGGGGAGGCGCTGCACTTGATTAATGGCCGCCCGCTGGGAACGCCGGCGAGCGCGAGTGGGCCGAGCCAAACAAACAAGTGGCCAGCCGAGTGGCGTGCACTTGGGGGACACTTGCGGCCACTCTGCTTGGGCTGTGTGGACTGGCCAGGGCGGAAAATCCCAAAGATTGAATTTGTCGTTTGCTTTGGGCGGCGCCAAACAAGACCGCCGGCCGAGCTGTCGCGCCGAGCTGGCCGCCCTCTGGCTTCTGCGACAGTGGAGCGGCGGCCGAGCTTAGGGCGACTCGCTTGGGGCCCAAGTGGAGCCGAGTGGGCGCCCGAAGAGAAGGAGAAACGGCCAAAAGAGCAAAGAAACGGGCCCCGAAGGGCGCCTTTTGGGGGGCCCAGCGACAAAGGACAAGTGTTTGATGATCGTCCGGCGCACAATTGGATTCCAGCGCGCAAGTGAGAAGCACAAACATTAATATTAATACACTTGGCCAGCGCCACCCTCTGGCTGCGAGCTCGCCGGAGACAGTGGTCTCCGCTGACCAGAAGCTGCAGGCCAGCCAAGAGAAAGCCGCAGCTAAGCTCTCACAGCTTCTCCCTCGCAGCTTTTTTGCCCTTTTTTTGCCCCTTTTTCACCAACAACTCGGACGTGCGGCCACTGGGCGACAACTCGCCGAGACAGTTCCAAGTCGCCAAGACAGTGCCAAGTCGCCGAGACAGTGGCAAGTCGCCAAGGGCGCCCCAATGGCCGGTGGTCGCGTGCGGCGGCCCTTTGAGTGGCGCTCGAATGAGCTGGCCGGCCGCAGAGGTCACTTGTGAGTGTCTGGGCGCGAGCTTGCCGGTGGCGAGCTCGCCAGTGGCAAGCCGAAAGGGAAGAAGAAGAAGGAGAAGGCCATTGAGTTGGGTCTGGAAATGGTCTGAGTTGTTTTTCCTGCGCCCAGTTAGCCGAATTGGAGTGCTCTTGGTGGGCGCACGAGAACGAGTGGCCCAACTTCAATTCGATCGGCCGGAAAGCGGCCGACCAAAAGCCATCAAAACAAGCCGAGGGCCACATAAAGCGCCCGCCGCTCAGCTCTGGAGCTCCGCCTGAGACAGTTGTCCGCATTGGTCAACTTGTATGCCGGCCACACGCCCACTTGGCCCGACTTGCAGCGAGCTCAGTGGCTCGTCCCTATGCGACCCCTTTGCCTTGACCACAGCCAGTGGACAGGCCTCGAGCGAGCTTGCCAGACGGCCACTCGGGCGGCCCACTCGAGCGGAGGGGCAGCTCTGGCGATATGATAATGATAATGAAAATAATCGCCCCTAATGATCGGCCGGCCAGAGAGATGCGGCCGCTCTCTGGCCCCTGTCTGTGGCCTTTCTTGCCTCGGCTGCACTCGGTCTGTTGGAACTGTGCTCGCCAACATTTGCCCATTTGCGTCTTGGCATGCAAACGAGCGGGCGCTCTTCGTGTGCGACTTTGTGTCTGGCCAAGGTCGACCGCAGTCAGTGGGCCTCGAGCAAGACAGCGAGCGGCGAGGATGAATTATGGCGGCGCAGTTTGCAGCCAATCGATTGGGCGCCAGGCTGGCCAGTTGGCGAGGGGGCGCCGAAAGGGAGCTTGCCGCAGACTGACTGGGCCAAAGAGAAAATGGAGGCCAACTCGAGCTTAGCGCCGGGCCCCAAGGGGAGGCAGCGGGTTGGGAGGGGCACCAATTTGTTTCTGTGCTGGCGGCGATTGTCAAACATTGCTGCTGGGGAATGGTGGAAATTTTGCGCCATTTTCAACCATTTTCCACCAGCTCCACCAAACCACCAAACCACTGGCTCCTCAGCAGCAGCCGACAACTGGGACCCAGCAAACTGGAACTGCCACTGGCGCAACTGCCTCTTCCAGTTTTGTCGGCAAACAACTGGCTGCCAGGGGGCCCATTTGGCCCCATTCGGCGAGGCAAAGGCAGAGCAGCAATTCGAATAACAACATTGGGCGGCGACATTTGCTGCAAGCTCAGCTCGCAACAAAGTGCAACTCTTTGTAACTTTGTTTCTTTCTCACACTGCCTTCGCTTGGTGCTGAGGTGCGTTTGGCTGCAAAATGATGCTCGTTTTTCGGGATTTGTTGTGGCAAAATATGCGCCCAAAAGTATGGCTGGAAAAATGGGCCGCCGGCAACTGTTTGCGGGCCATTTTTCGCCCAGCCAGAAGGAGCGGCCCTCTCGTTTGGGCGCCGCCAACTGCAGCTATTTGCTGCACCAGAGCCGGTCACAGACTGCAGCCAGTCACAGACTACAGCTAGTCACAGACTGTGCACACAGACAGACAGAAATTGCAGAAATTGCGCCTCTCTGTTTGCCAGCAGCCAGACTTTTGGGCCGCCAAACAAGCGCTCCGAAGCGCCGACGAGCTGCACAGCCTTGGCCGTTTCCGCTCGTGCACTCTGCTGGACAGCGGCCGACCTTTCGGGTGGAAAGTCGGGCGGATTTTTTGAGCGGAAGGGCGCCAAGTTGGCTAGCCGAGAGGAGCGGGCGGAAAAGGCAGAGTGATAGGAAGAGGCGACAGAGATACGGAGAAAGTGGGGGGGAACTTTCTGTGAAAGGAAACGAGTCAATTGGAAAGATAAGAGAATGGCAACGGCTGCCGAGATTTTCGCGGATGAAATGGAGTCGAAGAGTCGCGTTCTGGGGGTGGCGCCTCACTCATTAGTGGGCAATTTCCGTTTGCGGCCCGGCGGCTCTTGGGCGGCCTTGCTGGGCGGCCTTGCTGGTCTTGCCGGCCGGATGTGAGTGGAGCCCGAAGGCGATCCGGCGGAGATGGCGCAGAGTGTCTCTGGCGCGTGGGCCCAACAAATCTCCTTTACTGGCCGAGCGTGCGAGAGGCAGAGAGCAGAGAGCGAGCTTTGCTTGGCCTGGAGCGCCGGAAGCGAGTTCCCAAGCGAGCGGCGCGCCTGCAACTGCAGCGTCTGATCCGGCGGCTCGATATTCTGGCGCCGTCTTGCCGTTTCGGTCTGGCCGGCGTGGCTCGTCAAGCGTCGGTTTCTGGAGAATCGAAACAAGATCAAGAAGGGCCCAGCCAGACGTAAGCCGGGGGCGCAGTTGTGCGGGTTTGCGTCGCTATATCATCCGAAGGGGAAGGGCTAATGCATGTGCCAGAGTGCGCGCGTGTGTGGGCCTGGTGGGATTTCTGCATTCCGGTTTCTGTTCTAGTGTCTAGTGTTTGTTGTTGTTGTTGCGGCTGCTCTCTTGTGGCGCCCAAGCTGAGCCTGAGCGAGGGCGGCGGAAACGGCACTGCAGTTGGGCGGCCGGGATTACGCGCCCTGAGGGTCGGCGGAATTTGAGCCCCCAGTGCTCGAGGAGACAATAACGAGCGGCCGCGGGGCCCAGCTTGGCGCGCGGGGCTCAATAATAATTGAAACCCGCTCGGGCAGAGCGCGGCCGAGCAGCACCTGGAGCCCGTTAATAAGGTCGCCTTGCTGGCCGATGGGCTTTCGGTGCCCAAGCTCAGCGGAAGAGAGAGAGAGAGAGAGAGCATTTCAGTCTCGATTTGGGCTGAAATGGAGGCCCTTGCTGAATCGGAGCCGCCAAATGGGGGCGGCCAATTTGGCGCTCGGGCCGCAAACTGATGCCGCTCTTTGGCTGGCTGGCTCGCCAAGTGGCTGGCCAGCGAGCTGAAAATTGGCCCCACTTGCAAGTATTGGCCCGAAGGGCACTTGCAACCGTTTGGCGCTGCTTTCCTGCCGGTCGGAAAGTGAGCCCGGCGGAATTGGCGCACCTCAGACAGCAAGCCGCAAGTGGACTGCGGGGCGCCAACCGCCGTCGGCCAGGTCTGCCTGCCACAAACAGGCCGCCGGCGCTTAGGCGTCGCCGCCCGCAGCCTCTCAGCCCTAAGGGCGCTTATGGTGGAGCAGTACCACTGCACTGCTCCACTGGCGGACCACCCGACACGCCGGCTCATTAGTTGCTAAGCCGGGCCGCTTGGCGCCACTCGAGGGCCGCCCAGCTCAGAGTGGCCGGCGGACTGGCGAGATCAGCCGGCGGGCAGGCCAACGAGCTGCTGGACGGCCGCCACGCGCTGAGCCCTCGAGCGAGGCGGGCTAGGCGAGTGGGGCTCCCCCTTTGCGTCCGGCTTGATTGATCGGTCGATCGATAAGCGAACACGTGATAGCCGCCCGCACGCGCTGGGCCGTTTCCGCCTCCACTTCCGCCTCTGCCTCTGGAGAAAAGGCCCAAAACATGGCGAGCTGGCCCACTTCCGGCCGGCCGCGAGAGCCTCCTGAGGGTGGGGGCATTTTTGAGCGTGCCTGCTGGCGCCCACTCGGTCCAGATTCAGCGGCAGAGTGTGGCAAGCTGGAGACTGGAGCCTGGAGGGCAGCGAGCGAGTGGAGGCGGGCTCTCTGGTGGCAAAAGGGAGCAGAAACACAGAAGAAGCTCGGGGGACAGTCTGCAAAGGTCTGGGTGCGTCTAATTTGCATGGAGCCGAAAAGGATTCGCGCCAACAGACACAACAACAACAACAGACGCCACCACGACTTCCTGTCTCGCCGCCAGGCTCTTGGCGGGGCGCTCTGCTTGGCTGGGCATAATCGAATATTGATGGCCCTTCGATTGGGCCCAGACGCGCGCTCAGACGCACGCTCAGACACACGCACACTGACACACAAGCCGGCGCCGCGGCGAGACCAGAGCGCCAAGGCCGCCGGCTGGCCACACACCAGGCTGCCTGGACGGAAGAGGCGCCACATCACGCGCCAGCTCACGCAGACAGTGTTCAAATTTCATCCGGCCCCCAAATTCGAGTGTCGCCTCGCCTCCTTGTTGGCTTGTTTCACACTACGTGACGTCCGGCCCAAATTGGCGCCACAATGCTCACTCCAGTTGGCCTCTCCCCTGCCAGCGACGCCTCTTCCTGTTCCTCTTCGCGAGCCAGTGGGCGTCACACGACACGCCGCCACCGCTGATGAGCGAGTCCCGCTCAACATGGGCCGCTCATCAGCGGCGCACTAATTGTATTCATTGTGCCCAGTGGGGCCGAACGGGCGCCATCGAGCCGCAAGTGGCAAGTCGCCGCGGCAGACCAGTGGCGGCGGACCAGTGGCGGCGGTGCTAGTCTGCGCGCATCTGTCTGCAGACAGACCAGTGCTCTGCGTGAAGAGCACTACACTGCACTACACTAGCTCGACCACGCAACTCGGCCACAAGTGCACGAGACATTCTCCCCTCGTTGAAAACTGCGCGCCCCATTTATTGCCAACTCGTTGGGCCGCCCAACTGGCCGCCCAACTGGCCGCCAGCGCCAAAGAGCGCCCCTTCCGGCTCGCCACGGCCAGTCCATTGCTCTGGGGGCGCTTCTCGAGGGGCGCTTCTCGAGGGGCGCCCCATTGGACTTTTCCTTTGGAGAGTCCGAAAAAGCGATCTGCGCCCAGGGGCTTGGGCGCGGCTGGGCAGAGATTAAATCTTGGCGGCGGCGCCTCCTCGCCAGTCTCTGGGGCCCGGTGGGCGGCTGGCCAAATGGGTCTGTTGGGCGCCAGTTGGAAGCTCAACTTGGCGCCGGCGAGACGGCAAACTTGGTGCCAGCGAGCCGCCCACAGGAAGGCAGGAGGGTGGAAAGAAAGGGACAGTCTGGGGGGCGCCGTTGCCTCCCGGCGGCCGCCACTCACTTGGCTTCCTGCTCGGCCCATTGCCGCACTCAAGTGAAAACGGTTCCTCCCCCACTCGCCGGCCCTTCCCTCTGGCGGCCGTCCCATTCGCCTCCACTGACTCTCAGCAACCCTTAGCTCCGGCCCACCACTGTCACTGCACACAAACCTGCCCACGACTGTCCCCTCTTGCTCAAGCACGCCGAGAACGCCAACTCCCAACCAGCTTGGCCCACTTTCAATCGAACGATTCCGCCCACTTCCGGCCGGCCCAGCGCCCATTGTGTGGGCCTTTTCTCTTGGGCTTCTCTTGGGAGCGATCTTGGGCCAAGCCAACTCTTTGGGGGCCAAAGAGTTGGCTCCCAAAGAGCGTGGTTCCAGAGACTTGCTATGAGGGGAGTTTTGTTGAGAGCGCGAGCGGCGAGAAATGAGCCGAACGGCCGAAATGAGTCCATTCGAAGGCGGCCAGCTCGGCGTGTGTGGCCCAGCTCGACCGAAGCTCGTCTGGATCGGCGTTTGTGGCGCTTTGGTCTGGCGGCGGGCAAGCTTGGGGAAGCTGGAGGAAGAAAAGGCTCAGAAAGTGGGCCCATTTCCGCTCAAGGGGGAGCAATGAATTTTGCACCTTGGGGCCAAAGAGAGCGGCCGGCTGGCTGGCTCGTCCACAAGCTTGGCATTGTTAATTTGGCCAGGCCAACACTCGTCTAGAGCGCCCAGCTTGCGAGCGAGCCGCTTGGGATGATTAATGGCGACCACGAGTGGCCCAGGTGAGACTGGGGTGAAAGTGGGTGCACCTTGAGAGGTCGCGCTCGTTTTGGCCCCATTTTGGGCCATTTTTGTCCCAACGACTTGCCGCCACTGAGGTTCTAGTCTGCCGCACTCGAGCGAGCCGGCACTGAGCCCATTGTGCCGCTGGACAAATAGGCGGCGGCCCACTCTTTGTCAGGTGGCCCCAAATGGAATGCGCCCCCAGTGGAAGGCGGCTCGAGTGGAGCCGAAATGAGATGAGACAAGACGAGATGAGATGAGATGAGATGAAACGGGATCGGATGAGATGAAATGGAATGGAATAAGATGAGATGAAACGGGGGGCAAGTCTCGCCGACTGACTCCAGTGGCTTGCCGCAGCCACTTGGCACCAGCAGGCCAACTCTGAGGCGCACGTGCCCAATTTTGCCGCCCCACTGGAGCCTCTTTGGGCTAGCTCGTTGGAGGGCTGGTTCGATGGCAAGACGCGCGCGCCAAGACAGGCGGAGCCAGAGAGAAGGGCCACCAAGCCAATGCAAGTTGGGCCTGATTTGCGGCTTCGCTCGAGAGGCGCCACCAAATCTAAACAATCTAGTTTGTCTCATTGGGCCAGATTGTTGGCCCAATGCCGCCGGCGAGTCATTGTTTTTTCCCACATTGTTTGGCCCCAAACTACTCGGCCAACCACTCGCCCAATGGGTCACGTTTCGCCCTTGGCAAGCGAGCCAGTGAGCTTGCCAAAACAGAGCTCTCCACCCAGACCTAAGAGTCCAGAGGCCGGCGGGCGAGCTCAAGACTGTGTGGACGCCCCGAGCTCAGAGGATGAGAGCCAGTGATGAACGTGACCCCATTTGGGCCTTTCTAGGGCGCTCTCTCCTTGCCGCTTTGGAACAATCTCATTCGGGCCGCTTTCGGGCAATTAGACAGCCAAACACTTGTTTCGTGCTCTCCATCTTTCGATCAAATCCAATGAAGGCCGCCCAGTTTCGACGCCTGAGGATTCAGGGCGAAAAGCGCCCTGAATTGAGTGCCTTTGCTCCACTCATTTTGCTCTAACCAGTCGAGATTTGGCCCCAAACTCGATCCAGTCTCTCTCGCTCTGATTGCACGAGAAACTCTCTCTGGAGACTTACCAATTTGATGGCCGCCCGCCGATCGAGCTGCTCGCTCGACAGCGAAAACAGTCGCGAACGTCGCTCGACAACGCTCGACTCGTCCGGCTGGGCATTATCCTGCTCGACTTCGTGGTGGTGGTGTCCATTGTCGTGGTTTAATGATGATGAGGCCGGCGCCTGATTGGCGGCCGAAATCTCTTCCAACTGGCTCGGCTGGCGGCCAAATGGGCCCAATTGTTCGAGACTGTCTCGCTGTTCGCCAGCGTCGAGCTTGCTCAAGTCGCCGTTGCTTTTCGTTCGTGGAAACTTGGCCTCAATCTGGCCAGAGCTTGTCTCTAACGCTTGAAGGCCTGCACCTAAAATGGTCGCCCTCTCTTGGCGCTCTTGCTGGCCGAGTGGGCAAAAGTTCAGCGGGTTCTCCTGCAGCTTCACCACCGGCCACTCGCACTCACTTGGGCCCAGCTCGTCGCCGCTCGCCGCTTCCGGTTCGAACTCGTTGCACTCGCCCTCGTCCGCCGGCCACCCACGCAGCAGAGCGCCCGACCGACCGGAAGCCGAACAGGTGCACTCTTTTCCGGCTGGCCAGCTTGTGGCGTGCTCGCCTGGCTGGACCCTCAGCTCCTCGTCCTCCTCCTCAAGCTCGAGCTCCTCCTGCAGGTACTCCTCCTCGTCCAGCGCCTCCTCGTCCAAGTTCTCGCCCTCGTCCAGCTCCAGGCCCAACCTCTGCCCTCCACGGTCGCCGCCGCTCGCCACACACCCACTCTGCTCGCCCGCGCCAGACACCAGCCCCGCCCACTTGTCGCCGGACATCAAGCACGACTTCCGGGCCCCATTTGACTGCTGCTCCACGAGAACCATCGAGCTAGCGGCCGCAGACTGTCGCTCGACGAGACAGTCTCGCTGCCTCCAAGTGTTGGCCTCCACATCAAGGTCGAGCAGAGTTGGGCCCCCAATTTGGCAATTGGCCAATTTTGAGGCCGCCTGTTTGCGCCTCAGCTTCAGTCTTCGCCGGCGACGCACTGACGCCCGTTTCGAGTCGTTCGAGTACTGCTGGTAGTTGAGGAACAACAACCAGCACACACACCAACCGCAGGCAAATATGAACAACAAATAGACTAGCATTTCCACTCACTCTCTTCTGCTCCCCTTCCCAGAGGAGCCGCCCACTTTTCACTGTCCTCCAACTCGCCCACTTTTCACTGTCCTCCAACTCGCCCTCTTCGCCTTTTCTCAAGCTTCTTTTCCCACTTCCGCTGCTGCTGTCTCGCTTCCGGCCGCTTTTTGGCCTCTTCAACTTGGTTCTTGGCCCACCAGACACTGGGGAAAACACTCTCGTTGAACTGCAAACTCCACTTCTCGCCGGGGCCACTTAGTTCGACCGTTCGAGAGTTCGAACTAAGTGAAGTCGAAACTGCCAATCTCGCGTCCAGACTCCAGTCCAACTCTTTCGCACCACTGCCTGACACTGGATCACTTTGCTCTGGGCGCCAAAGTTTTCAACCCAAAAGAGCCCACAAAGAGGCCCCAAAGTGCAGGATTGGCTGGCCGCATGCGCGAGCAAAGCGCAAAAGTGCAGCCGCGGCCACAAGCAAAATTCCGCCCGCGCCGCAGCGCCATCTATGATTCGCAAAGTGAAACTCCTTGGTAAACAAACCCCACCAGCAACAAGGTGCAGCTTGTTGCAAACAGGCAACGCCAAGTGCTCGAATTGAATCATTCGAGTCGAATCGTTCCACTCAAATGACAGCCGAATAAAAAAACTTACCTTTTTCGAACTGCTTCCCTTCACATCGGCTTGTTGTTTGGCACAGTTTGAGCTTGGGTTTGTTGGCCCAGTGGGTCGGTTGCTGTCTTGCTGCGCGCCGCTCGTCTGCCTTCCGGGGCGCCCGGCCACTTGTTGGCCAGTGGGCACGCTTGGCGGCGGTCTGCTTGGCGGCGGCCCAATTTGGGGCACCCGCGCCAAAGTGAGATGTCCGCAGGGCTGCCTCGTGGCGGCGAGCGAGCCCTGCGACGAGTTGGACGACTGCGACGAGAGTGTGGAGGCAATGCTTGAGAGCGAGGTGGATGAGATCGAGTTTAGTTGGCTCCTGTTCGCCGGCGAGCATCTGGCCGGCTGCACCTTAGGTTGAACGCCAGCCCAAAGCTCCGGGCCGGCGGCCGCCAATTTGTTAGCGGCGGCGCAAAACTTGGAACTCTTGGCCCCGCCAGCCACGAGCAGCTGCTGCTGCTGCTGCTGGAACATGCTCTGACGAGCGGCCGGAAGCGGCGGCGCCAACAACACTTTGCCCACTTGGGCCGGAAGTGTCTGCTGGTGGCCGGCGGGCTGAATGGGCGAGCGGAACTCGCTGGCCAGTGGTGGCTGGGCCAAGAGAATGACGCTCGAGTGTGTCGGTGGTTGGCCGAATTGGCGGCCGGGCAAGAGTTGCGAGGCTAAGGGAATTTGCTGTTGCTCTTGCTGTTGCTGTTGGTGCTGCTTTTGCAATTGTTGGCGCCTTAATTGCTCTTGTCTTTGGATTGCCTTGGTGATTGATTGCTGGCGTGCACTGGACGGGCCAAGCTCGTCCAAATTGGCCGCCGGATTGCGCCGAGTTCCAACGGCCAACGCGGCCGCCACTTGGCCGCCCATCTCGGACGCCTGTGGGCCGGCGGCACAGGCGTCTTGGCGCACTACTGGCGCCTGCGAGTCTTCCTGCTTGGCGCTGGCAGTGGCCCATCCGATTGGGCCGGCGCCCAAGAGAGTGGCGCCGGCGGTGATTTGTTGCGGCCGCGAGTGGCCACTCTGTTGCTGCGGGCCGCCTGTTGCAGCGGGCGCTGTGCTTGCGGCCGTGCTTTGCCAGTCGCTGCAGACAACTGGTGGGCCGCACACAGTTGTCGGCCCGCAAGGCTGGCGCATGTTTTCCTGCCAAATGTTGCCCACCAATTGATTTGCATCTCCCTTTTCCTCCTTTTGCTCCATCTCCACCTCATTCGGCTCGCCAATTCTCCTGCCTCCGTTGTCGAAATCGTAACCGGAGCCCATAATGGACTCCATATTTGGCCGCGCGTTCCAGCAACAGGCTGTTGTCATCTTGGGCGGCGCTCGCTTCAAGCAACAACTGTTGCCGTTAGAGCAACTGAGGGAGGAGGCCGGGCACAGCGTGTCGTCAGTGGGCCACTTTTCAGTGCCGGCGCAACAAGAACTGCAACAATTGTTGCCCGATTGCCTTAGTCTATCACTGAACTGGCCGCCTGGCGACGGGTGGCCGAAAAAGCCCACTTTGGTCTTGCCAGTTTGGCGCTGAGCCTCCTCCTCCTGCTCCTCCTTCTGCTGCTCGTCTCGCAACTGGCAGCCAGCAGTGGTGGTGGACTGACGGCACACTGGCGGCGAGAAGTCGGCCTCTTTTTGCCTCCCCTCAGCCGCCAACTGTCTGTCGGAGGAGGAATGCTGCCCCAGCCGCTGCTGCAACCATTGCTGCTGCTGCTCCAGCAACTTGGAGCGGCAAGAGGAGGGCGAAAAGCGGAGCTTAGCGTGCGGAACGGACGCTAATCCAACTTGCGTGCCTTGTCCATTTGTATCAAGCGTTCGGCCGTCATTGTTATTATCACCCGATTTGCAGCCCTCCGATATTGACGGCGGCCGATTTTTCGCCTCTCTCAAGCCACTCGCCTCTCTCCAGCCGGCTGACCACTGTGGTGGTGCTCTAGTGTCCGTTTGCGGACACACAACTTGGCCAGGCGACTCTTGTTGCTGTTGTTGTTCTTCTTGGCGCAACGAGGATAATCTGGGCGGCGGTGTAGGCGCCAAGGAGGACGCCAGGGAGCTGTGGGACGAGCAGCGCGAGCCAGACGACACTGAATAATCCGTCCACGACAACTCGTCCTCATTCGTCAGCCTGCTCGTTGGCCCTTTGGCTTGCTCGCCTTCAACTGGCTTTCTCATTCTCATTCGCATTTCCATTTCCACTTCCACTTCTGCTTCTTCTTCTTCTTCTTCTTCTTCCACCTCAGCTTCAGCTTCAGCTTCTGCTTTCATGTCCACTTGGCGCCGACCAGCAGCATCGCTTGCAACAGCTGGAAATTCTACCCTCGAGCTTGGATGCAACTTCCGTTGGAGTAATTTTATTCTAGTTCGTAAGTCCAACGAGCTGAAATCTTCATCCTCTTCTTCATTTGCCTCCAACTCTGTCCCTTCTCTTCTCCTTGAAGTTTGCCTTCTACTTCTACTTCTATTCCTATTTCTGCTCCCGCTTCCACCTATTCGTCTTCGCCTCTTGCCTTCTGTCGCCTTCATGGGATTCGCTTCCATCCCCACACAGTCTTGTCCTATTTCCAACTCTTGCCTCTTCCTCCTCGCCTCTTCTCCTTGATCCAATTCTTCAATTTTCCAACTCCTCGCCCTCATATGGCGCACAGGCTGCTGCTGCTCCCCGCAGACTGCAACCTGCGCCGAGCGCCACTCTGCGGGCCCCTCCTCATCATGGTCGCCCCTTAGGTCGCTCTCCATTTTGTCGCACTGTCGCTCCCCCGGCTTGCCAGTGACTGTGTGCGCCGGTTTGTGGCACCAGTTGGCGTACAACAATTGCGCTGGCCCGCCAGCAACTGCATGGCATGGCGCATGCATTGCGGGCCCTTCCTTGGCCGGGCAGACTGTCTTCGGGGAACAGACACACACTGGCTTGATGATTGGACAGAATTTTGGCGGTGAAATTTCTCAAATTTAGCTCAATAATCACTCACTATTGCCAATCACACTTTGGTCAGCTCTTTTCTGCTTCCATTTCGCACAGCTCTCAGTGCAACAACACTCCTTCTTCTTTTGCTCTTGGACGACAACAACAAGTTTGCTTGCTGGCTTCTGTGATGTGGCATTTTTGCCCGCTTCAGGCCGCTTCATTTAGGCATGAGTTGTCAGCAGAAAATTGTCCAACACATGGTGGACACACAATTTAGCCAACGCTTGGCACCGGCACAGTAACTCTCTCTCTGCTACTAAACTATTGTCAACTAGAGAAGGACTAAAGGAGCAAAATAATGGCAAATGAAATGATGCAGTTTCCTCTTTGTGATCATGTGAACGCTCTGGTGGAGTTGGAAAAATTGGACGGGGCTTATTTTCAGGTCAGCTGATTTGGCCAGCCTAGTGATTGGGGATTTCGCCTGTTGATACATGTAAACAAACGCTTCGTGTGCCCCAAGCAGGAGGGCTTGATTCGACTTGTTGCGCGCACACTGGGGCGAATATCCCCGACTCGCGCGAGTTCTGCCCTCGTCGCAGGTGCCCAGACAGGTGCAATCCCCAGATCGCGCAGGTTGCCCCTGGAAAACCCCAAAACTCCCGCCTGCTTCACACTAGACTAGCTCGCCTGTCTCTCTCTGGCTCGTCTGGACACGGGCAAGTGAATGGTGGGCTCGACTCAACTCGGCCGGCCTGTCGGTGTCTGGCCGTCTTGCGCCGTGCCTGCTCTATGCCTGCTCTGTGGAGTGGGAAATGGCCGAATGCGCACTTACACAGACTTACACTTGTTACACATGCCGACTGGCGACTGGATCACTTTTTGAACTGCGGCCGGCCGGCTAGAACTGAGCCTCGTCCGAGGCGGCTTTTTTCCACCTCCAACTCGAACTCGAACTCCAACTCCAACTCGGACGCGAACTGCGCAAGCCCCAGACACTCCTGCACCCTCCGAACTGTGCCCTCCAGACGGGCGGCCGGCGGGTTGCGGGTCGTCGCCGGCGTCTGGAGGCAGCTCGGCGGGCTGGGAGGGACCGTTAACTGTCTAGAAGCCGGGGGGAGAAGTGGCGGCGATCGGGCCGAGGAGAGGGTGTGGCCGGGAGGGGCGGCGCGTTCGGACGGCGAGAATCAGTCCGGAAGGAAGAGGCAAGACTGTGTCCGAGTGGCAGTCCGGCGGAGTTGCGAGAGTGGCGGTTGCTTTTTTCGTCGACTGGGGAGCAAAAAATGGACTATGGAGCTGCTTTTTGCTTGCTGCCAGTCGGCTGGATGCGCGCCCTGCACAGTTACACAGTCCAGTTAGCATTAGTCTGTATGTGTATGTGCGCACTCGTTTGTGATCCATTTGTTTCACATCGCCGCCGTACACTACGCGTCAAAATTATCTTGATCAGCTGGGTTTGCGCACCAAAGTCGAGGGGAACGTTTTGTTTCCCCTCGACTTTGGCCGCAAGGAGTCGGCCCTTAGCTCTTAGCCCTTAGCTGGCGGGCAGCCCCCCAAGCAGCCCCCCAGCAGCCCTCGTCCCCCGGCCATTGGCTACATTCCGCGCCCCACCACTTGGCCCTCGGTCTTGCGGCGTGCCGGGGGACGCCCACCCACCTGCAGCGAAGTGGCCGGCCACGCCCACCGAGGCCGCACACCCGCACGCCTGGAGACTGTCCGTCGCCTGCTGGGCGGCCGCGTGATCAAAGTCCAAAGTTTCATCAATTTTCCGCTTCCTCTCCACTCATGCTTGTGTGTGATCACTTGCCCCGAGGCAATAGAATATTTCTTCATATCTCCTCTTTCCCATTGAAGCAACATGCAAGCCAGCCAGCCAGAGAAGCGCACATCGGCCGGCCTCTCTTCCTGCTTGGCGTGAGACAATTGCTCCGATTTATCTGGGACTCTGTCGACCGATTGATCTGGTGCGCCACTTGGACCTGTGGGTGTCGCACTGTTGATCGAGCATGATCCATGCAATGCAATTTCACTACTAGAGCAACGGCTCACCGATCGCCATAGATCTCATCTCTTGATCGCTACACAGTTTCCAAAGGCGAGATCTTTGCGATCTTTGCAATTTTTGCAATCTTTGCTCGCTCGCCAAGCGAGCAAAAGGCTCAACATTGACGTCTGACTCACCGGCAGAGTGTCGTGCATGGATCGAGCTGACGATTGTTGCGTCTCGTTATGGAAAACCAAAGAGTTCCAGGCTGGCACTTCTGTGCTCCATTCCAGCCAGACATTGAATTTCATCCATCTGCTTCCATGCAAGACGAATGAGAAGCAACGCATGACCCAGTCAGCCAGTTGGGCTGAGGATCGATTGCGGGCCACTGTTGCTGGCTGGCTGGCACTGTTTCTGGTTCGCAAGTCTGCATGATTGTAGCAAATGCACACCACATCAGAGACTCATGGTGGCCAAAGTGCGGGAAGTTAGCTCCGAGGCTTAGGTAAACTGAGAATGCGCCAGTGCATGCAAGCTCCGAGAGCTGAGGGCTGGCTAAGGCCAAGTTGGCAACAGGAGAGGCTGTTCCCGAATCCGATTGGCTGTTCCGATTGCGAAAAGATGCAACGAGAACAAGAGGGCCAAACAATAACACTGGCCCGCTCGAAACAGAGAATAAGGTTAATGTTCCTGAACAAAGATGGGTAATTACATCTGCTGAATGATGCTCAACTGTATGCTTATACTGTTGCATTTTATTCACGACCAGGCGGCAATGCAAAAGACGAGCACATCGAAAACAAGCTGCCCATAACTCGGCAGAGTTTTCTCTCTCCCTCATTTCAAGTTCGCCCAATTCAAGTTCCCAAGTGGCCAGACAAATCCCCTCCGATCGAACTAATCGAAACTGGATCCACTAGTACATAGTAGACACTCTCTAGAAGGCTCGCGGTTTTAGTATCGGTCCAAATTGTGTTGACGACCCTCGTCTGAAGAGATGCTTGAATTTGCAACTATGTGAAGCTTAATTCCAGAGCGTCGATTCTCTCACCTGGCCCTTCGAACATTTGCATCAGCCCACCAAGGCCAGCAGCCTTTGGTCACTCGAAAGAGAGAGAAAGAGAGTGGGCAAATTAGTTCCATAACTAAGGGCTGGATAGTGAGCAAGTGAGTGAGTGAGTGTGAGGGCTGAGTTTGTATAGAGTATTGTTCTATTTGGGCTGCCAGCTCTCGTTGCTGAGCCTTAGCTTAGCTTTGGAGCTGGAAACTCGGCTGAAAAGCGCGAACCATTCTACCATAATTGGCTTCAGCCGCCTTCTTGGCAGCCAAGCAACCAATACAAAAACGCGCGACTCTAAGGTAATCAGTGGTGAACTAGTGGAGGCTGAATAATAATTAGGACAAACTGGCGAAATTCAGCTGTCTCATTAAAGCAAATTGAGCTGATGGCCATAACTGGTGTTGACAGCTCGCGCTCTCTGCTCTCTGTGAGCGCCGCCTTGAATGTGATACATTTCTTAGATGATGGCCAGCGCCCCCTTAAACTGCACCAAGTCCATAACAGTGACTCCCTTTCGGCCGAAACAGGCCAGTAAACTTCGATTCCGATGAATGACCTTCGAACTCGAATGGCCAAACAGGCTGTCAGATAATTAGTGACGCGCATCAATCGATGTACGAGATTTCCGCTATCTCTATCAAATCTGCGGGAAACCCAGACCAATGGGGTTGAGCTTGGCAAAAATGGACGCACATTGAATGTCTATCCATTTTAGAGAGTCTCTATACTTCCATACTTCTACTGGATACGAAAGACAGACTTCGCAGGAGTAGGACCGGAGGATCATGTGAGGCTGGGTTTGCCCATCGAAGTTTACATCCATTTCTCCAACGCTTTTTCTATCTCCGCCTGTTCTCTGGCTACATAAAGAGCCCAGCGGAGCTTGTTCTGAGCTTCGAACTCACTTTTGAGATGACAACTCGAGCTGGGAGATCTGAGTGGCGCTAAGATTGTTGTAGACGCCCACTGGTGCTACTAGCAAAGCTACGGTACTATAAAGAGGGGGTCCTTGTACGACAAATAAACAAAAAGCTCTGTCTGCAGAACTAATCGAGCGTCATCTCTGATTCATAGTATAATTTATTTCTTTATTAACCTGATGTTTTTTTTTCCTATCACACATGTCTTGTACAATCACAGATCACCTGGGCTGACCAATCGGCATTTGCTACTTACCCAAAACCTTGAGGCTGAGACGTGCAACTAGATCCTTTTCTATACCATTTTTCGCTCGACATTCGTAGATGCCAGTGTCGTTGGGCTTCAGAGAGTTGAAGGACAACTCTCCCCCGAGATATGAATCATTTGAACTTGACTCGAGATCTTGCGATCGCAACCTGTGCCACTCAATCAGCGCCGGGGGCTGCCCGCCCGCCTTGCATGGAACCTGTAAGGACTCTCCGACGCGCGCCTCCACTTCCGACGGAGGGGCCTCGATCCATTTTAGTTGGACTGGCGTGAAGATAAATCGAGATGATGTAAGACTAGGATTTTTCACAATAATGCAAACGGTCGATTTACCGTCATTCGATCTTACCTTTGACAAACAACTGCGTGGAGATCTTGTCTTGTCCGTATGGGTTCTTGGCCAAACAGGAGTATGTGGCCGAGTCTTGCGGTTTCAGATCGGCAATTCTCAGGATAGAGTTGTAGTTCTCTGGCAAGATGGTGATCTTGTACTTGGCATTTGATGAAACAATTTTCTGATCATCCTTGAACCACTCGAACTTCAAATCACTCAACTCTCCAGAGCCGATGGAGCAAGTGAATGTGGCACTCGTCCCCTCGGGATGGTTCAGCCGATCCACAAAGTCGACAATCTTTGGCGAATTGCTAACTGTAATATTAACTAGTTTGATTCTATTAGGCTCAGGTCTCAATTTACATTAGCTTAGGAAGGATAGGAACGCGAAGGAAACTTACTTTCTGTGGTCCCAAAAGTTTTCACTTGGAATCCAACCCATATGACCAGAGTAGTTGTCAAAAAGGTGGATAACTTCAACCCCATCGTTAGAACCATGATGAAGTTGATATCTTTAAATTTGGCCCTCGTTTGAAAACCACTGCTGGCAATCTGACAAGATTGCAAAGGTATTGCATAAGATTGAGGCTGATCCCTCACAAAGCGATCCTCGGCGATACGATGCAGACAGGGCCTTCCCCTGACTCTGGTGCTTCACTGCTGGCCTGCATCACTTACAGTCGGATCAACCTTACAAGGCATGAGCCGAGGATCATGTTGTGATGGAGCATAGGTCCCAATGTTGAAGACAGCGCAGCCTCCTTGGGGTTATCCTCGCACAAGTTTCGGCAGGCAGCCTCTGCCTAGCACAAGCCTCATCCTGTAGGACTTGCAACACAATGCAGCCTCCACGCGCATGACTTCACAACAATCTGAACACGAGCTTCAGCAGGTTGGACGCTCAACTCAATCCGACGTGATTTTCTGGAAAATCTTCACACTACAACCACTTCAAATTATTCTTTGCCCCTGTGAATTACCGGCATTTCTCCATATCCCTTCTACTTGTCCATCCAATCCAACACGCTGCCCAGCCCTACAGTTAACTGTACAATCTGCAGCCAAAGAGCTCAGGTTGAAGAGAAGACCACCGAGATGGGGAGCCAAAAGATCAAAGTTCCGCCACCTCTGTCCGCCCAGGACAAGGCAAGTTTCGCATATAAAACAATCAAGGATCGCCTACCTGTTATCATCGTGAAGACTATAGATTTTCTACACCGTCAAAGACGAGAATTGTACAAATTC
>Ga0268247_10000093_pt1 | contig 28153 bp, 33 predicted proteins | sample AgamicOrMae_FD_200245 | JGI IMG/M metagenome (GOLD analysis project Ga0268247, IMG submission 200245) | Agave microbial communities from Guanajuato, Mexico - Or.Ma.e (v2) (version 2) | ecosystem: Host-associated > Plants > Phyllosphere > Phylloplane/Leaf | place: Guanajuato, Mexico | collected...
TACCAATTCAATTGGATCATTTCATCTGAAGATAAATGCATTGGACCACCAATGGACTTTTTAGAGTTTCTTCTCAATTTCTCTAATTCATCTAGTTGGAAATTTCCATCCGTTGTTGGATCATAGATGAAACCATAGGCCCATGGTGTCAGCCTATGTGTACTATTGTTGGCCATGGTGATTTTGTTAGTTTCTCTTATCCAGTTGACACAGTGGAAGTAGCTTAGCTGAAATCCTCGGTGCGTTAATAAATTTGGGGCAGCATAGATGGAACCAAAGCCGAAAATAAATATGATACCCGTAACATAGCCCATACCTTGTAGAATAAGCACCAAATATGCACTCAACATGGCACTTGGACCCCGGTTCAATTTCAATATGGCCACCCCCTGGCTCGGTTTCTGTTTGTTCTCTTGCTCGTTTCCTGTTAGAAGGAATCTATGTCTAGTGATGGAGTTGCATTTTTGGGAAAAATTTATATTGTCCAAGGACGGAAAGAGGAAAAAATTACGATCCATTTCATCAACAGGCTCTCGCGGCGAATACAATCTATAATATAGCCCATTGATTGAGTTGAAGTTCAATCTTCTTTCATCACTTTTGTCCATAAATTTAGAGAATTTCCAATCAGATAATTGGCAATCATCTGATAATTTGCGCCTGTTTGGAGAATCTTCTCCAGCCATATACAGATTCTTGTATCGCGTTTTAATCATTTCGGAAAGTTTCCAATGCGACACTTGAATTATCTCTAATTTGAACTCTTTTTTCCTATAAATAAGGAGCACTTTGTTGGCTGCGAAGGCCAAAAAGATCATTGGTGCAATGTATCTCATGGCTGATAGTAGGCGAGAATTGATAGATGTTCTCCCAAGGAGAACGCAGTCAAGATACCTAAACTCTTTCAGTGCTTCCAAATCAAGCATCACCACAAGGATTCCCTTGACAATGAAATAGGTGTACAGGCAGCATGTGGCTTTCCAGTAGAGCTTGAAGAAGCGTTTAATCTTGGCTGACCTCATTGGAACTTGGTCACATTTGGCTCTCATCTTGTTCCTCTGAAATGAGCAATCCTTGTCCGATTTTTCGCCACCAACCACCGCATAATATGCTCCCGTGCTATACAGGCCAGCGATTGCCATCATGAAGCTTGTCTTCTCAATCCGGCGAATCGACTCACTCGTCAGACGGGCGTCAATGTAATTGAGCAGTCTTGTCACTGTGTTATGGAACATTGCAAAGGCGTCCTAGCAGAGTTGGAGTCTTCGTGAGAGCAGAAATGTCTACGAATTAAACCTTACCATTAAATCGTATTTGGAATAATTTATTCAATTGTTTAGCTCGCTTAGAATCATCGTTGGATGAGACAAAGCTCGGAAAGTGTAGAGTTGCAAATAACCTTCACTTTCACTGAATTCGGGCTAAGTAGACAGTGATCTGTCGCAGTTGCGGCCGTGCCAACGGGCTCCAAAGGCTCCTTTTGCAACCATTGGAGTCCGCCTAAGGTCAGACTGTCGTGCCACCTGTGAGGCTGCGCCGTTGGCGCCACTTTTTATTGACTTTTCACTCTTGAGTAACTCCAAAGTTGCGAGCTCTGAAGGAGAACAGATGAATTTGAATGAGTGTCTTGGCGGTTTATCTGACGACTTTACTCCAACTGAGCAGCCGAAGACAGTTATTTACCTGTCCCTGGGTGTACCAAGCTTGATTGATCGCCGCTTTGTGCGCTTGAAAGAAAGAACATTTAGCCCAGTATTGCCACGAACTTGAATTTATGAATTATGAGCGATTCTCGCAAAACAGCCACACGAAACATGCTGCTCAAATGGGGGCCCACCAATTTGTTTCCGGCCAAGAGAGTCAGAATCAAAAAAGAATCAAGAAAAAGTTGCAGTAGAGTTGCTTGGGCTTGTTGTCGGCGTGACGGTTCACTTAATTTGTCGAGCTTGTTTGCCCGAGTGGACGATGATTGTTTTCATGGGACGTGCACGTACGTCTGTCTGCGTCTGGCGGTGTGCAAACAGACAGAAACAAACGGTGGACAGATCACAGCTGGGCGATACTTGAGGGGTTGTAAAAATAGACAAACTCCACTGGGAGTGAGTGGGACTCCTTAGGGCCAGTTTGATGGGCGTTTTGTCGCGCTCGAATTGGGAGGAGCAAGGCCGGAAGGAGGAGGAAGCAATGGTTGACGAGCGACGGAATGACACCGCCAGAGTTGCTTGCTCGAGAGACTGTGATGGGCGCATGAGGAGGAGGAGACGAAGAGTTGTCTGCTGCTGCAAAGGCTTATTGGCAGCAACATATTCGCAAAATGAAAGTTTAACAAAACGCAGTTGGCCAGTGATGAATAATTCAACAGTGCTCTTGGACTTGGATTTGTCCGGCACGCAGGCGGCCTGACAGCTTGTTGTGAGGACTGTTGTGTTTAATTCTGCAATCGGAGATTGCAGATTGATTCGAAGCGGAAGCGCCGGAAAGGGCGAAATTTGTCGACAAATAATCTCAAAGTTTCCTTGTTTCCAATTGGCTGGCACCACTGGAAACTGGCTCGAATGGACGCCCCAATGGACGACAAACATCACATGAAGATTTGTCGCCCAAGTCGATTCGAGTCTAGTCGATTCGAGTCAACTTGAGTCGAGTCAAACCAAGTCAACTCGAGCCAAGCCGAGTCGTGTCTAGCTGAGCTGAGCGGCCCACACGTTGTCTGAGGCGCCCCCTCAAGCAAAAGGGGCCAGTCAGATGTGTCGGGCGACAGTGTTTGGGGTTTGTTTGTCCTTGTTCGGTGTGCGTGAGTGCATTCCTCTGTTATGAAGTGCAAGTGCAGGCGGCAGGAAACCGGAAGGGGACGGGCGCCCCAGAGAGAAAAGGGCGCAAAGGAGAAGAATGGCAGCTTCGAACAATTGGGAATAATTCGAGCCGCACGAATTGGGCCATCTCGCCCTTTGGGTGGCCCTTTGGAAAGGCCAAAGACCACGAGTGGCCCACTGGCTCGCTTTGAAATGTGGGCCCAAAAGTATGCGGCCCACTGTTTGCGGCTGTCACCTGTTCGAGTGAGGCGGAACAATTTGGGAAGCGCAATTTGGAGAGCCAGAGAGAGAGAAAAAGATGTGAAATCGAGCAGATAAGGGAGCTTAAGTGCAGAGGAACAGAGCAACTCCGACGACAACAATCAAAACGCCGCTCCAGTGGCCCCACTTCTCGCCGCTGTTCCATTAAACTGTGGGCGGGCCAAAAGAGCTTGCCAGTGGGCGCCCTTATTGGTCTCTGGCGTTAGATTTGAGCATTCTGAGCTGCTCTGGCTGGGTGGCGAGAAAATGGCGGATTTCCATTTTATTTGGATGATTAAAATTGCATTAAAGCTGCTCAATTTTCCCCCCTGCTCTCTGCTCCTCTGGCGCCCCTCGCTCGGCATCCAGCGCGCCCCACAACTGCAAGCTCGACACTAGTCCTCCAGACTCGCAATCTTGCCGAGCTCGGCGCCAACCAACCAACCGACCAACCGACCAAGCAAGCAAGCCGCCAAGCTCAAGCTCTGCAGCCCGAAGACAGCGGCACGCAATTGTGTCCCAATGCGCCAATTGCCAGCCACACCTCGAGCGGCGCATTGCGCCCAGCTAGCTCGAAGCAGCCGCAAGCTCTGCCACCTTTCGGCCTGGCCCACGTGTGTCTCTCTGCTCTCATATATTTATATATAAATACATATAAATTTGCGAGTATAACTGCGGTGTATAACAGCTTTCGGAGCGAGTCTGGCGTTCGAAACACTGGAACAGGCCACACAAAGCGCAGGCCTGCCGCTGGCAAGACTGTCTGCCAGCCGCTAGACGCCCTCCTCTTTGGCCGCCTAGCAAAGCTGAGCTGCGAATTTATTGCCTCCCAAAGACTGGCCCGCTCGCTTATCATTAAAAAGCCACTTGTTCTTTTGTTGTGTTGGGCCCGGTGGTTGTAGTTGCTGTAGTTGTAGTTGTAGTTCCTCGTGTTGTTGTGTTTGTGTGTGGCCCACTGCGCGGAGGCCAAGTGCTAGCTTGCTGCTGGTGGCTCTTTGGCTAGTTTGGTGGCCGCCGAGGGTGGGCGGCCGCCTTTGGGCGGCGGGGAAAGAGTGTTTTTTCATGAGTTTAAGTTGGGCTCTTGGCGCGCGCGTGCGGCGCTAGTTGTTATTGATTTGGGCAAGATATGAAATTTTGCCGCCCCCCAGCCGGAAGGGGAAAAGTTTGCCATCTTTTGGGGCCGTCCTTTTATGAGCAGCCGGCCAAAGAATTCTCCTAGCGTTGGGGAAAAATCTGCTCCCCCGTCGAGGTGTCAGCACTTGGCAAAGGAGGAGAAGGAGGAGAACAACAGTGCAGCGACATAACAACAAACTACCATTACTTCTGGCCAGCCGGCCGGCCTTCTTCAGACAGTGGCGCGCAGACAACAAGGACCCGCAAGGCGCCCACTTGGGGCGCCCCTTTGGGCTTGGAGTGCACTGCAAAGACGCGCCCAAACAGGCAGGCAGTGTGCAGGAATTTGGCCAAACAGACAAGATGACAAATCACACTCGACAGGGCCGCTCTATTGCTTGCCTGTTTGTCTGGCGCGCCACGCGGCTGCTTGGGGGCGCAAAGTTGGGCCCCACTTGGTCTAAGGTTGCCCTAAGGTTGCCCTAAGGTTGTCTGAGGTTGTCGAAGCATCTCAGATTGAGCGTTTTGCTTAAACAAGAGGCCTTCTCCCAGAGACGACGAGTTGAGGAAGAAAGTAAAAGTAAAAGTTGGAGGAATCTCCACACTTCGCCTCCTTTTTGTGGGCCAGCTTCCGGGCCGCCTGTCTCAGTCTGCGGGAGACGGAGAGTAAAAATATGGCCCAATTTGAGGGACATATTTCTCGCTTGGAACTCGTTCCAAGCAGTTTGGGGCAAATCTCGTGAAGGTGCAAAGCTGAGCTGCGGAACGTGCCCCATTCCTCAAGAGAGACCCACTGGGTTTCCCGCTTTTCCCGCTCGAAGGTGGCCCGGAAGCCGCCCAATTGGTCGCTCTGTCACGCCGGATGCGGCCCCGAACTCGAACTGGAGCTGCAACTGGCGCGGAACACGCCCTCTCGGACTCAGTGGCGGCCAGTGGGCAGCGCCAGCGAGTCGAGTTGCGTCGACAGGTGGCGCAGGGCCGAGCGCGGGGGCGCCCCTCGGCTTGGGGGCGGCCGCGAGTGAGACTGCGCAGAGCTGGCGCGGAGGCTAAGCTCTGGGGGCGCCCGAAGCAATTGATTAGGGGCGCGTCTTGGCGCCGGTCTCGAGGCTGCGGGCGAGCGGCGAGTCGTGGGCAAGAGAAGTCTGTGTTTTGCAGACTGTGGCCGGCTGGCAGTGGGCGGCGGACAGAGAGCGGCAGAGCACCTGCGAGTGGGGCAGACGTGTGACAGCAAGAGAGAGAGCGAAACAATAAGAGAGAGTGAGAGTTAGACTGTGAGTTGAGACAAGGACAGGAACTGGCACGAGGCGCTGAACGAGTACTAAGAGTTGAGGCGAGAATTTGAGGCGAGAATTTGAGAAATTTTTGCAAATTTTCGCAAAATTTTGCAAAATTCGCCCAAAAAATTCGGAAGTTTCCAAATTTTTCACATTCCACGAAGTCGCCCGCCGACAGTCTGCCGCTAGAGTTGAGCGATCGAGCAGTCCCAGAGGATGAACAAAGCGAAGAAGAGTTGAGAATTTTCCAGTTGAGGCGAGCCGGAAAAGCAGCCTGGCCAAGGCTTGTCGTCGAGCAGCGCCGAACGCGCTCACATCAAGCAAAAGTGTCGAACCAAGAAGCAAAGAGGCAAGCTCAAGATTAGCCGGAAGAGAAGAGAAGGTTCCAGCAGCCCGGCGAGACTGTGTCGGGCGAGGCAAACATGCCAGCAGCTCACGGGCGGCCAGCTGGAGGGCGGCCAGCGAGCGCCAGCTGGACACTTGTGACAATTCTGCTGACGTTCCTCCTGGCCCAACTAATACACTCGCCCCTCGCGCCGGCCCAGACCCAAACGCTGGTGGCGACGGGCCGCCAAGACTTGGCCAGCGAGAGGAGGCCCCAAGACCACGCAAACCAAGCCGCCCAGCAGCCACTTCCGGCGGCCACGCAAGCACACCTGAGCGCAACCGAGGCGCCCACTTGGTCCACAGTCCAGCATTTGTCCTCCACACAGCCAGGTGAGTTTCGGTTGGATTTGCTCGATCTTGGCGGCAAGAGGATCTCTCGGGCCGCCCAAGACTGTGTCCGATTTGGAAATGGGAGCCCCAATTTGGGCTCCTCAATCGGAAATGGGCGAGCCCAAATTGGGCCCACCTCGAGCGGCCATTTTCCACTCTGCAGTTTGCCCTCACTCCTAAGGTCCAGTTTGCTCCTTTGCTTGAGTTCCGTTCACTTCAGTTCAGTTTACTTCAGTTCACTTCAAGCGCGCCCCAAGGCCTCAAATTGAGCCACCTGAGCGCCGAGTGCCCTTTTAGCTTGCAGCTTGCAGGTTGCAGCTTCGAGCTTGGCCCGCAGCTAATGTCTGACGCTCAACTGCCTAGCTCAACTGCATTTGGGACTGTCCAAAGTGTCCAGAGGGCAAGTAAGTGGGCCAGATTTGCGAGACGTTTGCCTGCTCGAAGGCAAACGTCTCGCCAAAGAGCCGCCCGAGTGGCTAATTGGACGCTCGTTGTCTCTTCTTCTTCTCTCAAGGCGCTCACTTTCACCCTGAGACTTCCACTGGCCGCATTTGAACGCCATTCACTGTCTCTGCTGGTCCATTTCACAGCTCACAGCTCGCATTTGCCGCTTTTGGCCCCCAAAGAAGCGCCCAAAATGCAGCATCGTCGAGGTGAAACTGTTTGTCGGCACTCAGCCCGCCGGTCCTAAGGGTGCCAGTGCACCTTCTTTCACTGGTCTCCATCCAGTGCGGCCAAGAAGTCGCCAGCTGGGCGGCCATTCCGGCTGAATTTGGCGCCCATTTGGGCGCTTTTAAGCCGGCCGGCTGGAGGCCAAATTGAATTGTCAACAGTCGAACAGTGAGGAAGTGCAATTCGGGCGAGCGTTCGATTCTCGGACGCTTCAGATGTGAGCTGCACGAGTGCTTCCTGCCAGCCAGACAGTGAGACTGGCACGCTCAAGACGCCAAACCTTCATAAGGTTTGGCCCACCCAGACACATAAACACACGCGCGCTGCTCTCTTGTGTTTAATTGCCACGCCGAGACACTCGCATGAGGCACGTCCGCCCGTCTTAGTGGTAGTCTTTGTCCTAGTCTTAGTCTTTGGCCGCCAAGCTAGACCGGACGAGCTAGACCAAACTAGGACCGCCAGAGACTAGGTCGAGCCACACTCGCGCGCCTTGCTGCCCGCACGCCACCGAGCGACCAATCCGACAGCGACACTCCATTGTTTCCGGCGCCCATTTGGCCACTCCTCAGCCGCCCAGCTTCTCAGCTGCTCAGCTTGTCAGCTTGTCAGCTCGCCAACTCGTCTCGCCAGTCGGGCGGCAAATTTACGACTCGCGCGCTCACCTTTGCGCCCCACTTCCGGCCGGGCGCCACTTCCGCACGCTCAGCCCGCGCGCGTGCCAGTCAGCGCGCTCTAGTGACTACTAGAGCTCAGGAGCGGCAGCCGCGCAGTTCGACTCGGCCAGGGTTCTCTGTCGCCGCCGGAAGTGGCTCACTCCACTGGCGGCAGTCTGAAGGGCCCGCCGGCAGTTCCGCCCTTGAGCTGGGCCCTGCTTAGCCGCGATTGGCGCCACTTCCGGTCTCGAGCGGCAAGCTCGGCCGGGCTGGGGCAACTAGGACGACTGGGCCGACTGGGGGCAGTAGGCGCTCGGTCTTGGGGCGTCGAGGGGCGCCGCAGTGCAGCATCCCAGTGGGCCCAATGGGGAAGCTTGGGGGCTGCCCTGCACTGCATGCGAAGTGCACTGGAAGTGTGCGGCGCTGCAGACAGTGGTTAGCTCGTCGCCAAAATGGGGGCGAAATTCAAATTTTTCCACGCGCGACGGAGGGCGCCCCTCGGCCCAGTTGGGCGCGAGTCAATCGAGCTCATGAAGTGCAGTTGGGCCGCTCGGCGCTCGCTGCTCTCTGCTTGCTGCTTTCTGCTCTCTGCTGGCCCACTCGAACATTGCCAATAATTCAAATTGACTCTTGGCCAGGCAGAGTGGCGCCTTGGCAGGGGTCTTGCTGGCTGGCTGGCTGGCGTGCAGATGCAGCGGCCGGAGACAGTGAGCGGGATTGGCCGGTCCGGCCGGGAGCAAGTGGAGCGAGCGGAAGGGGCGAGCTCAACTCGGCGCAAGATGGACGAGCCTTGAGTGGCGTCTGGGAGTTATCGCCGCGGCTAGACATCGATTTTTTGTCACACACGCGCCACGAGGAGGCCAAAGGGGCGGCCCAAATAAGTGCTGCAACGCTCAGTGGGCGCCCCTTCCGCTCGGGCTCGAGGCTCTTCCGATTCATTGAATCTGGCCACTTTTGGGCCCGCCCGTGCGGCTTGTTACAAAACGAACACTGACCAGGGAGTGTCTTTGGCCAGTTCGGGGGCAGTCCTAGTCTGCAGTCAGTTGGGGCCTCAATCTGCAGCCATTCGAGAACAGTTGCAGGCCAGTTGGCCGCCGAGACGGACAAATCCAATCCAATTAAGAGGATAACCAGTGGACCAGTTTCATTGTTCAATCCGTTGGCTCTGCCTCCGCCAATTCTCCTTCTCGCCGGCTGCAAAGACCTTCCAGCTCAGTCTTGGCAGCGTCGGCGGAGGCGCAAAAGTGACAAAAGTCTGCCCAACCCAAAGGGGCACGAGGAAGTTAATTTATATTAATTTGTTTCCCCCGCCAGCGCGAGACTGTCCCCGGCGTCTTGAGCTGGCCGCGTGCTCGCTCGCTCGCCCGCTCGAAGCTGCGCCCCCGCCAACCGCCCGGACGATTGGAATTAAAATCAAACGCCGGAACACCATGACACCTAATTGAGCGCGAGGGCGCCCAACCGCCAGGCCAGACGGCACGCAGCAAGCCGACCAATCGCCGCCCGGCGCCCCTTCCGGCGCGCAGCTGGTCCCCGTCGTCGGGCTGTCGCCAGCTTGCGGCGCCAATTGGCCGCCGGACTGGCTGGAGACTAGCTGGAGACTAGCTGGAGACTAGCTGGAGACTAGCTCTCTTCGTACGAGGCGCCACCCCGCTCGCTCCGACCGCCACGCCCACTCACTGGCGGCCACGCCCCAAGCATAACGCCGACCAAATTAAGCTCGGCGAGGCTCGCGCGCCGCCCAGTCAGCGGCGAGTCGTCGGCCGTTTGCAGCCGCTTGGTGCTCAGCCGGAGCTTGGCGCCCAGACGCCTCTTGCCCAGCCGCTTGGGCGTGATTTTCGTCGCCCGCGGCCCCGTGGGCGCCAGTTGGCGGCCGCCCATTCGCCGCCCTTTATTGGCCGGCGGCGGGCGGGCGGCCAACTGTCACTTGCGGGCGCCGAGGGGCGGCCCAGGGCGCCAAGACGGCGCCCAGCAAGCGGGAGGAAGTTCGAGCAAGTTCGAGCAAGGAGCGCCGAGACGCCGCCGCCAGTCCGAGGGGACAAAGGGGGACTGGCTTTGGGCGCTGGTCGCACTCGAATGGATTTGCATATTGTCCTTTTTGCGCCTCCTTCTGCTCGGGCCGCGCAGCTTCCACCGCCAAGCTTGCAGCCCCAGGCCTCCCTCGGCAAGCTTGCAGCGCCCAGCGTGCGGCCTGGCCGGCGCAAAGTCACTTTGGGCGCCCGCAAAGCCCCGGCCGGACGGGCCAAGCGCGCCAAGCTCGCCAGTTGAACTGGCAGTTCGGCTGCAAATGAGACTTTGACAGAAACGAGAGGGCCAAACGAGCCGCACGCACACTGGCAACCAAATGCACAGATACACAGCCCGCACTTGCAGACACTCTGCAAGTGGGCCGCCTTCTTGCTGGCCTGTTCGCTTTCTCGCTCTCTCGCTCGCTTTCTCGCTTCCTTTCTAGCTTGCCAGCTTTCTGGTTAGCTCGCCGCCAAAGCTAAGGGCCGGCCGCCCCCACCAAGCCAGCAAGCCAGCCAGCCAGCCAGCAACGACCATCATTATTGCCCATTATTTCCGCCTGCCTCTTGTTCGCCACTCGGGCACCACTCGCGCTATCTGCATTCAGGGAGGACCCTCGAGCGCCACTCTTCTCGCCTCCCTCGCCCTCTCAACTCCTCCACGTCCGCAAGGAAGCTTTCGGCGCCCCTCGCCATTTGGGCGCCGCCCTGGCGAGCTTGGCGTCTGCCGCCGGGCAATCTGCTGGCCCAAACACTGGCAAGCGAGCTCTTGGCCGCGAGCTCGCTCGCTTGCCCCACACTGTTCCTGGCGCCTCTTCTGCCGGGCTGCTTGAACTGTCGGGCTGCTTGAACTGTCGGGCTGCTGTTTGCCGGCAGCACAAGAGTTCTGTTGTGCGCCAAAGCAGCACAACAGAAGCTCAAACAGAAGCTCGACAGAGCCGCAAGACTGTCCCTGGCGAGCAGGCGACACTCGGACGATTATCTGCAACACAGACGCGCGTGCTAATGTATTCGGCCCGTCTTGACACCCAGTCCCAATCAGGCCAACTTGGCTTCTCGCTGGCCAGCAGCTCGCCAGCAGCTCGCCAACAGCTCGCCGCAAGCGCCACAATTGGGCGCCACCTCAGCCCAATTGTGCTCCCCCGATGACCAGACGCACTCTGCCAGAACACCTGACCTCTGGGCTGCGCTTCCGGGCTGGCCTCCTGCGCGTCACTTCATGTGGCTGCTGCTTCATGTCGCCTCACTTCATGTCGCCGCCACTTCCGCTCAGCGTGCGTGTGGGCGGGGAGCTTGCGTGCGGCGGCTTAGGTCGCGCTCAGCTCGAGTGGTGGCTAGAAACTGCCAACCAGAAGGCCGAAATGTTGGAGAGCGCTGGAAAGAGTAAAAAGGAGTGAAAAAGTGTTGAAAAGTGTTGGAAAATGTTGAAAAATGTGTCGCCGGCCAGTGATGATTTGCTGCCCCGCGCAAGTCTCCACCAATTTACAGCTTCCGCCGGCCTTCCTGCTGGCCGGCCTTCGCTGGCGCCTCTTCCGGGGGCGCCAGAGGAGGGCTGAGGGGGCGCAGGAGGTTGAAAGAGGGCCGGAAGGGCGCCCCTCGAGCTTGGCAGCTAGTTGGGCGCCCGTTTCGTCGCCAGTTTGACTGCCAGTTTGACTGCCGGCTTGACTGGCAGCCAAACTGGCTGCCAGTGGCAGTCTGTGTAGAGAAACCTTGGCTGAAAGTGAGTGCCTCAGTTTGTGGGCCTCAGTTTGTGGGCACTCACAGAGCTGAGTTGCAGTGAAACAAAGCGGACAGCGCAAATGGTGGTGAGAAGAGAAATGTGCTCCCAAATGGAAGTGGCCAGAAGGACACAACAAGCCAAAGTGGAGTGTGCATTGTAGACTGTATATTGTAGACTGTATGTTGTAGACTGTGCATGGTGCATGCACAGTCTGCAGTGTGCACTGCAAGCCCAGAGCTCCAAGTGCATCGCTCACTTGCTGGCGCGCTCAACTCTGGCCGCCAAACACACTTTCTGGGCCGCCTGATGAGCGACGTGATTAAAATACGCAACCAAATTGTTTTCTCGCCCAACGCTCACTTTGTCTTGCGCCGGAAACACGCCCTCTGGCCTCTGGACTCCAAGACGTTCCAGGGGGCGACCTCGGGGCCCATTTGGGACTGCTTGGCGGTGGCCGTTTTGGCAATTTTCAACTTTGCGCCGCGCGCACTTCATTTGGACCATTTGGAGAGGCAACTCGCTCGACGACTGCCTCAAGTGGCCCCAACTGCTCGCCAATGGGCCAAATTATTGTGCCCCAAATCTCCAAGTCGGCCCGCCGGCGGCCAGTCTCTGGCCAAGTTGTTTGGGGCTTGCTGAAGGCCGCCAACAACTTGGCCCCAACAGGAAGCCGGGCGCAAATTTGGCGCACGTGTGGCCGAATTGGGCCGCCCGGAAGCAACTCGCGAGTCTCGCCAACTCGCCAGCAACTCGCCGGCCGCTCACTAGCTTGGCAGCCAGAGTTGAGCGGCGCAAAGAGGCCCCGCCGGAAGGGGCGCAACATGTAAGGCCGAGGGTGATTGGCTGGCTTGATTTGCATGCGCACGAGTTCACCGTCGAGCTTCCGCCGGCCGCACCTGCGCCCCAGCTCACAGGCCACCCAACGAGGAGCCCCTTCCGGCTGGGCTGCTCGCCCAGACGCCATCGATCATCCTCACTCATCCGGGCGCGCGCGGGGGCGCCCCTTTCGCGTCTGCGCGCCAACTGGGGCCGGGCGACATTCGGCCGGCCGAGTGAAAAGAGTGAAAAAGTGCGCCACTCGAGCCGAGTGGGCTGGCCACTCGGCCGCTCGGCCCCTCGGCGCTCGGCTGCTCGGCCCCTCGGCAGAGCCCCGGGCCGGAAGTGGCCGGCGCGCGGGTCCCCGTGGGCGCCGCTCTGTTTGCCGGCGAGTGGGCGGCGCCGGGGGCTGAGCCGGTGGGGCTGGCCGGCGGGAAACTGATGCGGCCAGTTGCCAATGGATGATGAATGATGCTGGGGGCTCGCGTGCGGCCGGCGGCGGCGCCCACGGACAGTCCATAGTTGACTGTGCCCACTGCGCCCACTGCACACTAGGCGTACTATACACAACGAGCACTGCACACTGTCCACGCGCGGCAGCACAGACAACGTGCGCCCGCAGACTGCAGTCCGCACACTGCACACTGCACACTGCTCACTGCACACTGCAGTGCGGCCGCGCTCAAGGGCGCTCGCACAGCCGCCGGCGCACAGAGACAAACACACACAGTGTGCACTGTCCAAGTGAGATGGATCGGCTGGCTTTCTGTTGTTGTTTATTTTCCAGCCGCCTCGAGAGCCCACCACTCGCCCACTCGCCAATTGGCGCCCCCAATTCCGGCCCACACGCACACACGGCCCTCTCAGATGTGCCCTCTCACATGTGCACAGTGGGCGCGCCCCCGCCGGCACTGCGCCCACCGGCGGCGACCTGTTTAGCCGGCGCCACTTCCGCAGCGGCTCGGCCTGGCTTGGCTTCCAGCCAGAGGAGGCCCAATGCAAGTGGGGCCCGATTTATTTGCCTATTGGAGGCGAGGGGAGCAGTGGCCCCCATTCATATCGGCGCGCACGTCCCGCAGACAGTCTGCGGCAAGCTTGCGGCTTGAAGTGGCGCCTCGAAGGCGAGTGGCAACGGCGAGCTGGCCGCCACTCGTGCACACTGGGCCACTGCTGCCAGGAAATCAGTGCAATCAATCGAGCGGCCATCGCTCATTTGTTGCCGCCCACCTAATGTGTGTGCTCGCCCGAAGGAGGCCTCTCTCGCTCGAGGGCCTTGGGGGCGCCGGAAGTGGCGGCCGAGCGCGAGTTTGGCGGGCCAAGTGGCTTCTGGCGTCGGCCTTTGGTGAGGGCCTTCCAGCACTAGTGGCTGGAAGTGGAACGGCCGCCAAGCGAGGCCCCCAGCTCGAAGGGGCGCCATTTGGGCCCATTTGTGAGAGGCCGCCCACTGAGGGCAGTCGCGCGCACTGTTGCCTCGCCTTTCGCTGGCTTAAAGGCAAAGAGGCAAAGAGGCAGAGGCAAAGAGGCAAAGAGGCAAGATTGCCCGCCGGGCAATCAACAAAGCGCCTCAAGTATTTAACAATTATTCGCTTACTCAAACATTGGACGAGCTTCCCAGAAGCGCACAATTTGCATCATCGATTGCAGAGGCTGAGCTAAGAAGCGCAGAGGGCGCCCCCCAGAAGCGTGGGGGCGCCGCCGAGGAGCGCCCAGTGCGCCAGAATGGGCCAAATTCTCGCAAAATCGGCGCCACCACCAAGCCCTGTTTGTCCTTAGGGCCCGTCCCACTGGCAAGCTCGGCGCCCGCCAAGCTCGGCCGCCCGCAGCAATCCCTCTTGCGCCCCACGCGAACCGGAAATGAGTTTAATTGCCTCCCGCCCGGGGGCTAAGGATCGGCGCGGGCCCGCCGCGCAAGCCAGTTGCCGCCACGCTAGACTCCCTTCCGCCGGCAGACTCTCCTCCACTCACTTTGGGTTCCACTCTGAGTTGGCCGCCACCCAAATGGCCCCTCTCGAGCCGCTTCCTGTGGGGCGCCAAACAGCAGTGCAGCAGCGCAGTTGCAAGGCCGTGCAAGTGGCCAAACTGTCCAAGTTCCAGTTGCACCCCAAAGTGCACACCTAAGGTACGGCCAACAACTTTCACTCGGCTCTTTGGCCGGCCACAGATCGCCCAGATGAGCGCCCAAACTCGCGGAGACACTCGCCCAAGTGAGCAGCCCGTCTTGTTAGTTGGCTAATTATGCAAATTTCGGCCCTTCCGAGCTCGCTTCCCGGGAAAAAAGCAACACGAGCCACAGGGAGGCCTCAAAAAAGCGCCTCTCCAGTCCGAGTTCAGTCACTGGTTTCCGGCGCTAAGGAGCACTAAGGAGCGGACACTCGCGCTTAGGTGCGGAGCTCAAGGACCAGCCAGGGGCCACCTTAGGTGCACGAAACTTTTTTGGCCCTCGTTTGCGGGCGCCAAGCAAAAAGCATTGTCTTGCGGAAGTTGTCTCGCCGGAAGGAGCCTCAAAGGGGCCCCAAAAAGAGCTTCGAAGAGATCCAAAGTGAGCCAAAAAAGCGCACAGTTCGCCTGTGCTTGTTTTGGGCCGTCGCTGGCCAGCTCGAAACGGAGCCTAAGCACAGGCATTCTCGCCAGTCCTTAGGCACTGCACAAACAAGCACAGAATGGCGAGCCAACGATGAGCAATGAGCACTAAATGGCCACGCTTAGAGCTGTTCCTGTCCCACAGGAGCAGAAGTGGCAGAAGCGCCCAATGCTAAATATACAGAAAAGAGTGGCTCTCGAATGGATTTGCTTAATTTCGATGCTCTGGGCGCCTCTTTGTACTATTTGCTCTCTCTCTCTCGCTTTTTCTAATTCTCTTCCGCTGCTTGTTTGTCTCTCCAGTTGGCTAGCTAGCTTGCTGGCTGGCTGGCTGGCTCGTAGAGGCACCACTTTGGCGCTCGCCTGGGCGCTCGTTAGCACTCGTTTGCGGTGGCCTATTTAGCCATTTTGCGCTCTGATGACGAAACAAGATGGAGCACCTGGCAAAGAGTTGCTGGCAAAGAGCTGCAGGCAAAGAGAAAGAGCTTCTAGCTTGGCCCAAACGGCGCTCGCTGGCCGCTTGGGGCGCACAAAGTGGCCAAATTTATTCACATCCGCCCGCGCGATCGCCCAAATGGACACTCGGCGAGTGTCCATTTCGAGCGCCCAGAGCGAGACTCTCTTCAGCACTGCGCACAGTCTGCACACAGTCCGCACACAGTCGCTCCTGGACAGCTGGGGAGCCAAAAGGGACGCCACTGACAGTTGTCGGCCGACTTTGCGGCCGACGGGAAGCTGCGGGCGCAGCTTAGGACCCGCAGCTTAGGACAGAGAAGAGGGCCGGAAGTGGGCCGGCTGGACGAGCGAGTGGGAGCAGAGAGGAGCAAACCGGCGAGCAGAAGGCGCCCGTCGGAGCCAATGAATGGCCGCTTCAGCGGAGGGAAGAGAAGAAGAGGGGGAAAAATGTGAAAAATGAGACAAAGAGGAAGGGCGCACACTGTTTGGGCGGAACAACAATGGAACTGGCCGCATCATTAAATTGCCTCTCAATTTGCTCGCCGTTTCTCTGGCGAGCTGGCTGGCTAGCTGGCTGGCTGGCAAGCTAGCTGGCTGGCTGGCTGTGGGAGGCGCCAATTGTGGCCGCTCTTGCTCCTCTCGGTCGGGTTTTGTGCGCCCAATTGACGAACAATCAATTGCTCGCCGGCCATCCATTTGGGCCACCCACTTGGCAGCGACGTTCCGGTTTCAATGGCGGCAAAGGGCGAGCTAGAAGAAGTAGAAGAACGAGCTGGAGAACAGACCAGAACGAGCTAGAGAAGGAGAAAAAGAGAGAGAAAAAGGGGGAGAAAAATAGAGGGAGAAATAGGGGAACCAACTGAGACTGTCTCCCGTCGGCAGCCGGCGACAAATATATAATACCGGCTCAATGGGGGCCCCCATTGACTGGGTGCGGCTTGCGGTCGACCAGAAGGGCCACACAACTGCACAAAGGGGCCCCAAGCGAGGCGGCAAGACCGCGGCTAAGCTCTGGCTCCTGGCGAGCAGACTGCCCTGTTTGCGGCGAGGCGCCGTTTTCCAATGCGGCGCCAATCGCGGAATCGAAGAATCGAAGAAGCAACAATGTCCGGCCCAGCTTGGCGGCCCAGCTTGACAGCGGGAGACGAAATTCTGCCCGAATTCTGCTCAAACTCTGCTCGAATTCCGTTCAAATTTGGGCCAAATTGCGCCCAGTCTTCCGGAGACGCCCCCACGCAGCTCGGAGATGCGCCCGACGGGCCGAAATCTATACGATTTGCGAAGCATGATTCATTGGCGCTTCGGATGAAAAAATGGTCCTTGTTTGGCGCTTGATTGTGCGCTCTGGGGGCTCTCGCTTGTGGCCGCCGAGCTCGAGCTTGGGGCCGCCCGCATGGCACAAAAGAGACGCCCATCTGGGCTGCTTGAGACCAACTTGCGAGCTTGGCGGGCGGCCGATAAGGATCCTCGTTGAATTGAGGCCGCCTCGAGGCCGAGTGAAAAGTGGCCGCTCAAAAGTGGGCGTTCAGAGAGGGCCGCTTTTCAGCTCAGAGGGGCGCTCATTGTGCGCCACCAACTGTTTGAGCCGACTCATTAACTCGCCGGCCGGCTGACAAGCGGCCGCCAAGACGCTACCAAGACGCTGCTGAGACGCCAAGACGCTGCCAAGACGCCGGCAAAATGGCAAGACGGCAAGACCGAGAGACCAGGAGACACTCTGCTTGGAGATGGTTTTCCACTGATTTGGGCCATCGATTTGGCTCTTTGTTTGGCGTTCAAAGAAGGTCCAAAAGAGCCTGAAAAGAGGCTCAAAAGAGGCCCAAAAGGCGCCCCAAAAGAGCCCAAAAAAGGCTCAGGAGGAGCCAAAAATGGAGCAGCTTCTGAGCGCTGAGTGCGAAGAGGCGAGATTTGCTCTAGAGGGAAATGAAAAATTTCCAGCGCCCATCGGAGAAGAACAATTTGTGCGCGCACAGCATGGGAGCGGCCGTTCGAATTCGGCGAGCGAGCCGCTCGCTTTGGGGCGCCGCTCACTTCCGGCGGGCGGCCAAACTCCAATTGGACACAGTGGCGCTGTGCTCGCTTTTGAGCTGGGCCGCGTGGGTGGCGAACGGCTGCAGAATGGTGGCAGAAAGTAGCATCAGTACACAGTTGCCTTGCTGCAGTTGGCTCATTGAAAATTCGGCGCGCGTAACTGAGTCGAATTTCTAGCTAAGAAGAAACAGGAAGAAGTTTAGAAGTTTAGCTGAATTGGGCGAGCGGACGAGCGCCAGATTTGCTCGGCCTCTTTTGGGCGCTCACTCCTTCTGACTTGAGTCAATTTTTCGCCAGTTTTTCCGCCCCTCCTTGACGCCGGCGAGCCCAAGTCGAGGGGGAAGGAATTCTTGACGGCCGCCCGGCGAGCTTCCTGCCAGGCTGCTCGTTTGTCAGCCGACAGTCAAATTCCGGTCCAGTCGAGCCGGCGCACTTGAGCCTCGTCTTGAGGGGACTGTCTTGCGCCCGCGAGCCCGCAGACAGTCCTCGGCGGCAGCAGAAACACGCGCCCCGGCCAGACGGGAGTGCTTCACGGCCCATCGGCCAGGCCTTGTAGCTCGCAGCTTAGGGCTCGTGTCTCGCAGCTTGTGTCTCGCTGCTTGTGTCTCGCTGCTTGTAGCTTGTAGTTTGTAGCTCTTAGCAAGACTCCGAAACCCAAGCTCAGGGCCACACGCAGACCTCTTGTCGCCGCTCGGCCCGCAGCCAGTCTGCCGGCCAGCCAAGAGGCGTCTCCAGTCTCCAGAAGAGTGCTCCTCTCGGCCCGCTCGGGCCCACTTCCGGCGCGAGGCTTTTTCCTCTGCTTTTTCCCTGCGTTTTTTTCGCTTCTCGGGCCGCCTGCCCTTGGCTGTGGCGCGTCCGGCGGGCACCTGGCCGGGCGGAAGCGCGCCGGACGTCTCGCCAGACTCGGCGCTCGAGTGGAGGCGGCCTGAGACAGAGGCAAGCGAGTCGAGACAGAGGCAGGCGAGGAGGAGAAACAGGGAGACAGAGAAAACAGAGGGCCTTTGATTTATTGGACCCGATTGATTCGTTCGCCTTTTTGGGCGCTCTTTGCACTTTGCTCTCTGCTCGCTGGGCCAATTTAAAGAAAACAAAGCACAGTTCCAGTTCTCGAGGGCGCCTCCAACCTAAGGGCTACACCTAAGGGCTGAACCCAAGCACCGAAGCTGAGCGCCAAGGCACAAGAAGGCGCACAAGGCGGCTCCTTGTGTGCCGTCTTCTGCTCGGCGCTCCCGGCGGGCGTTTGATTTAGTTTGCTCCTCCTCCTCCTCGGCCAGCTCATCGTCTCGCTGGGCCCGAAACGAAACGAAACGAAACGAATTGGCTCAATTTGTTTCCCGCCCCCTCGAGCTCGCCGGAAGGAATGGGGGGCCTTCCGGCGCCGCTTCCGGTGCTCCAAAGTGGGCCAAAGTGGCCCGTGGCGCGATGCTTCCGCGCTCGCCGTCCACCACTCGTCCTAGGGTGCAGCTGTGGCACCTGGACGAGCTTGATTTATCGGCCCGCTCGGGGCCAAGAGCCTTATGTGCGCGTGGGCCACCTGCGAGGCTGTGCACCCGCGAGGGTCAGTGTCTTGGAGCACTGGAGGCTGGCGGGCGCACCTCGCGCTTCCGGCGCCCACAAGCTCGACCGGCAGCCTCGCCGTCCGGCCCAAAGAACCGGCGGAACAATTAATCGAGCGCGCCGGAAGCGCGGCGAGCTGGGCGGCGCGGCGGCCAGTCTGCGGCGCGAGGTGCCGATTCGTGCGGGCGACTGTCCGCGGCTGAGACTGCACCATTTCTGAGACTGCGTGCATTTCAGCGTGCATTTTGGCATTCATTTCGGCGTCCATTTCTCCGCCGTGATTTCAAGCCCACCGCTTTCCGAGTGGGCGGCCAGCGAGCCGCCTGGACGCCTCTAATGAAGCGACGGCCAGTCTGGCGCGCGAGCAATTTAGTGGCCGCCAGTGACACTCTGCTTTGGGCTCTTTCTGTGCTCTGCTCTGCTTGTGTACGAAGACAGTGGCACGAAGACACCACTGTCTTCGTGGTTCGTGGTTCCAACCGAGCTGGACACAGTGGCCCGCATTTGGCCGCCCGCTTGGGGCTCGAGCACGACGAGAAAGCTCGCCGAGCTTGTGGAAGTTGCACAGTGGAGGCCTGAAGTTGGTGGAAGCCTGAAGCTTGCGGAGGGGAAAAAACTAAATGAATTGTGTCGCTTCTGGCGGATTTGGCGCGCCTTCGTGGCCAAAAGGAGCCTGAGCGGAGGCGGAGGCCGAGCGGGCCCATTTCGGCTCGAATGGGCTCATAAACAATGATTGAATGCTGCACACCGACGCTTCCACGGACCCTCGTTGGCGGCTCGCCCTGGGCGCCACAGACAGTCTCGCGGGCGGAAAAGGCCGCCCAAAAAGGCTGCAGAGGAGCCCCACTGGCGCCCCTCCGGCGGGACACTTTTCATTGGGATTAAGTCGGGCGATAATTGGAGCCGCGTGTGCGTCAGTGGGCGCCCACCGCAAGAAGGCCCCTGGGAGCCAGTCCTAAGCTCTGGCGCTGCTCTGGTGGCGCTCTGGTGGCGCTCTGGTGGTGCGCAGTCCAGCGGGCGACCAGTGGGCGACCATTGCAGACTGTCTGCACTGTCTCAGTGCTGACTGTCTGGGCAGAAACTGCGGGAAACTGTTGGCGAGCTAAGCGGCGGCGGGCCAGCGCGAGCGCCAGACTCACAAGTTGCTTATAAAATCATTAAACTGGGCTTGGAGAAATGCCAAGACGATAAAATGGGCTATGATTATTATCGCCGCCTGAGACTGTGAGCGCGCTCCAGTGGCCGGCAAGCTCGCCGGCCGCGAGAACAAGACGCCAGCTCTTGTCCCCCGGCAAGCTCAGGGAGGAGGCCCCAAGCTGCCAAGCTCGCCAACAGTCCCAAGCTAGCCAACAGCCCTAAGCTAGCCAACAGTCCCAAGCTCGGGCGCCACTTTTTGCCCCCGCCCACCAGCCAAACGAGCGGCCGCCCATGATTAATGGCCCAGCGCGGCTCGCCAGCAGCCCGATTGACTGGGTTCCGGCGGCCGAGAGTGCGCCCACCGCTCTTTGCCCACTGGCCACTGGCCACTGCTAACTGTTAGTCGCTCACTGTTGGTAGTTGGTAGCTCGCCGGCCGCCCAACTGGCCGCTCGGCTTTCGCTCGTGCTCGCGTTGACCTCGACACTTGTTCCTTCTCGCGGCTCGTCTCAAGCGGACTGGCCGGCGAGCTTGGGGCGCGGCCGAAACATTAAGCTGCTTTTAATCGTCCGGCCGGCTGGGCGCCAATTGGCGTTCGGGGCCAGTCAGTGTGCGGCCACAGACAGGCTCTGGGCGAGAAAGTGGGCCAAAGTGTCTCAGCTCGACGAGAAAAACAACCACTGGACAAGAAGACTAACCGAATTCCCCAACCAAACACCCTCACCACCGGAACTGCGACCGGAAATCCCCATTGGCCACTATTCTGGATGGTAAACACACATTTTCTGCACAAAATTTGCACAAAACTTGCACGAAATTTCAACGAAATTTTGCAAAACCGTGCAACATAACAGACCCGCTCGGGTCCACCTCAGGCGCCTCCAACTCGACCTTAGCTCCGCCCGCATCCGGAGCCTCAGACGGAGCGGCGAGCTCTCCGTCTAGCTCGCCGCTCCGCCGCCGCTCAGTCTGGGGCCAAGTGGGGCCCCACTTGAGCCCACTTGAGTTGGGGGCTCAGCAGCAGCAGCAGCAGAGAGTGTCTTCGGGAGCAAGCCGGCCGCAAGCTCTGTGGCTGCCCGGCGGCCAGCTGGTGACCTTCTCGATCGAGCCGCCGCCGCTGGTCGAGTTCTCCAACTCGACGGGCGCCACCATTCACTGCAGATGGCAGCTGCAGACTGTGGCCGCCAAGCTGCAGCTGCCCCAAGCTCACCAGCAACACGCACAACAGGTGAACGAGAGAGTGTCCAAAGGAGGCAAACGGCAAGAGCGGCCGCACACCCAGCGGATCGTGACCAGCTGGCGCCGAGTGGACGCCGAGGGACAGTTGCAGGAGGCCCAGCAGAGCGCCTACTTCCTGCACGAGGAGGGCGCCCCCAGCGAGATGGGCCCAGGTGATACCGTGTTGGGCGGAAGTGGCGCGGCCGACCATGCGGGCGGCCCTAAGGAGCGGCTGGTGCGCGTCAAGCCGGACGGCTCGCTCGAGCTGAGACCCTTCGCGGCCGACCAGCTCGAGCCGGCCATCCACGCGGCACACTTCAGCTGCTGCCTCACCAGCGCCCAGACGGGCCACACAATGTGCAGCAGGCCCGTGCGCACAAAAGCAGGTAAGTGTCGAGCTGTGGGAAGGCGCCACTTCCGGCGCCGCCGGATTATCCATCCTTTTCCTTAGTGCTAGAGCACTGTAGTTCTGCTCCTCCTGCCTCAGGCTTAGCCTTCCGAGTGTATGCGGGCGGCCCTGGGCTGCGGCAAAGCTCGGCCCACAAAACACGAGGGCGCCCTCTGCGCCCAGCCACAAAACGGAAGCGGCCGAGCGGAAATGCCTCGCCGAGGGCGCCAGGCGGGCCGGAAGGGAGCGCGCTCAGGTGCCTTTGTTTTGGCCGCCCGAGCTGGTCTGCGCGAGTCTCAGTCTGGGGGGAGCTTGGCCTCTGGGGCGGCAACTGTTTTGTTTTCTTCTTTTCCTCAAGAGGCCTCCGAGCGTTGCAATTGAATTGGCCGCCAGACTTGCCAAGACCTTCCAAGACTTGCCGGCTCGCAGACACTCACCAGCAGCCCACAGGCAAGGCTCACGAGCAATTCCAGTCAAATGGACAAAAAACGAACTCGACGCCGAGCTTCTGGCTTCTGGCTGGCGAGCTTGCAGCGCCGGAGGAGTGTCTGTGGCGCTTGCAAATGCCGGCCACTGTTCCATTTACACTTTGATTCTATTCATCAGGCGAACGCCGCCTCCTCAGACTTTGCCCCGAGCAGCTCGGCGACCTCGTGCATGCTCGCCAAGAGTTGCCAAGCGCTGCCTAGCTTGCCGGGAGCCGCCGAGCTCGCCGGTCTGCGCCCTATCCAGCCCCAATGATTGGTGGTATTATTCCCTCCGGCGCTACAGACTAGCGCTACAGACTAGGAGCGGCGCCTCACGGGAAGCTCGTAGGCACCTTGCAGGCAACTCGCAAGCAACTCAAACGCCGCATCCCGCCCACTGGCCCGCACGACAAATCCACTTAGACTCGCGCGTCTCGCCTTGCTGTGCTCTGGCCCCTCGCCATTCGCGCGCCGCCGGAGACAGTGAGCGGCGCCCCCGAGCAGCTTCGAGCAGCTTCAGGAAGCTTGAAGGGGCTCCCCTTCGAGCTTGGCAAGCTCGAGGCACGAGCCAGCAAGACGGCTGTCTCGCTGCCAAGTGGGCGCCCCAACGAGCCGGATAATGAGCACCTGCGAGCGGCCCCTTGCTGGCCCATTGCTCTCCGGGCGACAGTTTAAGCCACTTCTCATTTGCTGACGCCGCTCCAGTTTTGTTTGGTCTCTGCAGTTTACTTGCCGCAGTTTAGCCACTCCTTCCGGCCCAGCTCGGCGCGCAAGTGGCCCCCAAGTAGCAGGCTGGCCGCCTCCTCTTGGCCTCCCCTTGCGCCTCGCTCGCCGCACGAGCTTCCGGACGCGCCCACAAGGACCCTTAGGGTGGGCGCCCGCCGCCTGCCGCCCAAATGGACAGCAGGCGCTCGGGGCGCCGCTCGCCGTCTTGGCGGGAATCCATTAAGACGTTTGTCGGCTCTTATCTGGCCCGGTCGTTAGTGGCCCCGTCGGATGGCGAGCTGAAGGCGCCCCTCGCCAGACCTTATCTGCGCCGCCTCTCAACACCCGGGCGGCCGCGCGGCTGGGCGCTCGGGCGCGACACCAGCGCCACTTCCGGCCGCCCAGAGTTCGCCCGAAATTGTGCCAAATGCGAACTTTGGTTCGCGACGCACAAGCAAACAGACGCACAGACAGACGGACAGACAAACGGGCAAAGAGGCGAACATGGCGAGAAATGGAGATGGAGAAACGGGGGAGCACAGTCTCTAGCGCCGACCCTTAGCTGCGGCCGAGGCCATCGAGTTTGGGCCGCGAGTGCGCAGTTTAAATTAAGATCAATTGCGACGATCGAGCGGCAAAGAGCGCGCGGCAAACATTTGAACGGCCGCTGCTCATTTGGCGCCGAGCTCGCCGCAATTGGGGCGCCGCTTTCTCTCTCCGGAGAAACAAAGAAACCTTGTCTCTGTTTGGGCTAGAGACAGTCACAGACAGTCACAGTCTCTGTTTCTGCGCGCCGGCAGTGCAAACTGGCACCAAACATCTACATTCGGGGGCCCATTTTCGATGCAAGCGCCCCAATTGGGCCGCCCAAGTGGCCCGGCAACTGTCACGGGCCGCCAAAGCAGAGCGGCAAGGCGCCCGGCCAGGCTAAGCGCCGCCGCTTCCGCCCGGCTCGCTGATTGCGCCCCTCGCGGCTCGCCCCAGTTCGCCTCTTCCGACGGCCTGTTGGACCTGAGCTCTTCGGCGCTGCAGAGGCACCTGAGCGGCGCCGGAAGCGCCCATTTGAACAGGTTTCTGGGCGCCCCTTGAAATGCAATCAAGATGCGCCCGCAATGTCTCGCCAGCTTGCCCGCGCCGCTCCATTGCGGCGCCCGCAGACTGGCCGCAAAGCAAGCGCCACAGCTTGCCCTAAGGCTCCGCCAGCTCGCTCGCTAGCTCGCTGCCTCGCCGCCTAGCTCACTGCCAAGCTCGGGCGACCATTTGGGCGCCGGAAGAAGCGGGCGGCCCGAAATGGGCGCCAATTTGCGCGCACACTCGCCGCAGCTAAGCCGCCGGCCTGCTCGATGTGCTGCGCTGTTTGGGGCCAAATGTGTTGTCACTGTGGGCGCGCTTGGACGAGGAGCTCTAATGGGGCAAGAGATTTGTTTTTATGGCCGCCGGGCGGCTGGCAAGTTGGGCCGCCGGCAACTAGAGACTAGGGCAAGTCCAATTGCGGCCGTTCGAAGCGGCGCTCTTGCTCCACTTCTGTGTGCTGTGTGGGTGGTCTTCTCAGCAACCGTTATCGGCGCAGAACAATGGCGGCCGAGCGGCGAGCTTGCTGCTTGTGTTCCGCTGGCTTGCCGAACGCAAGCTCAAGCTCAAGCTCAAGCTCTAGCTCGAGGCGAACAGAGACAGCCTATGGCCAACGGCAAACAACAACTGCCGATCGCGCCAGTTACATTGCAATAATAATAATAATGCACAACAACGAGAGCAACTGGGATGATGATGATGATCATGATGATGATTTGTATCACTTCCAGTCGCCCAATTCGCCCACTTGGGCCGCTTATTTGGGGCCCCATTTCCAGTTCTATTTCCAGTCTTGCTCAAACTGCTTCGCTTCCAATTCGGCCACAGGCAGTCTCTAGCCGGCCGGCCCTAAGCTCAGGCCCAGCGGCTGCAGACTGCCGCCCGCGCGCACCAACAACAACTCCACTTCCGCCATTGCGGAAACGAGCAAGACTTGGGAAGACTTCCCAAGTCTTGGCAAAGCGGCCGAGCCAGAGCTAGGCCCACGGACAGTCTGCGGGAGGCACCAACTGCAACCGCCTGGCTGCAGACTGTCCCTCGTGCGCCCCGCAGACTCTCTTCCCCAGACTCAAGTGTGACTGATTTTGTTTTCCTCCAGGACCGGAAGTGGCCCCTTGAACTGGGGCTGAGGGAAGTCGCTGTGCACTGCTTTTAGACAGTCTGCGAGCGGAGACTGTGTGCAGGCCGCTCGTTGCAAGGGCCGCACATAGTCTGCGGCACACAGTCTCTGGGCGAGGCTGATTGTTTTGCCCAAAGTTCAAGCCTAGAACTGCTGCTCAGCTTGGCTCGAATTGCACACTGTGCTCGGGCGGCGACTGGCAAGTGGCGACTCGCCACTCGCAACTCGCCCACACTCGACAGTTTCCCAAAGGCCGCCGGAAGTGGCGCAAAACTGGCCCGAATTGGGGCCCCTTTGGAGCTTGAGAAAGCTGGAAATGTGGGCGGCAGTTGGCTGGCGGCGAGCCGGCCAGCGCGAGCTAAGCGTCGGGGCGCAAGCTGGTCGCTCTTCACTTTGCGGCGACTCTGCAGCCGAGCGAATGGGCGGAGAAGCGCCGGCAATTGCCAGCCGGGCAGATTTATCACGCGGCCAGCAGAGCGGCGAGCTCGCTCTGGCCAGACCGGCCGGGGACAGTGAGCGGCCGAGCTGGCAAGCTGGCAGGCCGGCAAGCTAGCGGGCTGGCCAGCGAGCGAGCAAGCTGGCGAGCGAGCAGGCTGGCGGCAAGACGGCGGCCCGAGTGGCGCGACAAGACTCATTAAGCGTCTTTTGCTTCTTTGCAAGTCGGCGGGCTAGGAGAAGGCGGCCCAGAAGGCGCTCGTGTTGGAAGCCTAAGGGCGGCCCTCATTCGCGATGGCGTGCGCCGAATTTATATTAATCTGTTTGCGCGTTTCCTGTCGGCCCGTTCGATTTGTGTGCCAGCGTGGAAACGTGTCGCGGGCACAATGGCGGCCCCAGTCGCTAGCTCTAGTCTCTGGCCCCAGTCTGCGGCACTAGTCTGTGGCCAGCTCGTGCGGCTGGCCACTGGCGCGCCTTCTGCGACAATGATCATAATCAAAATAATCTCGGCCCACAACAAGCCTCCAGTGGGCAATTGTGGCCTCCACTAGCGTCCACTAGCGTCCACAAGCGTCCACTGGCGTTCTCTTGCGCCCACTGGTCTGCGGCCCTAGTCTGTGGCGCCACAGACCAGTTCAGACTGCTCGCTGGCGGCCAGTTGGCGGCGCTGAGGCGCTGAAGGCGCCCAGACGGCGCGCATAACAAATCAAGCGCACTTGTTTGCATACTGGCCCACCCTCAGCGTGCCCGCCACTGTCCAGCCTCCCTCGCTCGCCTGACGAGGGAGCAATAAATTAGGGTTAACAAGGAGGGGCCGAAATGAAGATGATAAGACGGCCCAGCGGAACTGGCCGCCTCTGCCAGTTTGGGTTCTGCTTCGGGCCCGAACTCACTTCCTGGCCAGTTGGCTAGGCAGTTGGCCAGTTGGTGAGTTGGCGAGCTTGCCAGCTCGCCAGCGAGCTTGCCAGCCGAGGCTGAGCAGCGGTCAACTGGCTGGCCGCAATTCGAGCCGGAAGGAGAAGCGCGCTAGCTAGCCAGCCGGGCCAATATGTCAGCGAGCCAATGAGTTGGCCGCCCTCAGCCGCCGGCCCTAAGCTCGCCCGTCGGCCTCCAGTCCAGCTGGCTGGGCCCCAAAGTGACAGCTTCCGCCGGCGGCCGGAAGTGCGAGGAAACGGGCGGCGCGCACTTTTGAGCGCCGGCGCCCAAGAGGAAGTGGGGGCGCCCAGTCAACAGGAGGCGGAGGATTTATTCTGCTCCGGCCGATGCGCTGGGCCTTTGGAGAAGCGTTTCCCAGAGACTGGCTGTAGTGGAGACTCTCTTGGGCGGCCGCAGACGTGCAGCCGCAGAGTTGCCTGCAGATGTACACAGTTGCTTGCAGATGTACACAGTTGCTTGCAGTTGCACGTAGTTGCAGAGACTTGTACAAAGTCTTAGCGAGTTGAAGGAAGTTGGACGAAGTTGGGCCAGTGCTTGGCTGGCGCGCACTCAAGTCGAATTGGGATGAGGAATCGGTGAAGCAAACTCAATGAATTCATTCCGACTGGCGCAAAGTGAAACCAAGAAGAGCCGAGCGCCTTCTTGGCTCGCTCGAAGCTCGCCGACTCAAGACCCAAGAAGAGCTTGGCCAAGAAGACCAAACTCTCAGCTTTCGGAAGGGCGACTCTTAGCCAAGGCGACTCTTAGCCAAGGCGGCCAGTTGTTAGCGAAACTGGTTGGGCGCCCGCACGAAGCCCACTCGGTCTCAATGTTTCTCTCAGTCGGCCGAGCGACTGAATTGATTCGCCTGCCGCCCAAGAAGAGGCTTTCTGCAGCGGCGCCCAGTTGCTACTTTTGCAAAAACACACACACTCACACGCTGGGAGCCCGCAAACAGTCTCTCGTGAGAGCCAAGGAGGCACTGTTTGCTCGCCCAGACCAGCTCAGCCAGGCCCAGAAGAGCGGCCAGAGGCCAGAGTCTGGCGGATTTAATTGAATTCCGCTCGAATTGCATTGAATTGCTCGCCACGAGCTCGCTGGTGGGCGGGCTTGAAAATTTGCCAAACACATTGCGCCAGAGCGACGCTTAGGGGCCCAATGTGTGCCCGCCCTAAGCACTGCTTGGAGGCGCCATTTGGCCGCTGTGGGGGCGTCTATCTTGCACTGCTTTGGGGCGCCCATTTGGCCGCCAGCGCCACCGGAAGAGGGCCCCCTTCCAGGTTTTCTTCGGCGCCAGAGGAGGGCCCAAGAGGAGGAAGAGGCGGCCAGGAAGACGGGCAGGAAGGGGCGCTGGTGGACGGCTGCAAGAGGGGGAGAACAATGGAAAAGTCTGGCTGTGGAAAGGCAGCTGAAGAGAGAGAGAGAGAGTTTCGTGTTGTTGTTCATGGTCGAACAAATTTGCTTAGCTGAGACTGGTGCTTGTTTTTGCTCTTGCGCGGCGCCAAAGTCAAATTAGCTGCTCACTTGGCCGCTCTGGATGCTGTGCCCTCGCGTGTTCACGTCAGTGGCAACACAAGAGAGCCACTGGCCAAAACGGCGGAAACTCAACACAAACACACTCGGCCGACCCTTAGCTCGCCCCCACTCGCCACCTCGCGCCTTGCCGGCCGTTGCTCAGTCGGCCTAGCCTCTCGCATTGGCGCTCGCAACAACGCACATTGGCCCCCAATGTGTGCAATTAAATCCCTGCCGCGAATCTGCCCCTCACTTCCGGCCGGAATCTAATTACGTTCCGCTTCGGCCGGCTGAGAGTCTATTTCTAAGAGTCTGCTGCTGAGAGTCTACTGCTAAGAGTCTACTGCTGAGAGTCGGCAGGCAAATCGGCGGCTCCATTTGCGAGCCTTCCGAGTTCGATTGGGGGCGTGGAGAAGAGGCGAAAAGAACCGAAAAGGGGCGAAAAGGGGCGAAAAGAGGCGGAAGCGAACAGATTTTGGCAAGAACGGCTTCGAATCTGAACAAATCTCAAAAGAGCTGCGCAGAATGAGCGCCA
>Ga0268247_10000095_pt1 | contig 28065 bp, 29 predicted proteins | sample AgamicOrMae_FD_200245 | JGI IMG/M metagenome (GOLD analysis project Ga0268247, IMG submission 200245) | Agave microbial communities from Guanajuato, Mexico - Or.Ma.e (v2) (version 2) | ecosystem: Host-associated > Plants > Phyllosphere > Phylloplane/Leaf | place: Guanajuato, Mexico | collected...
CCTCTTGTCTAGTCACTCTTTACTCTTTCATTCCTAATTCACTGGAGCCAACCTGCTCTTAAATGAACAGGCCAGTGCCACTCAATTAGACTGCTTCCACATTCTACATTCACGCAAAAAATGTAGCACTTGCCAAATTGCTGAACCGTCAAGCTTACTCTCGCAAGGATCTTTAAAATCGCCCACTTCTGACAGTTGTTCGATTATCCAATCTCAATGCTAAAAGTGACGAGAATTTTAGAAGCAAGAGGGGAATTTTCTTTCGGGATAATGCTCCCACTCTTCAAGTACCTATTTCGCACACTTGCTCACTGAAACTTTAATTAGCCAATTTTGATTGAGACGAACAGGGCCACCCTCCGTCGAGGTTCCTGTCAATTAGAAGGCGTCGTCGAGCTTGCGCGTTCAGCCTAGCTGCTTTTCTCTCTTCCTGATGATCGATTCATGCGATTATTTTCATCACCCAAATTTAATCTATCACCTGTCTGCGGCCTACGAGTAACATGAGCTATTCTCAAGTCGCTCGATCGTGCTAGTTGGACAGTTCTTAGTTTCGAGGGCGGCAACTTGCTGAACTCGACTTGAAACGCCCTGCAATCTATCGGCTGCGATGACAGAACTTGTTATATGGATTTCTTAGATCTTATGATATGTCGAGAATCGAAGTATTTCAAGTGCTCGAATTAATGGTGATCATATGGTTTGCAGGTTGTCAGTAGCAACGAAGACACAACTCAGACGATATCGAAATAATAAGACTGATGGATTTCTATCGGATGGCAAGATATCCGTTCGGCGTTCGCTAACTAAAAATAGGGGCCCACTTTTATACCAATTTTCGCTTTCCCTTTCGTCATGCACTAGAATTAGCTTTCAGAGGGAACCCGCAAAGTGAAAACAATGGATCATATCCTCTAGATTGGAAGCGGCTATGGGCGCAAACGACTAGCACGCACGAGCACTCGAAGATGCATGACTGATTTGAATCAGAAACTCTTTCTTCAATCTTTCAAAACGAATGCTCATCAATTGCTTGAGTGATTCACCAAGAGTGAGCTTAAACTTCTGCAAATCAGGATGAAAATATAAATTAAAAAATCAAACCACTAATCTGCAGACTTCTTCCGCTGACTACCTGCTCTTGGATGGTCTAGGGCTGCACTGCGATAAGGCACACAATGATGCTGGAGCTAAATAGCCAATCTTCGAGTGGAACCCGTGCTTGCGCAGTGCACTCTACGAATAGTTCATGGTTTCAGCCACAATGGGCAATTTCAGCTTGAGTTTTGCCGGTTTAACCTCCTCAAAATACTATTCTCCATGAGAATCCTTCGGGGTAGCCTCGCCGAATCCACAGAGACACACAGTGCAAACAAAGCTTAGATCACTTCTCACAGGAGCATCATAAAAGCCGCAGAAAACCAAAGGTGGAAGCCATCTTGCCGATTTATGGCTATATGTTTTTGTTTATGCAATTGTCAAGATCGATGAATCCAATTGAGCCCCTCAAGCCAGTTGGGAGATTCTTAAAATATGAGCCTTTGATCATTCGTTGTATTTGGAGGCAAGTGCCTGATGGAATTCATGATACCAGAAATTTTTCTTAAATCTACTTGCGAATGAACAACTAATTCACGTTATTCTAAGTTCAAGCCTTTCTTGTATAGAAATTTGAACGAATTACGTTTTGCAAAAACGCAACAGGCGAGCTGAAATCCCCAAATGACTAACTACATGGGCGTCTAATAAATGGCTCGATTTCGCGCAAATTAATCACACTCATGTTGACAGTTGGTTTCGAGTTCTCACTCTAGTTGGTGCACAACAAGAGCAGAGCAAGAAGGTTCAATATCTGCTTTTGGCGAAATTTTTGAGACTTGAACTGGACTGGTCAATGACTTGTGTTCGCCGTGGCCACTTGTCAAAGTTCTTGAGTTTTCTGAGGCGGTTTGGTTGTTATTTATTTGCCAATGGTTCGTTTGTTTGCCCTTAGTTATTCAAGAATTGCGTCGACAGAGTAAACACCAACGAACGAGACCTGTTCGAAAAATCCAGTTGAGACTCGGTGAACCTACGAAGCTTGAGGCTTTGGCAAACGTCCTAGACAATGAACTTGAATTTTCACAATGCAATGCAACGTAACACCTCCGCAACAAGGTCTTCGTGTTGCTGGCCGAGCCGAGCACAATGGACTCGATACAGATTGATGAATCGGCCAGTCTCGTTCATTCCCCAGTTGTTCCTGGCTCCTGAAGAATGGAGCGAGAAGAGAACGCCACGACATAACAAGCCTTTGGACTTGGGAGAACTCTTTCGTTATTACTGGGCAATGGCGCATGCTTCTCGAGTGTTCAACTTGGAGAGTGGCCCGCAAAGCCGTGTAGATCTCACCTGTCGCGCTAACGCAAACAGGATACTGAACTCGAGTGCTGGCTCGGAAGGAGGAAGCCTGGCTAGCAGTAGGTCAACGAAAACACAAACGGCCGCGCTCTATTGCTCGGTCCAAGTTGCTGCTCCATTGCTTTGTCAGTGCTTGGAGGGATTATTTCCGCTGGAAGGGAAGGCAGAACGAGAGATTGCATGAGTCATGGTCTGAGGAGGACGGCTTCTATGGCAAGAACGTTCCATTTTCTCTGCCTGTCAAAAAGCTAGACGTAGACGAAACTACCATTATTCTCTCTTGCATTCGGTGCTTAATATGACCAGTTTGTCCCATTGAAGTGCCGTGCAAGCATGCACTTGGCTCGTGTTATGGCAGTGCTTCTTTTGGCTGGATCTTGGTGAAGGTCAAGAATCGGCATGCATCGGTAAGGTGTCCTCCTCGACGGGGAGGTCAGGTGGCTATTTGCTATGATCTTAGATTGCTTAGCCGAGCAATCCAAGATCTGAAAACCACTTGTAAGCGAAATCACTCCCAAGAGGAAGGGTATCTTTGCTCCAGGGGGATGGGCAAGTAAACATTATCTCGAGGCGTCTTGCAAGAGTCCAATTACCCGTTTGCTTGTACGTGCACGAACTTGTACGCGCCAATCACACATGTACACACGTAACTCTATCGAATTTCGCAGCACGAGATGGAAGCATGTGCTCTCCTCTTGGTGGTCATATGATTCCATATTACAGCATCACCAAATATCAAACGATCTCTGTCTCCACTGAACTGGACGACATACAAATTCCTATTAATATATCATATCATATATTGTCTCGACGATGTGGAACGATGAGATATACAAAGATAACTACCAACCGGTTGACTGGCAGGCAGCCTATGAGGAGAGCGACAGGCTGGTCAAGGAGAAATGGGCCAAACTGCCACCATTGGTCAAGGACTTCTACCAGGAGCACGAGGAAGTCAAGAGGATGACCGATGAAGAGGTGGAAAAGTTCCGTACCGACAATAATAATATTAAGGTCAGTCATTTCACGGACGGTGATCCATTTGTTTTGCCAAAGCCGGCCCCAAAGTTCCTACACTCGTTCCATAACCATCCAGATATTCTGAATCTCATTGCCAGCCAAAAGTTTGAGAAACCCTCCCCAATCCAGGCACAAGCTTGGCCCATATTGCTCCAGGGAAAAGATCTCATAGGAATAGCTCAAACTGGAACGGGCAAAACTCTTGCCTATCTGTTGCCCGGTTTACTTAGTATCGTCCACCAAACTATGCCTCGTAACCAGCGTCCCGGTCCATCCGTCTTGATACTAGCCCCCACACGGGAGTTGGCCCAACAAATTGACAGGGAGGCTAAAAAGTACTCATATCAGGGGATAAAATCGTTGTGCATTTATGGGGGCGGCGATAGGCGAGAACAGGTGGGCTTGTGCCGCGACAAACCGGAGATTGTGATCGCAACCCCTGGAAGATTGAACGATCTCATAAATAGTGGAATCATCGATATGACATCGGTAAATTACTTAGTCCTAGACGAAGCTGATCGTATGTTAGACATGGGATTTATGCCCCAAATCAGGCGTATTATGTGTGATATTCGTCCAGATAGAACAACCGTTATGATGAGTGCCACTTGGCCTCCCGGAGTCAGGCGTATAGCAACGGACTTTATGAATAGTCCGGCACAGATATTTGTCGGAAGCTTGGATTTGGCCGCCGTCAGTTCGGTTAGCCAGCAGATTGTGATGACGGAGTCAGGTGAGAAGAGGAGATTGTTATATGATTTCATATTGAAAACCATGACAGAGAAGGACAAGGCAATTGTGTTTGTGGGGAGAAAATCTGTGGCAGATGATATAAGTAGTGAGCTGGCATTGAACGATATCCATTGTCAGTGCATGCACGGAGATAGGGACCAGCGTGACAGGGAGCAAGCCTTAGCCGAGCTAAAATCTGGCGCTTGTCGTCTGGTTATTGCCACCGACGTTGCCTCGCGTGGATTGGACATTGACGATATCACCTATGTGCTAAACTATGATTTTCCAAGCAACGCTGAGGAATACGTGCACCGAGTGGGCCGATCGGGGCGCGCTGGCAAGACGGGAAAGTCTATAACATTTTTCACGCGCGAGGACTGGCGCCACGCCCAGGAGCTGATAGACATACTGGAAAAGTCCAACTGTGAGATACCTGAACAGTTGTATAACATGGCCGAGAGGTTCAAGGCTTGGCAGGAGAAGAAGCGTGCCGAAGACGAGGCGGCGGGCGGTTTTGGTGGCCGACGGGGCGGTGGCGGCGGCGGATTCGGCGGTGGTGGCGGTGGCGGATTTGGTGGCGGTGGTGGTGGTGGTTCTCGTAACTGCTTCAACTGCCAGCAGCCTGGACATCTGTCGCGAGACTGTCCAAAGCGTGCAAAGAGACAAAATGGCCCAAACGATGGTTACAGAGCCCGAACGGGCGGCCACAACAACGACACTAGGCCCAGCTCAGGATGGTCGGCCAGCGACCAGGATTGGGGCGTCGACGGCGGCAGTAGTGGAGGCCACGCCAGTGGTAATCTGCGGCGAGGCAGAATGGACACGGCCAAGGGTTCGCAAGGCGGCGGTGGAGGCGGCCAGACGGAGAACGAGTGGTGGTGATTGAGGGTCGTCGTCGTCGTCGTCGTCGTCGTCGTCGTGGAAGGATGTAATCTCGCATGGAAGGAGGAGGCCGTTAGATTTGCCGGCGGAGATTGTTATGAAGACTCTGTTAGCACCTCTACATATATATCTGTTATACTGTTTGGAATGAATTGCCCAGCTAGGCGTTCCTTGCTTGTGTGCAGGAGGACGACACCCTCTCGTGCTTCTGGTGCGCGTTCGTCACTTCCAGGAAAAAGTGGCGATTGAATTTGCCTCCTTGTGTGTGTGTGTGGGGCCGCATAAACGAAGGTGGCAATTTTAATGACTGGCGCAAGCAGAGTGTGCAGCTGCTGCTGGTCTCTGGCGCACCTTATCGCCAATTGCGGGTCCCAGTGAGCAGGATGGGAGAGAGCAAGAGCAAGAGAGAGTGCACCAATCAGAGCGGACTGCTACGCTTTCGGCCGGCCGGCTGGCTTGCTTGCTCGCTTCTTGGGCGCACTAAAGATTATCTCTCCCTTTTCCTCCTGACTGATTTCAATCGTCGTCATCAAAGTTGAGATTAGCGCCGTTCACTGGCGGCGCGTGCCACAATTTTAAGGTACTTGTGGTGTGTCGGCCCTCGCTGGTCGTTGGACTGTCGCCGCTCAGTGCACAGAGTGTGTGTCGTCTGGTTGTCGTCGCTATGCGCACCTCTTGGGGCGCCTCCATCGCGCTGGTCTCCATCATCATCGGTTGCCTGCGAGCTTCAGTTGGCGGCCAACCATTGAAGAGAAGCGCGGGCCCAATGCCAACTGTTTGCGCGCCCAGTTGTCTGTGGGCCCGTCCGCCAGACCTTAGCTCTGGCCGACTCGCAAAGCAAGTCCTCGGCAGTTGCCAGTGCATCGCAGTCCCAGTCCCAGTCCAACGCAGACAGCTCGCCGCTCGCTCGTTCCACTCGCTCTACAGCGCCCAGTGGACTCCACTGGGGCGCCTTCCGGCCGGCCGAATGTCTCTCCTTGTCTGGCATGGCGCACTTTTTGTTTAGCAGCTCTGGGCGTTCGTGTTCTCGCCGCGCTTGTCTGTCAGTTGTCGCCGAGCCCAATCTGGAGCGGCTCTGGTGTGCGAGGGGCGCCCCTCGCTCCTCTTGCGTCATCGTCGGCGGCTCTCTCTCTCTCTCTTGGCGCCGCCGGGGAATGAATAAATTGAATCCATTTCGGGCGCGCGCGTGTCTCTGTGTGTGCGGCTTGCGAGCGACTTGCAGGCGACTTGCAGTTGGAGTCAATTGGCGAAATTGAGCCAGTCGAGCGCCGCACGGCTGCTTGCCGCTGGGCTGCTTGTGAGCTCTGGAGGCCTAGCAGCAAGCGGCGAGCAGCAAGCGGCGAGCACTGAGGGCCGACACGCGGCATTTAATCATCAAAGAAGGCGGCCAAGAAGTGGAAAGGAGTGCGCGTGCGACCTGCGTGTCGCCGCCACAGACTGCCTGCCGCCACAGACTGTCTGCCGCCAAGAAGCCGCCCGTGTTGGACCCACCGCCGCGCGGCCCGAATTTGTTTGGCCGCCCCACACTCTTGATCTGTGCCCCTCCTCTGCTTTGGGCCCCCCGACGAGTGTTAGTGGCGCTCCAGCGGCTCGACACGCGCGCCCAACTGGCGCCCGCTCGAGTGGGCGCCCTTGTCTTCTACTGCTTCCAAGCTGGGCCCACTCACTTCCGGCCGCTCGATTGGCCGCGCGGTCTACTAGCTGAGCGGCGAGTGTCTAGCAAAGAGCGGCGACTAGAGAGCGGCCAGTGGGCGCCCAGAGGCGGGGGGTCCAAGCGGCTCGGTTGGGCGCAGTTGGTGGTTTGGGGCGGCCCCAGTTGGTGATGCGGCGGCACAGAAGACGAGGCAGAGTAGACGAGCCACAGTGGCGGCGGATTGAAAAATATGCACTGTGGGCTGGTTATAATTACTGCTGGGGGCGCATATGGGGGGCCTGGTGTCTGGTGGCGTGCGGCTAGGAGAGCGGCTGGAGTAGTGGAGTGAGTGGGCGCCAGAGAGAGAGAGAGACTGCGGTGGGGGCCTAATGGAGAGGCAGCGACAATATCATTAAGTGGCATGGGGGGCCTCTGGTGTGCGGCGTGCGGGCCGAGGGGGACGAGCGCGAGCGCAATATTGGCCGCGGGCCGACTGGCACCATTAGCGTGCGCGCGTTCTTGTGCGGCTTCGGGCGGCGGCCCGCAGCCCGCGCGCCACAGCACTGCTTTCCCCCGCGGGCCCGCAACCGCGCGGCTCGTGCGCGCCAATGGACCAATGCGCGCTGGACGAGCCGGCCGCAACGAACGCGCGCACAACCCTTGCAAATGATTTATTGATCTCTATTTGCCTATTACATATGAATGTGCGCGCTCCATTTGGGCCCAAATTTATCGTCCCTCAACAACTGTTCAATGGGCCAAACGTTGGCCAGTTTGCTGCCCGTCGGCTAGTGAGCTGCTGGGCTAGTAGTCCGTCTCACACTCTGGCCAGCTGGATGGGCGGCAAATTTGTTGTGCAAATTGGAGCAACCAGTGAGCTTTGCTAGTGAGCCCACTCACCAGCAACCAGCAACGACCACTGACGATCGATGGAGCGTCGGCCGCAAGCCACAAGCCGCGAACACTTATTACATGATGTCAAATTAATCAAACACGCCTCCTAGTGAGTGGCCGCCCGAGCTGAGCTAAGGCTGAGCTGAGGCTGAGCTAAGGCTGAGCTGAGCTGAACTGAACTGAACTAAGCTGAGCCCAAATCAATTGCGCTCCAATAGAAGCGGCACCTCGTCATTTAATCGGCACCCAAATGACAAATGATGTCTTAGGCAGTCTGCAAGGCCGCTTCACAGGCCCCAAGTCGAGCTCCTTCTCTTGGAAGATGCACTTTGGGCGCCACTCTCTCCTCTTTGCACCACTCTCTCACTCTCAAGCAGCCGGCCGACAATTAATCTCGCCGTTTGTTTGCCTTTTTGGGCCACCCTAAGCGCCCTTCTGGAAGGCTGGAAGGTGGAAAAAGAGGCGAGCTTAGGCCAAGTGGGCCGGTCTCAATGGGCGAACGATTGCACAAATTGCAAACGATCGACCGGCGAGCTCGCTTCAGGCTAACTTCAGGCATCTTTGCGCGCCGCATCATTGCAGAAAAGGCGAGCGAGAAGGCGAGAAGACCAGCGAGAAGGCGACTAGACCTAGTTATAATTGAATTTGCGGCCGCCAAATTGGAGGCGCACTCTTTTTAAATGGGCGCCCACAGCTCGTCTGCGGCCGCGAATCAGCCACCAATTGTTTTGGTCGCCCCCAAAGACAAGCTTCGGTCGTTCTGGAGGCGAAAAGTGGCCCGAAATTGGTGGGCATCACGCAATTGAGTGGCCCTCTTTTGCCAAGTGCAAACTTTTGCGCCAAAACTTTTCCGCAGACACTCCCTTGGGCGCCCCCTCGAAGCTTTGCTCCTTTGGGTTGGCTGAAAAAAAGGTGAAAATTGTGAAAATGGTGAAAAAAATGGTGAAAATTGTGGAAATTGTGAAAATTGTTAAAGTTTGCCAAATCTGCGCCTCTCGCACTCAGTCCAAAAGGCAAGCCACACGCCACAAGCTACAAGCTCAAACCACAAACTCTTCGGGCCAATCAATTAACAGGTTGGCCAGTTTGTTTGCTGGCTGCGTGTGGCCTGCACTTGGGCGCTTGAGGTGCACAGCTAAGGGCTGGCTGGCTGGCTTGCTTGCGAACGAGAATGGAGGCGCAAAGATAAAAGATGAACATTGCGTGAGAGCCACACCGCCAGAGAGAGTCTCTTTCTGTTGCCTTTTTCTGGCGCCAATTGGCAACTGTGAAGAGTTGCCTGCTGGCGCCAATTCATGTCAATCTCGCGCAGGCCAACTTTTAGCTCAGCTCAAGCGAACCAAACAGACCTTAGCTCCACTTGGACGCGAGCTGGACCACACAGCTCCAGCTAAGGAGAAGACTGGGCGCCAAGTAATTACTCTTGTCTCTTTGCTGCGGCCTCTCGCTTCCTCTCGATCCACTTGGTCTGAGTCCGTCGTGTCAGCGTGAGTCTGTGTGATGGGCGTCCATCGTTTGCGTGCTCCTCCAGGCTCGTTCTCCATCCACTTTGGGCCAGTTTAGTGCGAACTCGGCGGGAAAGATTAGGATGATGCAAAGAGAGATGGAAAAAGGGCCAAATAATGCTTGGAAAAAGGCCCAAAAGGTGCACCCTTGGAGCCACAGTGCACAGTGCGCGCCTTTGACTGCAGTGAACAGAGACACAGCCCGACAGACTGTCTCTGTTCTCTTTGGCTCGTTGAGATTGTATGCACACTGCGCGCTGTATGCACTCTGCAGACTGTATGCAGTTTGCAGACTGTATGCACTGCACTGCTTGCACAACTGGCACACAGCCCAAGCCGCAGCCAAACCAAACAGACTCTCCAGCTGGAGACCAGAAAACGCCCTTCCGAGCTGCCCTCCACAGACACTCCTGATCGTTTCTGTTTCCTCTTCCACTTTGCAGCCTTGCCTCAACTTTGGCTCAACTTGGGACCACCTTTTTTGGGGCGTGTCTCTGGGCGAAGTCGACTGAGTTGCGCCCAAACGACAGGCAAACAGGCGGACAGAAATTATAGAAACAAGCGAGCCACTTGCAGCCCACTTATTATTTCCCTTGCCTCTAATTCCTCCCACTCCTTGCCAGTTGCCCTCTCAGAGAGGCCAAGCTGCGCCAAACTGCCGCCAAGTGGCCCAAGCTCCACCGGAAGCGCCAGTGGCCAACGGGGGCCAGTCGATGTATCAAAAGTGGGCCCAACTTGATACAGTGAGAGAGGCGCAAAGTGCAAAGTAAAGCGCGCAATCTGCTGGGCCAGAGAAACAAGTGGAGGTGATGAGACGACGAAAGATTGCTCGCCAGAGACACGAGCAAACGAGCATAGGAGCACATGAGAGCAGAGGAACACAGTGGCACTGCAAAGGGCGGCCTCCAAATGGAATCGCCTGGCCACGCGCTCAAGCAATATCATTAGCCTGCTCTGATATGATGATTATTGCTCGTGTTATCATCATCGTTAATGTGCACTGCTTGCGAGCTGCTAGTCACTAGCTACTAGCTGCAAAGCGTCGCTCTGGAGCTCCTTTTTGCTTCTCCGCCGCCACATTAGTTTCCGGCCTGGTTGCGCCTTCCAGTGGCCTTCCAGTGGCCTTGCAGTGCAGTGCTGTGCTGCTTTGCCAGCTCGGCCTGCTCGCCCTAAGCTCACAGGCCAAAAGCGGCCAAAAAGCGGGCAGAAATGGGCCAAAAAGCAGGCCAAAAGTGAGGGGAAAGTGCGCGAAATGCACTGCAGACTGTCTGCGGCCGCCCCCAAACCCAAGCCCAAACCCAAGCCCAAGCTCGAGGAAGCGCAACAACATAATTGCACTGGAAAGGATTCACCGGCGGCCCAAGTGGCCAGTTGGCAGTCTCAGTTTGTTTGCGCTCTCTCGCAGTTTGTGTGCGCCGCTCCTCTTTGTTCCCGCACGCTCGCCCACTTTTCCACCGGCCGCTGCCAATCAAACGGGCGCCCCTCAGCTCCATTTCACCGCTTGGGCGTGGCCAGTTGCTTGCTGCTAGTCGCCAGTTGCTGCTAGTCTCTAGCTGCTCGCTGCCAGTTGCTAGCTGCCAGTTGCCAGTTGCCAGTTGTGGGCGCAAAAGTCCAAGTGACACTCTCTGGCTCTCCTCCAGTTCTAGTTCCAGTTCCAGTTCAAGTTTCGCTTTCGCTTTCGCTCACTAGTTCAAACAGTGAGCAGAAGAAGCCGGAAATCATCAAGCTAAAACTGGCCTCCAGCACACAAACACGCATTCAGTCTGCCTTTTGGGGCCACTCCTTTTGGGGCCACAACACACAGTCTCTGCAGACACAAGCGCACACTTTGGGCCCGCACACACAAACACTCGACTGGCAAGTGCCGCTCTCAGTTGGCCGCTCTCACTTGCTTGGCGAGACTTCCTCTCTGCTTCATGTTCTAGAAGCCAAGAGGCAGCATCTCAACTGGGCGGCCTCTCTCTCTCTCTCTCTCTCTCTCTCTCTCTCTCTCTCACTTGGCCCGTCCGGCACTTGATTGGCGTTTGCACGTGCGCGTCTGCCAGTCTCTAGCTTTGCACGCTCGCCCACCAGTCCAAAGGTCTCCCAAGTTGCAACGCTCGCTCGGCCCTCAGGGACTAGGAGCGGCCAGCTGAAAGCGGCCACTGAAAGCAACCAGCAAGCGGCCGGCAACACTCTCTGGCTCAAGTTTGGCCCCAAGGCGCAATGCTCAGCTCGCTCGGCATGCTCGCAAGTCACTTCCGGTCACTTTGGGCCAAACAGAGACAGTGTGTGGGAGCTTGAGACTAGCTGAGCTTGAGGCTTGAGTTTGCAGTTTGCAGTTTGCAGTTTGCAGTTTGGATGGTCGATCGAGTGTGGGTGGCAAGTGGGCGGCTGATCAGTCGTAGTGGTGTTTTGAGAAAAGGGCCGCCCGCAGAGACTGGGTCAGGCGCGCATTTGTATTTGCAGGAACAAATGTGCAAGTTTTGGGCGAATTTCGAGCCAATTTCGAGCGAATCTCGAGAGAGTGTTGTGCAGAGAAGGATTTTTGCAGCCAATCCAAGGGGCCGATGACAGTCCGCGAGGAGAGACTGTGTGCGGCCAGTCTACGTGGTTGGCATGGAAAGCCGCACTTTATGGCCACTCCATCGAACAGATTGGCGTTTCATGTTCCCAGATTGCTGTTCGCAGTCTTCTGTTCACAGTCTGCAGTTCGTGGCTTCAACTTGGCAGCTTCAACTTGGCAGCTCCAAGCAGCCTGAGACTAGCCTGGACGAGCCTAATCCAGCGGGCTGACTCTCAGCGTTGACTCTCAGCGTCGAGTCTCAGTCTCAGTTGAGTGTGGGCGGAAACTGGGCCGCTGCTTGGCCGCCGAGCCACTCGACTGGGGCACGTGTGTGGCGCACAAGTCGGCCCATTGGTACAGTGCAGTGCAGTGCAGAGAGTGCGCCTCGTGCATGGACACTGGACACTATACACTGTACGGCGCCTGAAACTGCGCCTGAAACTGCGGCCCCAAACTGGCGGCACACAGTCTCCACTGGCCCGAGACTGTCTGCGAGCACACAGCCAGACACAAGTGGCCACAACGGGCGTGACAGTCGCGCAGACAGACGCACAGGACACGCAAGTGGAGCCTTTTTGAGCGGCCCAGAACTGTGGGCCGCAGTCTAGAGCAGACTGGCTCCACTTGGGCCCCTCAGTTTGGGGCGCAAATTGATCTTTGCTCAGTTTGGGGCCCGATGCAAGATTAATATCGGCCCCAAATTGGCGCCACAAGTCCACTGTTGGCGGCCAACTGTCGCCGGAGCGCAAACCGCAGCCGAGCAACAACTGGGCCCAAATTAATATACTGCCAGCCGCGAGAGCGCAATATCAGGCCCAAATCTTGTGCGCTAGTGTGCGTTGAGTTCTCCTGGGCGGCCAAGTGCTGGCCAAGTGCTGGCCAACCGCAGCTCCTCCAGAGAGACTGCCACTGAGCAAGACGAGGACATTTTTGGGCCGCACTTCCGGCGCAGCGGTGGCACAAGAGGAGCTGGAAGAGTGGAGAAAAGTTGGGCCCAGTGGCTGAAAGTGTGCGGCATGGAGCGCGCTGCAGACGCGCGCACATTTGCATGCACGGGCCACAGTCTGCCGTGTGCGTCACACAGTTGCGCGCGCCGGCGAACTTGGCCCAAGCGCAAGGAGTTGGACTGCGCCCAGACGAGCGACAACTGGCGGCCGGCCAGCAGCAGTTGTCTCTGGCCCAAGTTGCGCTTCCTCAACTGTTCCAACTGTTCCAACTGCCCCAACTGGCCAACCCTCAGCTCAGACGACCCACAGAGGCGCCCTCTGCTCGGCCCGCCCCAAGCAGAGGCAACCAAAGGCAGCCCAAAGCGCCAATTTGCCCCCCACTTGAACTCTAGAGCCGGCCGGGCGGTGGGCTCGCCGCGGGAGGCAATCACTTGCACGCGACCGGCGCCCAATTTATCAAGACGCCGCCCCCTGCCTATAGATGAAAAAACAGCGCGCAACTGGGGCGCTATTTATCTGGCTCGCTGGGGGGAAATTAACTCGCTCATTATGTGGCCAATTTGGGGCGAAACTGCGCGAGACTGCCAGTGGTGGTCTTCCGACGAAGAGAGAGAGTTATGCTTGCCGCAGACTGTGTGGCGCCCGCCGAGACGCAGCGGGCGACCCTCAGCTCGAGCTCGGCTATCTGGCCGAGAAGACAAGATGGCGAGATGGCGAGATCATAAGACGGCGAGATCATGAGACGGCACTCTCGGCCGAGAGACTGGGGATGGCGAGCTGGCCGAGGTGGCCACTTAATTGGCCCGAGATGATGATTGGCCGCATGGAGGGCGCCCACTGGGACGGCTCGTTAGCGGCCGGGTAGCCCAGTCGGCGTGCGGCCGTCTCAAGCTGTGTGCGTGCGGCCATCTACTGTCTGCCGTCCACTGTCTGCTGCCAGTGGTGAGCGTGTGAGCGCCGCCGGCCCACTCTGGGCGGCAAACTGGAGTGCAGTCGTGGAGGAGGAAGCCGCCAGAGGGAGGCCCTACTTGGAGGGGCCCCACTTGGAGGCAGCGGCGACTTCCGGATTGTGTCAAAACAGAGAGCCAGTGGAGTGCGTGCTAACTGGATGGGAGAGCGCGTGCAGTGAGGGCCCGCTGCATTCGGGGGAGTGTCTGCGGAGAGCAGTGTGGCGCGCGCGTTGCAGTCTGCAGGGCAGTGCTCGCGCAGAAGTGGGGCAGTTGGCCGTCGGCTTGGCTTTGGGCCATTGTTTACAGTTCGCTGTGCTTGTGTGCACTGTGCTTCTGCGCGCACTCTGCCGCTTGGGGCGCGCCAAGTGCAGTGCCAGAGGGAGAAACAGGGAAAATTGGGGGAAAAACAGGGGAAATTGGGGCGAAGGGAAGAGAAGCGCGACAGGCAATAAAATGATCAATTGAGTTGGCAACAATGGCGCAACGGCCGCAATGAGCTGCCAATGAGCTCCAGTCGTGTCCAAACAACATGCTGGCCCAGAGCACAGTCGGCGAGTCAGCAAGCAGGCCGCCCGACGCTCGTCGCTCACAGTCCCGATTGGATCGGATCCGATTTGGCCAAGTGGGGCCGCTGGTGTGGGAATGGGGCTCTATGTGGAGCGTGTTGCGGGCCAGTGTTGCTGCATGTTGGCTCCTGATTTGTTGGCGCCGCGATGATTGATTCGCGCTGCTTGCGGGTCGCCAGCAGCCAGCAGCCAGCAGCTAGTGAGTGGGACTGGGACTGCTTGTGCGCCGGCCAGTCGCGAGCAGAAGCGGGCGGAAAGAAGTGGCACCCTCGTTGACTCGCAAGCGAGTGGGCGCCTTTCGACTGGGCGCCTTTTTTCGCCCCTTTTTCCTCCCAGCAGGCCGGCGGAAAGACTCCAAGATGGGCGCCAAAAAGAGGGGGGCCCTCTGGTGCGGCCAACGAGCTGAGGGAGCCAAAGAGGCCAAACGAGGGAGCCAAACAAGCCAGAGCAGAGCTGAGGCTAGTGCGCGGGAGTGGATGGGGCAGAGTCGCAAATAAACGAGTGAAATTGACAGTGATAGAGTGATGATAGAGAGCGAGAAGTGTGCCGGCGAGTGCGCGCGACAAGGGCGGCCAATGTTGTGACTTATTTATCATCGTCGTGCAGGCGGCGTGCGCAGTGCTTACAGTGCTTACAGTGTGCGGCAGGCAATGTGCACTGCGTTCACTGCGTACAGTCTGCAGTGAACACTGCCTACAGTGTGCGGCCTGTGAACTGGCGCTCCTCATTGCGCGTGAGACCAGCGCCTGGCCTGATCGCCTCCGATCGCGCAATCAAATCAAATGAAATCAAATCAATTTGGCCAAGAGTGCGCGCCGCCCACTTGCCAGCTCAGTTCACTCCGCTTACTCTGCTCACTTGGGCCCGTCTTGGCCGCCCGTCTGGGCCGCTTTTTATCAGCCGGCCCGAATCAGCGCCCGCAGCTGATTAGGCCCAGTGCACAGCGCGCAAACTGCTCAGGCCGGCCCCCAAGCTCGCCGGCCGGCCCTAAGCTCGCAGTTGGCGCTTATCGGCGCGCCACCCGCCGCAGCCGCGCACCTATACCTAAGCGGCGGCGCTCCATCTTCGTCACCTGCCAGCGGGCGGCCTGCGCCTCGCCAATTGCCACCCAACAGCCTCGGCGCGCTTATCAATCAGGCGCCGCTTTATAGAGCCGCCCCGCCCGGGCCCCAGTCTGCGGCCAGTCCGAAGCCAAAGAAGTGGGTCGAGGGGCAGCGCGGCTGGCGGTGGGCGCTCGCTGGGCCAGTTGGGCCAGTTGGGCGCCCCACTCGCCGGCCAGCGACAGTTGTCGGCCGGCCGGCCGCACACAGTCCGCCCCGGAGGCCCAGGCTGGCCTCTGGCCGGCGGCCGCGCTGCAAGTGACACTAATGAGCCGCCGGGCCACACACACACACACACGCCCTCGTCAGCAGCAGCCAGCCGCCGATTGGCCGCAGCCAGTGGCCCGCGATTCAATTTAATGAACAGGGCGCAATAATGATCCGTTCTGGCGGCTCCAAAATTTCACACACACGCACACGCCACATTTGCCTAGACGGCGCCAAAGGGGAGCTAAGGCGCGGGCGGCGCGCCAATCTGGCCCACAAACTGGCTCAGACTAGCTCAGACTGGCTCAGGCGCCCCGAAGACTGGCGGCCGCAGACTGGCCCAAGCAGAGCGGCTGCGGCTGAGCGCACAGTGCGCGGCCGGGATTCGGTGCGGGTGCGCGCGCGGGGCGGCGTGTGCGACGGCCCGCAGCCCGCGCCGAATCTGCGCGCGAGCACTGCGGCCAACAAATTGGCCGGGCGACACGCCCAGCGGCGCGGGCCGGGGCGTGTCCGCGGGCGCCGCCGCGCAACTTAATGATCTTTCGCTCAGTCGCCTTTCTCACATTTCTCGCACCAGCAAACCGCTTTTTCTTGTTTTACACAACCACCGGCGCCCCCCAGCTCAGCCTGCACTGTGTTCGAGGCGAACGCACAGTTGCATTGGGCGGCAAATGGGCGAAATCGAAGCCCGAAGGAGGCCCAACGATGCCTGGACTGAGGCCGCCACTTGGGCTGTGCTGCGGGCGGCCCTTGTCTGCGGCGCGCGAGATCAGTGGGCCGAGATATGCGGCCAGAGAGTGAGATTTTTGCGGTTGATTTTGGACAAGTTCCTCCAACGTGTTTCCCTCCGCTTGTTTTAATCTAAACTCGGGCCGCGCTTGTCTTGTTTGGCCGCCGTTTGCTTGTGCGTTTGTGCAAATTTGCGCTCCAACAAATCGGCCACCAAACACAAGCGCCCCCAAAGGAGCGACTCTCGATCGAGTGGGCCGAGTGAGAAAGCGGTGGTTGCTCCTCGGGGCTCCTTTGGGCAAAAAGTGGAACGGCGAGAAGTCAAAAATGGTGCAAATGCAAAGTCAAAGGGGCGCAAGATGTTTATCTGCGCGCCCAGACCGCCGCAGACTAGCTCCGGCAAGCATCGCAGACTAGCTCCGGCGGGCCACACGCGCCGATCTGTGAACTTGGCCCCGCCGGAAGGGGCGAAAATTGATTGTCTTTGCACGCGCTAGTTCCCTTTTGTTGGGCCGCCTTTTTGTGACACTTTTGCTCCTTAGGCTTGCCCGCTTGGTGCCTCCAATGTTCCTTGTCGGCTGGCCCCGAACGCGAGCCGCAACTGCAGCCTCTGGCGCACCCAGTCTCTGGCTCGGCGCGGGTCTAGTGTCTAGAGCTAGCCGGCAGGTCGAGGCTCGCTCCTGGCGCCGAGTGGCCGTCCAGCGCGCAGAACAAAGCCCGAGAACAAGCCTCCTTAGGGCCGCAGCGACCCGCCCACTAATTGGGGTCCAGCTAGGGTGGTTGAGCTGGTCGCAAGTGGCTAAAATGGCGACTTTTGGGCGAGTCTTGGGCGAGTTTGAGCCTCCAGTCGCCGCAGCTTAGCTCGCCAGTGCAGAGTTGGTCTCTTCTGGCCGCCAGGTGGCGCTGGCGAACCGCAGCAGAGGAGCGAACGAATCGTAAGCGCGCGAATGCTAAGCGCACAGGTGAGCGCAGTTCGTCGGGGACTGTGTGCGCGGGCCCACTGCCACTGCTTAGTGCGAGGAGGCGCGCTTCTGTTGGACGAGTTTGGCCGCAGAGTGCGCAGTAGATTGGCAGTGGTGGTTGGGGCGCGCAGCAGGGGGAAGGCGCGCGAAGTGGGCCGCACTTTTGCCAATCAAGTGCAGAGTGTGTGCGAGCGACGAGCCGAGAAAGCAGAAGCAAAGGCAGAGGCAGAGCCGCAGGAGTGGATTTGAGCGGCGCGCGTTGTGCGCATGCGCCGAGTGGCAAAATCCATTTGCGCTCAACTCTACAGACTAGGCCCACTAATGCAGCGCACCTTTTGGCTTGCGAGGAGGAGGAAAATTTAGAGAAGAGAAGTGAAACGCAGAGTTGCGAGCGACTGTTCATTGAAGTTGAAAATTCGGCCCAGCATTTGTTTTTGGAATCAATTAAGGGCGAACTGGAGAGAGCTGTTTGTCAGCCAGTGGAGGAGGCAAACTGTAGGAGGCAAACAGGCGGCCAGAATTCAGAATTCAGAGTTTAGAGTTTGGAGAATTGAGAATTGAGAATCCAGAAGCGATAAAGCGGCGAAGAGCGAGAGACTGGGAGTAAAAAAAGGGATCGAACGAAGAGGAATCGAGCTGAGGCCATTCATTTGGTTCGTCTGCCACTTTTGTGCTGCTCACTTTACTTTACTTTACTTTACTTTGCGCTTTACTTTTGCCGCCAATAAGGCACACGAGCGAGCCATTGACGCGCACTGGAAATTGACGGGCCAGAAACAAGAGCAGAAACAAGCTCAGAGACAGTTTGCCGCAACGAGAGAGAGAGACTGTGTTTGGGATAGAGAGAGACTGTGTTTAGCAGAGACAGTGTTTGGCGAGGCACTAAGCCCACTCGGAAGTGGAGAAGATGCGCCGCGCGGAAGAGCGAAAACAATTGATTGAATGTCAGGCCGACGAATTGCGCAGGCGAGCCTAAGGTGTCGCTTAGAGACAGTGTCAAGTTGGCCCAGTTGAGCTTGACGAGCGAGCTCGAGAAGCCAAACTGAGCGCGCGAGCTTAGGCCGAGTGATTGGGCGCAAGTGTCGCTTTGAGGGAGCTTAGGATTGCAGAAAATTGCAGAGAATTTTAGAGAATTGCTCCCAGTTGATAGCCAATTCGAATTCGAGGAGAGACATTTGTGGGAGAAAGTTGGCAAGCTAATGGGCTAATGAGGCGCAAGTTAGCGCGAGAAACGAAGAAGAAGAAGAAAGAAAAAAGCAGAAATAGGAGCGAAAATCAGCAAAAGACGAAGAGCGAGAAGAAAAGAGAACAATTAGGCGAAAATTGAGGCAAGATCCAGATGAACAGTGTCTGACAGTTGCACAAAATACAGAGAGAAAATAGCTAATTGAATGAGGAGCCTGGACGAAGAGTGCGAAGAGAGAATGATGAACAGACAAGCGCTGGGCCACCATTTGGGCCTAGACCAAATGGAGGAGCAGATCAAGCCAGTTGCGGTGGCCAGTCTGTTGCACGAACAGGAGCAAGCCTACCAGTTCAAGATGATGCAACAGCAGCAGCAACAACAGCAACAACAACAACTTCAGAACCACACTCACATGCACCACTACAACCAGCAGCAGCAGCAGCAGCAGTCTCAAGTGGGCCACATGAACGGCGCCTCGCTGGCCGCACACCACAACCACGCCCACCAGCAACAGCTGCTCGTCCAGCAGCAGCAGCATGGAAATCAGCAACAGGGGCCCACCAACCAGGCGGGCCAGCAGCAAGAGCAGCAGAGACAGACGGCGGGCCAGCAGCAGCAGCAGCAGCAGCAGAATGGGCAACAGGCGGCCGCCAAGAGCCAGTCCTCGTCGGCGGCGAGCACCACGAGCAGCCAGTCGTCGCGCGAGTCGCACGTCAAGCGGCCCATGAACGCCTTCATGGTGTGGTCGCGAGGCCAGAGGAGAAAGATGGCCCAGGAGAACCCCAAGATGCACAACTCGGAGATTTCGCGCCGCCTCGGCACTCGCTGGAAGGAGCTGGCCGAGCTGGACAAGAAGCCCTTCATTGACGAGGCGAAGAGGCTGAGGGCGCAGCACATCCGCGAACATCCCGACTACAAGTATAGGCCCAGGCGCAAGACCAAGAAGCAGGAGAAGGCGGCTGCCGAGGCGGCCGCGGCAGCAGCAGCAGCGGCGGCAGCGGCGGCCGCCTCCAATGGGCCGGCCGCAATCCACGCCCACCCGGCGGGCGCCGCCGCGGGCCGACTGGTGGGCGCGCGCCAGGCCAGCCAGGGCCCCGGCCACGCCCCGCTGGGCAAGCAAACCCTGGTCGACGGGGCGAGCGTGCTCGCTGGCCAGCAACTGGGCCCCCAAGCTCATCCCCTCCAGCACGGCCACCCTCTGCACCAGCACGCGGGCCACCACGCCCACCACAGTCACCACGCGCACCCGCACCACCCGCACCACCACGCCCACCACGCGCACACAGCGCACACAGCGCACACAGCGCACCACGCCCACTCGCACCAGACGCAGGGGGGCGTGGCTGCGGCCGCCGCCGCCGCAGCCGCAGCAGCAGCGGCAGCGGCAGCAGTCCAGCAGCAGCAGCACCCACTGAATGGACTGGGGCCGCTGAATGGACTTTCGGGTCTGAACCAGCTGAGCCAGCAGCAACAGTTGCACCAGCAGCACCAGCAGCAGCACCAGCACCACTTCGCGGGCTCGCCCCTCATGGGCCAGCACGCGCACCACCACCACGCCCACCTGCAGCACCAGCAGCACCACCAGGCGCAGAGCCAGGCGGCGGGCGGCGCTCAGGGCCAGACGGGGGCCCAGTCTGTCCAGGCGGCGCAACATCAGCAGCAGCAGCAGCAGCAGCAACTAGCGCACCACCAGCAACAACTGCACTCGCCCCACCAGCTGCAGAGCCAGCAGCAACACCTGCACCTCCACCAGCAGCAGCAACAGCAGCAGCAGCAACACTTGCACATGCAACACCAGCAGCAGCACTACGCCCAACAGCAGCAGCAGCAGCAGCAGCAGATGCACCACCAGCAGGCGTTCCAGCAGCAGCAGCACCAGCAGCACGGCCAGCAGCACGCCCAACACGCCCACCACGGCCACCTGATCGGCGCCCAGCACATGGCGGCCGCCGCTGCCGCCGCTGCTGCTGCGGCCGCCGCGGGAGGCCAGCAGCAGACGGGAGGAAGTGGCGCCCCCGAGGGCCACTCGTCGGCCCCAAGCTCGGCGGGAAGCTCGTCCAACTCGTGCAGCTCGTCGTCGGCCAGCCAGGCGAGCGAGCTGCTCAGCCAGCTGGCCCAACAGCAGCAGCAGCAGCAGCAACAACAGTCGGCCGGCAGCGCCTTCTCGCCCTACGCCCAACAGACTGCCAGCGCGGAGGCAAGCAACTACCACCAGACTGTGCACACTCCCGAACACCAGAACTATGGCGCCGCAGGTTCGCCACTCAGCGCCTCTTCGGGTCCCGCGGAGGCCGGGCAGCAACAGGAGGGGGGCGTGGCCGCGGGTTCGGGAAGTTCGGCGAGCGCCAACGCACAGCAGCAGCAGCAGCTGAGTCCACAGTCTGCGGCCGAACAGCAGCAGCAGTACGCGGCTGCTGCGGCGGCCGCCGCCTCCCACGCCCACGCGGCCGCGCATCCCGCGCTGACCGCCGAGCAGCACCAGCAACAGCAGCACCACCACCACCACGCGGCCTACCACTACAAGGCGGCCGCGGCAGCCGCAGCCACGCCCTCCTCGGCGGCCGCCGGCTACCTCTATGGGGCGCACATGTTCCAGCAGTACCAGAACTCGCACGTGGCCGCCCTGTGGACTGCCCGGCAGCGCTGCGACGACGCCGCCACGGTGGCCGGAATGCAGCCCTCCGTGTGAGTTGGGCTGCGAGGACGAAAAGGTCCAACTGGCAGTGGTCTCTTCTTCATTGGACCATTGTTTCCCAGCTCGCTCAGGCCGCCCCTCTCTTTCCAGAACGTGATTAAACAGACGCCCGGGCGCCCCAGCGGCGTCCGAGCGGCGAAAACGCACACTCGCCAGCCTCTGGCCCCCAAATCCGCCTCTCTCCCCTGTCCTCCTCTCGCGACAAGTGCGCCTCCTCCTGCCACGAGTGCGCCCCTGCCGTTCGTGTGCCGCGCGGCGCCTCCAGCGCGCCTATAAGGCCCGTCCGCAGCCAGCCGGCCACTTATAGGGCGTTGTGGGCTGAACGTCGTGCGAGCGGGCGAATGCCAGTGAGCTTGTGTGCGGCCTTCTGCTCTGCTTGGGCCGCGCGCTCATCGAGTGCCATCGAGTGGCGTGCGGCCCAACAACTGGCACTGCTTCGGCCGCGGACGCTCGCGCGCACTTGCCTGCCGCCCGTTCGCTGCCAACAGTTGCGAGCGAACAGTTCGCTCGCAGCCAACCGACAACTGTCTGCCGCCCGCTCCATGCCCAACGCTCAGGACGCACTGTGCTTAGGACGCACTGTGCTTAGGACTGTCTCTGCTTAGGGCCGCTGCTTAGGACGCGCTGCTCACTGTTGGCCGCCGCTGCTTCACGCTCGCTGCTTGGGCCTGACTGCTAGAGAGTGGCTGCCGCTGCTTAGGACTGGCTGCTCACTGCTCGCTGCTCGCTGCTCGGCCAACTCCCAACGGACGTCGCACATTCCCAGCGCGCCACACAACGCTCACAAAGCAGCCCCATCAAGTGGCGCGTAACAATGGGAACGCCCGCCCTCAGCTCAACGGCGCAACCTCTTTCCAGCCACCAGTCTCCAGCGGCAAGCCAGCCAGCATTCTCCACTGGCAAGCCAGCCAGCATTCTCCACTGGCAAGCCAGCCAGCCAGCCAGAAAGCTAGTCAAAAAGCTAGAAAGCTAGCCAGAAAGCTAGAAAGCTAGAAAGCCGGAAAGCTCGCTCGCTGGCAAGCTCGCCAGAGGCGCACGAAGGCCAATTGGGCGACACGTTTGGCTCGAGCAGTCCAGAGGCTGCGCTGTGCAAATCTGGCTTGCTGGCTCCCAGCGAGCGTCACGACGAGCGCCAAATGTCACCTGTCACAGTCTGCCAGCGCCGCAGACTAGGGCAAGCTGGTCGGCTCGATGGAAGAGCTCCCGATGGAAAAGCGCCGCACACAGTCCCCGGCGGTTAGCCAGCTGGCCGCGCTGCTCGCCTCCAGTTGTCAGGCGCGCCGCTGGATTCCTGCCAGAGCTGGGCGGCCGCGCGACACAGTGTGCGACAGTGTGCGCCCCCATTGAGCAGCTGGCGGCCAGCAAGCCAGAGAGGAAGCAAGCCAGAAAGCCGGCAAGCTAGAAAGCGAGCAGCAGGCCACCCACTCGCAGCCTGTAGTTCAGAGCTGGCTCAGCAGCGAGAGCGCAAAGTGGGCCTGTAAAGCGCCGCGTGAACGCTGGGCGCAAACTCGAGCGAGGGACTAGCTCGGACGCGCTCGAGGCGCCAAGTGCCCAGGCCGCATCCTTCGGCGCCCAAGCCCCAAGACAACCCTAGCTAATGGTCACCTTGGCTCGAGCAATTTGGCATGGTGGCCGCTCGCAGTTTGCCCAAAGCCGTGCGGGCGCGTCCGTCTCTCCTGTGCTCTTGGTCGGGCCTTGTTGCCTCTGACTCTGGCGGCTTTTGGGGCAATTTTGGGCTTCGAGTGGAGAGAGTCTCCACTGGACAGTGCGCGGCGCATTGTGTTCAAGGCTCAGCCAGCGAGGAGGATGCTCCAGTGTGTGCAGTTTGCCGGCCACGTCGCGCCACTGCTTTGTGGCCGCTTTGTGGGCGCGCAAAGTGGGCGCCAAAGGCCTGCTGGAGGCGAGCCAAAAGTCGTGACAAATAAAAGTCATAATTTGATTTCGCAGCGCAATATTTGATCGAACGGCGCGCGCGACACACAAGCACAGGCAGAGTGCGGCGCACACAAGCCGCAAGTTCGGCGGCCAAGTTCGCTGGCCTGCAATTGGCAGCCCTAAGCCGCGGCCCAATTCGCTCGCACTGACTCTCTGCGGCTGACTCTCTCCAGCTGTAGAAACTGTCTGTGGTAGAGACTGTGAGCCGCAGAAAAAGACTGTGTGCCGCAGAAAAAGACTGTGTGCCGCAGAAAAAGACTGTGTTCCGCAGACTGTCCTCAGCCGCACACACTCTTCGGAGCAGAGACGCAACCTGGGCCGCACCTTAGCTCTGCCTCCTCAGCGCCGCCTCAGCTCAGCTCAGTTCAGCTCAGTTCCGGGCCCGCAAAAGTTGGCGCATCTCTGCGGAACTCTATCGGAACGGCCCAATTCGTGTGCTCTGCTCTGCTCGGGGCCAACGGTGGCGCGTAATTGCAAGCTCCGGCCAACCTGCTCTCGACGACAAGCAGGGAGAGAGACATGGAAATCGGGCCCACACTGGCCACTTGAGTGGCGCCGGCGCCGCACCGAACAGATTGGGCTCCCTGGCGGCCACTGGAGAGTGTGTCAACCTCAACCTCAACCTCAGCCTCAACCAGCCAGCCAGCCAGCCAGCCAGCTGACTCCGCCCTCCAGCGCACGATCCAATGGCGCCAATTTACAACCTCAACTCTCCAAGTGGCCCAGCAGACGCTCTTCTCCTCCCACAGACTGTCTCTGTTCTCTGTTCGTCTTTCTTGCAGCCAGTTGCGCAACCTCGTCCAACGCCTCACCTAAACATCCGCCACTCTGCACTGAGAAAGAAGTGCTGCACAAGAAGCTGAGGTCGCGCAAAGCTCGAAACGGGCCGACTTTTGGCCAATTGGCGCCGACTGGCTGCTCTTTTTGTGTTCCTCTTCTGCTCCTCTGCTCTTCTGCTCGATTCCTCGACTGCTCAACTGTTCGACTGCTTGTCTTCAACCACCAGAGACAGTTGCCGGCAATTGAGGCTGCAAAGGTGAGCAATTGGCGCCGATTGGACCCAAGTGAGCGCCAAGTGAGCGCCAACTCGCACTCGCCACTTGGCGATAATAAAAAACAAACAATTTTACTCAAGGCCCATTTATTGTCTCAGTGTCACAGTGGCTAAGCTCAGCTCAGCTCAGCTCAGGCCAGCCAGCCAGTGACGTTCCACTGTATTTGGGCAATAAAAGCTGCGTCCAACGCAAGACTGTCTCGCTTGGAAGAGACTGTCTTGGTTTGAAATTTTCGTGAAAATTTTGACGAATTTTCACGAATTTGTTCGCCAGCCAGCGGCAAATATGTGGCCTCCTTGCCTCCTTGCCTCTGTCTCTGCCTCTGTCTGTGTCTCTGAGCTAAGTGCATCTTGCTCTCTCTGCAGTCTCTGGCTGGCCGCCCGAGAGACTGAGAGTGCCCGCATGACTCAGTATGGCGAGCCAGTGTCTTGCACTGCTTGCGAGTGCCAAAAATAGGCGCACAAAATAAAAGGAGGAATTTTCTCAGGCCAGTGTGTGGGGGCGGCACACTGTCTCTTGGCTGAAGACTGAAGACTGAAGACTAGAGACTGTCTTTCGGCCGCAGACTGTCTGTGGGCCGCACAGCGAACATTGCGCTCACTGCAGCGCTGCACTACGCTCATGCACTGCCTAATGCACTGCCTAACACAACTGCGCTCATGCACTGCGCTCACAAGCAGAGTGGAAGCACAGTGGCAGGAAAGTTCGCTGCCAGTGCCACAAGTGCACAGGCGAACAGGCGAAGAGGCAAACTTGCAGTGCAGCTAAGCCGCCGCTCGTCTCTCGTCAAGCGGCCGCCGATTGTGCAGTGTCAAGCGTGTCGCGCAAACCGCCTCAGCTGAGCGCTGTTTGTCGGCTCAGCGCCACGTACTTATAGAGTCTCCTCCAGTGTTTGCGCCGCTCTCTAAAACAATCCGCCGCTTTATAGGGAGAAAAGGCGGCCACTTGCGCGGCCTGGCCACTGGAGCGCGACCGCCGAGCTCGCCAGACACTGTCTCGGGCGTTCCGATGGGCGCGGAGCCAAAGAGTGCAGTCGCCAGGCAGCCAGTGGCCAGTATCGATTGCGGCCAACTGGCTCCACTGGCAAGCTCTTCACTGGCAAGCTCCTCTCTGGCAAGCCTTCTCGTTGGCCTGGAGCTCTTTTCTGCAAACTGGCGCCGCTGCAGCTCGGCCAGAGCTGCCGCAGAGTGTTGCCAGTGCGGAAGACTGTCGGCGATCGGCGCTGCTTGCCCTTGGCAGCGGCGCACTGCCAAAGCCAACAACTTCATCTCGGCCGCCAAGTGGCCGAAGAAGCAAGCGAGCGAGCAGAAAGTAGAAAGCAGCGAGCAGAGAGCAGAGAGCACGAGCGAGGCCAAATTAAATGTGTAAAATTGACTGATTGATCACCGTAATCATCATTAAGATTAACAGAGTTGTTTGCTCGGCGCTGCGAGCGAGTGCACCTTCTTCTTCTTCCAAGCGAGCAGCGTGCAGAGAAGAGGCAGAGGAAGAGGAGCCGCAGACTAGGGTTGGCCAGTGTGCTGCCGCTGATGAGCGCGCGCACTGATGAAGCGCGCTCGATCGGGCCTTCTCTTTCTTGATCGAGCGGATCAAGATCAAGAGATCAAACTGATGAGTTTTGGCTCCTCCCAATTGCCGGCTTCCAAAAGGAGCAGAAGACTGTTGGCCGCTCCCCAGCTCTAAGGTTAGCCTCTAAGGTTGGGCGCACGAGCGCCATTGGGCCGCCATTGAGCCATTGGGCCGGCGAGTTGCGAGCCACACTCTCTGGTTGTTGCGCAACCACAAGCGAGCCAATTGGCGCGCTCTCTCCTCCGGCCGGCTTGCAAATGAGCCACGCCAACTGGCCAGCTCGCTTGCCCAGTGGCGGCGCTCGTCTCTGGCATTTTGCGGCCTCTCGCTCGCCTTTCCTGAGCCGCAGAAGGACCTGGACGCGGTTTTGGAGCGTGGTTTCGGTGGGCGGGCCGCCGCGGGAAGCCAGTCGACTGCAAGGTGGGCGTGGCGGCGGACTGCGGGGATTTGCACGGCGCGGGATAGGCAGGCAGGCGGGGTGTGCGCGGCCCGCAGCCCGAAGTTCGCCGCCGCACGCAGAGGCGCGCGCCTTCCTCTGCGGGCTGCTCTGTGCCCAATGATGCACAGTGTGCGGCTTGGAGCGCGCCGCAGACAGTGGTCGATGAGCTGCGGCTGCGAGTTGCAGCCAGCGAGTTGCAGGCATGCTTCTGCTCTCAGTTGGGCTGCACGAGCGATGGAGTGTCTTCCGGGAGGGAGCGAGCCGCAAGGACGGCGCTCCAGAGGCAGAGTGGCGGCCCGAAACGAGAGACAGCGTGCCGCTGGCAGAGTTTGGGGCGCAAATTGGACCAGGCAGTTCATTGAGGATTTGCGATTTACCCGAAATGGAGTGCCGAATTTGGGCGAGAGTGTGTGGAACGCTTACCTTTGGGCCAAGATGGAGCAGCAGAGGAGGAGGAGTTTTGGGCGAGTGGAGGAATTCAAATGAGAAGGTTCGAAGTGGGAGAGCGAATTGGAATTGTTTGGCCCATTCTTGTTTGCTTGGCGCTCAATTATTTTCACTTTTGCCCAACTTTTCAAGACGCGCACGACCCACAGCCCTAAGGTGTCCCCGCATTTGGCCGGCTGCAGTTGGAGACTGTGTGCGGAGGAAAACTGCGGCTCGAAGTGGGCCGCTTTTGCGCCCAAAGGCCCACCGAAAGGCCGCCAACTGAGCGCCGTTTGAGGGAGCCAAAGTGGCCAAAGAGGCGCCCTGCTTGCTCCTCAGTGTTGGCCGACCTTTGGCCACTCCACAGCGCCGATGGGTGACAACAGCGAGCTCTGCCGCACACTCTCTGCGCGCCAATAAAGCGCTAAGGGCCAATGCAATTGGCCTCAGCTCTGCAGCTTTCGCGTAGTCCTGAGCGCGCTTCCAGCTGGCCCCTCCTGGTCTGCGGGCGAAGTATCGAAGACAGACTGTGCTGGTTAGCCTGAACGTCAGACAACAACAGGTAAAAAATAATTGATAAGATGAATGGGCGGCAATTGGGGGCCGGCAGAGTATCCTGAATCACGCTGGCTGAATGATTGTGGCTGTATCAGTGGCCAGAAGAGCGTCTCAGACAAGGAGTCTGCTTGGCCTCTTGGCTTCTTCGCTCGGGGGAAGAGCCCGCGGCTTTTGGCTGGGGGACAGTTGGCGGCTGAGCTGCGGGCGACAGTCTCACGCTGGTTGGCGTTGTTTTTGCCCGCCGGGCGGAAGAGCCGCGATGAAAACCGTGCCGCAGTGGTGCGAGAGGGAAGAGGCTTTGGTTTTGGAATTGGATTCGGATTGGAATTGGATTCGGACTAGGAATTGGAATTGGAGTCGGACAGTTTGGGGCTGGGGAGCGAAATATGAATTCCAGAGGATCGTGCGATCAAGTGGGGGCCCTAAGGATGGGCAGCACTAAGGTTGGGCAGGACTAAGGTTGGGCAGCCCTAAGGTTTGGAGCAAGCAGGACTGTGTGCGGAGCGCACTGCGCACAGTCTGCAGGCGACACATTTGGGAGCATTGTTTTTGCGCTGCTTGTTGCTTGTTGCTATTCGCTGCTCGCTGCTTGTTGCTGCTTGTTGCTCGTGCGCGCGAATTTCAGTTTGCGAGTGTCAGTGGCTGGCACCTAAGCTCTGCGCGTGGAATATCGCAAACTGCAGCACGTTCTGGGCCACAACTTCTGGCCCAGAAGGCGTCCAACTGCAGTGGCGCGCCCGACGCTTAGCTCAGGCGCACCACAAGCACGAGAAGCACCACGAGCACGAGAAACACGAGAAACACAAGAGGCGAACCAGGAGAACCAGAGGAGAAGAGGCAACTGGAGCGGCCAGAGTGCAACTGAAACAACAACAACAAGCGGCAACATGTCGCCCTTGCTTTTCGGGCTTGTTGGTGCGGCCAACTGGGTGCAACTGGTGTCCAAGTAACTGTGCGCCACTCTGGCCCGCTCACTTGGGGCCAAGTGGGGGAGAAAAAGGTGGAAAAATCATGAAAATAAACGACGACACGAAGCGGAGTGATTGTTTCTCTTCGCCTTCTCTTGCTCCAGAATTTGCATTTCGCCAGATTGTTGGCAGCCCAAGTGAGCGCCACTTTTGGCTCTCTCT
>Ga0268247_10000098_pt1 | contig 27869 bp, 37 predicted proteins | sample AgamicOrMae_FD_200245 | JGI IMG/M metagenome (GOLD analysis project Ga0268247, IMG submission 200245) | Agave microbial communities from Guanajuato, Mexico - Or.Ma.e (v2) (version 2) | ecosystem: Host-associated > Plants > Phyllosphere > Phylloplane/Leaf | place: Guanajuato, Mexico | collected...
CGATGGTGCACTCATCCCATAGGTTTGCTTGATCATATAGTTGAGTAGGATTTGTGGTGGTGCTTTTTTTGTAAATTTGAGTTCTTTTCCATCCTATTTCTTCGACAATTTATTGATATTTTTCCTGGAAGCAATCGAAAAAATGCAGTCTCCAGCAGTGCAATAGTTAGAACTGGATTTATCACATGGAAAGAAGACCCTCTGTGGGACCTGCTGTAATATGCACATGTAAATATAATCTTTTCCTGCCCCTTTTTGTTCCTCCGCAACAAGCACCAGGCAGTTGGTTGGAGACTTGTAAAGGTGTTTGTTTGTTTGATCATCCATGAGGACAATTCCTACGAATCATCCATTGATTGAGTTAGCTAGAATAAGGTTTCATAGTTTGCTTGTGGCGTCCTGATCGTCGTCGCTTTGTTCAAAGGAAGAGGGAACTCGCGGTTGAGGCTGCTGGCCAATTGTGGGGCCCGCTTGCAGAGTGTCCTTCTGCTGACCAGTGGACGGCTGGCTGGCGCCAACTTGGAGGTGCTGCTGCTGCCGCTGGCCACCCGTGGCCCCCGTCTGGGCGCCACTGATGTCCACCTGGCTGGAGGATGGAGTGGCCGTGGGCGTTGAGTGGGAGGCCTTCCTGTGGTGGTGGTGATGGTGGTGGTGGTGGTGCCGGTGTCTCTTGGCGGCGCCCGAGGACGAGGGCGACCTGGAGCGTTCGCGCTCCCTGCTGGGCGACCTGGACGAGGAGGAGGCCTGCTGCTGAGAGGCGCCCCTCGACGCCTGTGCGCCGGAAGTGTCGCGTCGCTCGGGGGCCGCCTTAGCAGCCGGCTGGATGGGCGGCTGTGGCTGGTGTGTGGCCGGCGCTAAGCTTGCGCTGGGGTTGAACTTGCAGGCCGTCTGGGAGGCCATGTGCACACTGGTGTCTATGGAGTCCACCCTTCTGGCTAGCTGGGCAATGTCCGTCTTGAGATCGTGTTTCATCTCCTCCAGCAGGCTGATGATTTGGCGCGACAACTGCTGCTCGTGGGTGCCCGGCGCCTGCTGGACCTGGCCGGCCGCCAGCACCTGTTGCTGGCCAGTGGAAAGGGCGGCAGCGGCGCTGGCGGTCTGCAGTTTCAGCGGTGGCCTCTTGGCGCCGGGTGGAGGCGTCTCGCTGGCCAGCAGCGAGCCGCCCGGCGTCGTGGGCTCCTCCTTGATCACCGGATGCTTGCGGCCCAGCAGGGCGGCTAAGCTTGGCTTGGCGGGCGCGGCTTGAGCTGCGCCCGCAGGCTCCTCGTGGCCGCCCGTCTTGGGCTGGCCGGCGGCGGTGGCGGCGGCGGAAGTGGGCGCCTGGGGGGCGCGCTCGCTCGAGTCTTGGCGCAGCGAGGACTGCGAGTGGTGGCTGCGCTGGGCCGACGAGTACCAGTTGCCGCGCGCGTCAGGCACGTCGCGCACCACGCAAATGTGGTCCGACTTCCTGGCCACCACCTCCACTCGGCTGCGCATCGGCGACGACAACTGGTCGCCCAAACCGCCGTCTCTGGCGCCCTGGTTGGCCGAGCCTCCACTGGATGGTCTTGGGTTGAGTGGGTGAAATTGGGAGACGTTAGTCGTCCGCGAGAGGCCGCCAGCTTTGATCCATTCGAATATTGGATAATTTTAATTTAATTTGCTAATCTTATGCCAATTTTAAAGGAAACTCACCTTTTGTCCATGTTGTCCAGGAGGGCCTGGTGTCCCTTGCCGCCCGGCCGGAAGTAGTTCTCGTCCACCTCGTCGTCGCGGCCGCCGTCCGCGCTCGACCTGTTCGAGCTGGACTGGTCGGCCGCCTGTTGCAGGCCGGCGGCGTCCTGCTGCTCGCCAGCTCCAGCGCCGCCGCCACCCACCTTGAGCACCTTGGTCTGCTTGGAGCCGGCCGCGCCAGCCGCCGCCGAGGCCACCATCTGGGACCAGCGGCTCTGCTTCTTCTGCACCATTGAGGCAGCTGGGCCGCCGGAAGTGGGCGCCCCAGCAGCGCCCTCCGGGGCTCCCGTGGACGAGGTGCCGCTGTCGGCCGAGGAGAGCTGGCCGCTGATTGTGGGCAGACCCAGTTGCTGCTGGGGCACCTGCAGGGTGTTCGAGGAGCCGGCGGGTCGAGAGCCGGCGCCACTGATTGGGCCCGCGTCGGAGGGTTTTCTGATCTTGGCAATCAGGCGTCTCACTATGTGGTCCTGGCTGAACTCTGGCTGCGGCTGGTGCTGTTGCATCTCCTCGAGCTCCTGTTCGTGTTTCAGGTCGGCCACCTTGCGGAAAATGATCTGCATTTGGCAGAATTGTAGTTTGTCATTCGAGTGTCAGTCGAGTTGGAGATTCCATTTCAATTTTTGGTCAGTTATGGAAATTGCTCGTTAGAATTTTGTTGGAATTTTATAGAAAATCTTCGCAGATTATCTTGAAGATTTCGGCTGGTGTATATATCATGAATATTTCGGCTAGTGACAAGCAGAAGCAGCAACAAAGCAACAGTCTTGCACTTACCCTGTTGCGTAGATTGTAGGTGAGCACCAGACGGTTGGCGAAGGAGGTTCTGAATTGGCGGTGCGAGTTGAGCACCCGCATGAGGCCCTCTCGCTTGATGGCGTGCAAATCACAATAGGTGAGCGCCCTCACGTTGGCCGTGGACGTGTACTCGGGCATTTGGCTGTCCTTGCCGTCGGCCTCTGGATACAGCCAGAAGGCGTCCCCAAACACGTCGCCCTTGCCCAAAATGGCCACCACCTCCTCGTCTTGGATCACCTCCAGGGAACCGCTGACAACAAAACAAAGCGACTCAATCACTTCGCCAACATGGTAGAGCAAATCCCCTGGAGCTGAATGGTCCATCACAAATTCAGTTGCCAGAGCTCGCAGGCAACCATCTGAGGCCAAACGAAAGGCTGGATGCTCATTGAAAACTTTCCTATTTAAATGGACGCAAATGTCGGCATTCATATCCTTTGGAACGTAGCTCAACACTTTCTTAGAATCAATTCCCTTGGTCATAGCCCAAGTGCTAACAACATAATCCATAACTCGCTCCCTCAGAGCATTAGGCACTTCGTGTAACTTCATGAATTCACGAACATTGTTCAGCATCTCATGGTAACGAGCCGTCGCGGACATCATTTGTTGGATAATTGTTGTGACGTGACCAAAAATGGTGGCATACAGTAGGGCTAGTGGCATGTTTTTGTTTGTTGTTTTTCCAGCAGAGCATATTCGTTAGTGACTGTCTCGAATATAAATGGAAACTTCGACTCGCTAAATGGTGCAAAATATTGCAAGAAAGCGCATAAAAAAGCTTCCACTCGAATCAGATTATCCAATCTAATTCGAGTTCGAAAATATCCAAAACTCACCTCCAATTATCATCATGATTATGGTGAACATCTTTTCGTTGTCCGTCTCGGGCGAGACGTTACCAAAACCAACCGATGTCATGCAGGTCATGGTGAAGTAGAGGGCAGAAATGTACATGGTCCATTTGGTGGGACCTCCAATAAGTTCGCGGGGAAAAGTCATGTTCTTGTTGATGGGCTCGAAGGGGGCCTAGCAGATCATGGAGTTTAGGTTGGGTTATAGCGACACAAATTGTCAACATGCAAGTTAGAATACGTAAGTGGCCAATTGATGACTTGTTACAAGGTCCCCATCAAGCCCACGAGTCTCTTGTTTTGATTGCAATCAGTCTCTCACTTACCTGAGTGACGTTGCCCAGTTTCCAGAGCCAACTGTGTCGGAGGCCATTTTCTGCGTCTGAGCGACCAATGTGGTACCAAATGCAAGCAAGCCAGTGGGCGACAATCATGTAGAAACAGATCAACAGTATCAGCATCATGGTTCCGTATTCAATGTAGCGATCCACTTTGCGCACCACTCGGCCCAATCGCAACAGGCGGACAACCTTGAGGGCACTGAAAAGAGACCCAATACCTTGTTGCTGCTTCAGATTTCCAATGATTGAAGTGAGAAGTAGGCGATAAATTGAAATAGAACGAAATGGAAATGATTAGATTTTCATCGAGATGGCCATTTTTATTCGAGTTTTCAACCGGCACTTTCCTCTCCGAAGATTGAATGCTGGAAACGGTTGCATTTCCAGCTGGCTAGCTCATGGCCGAGCTGAAAATCAATGTCCGAACTATACTCACATCGTCTGCTCCAAAGGCGTTGAACACATCGTAAGGCAAACACGAGAGCAGGTCAATGACGAACCAAGTCTTGATATAATTTCTCTTTATGATGGCAGGATCCGACACAACCTCGCCGCCGGGCCCAACAAATGTGGTGTGAAAATTGAGCAAAATATCGATGGCAAAAACAACGTCGACAACACTGGATTTTTGGGCACGAGTCGAAATTTTTCAGTTAGCCCATTTTGGATTAGATGAAGTTTTGTCGCATAATCATGTGGTTGGTTGGAGAGTGAAGAGCCGATCAGCGGAAATTGTGCATTAGTGATCACATTTGTCTCAGTTATGGACAAGCAGAAGGAAATGTTCTTCACCTAGAGAGTTGTTATTCTAACATTACTTACCTATCAACTATCAATAACATTCTATCCTCTGTTGTTTTGTTCCGAAAGGCCACATTGTAGGGCACCATGATAGCAGTGTAAAACGTTAAAATCAATATTATCCAATCCCAAATGGCCTTGAAAGCACAATAGTGCAGAAGAATATGGGGCGGTGTTTTGGGCGCTTCTTGTCTATATTGAGGTAGAATCTCAGGGTTTAAGGTCATAAACTATTTTAACGGCGCAACGTTGAGTTCAATATCAAATTTGGTGAGCATTTAGACATTTAAGGACGCGAGAAAGTTGTGGTATTTGCATTGATTAGTATTCAGAATGATCTTGCGAATAGAAGAAATAATCCAAATTATTCCTGTGACAATTTGCGAAAAGAGTCAGAGAAAAAAGGTAATTTTGATATTCATATCACCCTAATCTTGAGGACAACTTACATGACCGAAATGTGATTGCCTAACATTGGATTCTTGTGCCTTTATAACTGGTAAATTGGACGATATTTGTGTTGATAATGCCGAGCGAGAGCGTGTCACCGTTCTGGCAAGGCGAGCGAACTTGCTTAAATTTTTACTGGAATCATCTTCAATTGGATTCTTTAGGGCGGTTATATCACGAAAAGTTAACAAGAATAAAACGACGACATTTTTTTCATTCTTAATTGGTGCAATATGGAGCAATAACCAGATTGGGACGCCTGCATTGTTTGTTTGGTGGCCAGAGTTGCACGAGAAGCAATAGGCAATGAATTGACATTGTGTGCGGATGGAAGTTTGTGGGTTAAACTTTCGTTAGTCGCGTGTGACACGATTTCCAGATGACAGCTTAGCTTTGGAGGTGGCGCCAAGTTGGAGCTTCAGAGACATTTCTGGACAGCTTCAGAGGAGCCAGTCGAGGTCAAACGTCCGGCTGGACGCTCGAGGCGCGTCAAGATGGCCACCCTCGTCTCTGGTTGGAAGAGAAGAAAGAGCTGGACATCGGGCCCAAGGATAGAGGCTAGAAACCAGAGTGGAGCGGCCAACACAGCTTGCCTCTTTATCCAAACAGGCTTGATTGATCGCGTGCAAAAAGGGCTGGTCAGCGGAGCTTGTGATGTTGAATTCGCGACCGGAAGTTGTGCTTCTGTCTGGCAGGAGTGCCATAAGGTTGAAAAATGTCAACTGTAAATTGGGAGAGAAAACTGGCCCACGCGTTTTGTGCAGAAACATGGCCGTTTGTGAGCTTACAGACTGTGTTTGGGGCAGGCTCACAAGCCAGTCAGTGTGGGGAGCCAAGACAGTCTGGCAAGAAATGAGCGAGGTAAACAGAGGGGGCCAGATTTGAGAGACTAAAACATCATCTAAAAAAGATGTCACGTTCTGCAAGTATTTGCCAGAAGGAAAACTGAAGGCCGCCCAAGCAGACAGAGAGAGAGAGACAGGCACAAAGAGGGGCCACGATTGGGGCCATTAAGCGCAGTTTTGATCGTTGAATCTATTTGCCCAGCGAAAAGGGGGGAGGAGGAGGCGAAAAGGCGTCGAAATTGAGCGGCAAAAGGGCGCCACCGGCGAGCCAGAGTGTGAATTTGAATTTCAAACGAGGCCCAATGTTTGCCCAGTATCTTTTTCTGCTCTCTCAATAGACTGAAACTGGCGCCTCTGTGGCTCTTTTTCTCCTTCTCCTCCTCTTCTCCTCCCGGCTGCTCCTTTTGGCCCACTCATTGGCGCCCACCTTGGCGTCTTTCTCGGGCGGCCAGCAAGCACGTTGAGGCCGCCGCCGACGAGGTGTTGTTTTTCGCCCCACATCGGGCAGCCTTTCCCCTGCACAGTGTGTGTGGGGGGCCGCAAAGGGTCGCCCAAAGCAGAGACAGTTGTGTGCAGGCAGAGACTGGCGGCCGGAGGGGAAACGGACCGACTGGGCTCCTCGCTGAATGGGGAGCCCATTCTGCTGCGAGAACAAGCTTCGTGGGCCAGAGGAAGAGGAGGAAACAGGCAAGCGGAGCATCGGAGTTAAAAGGGAAACTTTGATTGATTGCACGCCAATTTTGAGCTTCCGGCTCATAATTCACCTTCAGACGCGGCCCAGCTGGCTCGCCGGGCGCTCTGCCCTCCGCTTTCCATCTGCAGAGCTCTCTCGCCGGCCTCTTTGGCCAGCCAATCAGTCGCAGTTGCAAATCCAGCCGCTGGCCGCCGGCAGGTGAGGACGGGCCTCCTCTGGGCCGCCTCGTCGCCCGCCGGCCGGCCCACACGAGCGCCGCACGTGCACCTGAGCTTGGGGCTTCCTGGCCTGGCCGGAAGTGGCGCTTGGTGGACGTGCCGCTGGGGGCAGCATCGAGGCGAGCGAGCGGGGCCAGAGACAGGGTCTGGAGAAGGAGGAGGCGCCGCGTCCAGTGAGTCCGAATTGGGGCGCCATGAGTGTGGGGCGTCTGGGGGCCAATCTCGCCCGAGTCAGCGAGCGGCGGCCGCCCGAGAGGGGCGCTATTTTTGCGCTTAGATCGCGCGGCTTAGGGTCGCCTTGGGCGAGCTTGGCGGGGCCGCGCTGGCCGGCGAGCGCCAGACTGGAACAGGAGGGCCACAGCAGAGCGCAGAGAGGCCACACACGCGGCCGCCCTTCCGTCTGGCGTCCCAGTTGGCCCGCTGCAACTGGCTGACCTAAGGGCTGGCCTGTGGACGCCAAGCGAGCTTTGGCAAGCTGCAAGCTGTGGCAAGCTGCACGCTTTATGCCGCCCAACAGGCACGTGCAAATGCCCTTCTCGTCGTTTGTTAACGAATTGGCGGCAATAATTAGCTAACGTGTTGTTCTATTGAACCAAATTCATAATTGCAACCTTTGCAAGTGGTTCAAGCCTCCCTCGGCACAATCGGGGGACGCACAGGTGAGCCTAAGCAGCGGGCAGAGCCCATTAATGTCGCCATTTTTCTCCCATCCCTTTTGGGGCCGTTCTGGTGGGCGCGCTTCCAGGTTATAGCAGCCCTTAGGTGTGCCTGTTTGGCGGCCAACTGCTCCCATTGTGTCTCTGTGTTTTGTGTCTAAGCGTCTGGCGCCAATTGGGCCAACAAAGAGCACCCAAGGCCGCCCGGAAAGAGGCCGCCCGCTTGACGAGCGGCGAGCAGTGAGCAGCAAAAGCGGCCAGCGACCACTGGCCAGAGCTTGGAGTCTGCCAAACTCTGGCAAGCGAGTGGCGAGCGCGCGCGCCCCAAGCCAACGGGCTCACCTCCGCCAGCCAGTCCGATGACAACACCTCTCGATTCGAGACCAAGTTGGCCTCTTTTTTCAGCCAGCTGCCAGCCAACAGGCGACGCTCATCAGCCGCTGGCCGCTCCTTGTCGGCCGCGCGTCGCCTCCAAATGGCTTTTCATTTGTTCCCATGGATGAATAATGCAGCCGCCCCCAAATGGCAGTCTGGCGGGCGGAAAATGAAGAAATATAAAAAAGAGAGAAGCACTCGAAAGGGGCCAAAGTCTGTCCATTTCGCCTCAGTGTCTAGTTGTCCGCCTCTCTCTGTCTCTGTCTCTCTGTCTCTGTCTGTCTGCATCTCTATTTTTGCGCCCCTTCCGCTCAAGTTTGGCCCTCTTTTTCCAAACTGCACCCAAACTGGGCTGTTAAATTTATTAAATTCAGAGCTGCAAATTGGAAATTTGGCCCAAGCAAATGGAATGGTAAAGAGGCGGCAAGAATGACAATAATAATCATAAAAATAAAACATTCGTCCGGCGGATTTTGCATCCGTTTGGCCGAATTCCGAACGGCCTTGGCGGCTAGACTATGGCTCGGGACACAGTTGAGGGCCGGTGTCAGTTGTGCGCGGCCAGTTTGCTGGACTTTGCTCAAGCTTGCTCAAGTTTGGGACAGTTTGGTCAAGTTTTGTGCAGCAAAACAAAGCCTCCTGCTTTGTTTTGGCAAGAGGAAAATGAATAAAAGCGGAACGAAAAGCAAAACGAAACTAAGCAAGCGAGAGGGCTGCCCAAATTTCGGCTCAAAGGGGGGCCCAAAAGGGCCAATGAGTGACCAGTGGCACGTGATGAACTGGTTTCCAGCCAAACACAGTCTCCACTGGCCGTCTGCCTGGCCCTCTGGCACTCTGGCCGAGCCATTTGGGTGGGCCATTTTATCTTCGGGCGCTTAGGCGCGTTGCTGAGTGCGCGTCTGGCCGCACGGCGCCAGTCTGGCCGCATGAGAGCTCGCCTGCTCGTCGTCTGGCCGCCGTCAGGCAGCCCCTCTTTGTGCGCGTGTGAGGCCGCTGTCAATTGGGCAAAACTAACTATGAAATGTTTCGGTGACGAGATTCGCGCGCGCCTCTAGCTAGCTAGCTAGCTGGCTAGCTGGCTGGATGGCTAGACGGGCGGCGAGATCATCGGCGAGCCAGTTGGGCAATGATTTTTACAAAACGCCAGCCCAAGCGGCAACTCTTCGCGCTTGGCTGCCCGCCGGAGAGCCGGCTGAGCAGCGGCCAGAGCGGCGCCTAGTCCTCCGCCTCTGCAAACAAGGGCCGCCCCCTCGGCCACACACAGACGCCATTAGATTACTTTGTGCTTTGGTTGCACTGAAACTGTTCCACTGGCTGCAAACTGGCCCCAAACTGGCTCGTCTCGGCCACTTGCGCTCGCCAGGAGGCAGCCACGCGCGGCTGCAAACAATCCTTCTCGCCCGCGCGCCCACTTGGCCCCAGCTAACAGTAAGAGAAGCTGTCTCGCCACACAGAGAGAGAGACAGTCTCTCTTACTGGCCCGCACTCTTTCGCCCGCCAGATCCGCCACTTCCGCCCGCTCAGCCACCTGTCCAAATGAAATAGGAGGCCCACGCTTGGCAGAGGCGGATGTGAGTGTCTGTGTGTGAGTGCCTGTTCTGTGTTTGTGTTTGTGTTTGTCTGCGTGTGCACGCGCGCCAAGTCACTCTGGCAAGCCGTCCACTTGAGACGGACTAACTAACGAGCTTGTCAGTCTTGCTCATTATTTTCTGTCCCTTTCGGGCCCAAATCCAAATCCAAATCCAAATCTAAATCCAAATCCAGGGCGAGCGGCGCTCGAGCCACTGAGAGGAGCGGACGCGCGGGGGCGCCACCGATCCTTTGGGCCGGCCTGGAGACGAGCAGTAATCACTTTGGCAAGCTCGCGCTCGCCCATCGCCCATCGATTAGTGTCGCGCCGGGCGTCTGGGCGTCTGGGCGGCGGCGGCGAGGGAGCCGGATGTGGCCGAGCAGACTGGAGACTGGAGACTAGAGACGAGCTTGGGCGGCGTGGGCGCTGCCGATCGGCGTTTGGCGGTGATCAAAAGTGAAAAATTCGCCTCCCCCTTTATTCTGGCCGCCCCCAAATGGACTGGCCTGCCAATTGGTGTTATTTATAAATGGGCGCTCATTGGGCCCTCGCGCACAAGCGCACGAGCAGACTAGGAGATACAGTCACACGCACACTCTGCCACTGGGCTGCAGACCAGCAGTGTCTTGTGGCCGCAGCTTAGGGCCGCCGCCGGCCCGCAGAACTGGGCGAGCGGAAGGGCCGGCGGACTGTCTTGCGAGCTGCAGACTGTCTTGCGAGCTGTGGACTGTCTTGCGAGCTGCAGACTGTCTTGCGCCCGCGGACTGTGTGCAGCCCAGGCCAGTTCTGTGGGGCCGGATTGCTTGGCAGCGGTGGGCCTCCATCCTAAGGGCTGCTGAGCAAGTGGGCGGCCAGCGAGCCGGCTTGCCACTGGCTGGCTGGCTGGCCGGCTAGCTGGGCGACGCTCGGGCCTCCGTTTGATTGATGTGCAGCAGACACGTTTCAGTGAGCAGGCCGGCCGCCAAGCGAGCGAAAGTGGTCTCGCCGTTTGCCCATCATGCGATGCAACCAATCGAGACAAGTTGTCGCCCGCAGCTAGTCGCTGGCTGGCTGGCTCTGGGCCGCCGAGCTCGCCGAGAGCGCCTCCAAGATTTGTGGCCGCCCAAGAGTGTGAGCAATTGAATTTTCTCCCCCGCGCGCCGCACACTTGCCGCCAGCCCGGGCCAGTTTCCGCCGGCCACAGTGCGCCGCATCTGGACAGCCGACTAGGCCGCCCTAAGGACTGGTCCAGCCGCCTTTTGGGGCCCTTTTAGAGCACCCAAAAGGGCGCCCAAAAGCGGCCTCACAGGCGTCCTAAGGTCTCTCTCAAACTCGAAGCTCTGGCCGCACTGCTTTGGCTTCCCGGGGCTAAGGGAGCGCCATTGTTCCAGCAAGTCGAGTGGGCCAAGTGGGCCGCTAACGAGCTGGCACCTGGGCCCAACAACCTGCGACAACAATTACACACAAGGGCCGCCCGCTTGGCCGCCGCGTGACGAGCTGGCCAACTGGCCACCAGGCCAAAAGGTGCCCCAACTGGCCAGAGGCAGTCAAAGGGGGCCCCTTTTGGGCGCCGAATTTGCCGGCCAATGAATTGGCAATTGTCAAATTTGAGCTCCTGGCAAGTGGGCGCCACACTTGCGCCACACTTGCACCACACTTGCGCCACACTTGCGCCCACGCGTCTCGCGGGCGGCCACTTGTCCGGCCGGCCAGCTGGAGGGGCAAACATCTGGGGCCTGCCTCGTGGGGGCGCCGAGGAGAAGGGCAGAGAGAAGGGAGAAAAAGGAAAAGGAAAAGGAAAAGAAGACCAAAAGGAAAAGAGAAAAGAGAGAAAAGGCCAACAGAAATCAGCCCTGGACACACAGCCTCGCCGGGCGGCCCATTCTTCAGGTCTGGCGGCCATTCAAAGTTGGCGCGTTAAATTTACGACCATCACGAGCGGCTACCTTTTGCTCTTGGCCGGCTGGCAAGCGAGCGAGCGAGCGAGAGAGCCCAAAGAAGCGCCTCAAAGGGGCGGCCCTAAGGAGCGGGCGCCGCGCTGACGTTGCTCGCGGCGGCTCCTCAGCTAAGCGCGCGGGATGCGGCCGAGCAGAAGGCGGCGGCCCCTTTGACCAGTTTGGCGCCGGCCAGAGCTCGGCGTGAATGCGGCCCGAGCATTGATGGCAACATATTCGATACACGTCGTCCGCCGTGTCACCCGAAGGCGTCCATTTTCGATTCCTCATCTTCGCCTCCTAGACTGCTGCTCCCATGGCGCCGGCCAGAGGGGGCGAATGGGGCGGCCGGAAGTGGCGGCCAGGACTTGTTGGTGGGCGCTTGGTGTCCGCAGAGCTAGTCTGCGCCCGCAGTCTAGCGCGCAGGCCCGAAGGTGCGCGGCGGGATCGGAGTTCTCGCGCGGGGGCGGGGCGCGCGGTCCGACGTGCGTGCGAAGCGCACGTGCGTCTTCGGGAGCGCCGCGGGCGCGCAGGTGCCGGTCCGCAGGGGCGCGGTCGCGGACGAGAGTCTCCCTGGAGAGGTCGCTGCTTAGCCTCGGCCGCGGGGCGACCGCCTCCAATTGGGCGATGATGGATGATCGGCCGGGTGGGCGAGGGCGCCGCCGAGCCGCCTAATTGACATATCGACATCAAAAGGCGCTCGTTTTCTGCCACTCAGCCGCAGACACACCTCGGGCGGCCTGGCGGAAGGGGCGCTCTCTGCGGGGCCCCACGGCAAGGCCCAAAGTGGTCGGCGGGGAGGAAAATCAATTAGGCTTAGGGGCGCCAGCGAGTCCTAAGCGGAGAGCGAGTGTGAGCGAGCCGCTTTGGCCGTCGGCGAGCTCTTTGCAGGGATTTGGACTGGGTCGGGCGAGCAAGCAGCAGTGGCAGCTGCCGGTTGTTTCCGGTGTTCTTGCGGCTATCAAAACATTTCTGCATCATCGTGCGGGCGCGCACGCCGCTTAGCCCGCCGCCAGAGGCCAGCTCGGGAGGTCCAAATGATACACTGGCCTTCAGGCAACGGGGGCCAGAGACTGCAGCCAGAGATTGGCCGGCCAATGACGAGGCCTCCTCAGTGGTGGCAGTGGAAGAGCGCCAGAGAGAGAGAGAGAGAGAGCGAAGAGTGGCAAGCGCGCACTTCTTGCTGCCAATAATCCTCAACCAACTCCACTCGAGGCCCATTATCCGGATTAATGTCGCACTGATTTTCTCCCCCGGCCGGCCGGTGGCTTTGCTCTGGCTGGCCGGCAAGCCACTTCTGGCGCCCCTCTGGCGCCTCTCTGCTCGCCCCGAGCAAACAGGCTGGCGCCATGAGGGCCCAGCAGGCAGGCAGGCAAGTGGCCAAGTGGGCGCCCCAAAGCCGCCCGGAAGGCAAGTGGCGGCCAGAGAGCGGGCACAAAGGCGCCCATCCAGTCCGATAATGACCAGATGATGGCCGAAGGCGCGAGTAATTAGCCTGCAAGCGTGCCGCCTGTGTGTGCGTGTGTGTGTGGCGGCCGCCTCCTCCAAGCGTGTGTCTTAGAGACTGTGTGCGGCTCGTGCGCTTGCCACTTGACCGGCGACTTGCCATTGGCGACTACTGACTGGTGGCTGGTAACTGGTGGCTACTAGCTACCAGCTACCAGCTACTAGCTGCCAAGTGGGCGGCGCTCTTTTTTGCCTGCCTCTTTTGCGCGTGTCGTGCGGCGCCTCAGCTGGGCCGGCTGCTTGTTGTTATTCCGCGCACATGGAGCTAATCCGGCGCCCCAAATGCGGGCCATCCTGCCCGCTCGCTCGCTGGCCCGCCGCCAGACTGTAGATAAAATAAAATATAAGGCGAATAGAATTTTCAGCAAGAAGAGGCGAACGAAGTGTGCAAGTGAAGGCGCGAGTGTTCGAGAAGTGCGGCTCAGGCTAAGCTGTGCGGGCTGAATGGGGGCGCCGCTGGCCAAGCTCGTCGCTCTCAGCTGGCCGGCCGGCGTCGAGCTGCTCGACTGGCAAGCCTTCACGAGCTTCCTCCATCCTTAGGCGCCGAAAAGCCGGCTGGCCGAAACTTTTTTGAGCCATTTTTGGGGCCAAACAGGAAGGGGCAAAGAGGGCGAAATTTGAGCACTTTTGGCCCACTTCTTTTCGGGGTGAAACTTCTTGAAAATTGGTGAAAGTTGGTAGAAGTTGGTGGAAGATTGCAAAAATGGTGAAAAAAATAAAAATATTAAGATACTTACGAGTTTGTGGGCCAGACTTTTTGTAGAGTAAAATCTCGAAATGATCCATCGAGTGATTATCTAGATTCTGCTCAACTTGGCTAATTGTTTGCTTATCAGTTAATTCTCCGTACATGAAGGAGCAGCGGCAAGACTTCTGCATCACTTCGGCCCGATTGTAGCCGGAGATTTTGCAAAAACTCTCGCTGCAATAAACTATCGGATAGTCGACTATTTGAGCATTGGCCAGCAGGAACGAGCAGTCAGCTGTTCAAGTTTAGTTGGCGTTCAGTGGGCGGCCATTTTGTTGCCAATCGCCGTTGGTTGTTGGTGGCCAGTTGCAGTTCCGGTTCCGGTTTCGACAATTGTCGCCGCAGTTTCCATGTGTTCGTGTGTGCGTTGTTGCGTTCCGGGCGAATTGGAGGCGGTTTATCTCGCGATTGTTAGCGGCGGTTTCAAGCTGAGGGCGCCCTTTCGAGCGGCCTTTTCAGGCGAGGATTTCATTTGGTGGCGATTCGCAGAAACAGCATTTCGAGTGTAGATCTCAGCGCAGAGATTTGCCAAGCGACGAGCAGTAAGCTCGCCGCTGGAGCTCCGTCTCGCCGGCCATAAACTAGGTGGCGCCATGGCTTGGCGGCGGGCGGCCCACGGGGCGGCCTGAGGCGCCCAAGTTGATACTGTCTGGCGGCCGAGCAGCGGAGGCACGCACGCGATTGAACTCGGGGGCGCCCTCGGCGAGCTGGCCAGACGTGAGGATCTCTCGAGTGCGGCCGCTGGAGGGCGGAAGTGGAGGCGCAAAATCGAGTGTTGCGGCACACAGTCTGCGGCAGAGCAAGCTGGAGTAGCTTCGGGCTAGTTCCAGGTGGACGCCGTCTGGGCGGCTCTGTTTCTGGCGCGCTCGCCCAAGGAGCTCGCCAGAGGGCCGCCCAGGCGACCGCACAAACAAACACTATCACTTACGAGCTGGCGAGCTTGCCAGCCGTCTCTTCGGCAGGCCGTCTCTCGCTGGCAAGCTGGCTAGCGTGCGGGGGGCGCCCCTGCGAGCTAACCATCCGATGAAGCGCTCCCATCCGCAAAGAGGCGCAAAAAGGGCGCCCGGAAACCAATCGAACAGAGTGGCTGGGATTGGATTTATTCATGGACTGCTCTGTTTTGGATTTGGCGCCCGCTCGCCCAGACACAGTGGGGCTGCCCGCTGGCCACTTGCCGAGCTTGCCGAGCTTGCCAGCGGCCACTGTGTCTGACTGGAGCTGACTGGCTCGAACTGCCTCGAGTCGCGCCCTCAGCCAGTCTGTCTCTAGCTCTATTTCCAGCCCCTGCTGCTGGCGGCCAATTGGGCGTCCCTCTGCCAGGCGGGCGCCATTTGGGCCCCAAAACAAGGGCGCAACAACAACTGGCGTGCAGTGGGCGCCCATTTGATGCGCTCGCCGCTCGAGCAACATTAACTGGTTGCGGCGGCGCCCGCGGCCCAACGTCTCGTGCTGGCAGGAGCAAGCAGAGAGGCGAGCAGAGAGGCGGGCAGAGGCAGCCAGAGGCGCGCAGCCAATCTATTAGAATGCAGGTGAAATTTACAATCTTTTTCCCCGCCGCCGCTCGTCCCCGGCGGGCGAGAGCGCGCCGCGCATTAGCCGAACTCAATTACATGATTGGAAATCGAACGGCGCCCAGTCTGCGGCCAGTCCACCTCGGCCGTTCGACGCCAAGGGGCCCACTTGGAGCGGCCGGCGAGCTCGCTTGCCAGCGGCCAGCTCGCTCGCCGCGTGCCTCGCTTTTATGTACATAATGCGGCTGGTCGTCCGTGGGGCTTGGGGCGCGCCTGTGCAGCCGCGAGCAAACGGCGCTCCAAGTCCAAGTCCCAGTCCTAGTCCCAAACGCAATCCCAATCGCAATCGCAATCCGGAGCACAACAACTTGCGGCCCCACAACTTGATGCCGGCCGCGCATCGCACGTGTGCAGCCTTATTTATTGCCAAAGTGCCCACCCTAAGCAGCGGCCCAGTGCAGCCCGTCTGCATTGGCGAGTTGGCCGCCCCACTCGCTCTTCTGGCGCCGCCCTTCTGGCCCGCAAACGACCCTTTCCTGCAAACAGCTCAATCATTCGCCCGCCACTCCCACTTGCTCCTTCCACTGCAGCCGCACCGCCTTGCCAGCGGGACTTGTTGAGGCTCGCTGGCGGCAAGCTCTTTGTCGGAAAGCTCCTGGTCGGCAAGACCAAGAGCTCGGCAAGACCAAAAGCTGGGCCGTCTTGGCAAACGTGGGCGGCCCAAATTGGGCCCAAAAATGGGCCGAGAACGAAATTGTTTCAACAACTTGGGACACGACAGTCTGCAGGAGGAAGCGGCGGCCCTTTGGAGCGCCGGCAGCACCATCAATCGGCCGCCGGTGCGCGCAAATGGCTCGCCGGGCGCCTCTCGGGGGGCGCCCAGACAGACGACTGTGTGCCGCTGGAAACAAGTTAATTTGGAGGCGCCGCTCGGGCGCCTCTTGGGCCGCCGGGGCTAAGGAGTGGCGGCGTGAAAGTGCGATGAAAGCTCGTCCAGAACTGATGGAACTGAACTGATGGCGGCCCTTTTTATGCGCACCGCCAGAGATGAATTTGGCCCATTATTCAGCCGCCTGGACTGCGTGCGGGCTGCTGGCCCGCACACAGTCCACGCCACACAGTCTCGCACCATGCGCCAAGCCCCAAGGAGCCCCCAAGAGCCGCCGAGATGCGCCCAAGGAGCGCCAATTTCCGCCCGTAATTTCCGCCTCCCTGCAGGCCGCCAGGTAGACGCACGGGGCCACTGGGGCGACCAGCTCGACGAGCGCGTCTCGGCGGCAAGCACTCTTAGCCTCCAGGTGGCGGCGAGCTGGCAGGCAGGCGGGCAGGCGGCACGTGGCGCGCGGGCGCCTCTTCCTGCGGGCGGCGTTTTACTTTTAATTTGCTCGCCTGAGTGTGCGCGTCTGCCAAGCGGCCGCCAAGCTGCTGCTCCAGCGGTAGAGTCTGCCTCCAGTGGCCCACTGGCAAGCTCAAACTTGTGCCCCACAGTCTCGCCAACTTGGCCGCCAGAGGTGCCGCCTAATCCGCAAGATTAGGCTCGCCGCCAAGCTCGCCGCCCAGCTCGCCGCCAAGCTCGCCGCCCTGCTCGCCGGCAGGCCAATAAAATGATACGGGACAGCTCGGCGCTCAGAGCTGGAGGGCGGCCGGCCGCTCTCTTGGGCGTCAAATTTGGGCCCCTCCGCAGACTGTCGGCGGCCCTCGAGGCGCGCCCGCGACTTCATCTGCTCCACAGCAGATTCCTCTGCTGCGGCTCGGCCCGCAGACAGTCTGCCGGCGGCCTTTGCTCGCCGCCAGCTCGCCACAAGCTAGCTGCTAGCTTGCTGCCAGCTCGCCGCCCAGTCGGCTGTGCGTGTCTCTGGGCGGCGCTCCGTCGCTTAGGTGCGCCCGCAGGCCGCCCATTTGGCCCGTGCAGAGGGGCAAAGAACAAAAAACGACCGCAACTCTGGCCCACATTTTGCGCCCCTTTTTCCAACGATAACTCTCCCCCGGCCGGCCGCTCTGATTGAATTGAAACCGGCGACTCTGGACGAGCATAAATTCCCAAATGAGCAACATTTTCCACCACCCAACCAGACCACTTGGGCCCCAACTCGTTTGTTGTTGTTGTTTTCCTTGTTGTTGTTGTCGTTGCTGCTGCTTTCCTGCTGCACCATTGCTCTGTTGGTGTTCCGGCGAATTGGCGGCCAACGATGAAGAACAAACAACAAGCAGACAACAAACAAGCCCCCAAAGACAAGCCACTCGGAGACAGGCCAACTCGTGGAGAGAGCGCGCCCCAAAGACGAGGGATTTGTGAGAGGCCCCAAAGAGGAATCGCGATCCAAATCTAGAGCCAAATCCATAGACACACAGATATACACACACACAGAGGAGAAAATCCAACGCCATGTTAATCCACTGCTCTGCTGGTCACTTCTTGCCGCTCTACTCTCTATCTCTTGCGGCCTCAGTCTCTGTGTGCTTTGTCTGCCGGATTTGGCCCTTGTTTCTGGGCCACACTCGCCCAGAGATGAAGCAACGTGGGGGCGCCGCCCAACTGCGCTGGCCACTGACCACTGGCCACTGGCTAGCTGCTGGCCACTAGCTAGCCACTAGCTAGCCACTGGCCAGCTGCGAGCAGAGCTAGAGACTGGCGGCCAACGCAGACTGGCCGCCCCACAGAGGCCGAGTGATCCGCGCGAACTGGCCGCTCGCCAAGAGTGTAAAAAGGCCGCCAGCCAATAGGGCGGCTCTGGTCGCCTCCTCCACTTGGGCCAGTGAGCGGCTCTGCCACTCGCCGATGGGCGCCCTTTATTTGGCCCTTATTTGGCCAGCATACAAACCGGAAGTGCGCTGCTGAGCGCGCAAGAAGCGCAAGAGGAGCAAGAGGAGGAAGAAGTCCGGCTGGCTGGCTGGCCAACGCTCAGGGTGGGCGGACAAAAGATTGAGTTTGTTCGCCGGCAAGTGGCGGCCGAGCGGAGTGCATGAGCGGGGTTCAAAGTGGCTTCGGGGAGGCCCAAGAGGAAGAAGAGGAGGAAGTTGAGGAGTGTTTGGCCGCTGGAGTGGGCGCGCAATTGTTGAGCTGCTCTTCTCCTCTTCTCGCTGCTGTTGGCTTTTCTTGAAAACTGGCCAGCAGCTCAAACTGGCCAGCTCAAACTGGAAAGCTCAAACTGGAAAGCTCATCTCACCACTTTGGCCCATGACAAATCGACTGGCACAAATGCAACTCAAACACTCGTTCGCGCACAACTAACTCGCCAAGGAGCTTCCCAGAGGCAGTCTCTCCTTGTCGAGCTTCTCGCAGCTTCCCAGAGGCAGTCTCTCAAGTCTCTGGAGCTCCTTCAGCTGGCCGGCCGCTCACGCGCCACTTGTTTCGGCCAAAAGTGGCGCCAGCGGCAAACAAAGCGGCCCACCAGCGCCGAGCTGGCCAGTCCAGAGCTAAGCTAAGCCCAATTGCTCCATAGCTACACTGCAGCGCTTCTTGCGCGCCCCAATGTTCCGCCGGCGCACTCAACACGCCCCCGGCCAGTTTGGGAGGCGTCTCGCATCACACGCCAAGCTCTACACTGTCTCTAGAGTCTGGACGCCCCAGGCCCAAGCGGCGGCGATCATTATTTATTGGCCACTTGATGGGCGCGCGCGCGAGGGGGCGGCACTTTTTAATTAAGCGACACCTTGGCCGCCGACCATTAGGGCGACCTTTGGGCCCGCGGCAAAGCCCAGCCAGTCGCCAGGTTCGTCTGGCCGACTTTGCACTTGCACTTGGCGGCCAGTCTGGAGCCGGACAAGTGAGCGAGCAAGCAAGCAAGCAGCTCCACGAGCTCCACGAGCTCCACGAGCTTGACGAGCGCGCCCTCGCTGGCCGCTGGAAAGGGCGCCCCAGAGGCGGCCGCTCATTAGTATGCGTCTACATTTCCGGCGCACAAAGGCACGCCAGTGGCCGGCCAACGCTGATTCGGACTGGCCAGACCGGAGCCCAATTGGGCGCCGGCGGCCACTGGTTCGCTTGTGCTGGGCCGAGTTAATCAAGTGAGAAGCCTGCAAGCGTTGCAAGTTGGCCGAGACGGGCGGGCGCATAATTTTGCGCCTCTTCCTCCTCTTCCTCCTCTGCCTCTGCACCTCGAGCGTTGCACTGGCGGCCAACTGCTCGAGTGGCCGGCCGGAGCTTGTGTCTGGCGGCCAGACTCCAACTGGCCGCACGCGCAGCCTCGCTCGCCCCCTTGCCAAGCTCGCTCGTTTACATAGAGCTCGGGCGGCCACTCGAACTCGAGCTCAAGTCCGAACTTGAGCTGCTCAACTGGCGCACTCAAATGCCGCCTAAACTCGCCCAAACTGCAAGCCAAACTGCAACCTGCTCGCCGGCCAGTCCCGGCGGGCTGAGCCAAGCGAATTGTATCCGAATTAGCCATTGTTGTGGCGGCGGTTGTTGCAGTTGTTGCAGTTGTTGTTGCTGTCTTGCAGTTGTTGCAATCAAATCGTTAGTGCCGCCCTGCAGCTCGGCCTCGCCCTGCCTGTCGCCCCAGTCTCTGGCCCCCGCTCTCAGTCTCTATCTCTCCAGCCCGCTAGCTCGCCAACTCTCCCACTCTGCAGCTCTGCAGCCTTTCCAGCTCGCCCCAGAGGAGCCCCGTTGCATTGGTGCTGCTTAGGGCGAGCACACACACACACACTCACACAGCACAGAGCCAATTGGGGATGTTGTGCGTGCATGTTGGCGTCTCTCTGCACTTGGCTGTGCTCGCCTCTGCACTCGGCCGCTCGCATTAATCTGGCCCGCCGATCGATCTCAACCCACGATAAACTGGCCCCCGAACTGAGCCCGCCGATGATCCGGCGGCCAGTCTGCAGCCAGTCCCACTCTCTCACTCTCGCCCATCCGCGGCCCTTCCGGCGCGCCCGCCGCCAGCAACCGTTTGCCCCTCGGCGCCACCGCAGACTAGCCGCCGTCCGCATCGCCCAACTGCTGACCGCCGGCCCACGCGCCGCAGTTCCGCCGGACGCGCCCGCCGGGCCGCTTTTTGGGCCGCCGTTAATGGGCGGCCCACCTTAATGAGCAGCCGGCTAACTTGATAAGTTTGCACGAGAGGCTTGCCGCAACAATTTTGTCCGCCCGGCCGAGCTTAGGGCCGCCCGCATGGCCGCCAACTGAAAGCTTTGCTCTCTCTCTCTTTTGCTCTCCTTTGCTCTCGTTCGACCGCCGGCAAGCTCGCCCTCGCGCGCCGTTCAGATTGGCGCTGCTCGGCCGCCCGTCTGACAGGCCGGCAATCCGTCTGCGTGGCGGTCAGTCTTCGGGCGCATTTGGGCCGCCGAGTCGCATCCGGCGCGCCAAGCTAGCCGGCGGCCAGCAGTGTACGCGTGCGGCTGGTTGGCCGTCGTGCAGCCGGAATAATTGCAATCCGAGTGTAACAAAGGCAAACTGGTGGGGCCAAATGCTTCGAATGGGCCAACAGTAAGGCCAAATGCTGGCCGAGCGCGCATTTGGGCCCCCTTTTGGCGCCGGTGATTGTCCATTTGCGGGGCTGGATCTTTTTCAATTACGCCATTTTTGATGTGAGAAGGCGGAAGGAGCACTGTGGACTGCGGACTGTCTGCGGGTGGCTGGCAAGCAAGCAGAGGAGAGGAGCAAACGCAAAGAACTGCTGCAAAGACTGCTGCAAAGACTGCTGCAAGTCGTACTGCTGCAAGTCGTGGCGCCGAAATGGGCTCGCCGGCGGCAAACAACTTTAGTTGCGCCTCGGCCGGACATTAACGAGATTGAATCTCGATCCAGCGCCGCTCGTCTGGTGGCGAGTGTTCTAATGGAGCTGGAAATAGGAGATCAGAGAGACAAATGCGCGCCAGGCAAACTTATTGCTCGGACAACTACAAACGAGCATTCTCTCTCTCTCTTCTTCTTCTTCCTCTTCTCCTCTGTTTCACTTGGCCACCCTGCCCCTTTTTTGCCCCACTCCCACGCCGGACAGTCTCCGGCCAGCCTCTCGCTGCCTAGCTCCTTCCGGCCGAGCGGCGAGACAGCCGGCCGGCGAGCGAGCGCCAAAAACGGAGCCAAAAACAGAGCTAGAGACAGGCCGCAACTCTGGCCAGTCTCAGACTCGAGCGGCCTCCAATCGGGCCACGATATTAGTTATCCCGAAGACTGGCCGGCGCAGAGTCGGCGGCGCAATATCGGCGTGTTGGCGTCCCAATGTTCTAATGCTGAAGCCCAAGCCCCAAGCTCCAAGCCCAATCGGAAGCGCTGGAGTGCAATTTGCGCCGCCGAGCGCGCCTCTCTCACCAAGCGACCAACCATTAGGTCTGGCCGCTGCAGCCGCACGGACGGACACACGCGCGGGCGAACGCGCACTTGTTGTGTTGGGCGCCCACTCGGCCACCCTAAGCACTGACACGAGGGCGCCCTAGTCCTCAGCGCCCCAGTCTTCAGGCCCAGCCTACACAAGTCCTCCTCTTGGGCGCCCGCGGCCGGATGCGAGCTCGGCGGCCCAAGAGTGTCCCCCGCGCGCCGCCCGATGACGGCCGATCGCGTGTCCCGGCTCAATCAGGCGGCCGGACGTGCTGGGGGCGCCCTAAGCTAAGGTCGGCCCCCTCGGAGGGGCGCACGAACTCGGGGGGCCCTTTCGGACACAATTTTGCAGAAAAGCAAGGGGCCACCTTCAGCTCTGGCTCGCTAATAATGGAGGCCACCACGATCGCAATTGCACCAAAAGGTTGCCCAAAGGAGCAGCGCCGGAAGGGCCTTTTGGGGGCCGCAGACAGCTGTTCGGGCGGGCCCAAAGTGGCTCACTTTTGTCGCTCCATGGTGGCCGCCTCCAACTCGGCACAAAGTCGCCCTCTCGAGTGGGCCGCACTCAGTCCGCGCGGGCCCACTCGGCCGCCTGAGCTTAGGCGCGCCCCCACATCACGCCGCCTCCCACAGTCCAGCCTCGCTCCCAATCTCTGGCTCTCCACTCGCAGCTTCTTGCAGCCTCTTGCAGCGCACACAGTCCCCCGAGTGCCGGCCGACTTCCCAGCCAGTGGGCGAGTGTTTCCGGCGCGAGGGGCGCCCCCGCCAGCTTCCGTTCGGGCGCGCCGAGGGCCCCGAGCGACACGCAGCCGCCTCGCACGACAGACACACAGACAGACAGACGGCCGCACACACGAGCTAGACTGAGATGGCTTACTTTTCAATTGTGCGTCTTGTGCAAGTGCAAGTGCAAGTGCGAGTGCGAGTGCGAGTGTAAGTGTGTGTCTGTGGCCCCAGAGCGCCGGCGAGCTTTGTGTGCGCTCGTCTGGTCTGAATAATTTTCCGAAAAACTTTGGCCGCCCATCTGCCGAGCTCGGCGACGTTGGACAGTGAAAAGCCAGCGCGCGGCAGCCTCCTGGAGTCGCCGGGCGCCTCTGGGACTCTCTGGGACTCTCTGAAGACCAACGGAGGACACTCTGCGGACCAACAGGCGGCCTGGCACGCGTACACTGCGCTCTGGGCTGCCACTGTTGCGGCACACAAGCCGCAGGAGCCAAGAGACACGAGCCAAGAGACGCACACGAGCCACACGAGCTCAGCCAGACACACAAGCCCGCAAGCTCGCCGCCTGCTGACAGTGTCACCTGCTCGCCGGAAGTGGGCCGCCTCGCCCGCTCTGTGCTGTGTGTGGGCCCCGAGTTTGAGCTTGGGTCTGGGGCTGAGCTTGAGTTTAGGTTTGAGCTTGAGTTTGGGTCTGAGTTTGGGTCTGGGAATAACAAGCGGAGGAGAAAAGTGGCCGCGCACAAAAGCTCATTCATTTTTATTTTCATGATTGTGCGCCACTCGCTCCAGTTGGAGCCCAGCTCGGCCGCCCTTTGGGGCCCCAAATCAAGCAGTGCCCGTTTTTTCGCGTGCAGAAAAGGGAGCTCCCTTTGCAGCGCTTAGGTGCAGGCGGCCAGACCTAAGCGTCCAGAGCTGAGCCTTGGCGAGACTTTAGAGGCCAGACCTAAGCCCGGCAGACAGGGGCCCGCGCGAGCCAGCGACGAGGCGGCGCACAAACAGCACAAACAACAACAACAACAACAACATCAACAACCGACAGCAACGACAACCAGCGCGAGCGGCTAACAACCGAGAAGCGAGCGGGCGCGCATTATGATGATGATGATGATGATGATAATGGTGATCATCATTTGGTCCGGCGGGCCACGAGCTTGCCGAGCTTGGCGAGCTTGGCTGGCGAGCTTGCCGAGCGAGTGGCACTTTTAACTTTTTGGCGGCCCTGAAAAGGGCCAAAAGAGCGGCCTGAGGGGCCAAAGAGGGGCCCGTGTTTGTCTGCGGTCGTGAGGTGCAAACGTTGGCACTCGGCCGCGCGGCAGACAAACGCCACTGCATTCAAAAGGAGCGCCAAAGGAGAGCTACACTCTCTCACACTCGCGCAAAAGGAGGGGCCACTCGAGCTCACCTGAACAGTGGGCCATTTCAATGGACGGCGCGCTGGATGCGCCGCCGAACACCGTCCGTCTCGCTGGCCATTTGCTCTTTTGGGGCCAGCATTGAGCTGGCAAAGAAGCCTTCAAAGGGGGGAAGCGAGTCTTTGCCAGACTGGTGAGTGTGTTTGGTTTGTTTTGCTTTGCTTTGAGCTCGCCGCTGGCCCTTAGCTCAGGCGAGAGCGAAAGCGAAAGCGCCCAACTCGAGCGGCCACTCCTGCTCGAGCGCCCCTTCCGAGTGGTGGGGGGTCTTCTGGCGTGCAGTGGGCGCTGGAGGCCGCCCACTGTGCGCCTCGCGGGTGCCGCAGACAGTCCGCGGACCGCAAACAGTCTGCAGAACGCGCACCTCCGGCGGCCCTCTGGATGCAAGCCAACGGCCGGCCAGAGCTAAGGGCTAGCTGGGCCAGTCGCCAGCAACTCGCAAGCGGGCGGCGCGTGCCGATCGGCGGCGCTTCCGGCCGCTCTGGGGCGCCATTTATCAGCCAGGTAGGCAAACAGGCTGCCCATTGGGCCGGTTGGCAAATTACTCTAAAATGTTTGCTCGTCCGGCGCCACTCAGAACGGGAAAGGGGGCAGCTTCAAGCGCCAGACAGTGGCTAGTGGCCCACTTTGCATAGGCCTCTGTTTGTTGGGCCCATTTGGGGGGCCGGAAACAAATTAGCCGCCTGCGTGGAGCGGCCGCTTTTCTCTGCTCGAGAGGGGCGAGCAGAGAAGGGCGGCCAAATCTCGATGTTATCGCCTCAGTCTGCAGCCGAGGGCGTGGAGTAGTGGGCCGTGCGACTTGGGCGACCAGCCAGAGCTAAGGGCTAACCTTCCGGCGCGGTGTCGTCTGTCACGGGCCTTGCCGAGAGGCTGCAAAGCGCGTCGAGCGGCTTGCTGGCGGCTGATAAAATCGCAAACAGGCGCCAGACGTGCCGCCAAGACGGGCGACGTGCAATCGGGCCAATCGGCGGCGGGCAGAAATTAAAGCCAAGTCGCGAGCTCTGTTTCGCCTCTTTTGGGGCCTCTTTTGGTTGGCGAGTTTGTGGGGCGCTGCACAAACTGGGCGGCCAGATTTTATTGCGCCAAATTATCAAGCGCGCTCATTTTCTCGCCCAACCAATTGGGCGGCGAAAGGGGAGCCGCCCGGAAGAGTGTCTGCGGCCCGCAGACTGTAGACTGCAGCCCGCCGACTGCAAGCTCGCGCTGCAAATCGCCCCACTCGCCAGACCAGTAATTTGCCGCCGCCACTTGGCCGGGATTGTTGCGGGCCCACAACAGTCTCTCGCCCACAGACTCACCTCCAGGCCCGACCATTGCAGCCTTCCTTTGGGCGCCCCAAACAGCTTGGCCCGAACTCGACACGGCCAAATTGGCGGAGCTGCGGGCGTGGCTTTGCGCCAGAAGAGGAGCTTGGGGCCAGATTGGCGGCTTGGCGGCCGCTCCTAAGGGTCGCCTGTGGCCCCTGCACCTGCGCATTGGCGACGATCAATCAATCGCCAACGAGCCAGCAAAGCGGCCGCCAACCTGTTTCACGTCTCATTAGAATTTGCCCGCCACGCCCGCCCTGTGCCCGCGTGTGGCGCCCACTCGCCTGGGCCGCACAAAAGTGGGCCCCTCGCGGCCGGAAGTGCGCCCATTGTTCATCTGCGTCTGGGTTTAGGTCTGCCTTTGGGTCTACGTTTAGGTCTACATTTAGGTCTGCATCTCCATCTTCATCTCCGTCTTCATCTCGTGCGGCTGGCCGAGCGGGCGGCTCGGTGGAGCTGGCCGAAAATTAAGCATGATGCAGCTGCGCGCGAGTGATGGATGTCGGCCCATCTTCGGGCGGCCACAGAGCAGCGGCCGGCCGGCCAGCAGCACAGGAGAGCAGCACAGGAGAGCAGGCAGGCAGGCGGGCGGCCGAGCGGGCGCACTGCTGGCGCCACATTATTTGCTCTGCGCGCCCCTCGCAGACCTAAGGGTCGGCCGTTTGCGCCTCCGCTTTGGCTTGCGCTTCTCCTCGCGCCTCTGCTTCTGCTTGCGCCTCTGGCTGTTGTTGTTGTCGTGCCAGTTGATGAAAAATAAAAGGCGCCCACTTTGAAGAAAAAAGCCACCGACACACAACGCCAAACTGCGCCCCACCCGCCCGGCGCCACATCCATTTCCTCTCCTATACTCAGCCGCACACTCGCCCATGTCAAGCGGCCTTCCTCGCGGCTCTCGGCCTGCAGCTCGCAGCTCGCCAGCCGACTGCTCACTTGGCCCCCTGCTCCAGTTCCGGGCCCACTCTCTCACTTTCTCCTCTTCTCCTCTTCTCGCCGCCCCACTAATGCCCCCAAATCAAACTGTTCCCCACGTTGCGCGGCCCAATTGCCGCCTCCAAAGCGAGTGGAGCCGCTCACAGGGCGGCCCTCTGGCAAGCCGCTCGCTCGCCGCCCCAAACGTCTGCTCGCCCACATTGCTAACTCGCGGCGAGTTAGCTTGCTCGCCGCCGCCAAACCATAAGCGGAAGTGGCCCAGAAGTCGCAGAAGTCGCTTTGGGGGGCGATATTTGCCACTCGAGCAGAGCTGCCCCATTTGAGAGGCGCCAACAAATCAAACTCGCCGCCGTGTTGCTGTTGCTGTTCTTTCTGCCCGCCAAGCGACCCTTAGCTGCGGAATAACTCGCCGGCCACGCCTCCCCGCGCGCCCTAATGAGCCGCCCGGCAGAGGGCGACAAATTACCGGCCGGCCCGTAGAGGTGCCCGCAAGTAAGAGAGAGAGTTGCCTAATCACTAATTCGGCCGCCGGATGCGTCTTGCCACTTGGGGGTCTAAGCGTCTGAGCGTCTGGCCGTCTGGAGGCTGCGCGCTGAGCCGCAAGTTAGTCCCAAACTGCGGCTATGCTCTGGGCTCTCTCGTTTGGGCCCTGTGGGCCTTTGCAACGCGGCCGCAAAGTGTCAATTTCTTGCCGAGCTCGAGCTCGAGTTCGAGCTCGAGAGCAACACTTGACACAGTCTGTCGCTCGGGGCCACCAGCCGGCCAGAGTGGCGAGCTAAGCGCGGCAAGCTAAGCGCCGGCAAGCTCGCCAGCTCTGCCTGCCAGCGTCCAAGTGTGTCCAATGGGCCGAGTGTCCATGTGCAGGAGTGTGTGTGTGCAAGTGCAAGTGCAAGTGAGCTGGTCGCGTGCGCCACACAGTCCAGAGCGTGCCAGTGGCCCGCTTGTCACATGCTCCACTTCCGGCCCGCAAACACGCCGCCAAGAGGCCGCCCATTCCACTCTCGCTCGGCGCGCTAATGTGTTCGCCCACGAGCTTGGCGGCGGCGACCAGCGAGAGGAAGAGTGGCCACAAGGGTCTGGCTGGCTGGCCGGGAGAGTGGACCTTGGGCGGCCGTGTAGGTGCTGCCCATGAGGATGATGCTTGATACTTTGGGGCGGGGAGGCCACTCTTGTGTTTGTCGTCGGTTGGCGAGAGAGCAAACTGAAAAATAATACGTTAAAACAAGCGCCGGGGGGGGGGGGCCAGCAATTGGAGCTGGGCGAACAAACAAGAGAAGAGGAGAAAGAAATTATTATTATCGCAGTAAACATTGGCCGCCGCTCGTTTGGAGCAGCAAAGGCGCTTGGTCAGCGGCGCAAGTTTTGTTGTTGGCACACACAAAGTGTGCCCAACAAGAGGCCTTCACTCTGCACTCTGCACTGTGCACTGTGCAAGGCAAAGAGCCTCTTGCAAGCGAGCCAGTCACACTGCCGCACACAGTCCGCGGGGCTCTCTATCTGTCTCAAGCTGCCCCAAAGACAGACACTTGCACGCTGGGGGCCACTGTGCTCGTCTTGGCGGCGGATCATAACCTCTATTAGTTTTGCGCGCTGGCCGGCCCACTTCTCTGCTCGTCCACTGGCCGCCTTGGTGGCGAATGCGAATGCGAATGGGATTGGGATTGGAGGCTGAAGGAGGCCAAGAATAGGCCGAATAGGAATAGGAATAGAAACAGAAATAGGAATAGGAATAGAAATAGGAATAGGAATTGGAATTGGAAGAGAAAGGGAAAGGGGAAGGAAAAGAGGAATAAGAATGAGGAGGAGCAAGTGGGGCGCGAATGGGAAGGGGAATGGGCAAAGGTGAATGATTGATTTCTCATTGGGGGCGCCAAGTGGGCGACGGCTCGAGATGGGCGCCCGAGCTGGCACTTGCACTTGCACTTGGCGCGATATGACACACGAGGAGGAGCAAGAGGAGGAGGAAGAGGCCAAGTGATGGCGATAACATTGTAGTGGACAAATGGCTTTGCTCTGGGCGGGCGGCGAGTGTCTGTTTGCGGAGGGCGCTCATTGTTGGGCCCAGCATTCATTTGCGCCACACTGGCTCAGCTCCCTGCTACATGCTGCCTCTCCTGGGCCCTCAGAGCTCAGTGCCCAGTGCCTAGTGCCCAGTGTTCAGTGCTCGTCTCTGTCGGCCGGCCACTTGGGCACACAAACACACAGACAGACACTCGGCCAGTGCAACTAACTAGCCCGGGTCAGCGCCATCAAC
>Ga0268247_10000099_pt1 | contig 27700 bp, 28 predicted proteins | sample AgamicOrMae_FD_200245 | JGI IMG/M metagenome (GOLD analysis project Ga0268247, IMG submission 200245) | Agave microbial communities from Guanajuato, Mexico - Or.Ma.e (v2) (version 2) | ecosystem: Host-associated > Plants > Phyllosphere > Phylloplane/Leaf | place: Guanajuato, Mexico | collected...
TTTTGAGGTTGATAAGTTTGATTCTCTCACCCTAATGTCTAGCTGCTCTCTCGCCTTTTCCGGCCACAACCGCTCTGTTGCATTGCCCAGAGGGATTCGATGATAGCGCAGTTGATCCACCATTTGGGGCTCTCTGACATGTTGCTCTGATATACCTCTCTAGCAATGTCAGCTAGCCGATCATGTTGACTAAATGACTGATTGAAGTCGTTTTTTTGTTTGAGAGCCATGGGATTTTTCCCATCGAATCACGACCGAATCCCCAGGCACCCACCTGGCTAAGACCACATCAATCCTTTGCTGCCGCTGGTAAGCTGAGCGTAAGTTCAGAAGTTTATCCCAAAGAGAATTGAAATTCGGACCAGAAGTTTGTGCGAACCTAAGCGCCAAACAGGTCCCTCCCAAATTCAATGAGAGTTCAAAACATTAGATCTTGGAAATCACGCCAAAAGACGGCCAAAGAGGGCCGCTTGGCCAATCTCAAAGTGCTCAGACGATCATTGGTAGATGTCGATAACTCGTCCTTTGCGTTAAATTAAGGCATCTCGGATTGGGTTCTGAGCTGGGCGCTGCCAAATGTGAACTGGACGCAAATTCCTGCAGCGAAAATGAGAGTGCTGATGGACCTTGAGATACCCCTATTCTTGCATATAGTATAGAGCCAGACGAATGGGGCGGCTAGACTGCCGAACTGGTGAGATGTCCTTCAAGCTCCGAGTGTGATTTTTCGAGAGGACAGAAAGGTGAAGACGAAATCCAAAGGCCAAAGTTCGAGCATTTCCAATGCTTGGGGATCGTGTTTATTACAGTACTGCACTTTCTCTAACAACTGACTCAATTTGCTAAGACTAAGAGGGAACTGGCCGAGCCCCAATCGTCGATGGTCCCCAAGTGGCAGGGCTCAAGCGGGAGACTGTGTCACGTGATGGAGCTTTTCTTGGAATCGGAGCCCTCAGCGTCGGAGCAGCTTGAGCGGCGCCTCTGGATTGGCGTGTTCCTGTCGCCCTTAGAGTCGACGCCTCTGGGCTGCTGATTGGGGATGGTTCGATGCTGGTCACTGGCGCCAAATTGGGCCCCATTTTCTCCGTGCTGCTGGAGGCCGGCGGAAGTGTAGCAGCCGGTGGAGACGAGCGAGTCGTCGTGCTCGTCCACCTTGATCAGCACCTCAGTGAAATCGCCGTCCGAGAAGTAGGATCTCATTCCGGCCGCCTGTTGCTGGTGCTGTTCGTTGAGATTCTGGTTCGAGTTCATTTGGCTGGCCGCGTGGGACTGTTGCTGGTCGCTGAAGAGAGACGAGCTCTGGTAGACACAGTTCTGCTGCTGCTGCTGGTGCGTCTTCCCAGCGAAGTGGTCCGAGGCTCTGGCGTCGAATTGGGCGGCCAGATTGGCCGCGTAGTGGGCGGCGATGTCGCTTGGGGCCGGCGGACAAGCTTGGGTTGCAGTGGCGCCCGAGGAGGGCCGCTGTTGGTGCTTGGCAGCTAGTGGTGGTGGCTGGCCGCCCGAAAGCTCGGCCGCCGCCTGGATGAGAGTCTGCGGGTGGTCCGTCTGGCGCAGTGGAGGGCCGCAGGTGGTTGTTGGGTCGCGCGTTGAGGCGTCCGTGTGGCGCACCGAGTTGGCCCGGTGCATGAACAGCTTGCGGCTGTGAATGGGACTGGGCCTGATGAGGTAGATGATGTCGCCCTCGCGCAGACGGACGTCGCAATTCGGGTTGATGATCACATAGGAGAAGGTGTTGTTCCGGTTGCTCGAGGAGTCGTCGTAGTCGTTCACGTCCATCCCAAGGTCCTGGAGCCGGTTCTTGACCATGTTGCTGATCTCGCCCCGTTCCAGCTCCTCGGCCGCCTGCTCGTAGGTGACCTGTTGGCTCGAGAAGGCCCCAAAGGAGAAGGGCGAGCCGGCCACTTCCTGGGCGAAGGGCGGCAAGCGGCCTGGATGCGTCTCGAGGGGTTCCGTGCGGTAGATTCCCAGCGGAATCTCGCAGGTGGTCGAACAGAGCCGCTGGTACAGACGCCCATAGGTGCGGATCCACAGGTGTTCGCGGGTGATCCGCATGGACGAGAGGAAACCCGAGCCGGGCGCCTGGTCGATGCCGAGCAGCAGGCGCACCATTGTTATCATGTAGTCCTTGACGAAGGCCTGATAGAGTAGAGTGTCCAGCATGGAGGCCGAGAAGACGTTTCCGGCGGCGAAGGGCAGCCTGAACTTGTAGGCGTGCGAGTTGGCCTCCTTGCCCATGGTCTTGGTGTAGTACTGGCTGTGCAACTTGCGCAGCCGCATCCTGTCCCTGAGGATGTTTGCGGCGCCCCCCGTGCTTCCGGCGCAGGCTGCTGCAGCGGCGGCTGCAGCGGCCGCTGCGGCGTTTCCGCTTCCGCTTCCGGCGCCGGTGGACGCGCCGGCAAGCTCGGCGCCGTCGGGGCACGAGTGGAGTGTGTGGGGCTGGCTGGTGGAGGAGCTTGGCTGAGCGAGACAGGCGGAGGGCGAGCGCGAGCAGGAGGAGGAGGAGGAGGCGAGCGCCATGCCGCCCAGCAGGAGGTCGTGGGCGCGGAACTGCATGAAACGCATGTTGGACGATTGCGAGAGCTCGGTGATGATTCCAACGGAGGGGAACATCTTGAACATGGTCTGCACGGCCACAATGGTGTTGCAGTCGGCCAGGTAGTCCTCCTCGGCCGAGTTGGTGGACTCCTTGTTGGTGACCACCACCGAGTGGGCCAGATTGATGCCGGCCTTGATGAGGTCGTCCAGACAGTCGATTGAGCCGGGCATCCAGTAGACCATTGGGAACCAGGAGATGGCGTCGATGAATTGGGGACTGGGTTTGCGTTCGAGCAGCAGGATGATGGGCCGCAGCTCGTTTGGGTTGTGGAAATGGGCCCTTAGGGGGACGAGGAAGTTGTAGATTCCGTTGCTGGCAAAGTCGCTGGCCAGGATGATGCACCTGTTGGGCCAGTTGTACTGGCGGGCGTTCTTGAAGGGGCAGTGCTCGCAGGCTTGCACCAGTTGCAGACAGCAGGGCGGCTTCTTGCGCTGCAACAGATAGCATAGAGTTGGCGACACGCCCACATAGGTGGTGCAAAAGACAAACTTTTTCACTATGGGCGAGCTCTCGCTGCTCGAGTGCCAGGACATGGCGAAGTAGGACTCCTGTTCGCGTTCGTGGTCGCTGTCGTGCTCCTCACTCTCGCCCATCATTGCGGGCACGGGCGCAATTGAGGGCCGCCGGCCGCGCGCATTCACAAACGACTCGCTCGAGCTGGCCGAACTTCCGCCGCCCAAGTCCATCCGGGGAATGGTCAGGTGGGTGAGCGACTTGCCGAGCTTGACGCGCTTCATCTTCACCGCCAGCCCGCTGACCACCTGCTTGAGCCGGGTGGGCGAGGCGTCGCGCGACTTGGTCGACGTGATGGACATGTTGGAGCCCTTGCGCAGGTTGGTGGCCAGGCTGGCAAGCTCCAGAGTGCTGGCGTTGCGCGACCCCAGTCCTCCCACGCCGCCGCCGCCGCCGCCGGCCGTCCCAATGCTGGTCACTGGCGCCCCCGTGGAGGCGGACGAGTTGCGCTTGGCCAGCAGCTTGGCTGTCAGGTGGTGCAGCTCGAGGGGGCCGCCCGCGTCGCCGCCCGCCGACCCGTTGGGCGAGTGGCTCTCGTCGAGGGCCGAGCCGAGCAGCTGGCTGGCCGCCATGCCCGCCGGAACCGCCGCAATGGAGCACAGGGAGCGCGCCACTATGGACGCCCCGTCGGCCACGCTGTGCTTCTTCAGCTGGCCCAAGTGGCCAAGGCCGGAGGGGCGAAAGAGGAGCGCGGGGTCACCCGTCGGGTGCGCGTGGCGCGCCTCCTCCTCGTCCGCGTGGGCGTGCTCGGGCCGTGCGGGGTTCGTCGGCGACGAAGCCTCCACGCGAATGTACGTGGCTGCCACTGTGGGCGGACTGTGCGCGCCCGCGACCCCGCCCACCACCACTGCTGCGGGCCCGCCGCCCGACTCGCCCCCCGGCGGCGGGCCCAAATCGGGCACGGCGCACCCACTTGCGGGGCCGCCGCAGTTTCCGCTGCTGGGCGGCTGTTGTGGTTGCTGTTGTTGTGATTGCTGCTGGTGTAGTTGTTGCTGTTGTTGATGATGCTGGTCATGCGGATGCTGCTGCTGCTGCTGCGAGTGTTGGCTGACATTCGCATGGTGGATCATTGGCATTAATGTTGAGTTTTCCTCCTTTGTTATATTGATATAGAATAGAATGTCGCTCGATTTGAGCACGTACGAGGGCCCCGGGTTAAGCATAATGGGCCAAGTGCCGCGCATATCTGTCTGCACCCCAATCAGGGCGACCCCAAATTTCCTGTGCGAATGAAACGAGGCGTAGGTGAAACTTTTGCCCTGGTACTCGCCGAAGAAGCGCGAATCATTCAATCTGATGTGATAGATCTCGTTTGCCGAACACTTTCCATACAACCTCTTCCATTCGGGCGCATTCTCGTCCTCGTCAAAATCGTCCATCGTCGATGGACCATTTCCCATTGGGCCGCAATTCTCGGGGTTTCGGTTCATCTGATTGGGCCGCTCGCCGTTTGGCCCTAAGCGGAGACTGTCCTCGAGGTTCTGTTGTGACTGCTTCTCGCCCATTGGATGCCCCAAATGGTCCGACTGGGAGCAGCTGGACGAGTGACTGCATCTAAGGCGGCCAGCCAGCCGGGCGAAGAGATTTTGGCACCGGTTTTTGCGCTGCCTCCTGCGCCGCCGAGACTGCTGCGACGAGGTGTGCAGCAGCAGGGTGACCAGGGTGCTGGTTCCCGGAATGAGACAGTTGTTTGCCAGCAGGGCGTACTTGAACTCGTCTTTGGGGGGTGAGAGAGAGTGTGTGTTTGGTTGGAGATAAGCAGAGGGAGATGTTTGTTTCGACGCGTCCTTTGTTAGGCAATGGATTTGTGAAACTGTTTGATGCCAGCAGAGTCAAGCATAAGGTCGAATGTGAACTGCTCATGGATTATCGATGAAAAAAAGCAAACAAAAAACTTTTTCTATGCAATTTTTTGCACGGAGACACTCGTTCCGGCGTGTCACATTGTTATCCATTTGAACACTCACCATCGCAGACCACATGCTCGGCAAAGGCCACGTGAATTTTGTTCTCGGTGCGAAATATCTGCACGTATTGCGGCACATAGGGGCTGAAATCACGGATGGCCCAGGAGCGCAAAATGGTGTGCTCGTCGGCGGCCGATCGGTCGTTGTAGTTGCGGGCGGCTAGAATGAAACACGCTTCGGCCGATTGCATTCGAGCTCTGATGAGATCTGTTGCTTTCAAAGCGGAGCCCTGAATGTAGACCACCCGATTGTTCCAGGTGGGCGTTTGCAGGACCAGCTTCATGGTGGTGTCAAGCTCGCAGGGCGACAATAAGACAACCGAAAATGTTTGCAACAATGGGTGTGCATAGAACTCATTCAGGAAGTCCATTATTGTGTCGGCCCTTAGTGTTGTTGAGCAAACTACAACATGTTTCTCGTGCCTTGTGGAATGGTGGGCATAGCTGGCGCCAAGTTTCTTGCGCTCAATCCAAAAGTAGGCCAACTGTTCGAATTGGGTGGGCAACACTATCAAGGCCACACAAATCATCACCATGATGAACAACTGCGAGGGCCAAGTCTCCGGCTTGAAGTCGCCATAGCCAACGGTGGAGAAAGTGACCACAACAAAGTAGATGCTCTCGAAGATTGAGATAAAGTTGCGCCCACCGCTCCTTTGGGTGTGCTGGAAGCCGCAGGCACTGGATCGTCGTTTGATCGTAGGCGTATTGAATCGTTGGAGATTCACGTCAGTGAGATTATTAGCAAAATGGTTCCTATTTCTAAATCTGATTCCTAATCTTAAATTGTTGAATGGTTAATCTTACTCACCTGGTAAATATAAGACAAAACACTGTGGCGGATAAAATGGTAAGACGATGAGAGAACACTGACGATTGGCGAACGATGCTGATGTCATTCTGTCCGTTTGTTTCATTTTGCCAAGAGTTCATTTGTTTTCGGTCCGAGTTCAGATTGCCTTAGTGTTAGTTTCACGAGAAGTTTACCAAGAGTTTTACACCACAAAATAGTATGAAATGATTCAAAGAGAGAAACGTAAAACTTTCTGGAAAAAATAGTATAGAAAAACGCAAATGATTGCCCTACTTACAAGCATCGCCTCGAGGCACTGTTTAGCTAGCCAACAATTGAGAAAGCCCGGCACAAACAAAGTCCTGAGCTCGGGCCAGAAAATCTTTTGTCGCCCCGAGTGAGTGATGGACAATCAATGAGAAGTGATAACCAAATCAGAATGGCGCAATGTTTCCGTGGCGAGAGATTGTGCAATTTGCATTATGGGTTAGAAAGAGATTTGTAAGACGGATGTTACGATTACAATAATAAAGACATAGTTCATAGTCCTCAAGGAGTGCCAAGTGTCTACCAAGTGTCCACAAAATTGGCAAATTACAACTAGTCTTCCTCTCGAACTAATAAGAAAGGCATGGGAACTTACTGAGATTATGAATGGCGTATTAGTGAGCAATTCCAGCGTGAAATGGAACGAGACTATTGAAAATATACTATTCTGTATTGCGAGGCCATTTTGGGGAGCACGCAAATCAAGTGCGTGGGTGTTTAGGTTTGCATGGACAATATCCAATGGCGTCATTTGATTGTTGGCGTGGGACAGTTTTATTGGATTAGTATCTGTCCATCTGAGCATCAATGCAGCTGGCTGCTGGTGGAGTGAGAGGTGCGAGAAGGAGTGCAAAGGTGCGGCAAGGAAGAAAGGGAAAGATATTGATTTGGTCCACTACACCGAAATGAAGGAGACTCATTCGTTGTATTGAGGTGGAGTTGTTACCTTATATGTCAGATATTGCATTAGAATGGCCTCCATGAAGCATATCACAGCTATGGTTGCTTGTAAGGCCCAAATGGCCGGCCCTCGATCCACCCAGAAGAGGGCCTTGAAGTTGATGGGACCGTCGTAAGGGTGGCTGTCGAATTTGCTCAACGATTGTTGCTGGCTGGAGCCATAATGATTGGCCTGCTGGTTGGCCATTGTTGGCTGGAAGCTTGTCAGCATTTGGCCAGAGATTGTGGCCGGCCCACCGCTGGCCAACTGCTCGCCACTGATTGATGATGAAGTCACATTGTTTGCTTGAGCTGCATTGTTTGGCTGGCAACCATAGCTGAACATTTGTTGGGCGAGTCGAGTTTTTGGTCATTTCCATCAGATTAGAGTCACATTTTCACTGATTTTCCACTTTTTGGCCCACATTTGCGAGCAAATTTAGATCAAAAATTGCCCACCATCATTTTGCAATCAAGTTCCAGAAAGGGCACACTCAATGATGGAGAAAATAATTAAAAAATTGCGATTTGGGGCTCCATCAAGCGCTCTTTTTGGAGCCTTTTTTGCCTAGTGGATTCTTCGTAGTATCCATCTTTGCAGACTAGCTGCTGCAATTCAAAGGAAGAAGACTTACCAGTTTGCATAGGCAGGCCCTCTGTCTAGGACAACCCTGCAAACATAGAGATAGCAGGCCAGAATTTTCAATATCAATTTGGCCGTCCTAACATACAAGCTAACTGTGTGGTCCTTAATGAAATATAATTGCAATTTTTCCTTGAGCGTGTTTTCACTATTGTAAAATTCCACTCGAATTCTGTTGTTTGGCCCACAATTCAGAGGCGCCAAGTGGAGGAGCAGAAGTGTAGGCCATTCAGTTTGTTGGATGGGAGGCAACCAAAATGCATTCCAGTTGATTGGGTTCCGGCGGTTTGATGGAGCGTTGTTGGAAACATGGACAATGTTTGGTGTTGGAATTAGAATCACGCTTTCAGTTTTAGATTTAGTTTGAGGTTTTAGCTTTGGTTTTAGTCTCAGTCTTGGGCGGAAATCGCGCCTGATTGGAGTGCAAATGCAACACTCCTCGAGAGGGTGTTGCAAACTGGTTGGTAACTTTGAGCTGGATAATTGCCGTGTGGATTAATTTGTAGTTCAATTATTGGGCTCTGTTGGGGAGAAATTGGCGCCAAGAGCCTCTCGAAGTGGTGCTCAGAAGAACGACGAGCAACTCGAGCAACTGGAGGCCATACAGAGTCTGTATGTGTGTGTGTCCATTGCAGACTAGCTACAGGCCTTAATGGGTGCCTTGGGTGGATGCTTGTTTCAAGACTGATCATCATCATCATCATCATCATCATTATTGAGGCCAGAATTTGCACTTAATTGGATTCGACGAGTGGTGCTGGTTGTTGGTGGCAAAGTTTGCGCCCAAATGGAGCAATTGTTTGCCAGCGGGGGGCACTTAAAAGTGGCGCCCAATGATCGATTGATCATCTCGTCTGGCTTGCTGGCTTGCTTGCTTGCTAGCTTGCAAGTGTGTCCAACAAATGCAGCCAGTCTGACACGCCAAATGCACTGATTGGACACCGCTTGGCTGGCCAATGGTGTCTGGCAGAAGAGCTCTTCTGGCCGGCGCTTGGCCAGACGGAACAAAGAGGGTGGGCCTCTCGTTGGGCCTCTTGCTGGGCCGCTCGAGCAGCTCGCCGGAGAGAGTCCCTGAAGAGTTGCAGACGTGTGCATGCATGCAGCAACCACTGGCAAAGCGGGCCAGCTGGAAGCCGTCGAGTGGTTGCTGGGCGGCCAAAAGGCGTCCCCAATGCACTCTCTGCCTAGAGACTCTCTCTCTCTCTCTTGAGGCCTAAGTGGCGCCCAAGGAGCGAGCGGCCGAGGGCGATAATTTGATTTCATTGGGCCGCTTCCGAGCGTGACCCGGCCTGCATCCTGTCTCTTAGAGTCCCCCAGCGAGCGGCTGAAACTCGATCTCTCGGCCCAAACAAATCACAAGCGCGAAGAGGGCGCGCCGGATGTACAGGAGGCCACACTGGCGGACGTGCGGGCGGCCGGAAGTGTGGCGGCCGCACACAATGACGCCCACCTCTGGCGCGAGGGACACTCCGAGGCGCGAGGAGCGAGAGAGAGAGAGAGCGAGCGCCAAAACAAATGGATATGATTTGGGCGGCCCGAAATGGAGAGCATAGAATCCATGTCTAAGTCTGGACTCTATTCCAGCGCCAGACACTTTCTGCTCCTCGGCTGTCTGTCTGCCTGTCTGTCTGCAGGTGACGTAGATGGAGGCGCTGGTCTAGGACAACTAAAGGGGCGACAACTGGCCGACAAGTGGCCGCCGCGAACTGGCAAGCTCGCGCCGCCCGCAGGCTAGCCAGTGGAGCGAGACGGCCGGGCGAAAGGCGGGCCAAAAGTGGACAAATAGACAATTTGTTTGGCGGCAAGAGGGGGCCAAATGGGGCCCATGCTTGAAACTGTCTCAGTTGCCCTTGCGAGCGGCGCCAATCCCAGTCTCTAGCGCGCGCGACAAGCACGAGGTGGTGGCGCTCAAACGCCAAAAATGCCTCCAAAGGGCCACACTTGGCCGGCTCGCCTGCCCTCCAGAGACTGTGGCAACTCGCCGACAACTGGCCCCAACACACTCGAGTCGCCGTCTGATCGACTCGCTCGCTTCCGGCGCGCAAGTCCATTGCTAGCCAGAGTGACGTCCTTCCAGTTGGGGCTAGTCTGCGGGCGTCTTGCCAGCGTTGGGGTGTGTCTTGGGAGTGGCATTAAGTTGTTGTCGTTGGCTAAAGCGTTATTTGTTTGCGTGTGCATGAACACAACGCAAGCGGGCGGACCTTAGGGCGCGCGCGTCGAGCCACCCGCCAAAAGGGGGGAGGGGCCCCTCGGCGAGCTTGACAGACACCCAAGTGGGCGGCCCTCAAGCTCCCGAGCGAGACACACGAAGCAGTGGAAGACAAACACACAAGGCAGATGCACACACTCACGCACACGCTGCTTGCCACTCGTGCTCACAAACTGGCACTGGTCAGCCAGATGGATTGCATTAACATAATAAGTCAATTACGCTGAATACGTTCATCAGTCGAGATTGCGCGCCCAATAGAGCTTGGCCGCCGCCTGCAGGCCCACTTTTGCTTAGGCGCCTCTTCTGGAGAGTCCACAGTGCCAGAGAGTGTTGCCCGAGGAGTGCACTTGAGGCGCAATGTTGCAAGGGCGGCTTTTAAAACTCCATCAAGCTCGCCACGCCAAGCTCGTCCGGCTCATCGCGCCCGCAACTCAGGCAGCTTGTGCACCTCGTGGCGCCCACTTTGCTCCCCTTCTGGCGCCCAAGACGCGGCTCTATCGGCACGTGGGTCTGTGTGCGGGTCACCATTGCACTTCCGGGCGTCTAAAACACCGCCCTTGTGGATGGCCGGAGCTCTGGCGGCGCCGTGCGGCGTCTCTGGAGGCCTGTGATCTAGTTGGCCGGCCGCCTAATTGCCATCTCGCTTGGGGCTGGCCATTGGTGGAAAAATGAGCGAGCCTTTGGCCTGGTCGCTCGCTCGTGCACTCTGCTGCCTGGCGGACACTCCGCGGGGGTGGACAGTCTGTCCAACTCGCTGCACAGCCTTGACAGTCTGTGGCCGAGCTGGAGGACGAGCGGTCAGCCAGCGGCGCTTGGGACTGTCCGGCCGCATTGTCCTTCGGCGCATACGCACATGAGAGCTGCCCGAGCGCGACCCAAATGGACTGCGCTCGATTGAAATTAATGCGGGCCCAAAGGGCGTCCTTCCGGCGCACTGTCGTTAACTTTGGGCGCCCACTTTGGCCAGTTTCCAGGCCGAACTGGGCCGCCCGCCGGCTGGAAAATGGGCCAAATTTGTAACACTCCGCCAGGCCACCTGCGCGTCAATCTGTGTGGAGGCCACCGCAACCGGAAGGGGCGCCCTTCCGAGCGGCGGGGGTGAAAAATGAGCCCCTTTTGCGGGCTGGTAGTCGCACTGGTGGCCGTACAACCTGAGCACTGGAACTGGACTTTCAATTCGCCAAACTGGAGCTCCAGTTTCAGGCAAACTGATACTCGAACGCAAGCTTGAGCCTAAATACAAGCCCGAACTCTGACTGGAATCACGCGGCTGGACTGGCGGCTCGCTTACCTTGGAATGAGGGCGGCCAGATTGTCCATGCTGTCGGCCATGCTTAGACCGGCCGCTCGACTCTGGTTTGGATCGAGCAGGCGCTCGTCGATGGGTGGCACCTTGCCCGAGCTGAGCAGCGAGTGGGGCGCCGCCTGTTGCTGAAGTGGCGACCGCAGACTGCCCTCCGGCCGGCCCAGCAGCAGTCCCGTCTGGCCGCACACACTCGCCTTCTCGCCAGGCTGCCGGGCGCGCCATTGGGCCACTTCCGGCCCGCTTTCTTGCCGCACCAGTCTGCTGGCCACTCGTTGGCCGCCGGCGAGCTCGCTAACGAGCTGCTTCCGCTGGCCGCCGAGCTCGCCCACTAGCTGGCCCCTTTGGCACTCTTGCATCTTGTCTGCCGCCACGAAGGCCGCAATCGTGCCAGCGGGCCCCTTCCGGTGCTGCTCCTGGACGGCCGGCTGCTCGGCCGGCGGGCCCTCGTCCAGCGCAGTCTCCGGCCAGCTCGCGATGGGCCCCGACACAATGGACTCGGAGCGGATTATGTTCACCAAGGGCACCACTTGCTTCCTTCCGGCGCCCATTTCTCCAGGGGGCAGCTCAGCCCGAGCAGCAGCAGCAGCAGTAGCAGTAGCCACTGACGCCGGCCAGCACCTCTGACCTCCAGCCGGCTGGCTCGCCGACTCGCTCGCCCACCCGACCGGCACACTGGCCGCTTCCGGTCCGCTTGCTTCAGCCACAAGCGCCGGAAGTGGCCCAAGTGGCTCCTGAGTGGACGGGTTTTGTTTATCGAGGGCCGTTTGTTTTGCTGCTTGATGGTGGTGGTGGTTGTTGTTGTTGTTGCTGTTGGCAAGTAGCTGGCTGAATGGGCGCTTGTGTGTGCTTCTAAGATTCAGTTCTCCAAGTTTTGCTCTGTTGAACAAACCGCCTTGGTTGCTGGTGGTGGTGGTGCTCTTCTCTTTTGAGCTACTCTCTTTGTTCCTTGCGCTCTTCTCGAGTCGCTCTCGCTGACTGTCTCTGTCTGCGTGGCGGCGGTTTGAGGCGGCGCTGGCGGCCGCCCTTTCGGCCTCGCTGTACTCGTAGTGGAAGTTCTGGCTCGGTCTGCTCTGGCGCTCCGTCTCGCTGCCAGCTGGCCCACTCTGCTGCTCAGCTCGCCGGCCGCCCACCAAGCGCACGAGACTGCCGCCCGACGACTGGCCCATCCAGTGCGCCTCCGCCGAGCCACACACTGTCTCCGGCTTGTCCCCGTCCGGCAGACTGCCCGCCGAGCGCACCGAGTGGTGGCTGCCCACCGACTGTTCGCCCGACGAGCGGCGTCTCTGTTGCTCGGCCTTTTTGAGCCTGAAAAACCACAAATTGCTCATGGCTGCCCCTTTTTGGCTCTACCTTGGCAGAAGTGCCAGTCTGGCAAGCTTCTCGGCCAGCCAGACGCGTGCCTTCACGCCAACTCGCTCGCCAGACACTGTCTCTTGGGCTCGCTCGTGCCTTTTCCAGATTTCGCCCCACGTGCTCAATGCCGCGCCAACTCCAAGCCTCTAATATTAGGCAGCCTCACTGGTCCAAGCATCAAGCTCTCGGGCGGCAAGCTGGCCAAAACTCGCCCAAACTGAAGCCGCAAGACCCACTCGGCCGATTAAAAAGTGACACTCTCACTCAAAGGCCCACTCGCAGCCCTCAGTCTCCAGCTGGCCAGCGCCGGCCGGCCACACGCTCGCCGCTGCTCATCTGGCCGCTCCTGATTGAGTGCCACTGCTCAGCGCCCTAGTCTCAAGTCTGCAGCTACCAAGCTCGCCTTCTCGCCGCCTTGCCGCCCTGCTCGTCTCGCTGGCCCACTGGCCCACTGGCGAGCTCGCCGCCAAGCTCGCCAAGCTCGCCTAAATCGCCCAACTCGCCCTAGTCTCACGACCAGCCAGCAACCTGGACAAATGGCCCCAAAAGAGGCGTGCTCGCGCACTTGTTCGCCCACTTAACGGGCGCCCACTGGTCGCCTTCCGGTCTTGCTGATGAATTATGGCACTTCTGCTTCTCTGCGTCGAGCTCTCTTTGCCTCCAGCTCGATGTCGTCCACTTGCCGGCCTCTCTCTTCCTCTGGCTTGCTGCTTGCTGTCCGCGCTGCTTCGGCCGGCCAGTTAATCTGGCGCCGCTCGCTCGCCAACTGAACAGAGCCCCGCCGGCCCAAGCAAGACGGCTGCTCTCTCGTCACTCTCGCTCTCTGTCTCAGTCTCTAGCTCTAGTTCGCCCACTCTGCTCGCCCCTCTCGAGCTCCTTTCGTGCGGCTTCCCTTCGCGCCTTCGCCTTGCTCTTCGCGTGGCTCTTCGTGTGCCTCTTCGCGTGGCTCTCTCGCCAACTGAGACTGGCCACTCGGCGGCAGACTCTCCTCGGCGGCCTCCAGCCTCTCTCTGCTCGTCGGCGCCGCTCCAAAGGTGGTCCAAGCGGGCCGCTCGCGAGCTGGGCCCACTCCACTGCGCTGGGCTTTGCTGGCGGCAGATTTGCCGGGCGCCAAATTGATTGAGTTTGCTCGCTTTCCACAATCGTCCGGCTCGCTCGCCAGTCGTCGGTCTGCGGCTCGCCCAGTGAGTGTTGCGCGCGCCCAGGCCGCCCGGACGACTAACAAGTTGTTGCCACGCGTCGGGCCAGCACCCCGGGCGGCCCAGGCGAGCCGAAAGGGCGCCCTCCGCTCGGCCCACTGGATACAGTTGCTCGCTCGGGGCAATCCAGTGCAGTATCGGGCGGCGGGCGCGCAGCCATTGGAGGGGCGTCTCTGCATTGCGCGTGTTGCAGTGCCCGTCCTGCACTGTGCGCCTTTTAGTGCGCACTCGCACCGGCGCGGCGCATCAAATCGCCGTGCAGCAGCCGCACGCGCGTCTGCCCATCGTCCGAATCCCGCACACTGTCTCTGTCTGCAAGTCGCCCGCCGCAACTCGCCCAGTGCCTTGCCACCACTGGCCGGCCACTGGTCAATTGGCTGCCCAGTCGCCCAACCGAAGCTCAGTCCCCGCTCGCTCAATCAACTGGCGCCCGCTCAACTGCACAACCGATCGCCGATTGCTCGCCGCCCCTCGTCTCTCGTCTCTCGCCACCCGCTAAGCCGCTCAAAAGTGACTTGTCAACCAGCTCGGCCCACCAATAAAGCTTCCGGGCCGCCTTGCCGCCGGCCGCTTTGTCTCCCCCCGGCGAGCGGGACTTCCCTCGAGCCGCCCAGATCATTAGCTCGCCCGCTATCGAAATGGCAATCTCTCCTTGTCCATGGCCACGCGGCCGGCCCCAGTCTGCAGCCAACGCCTCACAAGCCGGCCCAATGGGCGCCCTCCACGCGCGCCAATTGCTTTGCCAACTTCCGGTTGGCGGCGCCCCAATCGGCTCGACGTGGCGAGCTCGAGAAAGCGGCAAGCTCGAGACAGCGGCGCGCCCTTAGGGCGGCCGGCATCTTGTGGCGCTGGACTGGCCTTGCGGCCTCTGCTGCAGCCCCAATGGACTGCGCGTCAGCAAGGCGCCTCCGCCTCGCCTCTTTTGGCCCTCCACTCGCGGCCAGACTCTCGCTCGCCGGCCGCTGGCTTGCCGCAAACGCACGACAGGCCAAGAGCAAAGCGCAGTGCAGACGAGCAGCCGCAAGGCCAACTGGGCCACATTTCCGCGCCAGCCGCAAGGCCACACAAGGCGGCCAATTGAGAGCAATTAAATTGCAACTCTCAGCTAATTGTGCCGGCCAGTTGTTGCGCGCCAAACAATGTTGTGCGGTCCAATTGTGGTGCCCAAAAAGCTCAATGGAAAACTCGACCCAAAGCTCGACGCCAAGCTCGGCCTGCCAAGCGACCAGTTCGCCGCCCAGACAGTGTCTTTTTGCGCCGCCAAGCTCGCCAGTCGCTCGCCAGTTGCTCGCCAGTTCTTTACGGCGACCACTTAAAATTCCGATTCTCAGGCCCAGTCTGATTACGTCAAGCGGCCTTGCCACGCGCCCACGTCCCCCACAGACTAGCTCTGGGCCACAACTCTTTGCTTAGGCCGCCACTCTGGCCCCTCCTTGCCGCTCTTTTCGCCCGCAGCCAAGTGCTCGCTGCCTCTCGAAAGACTGTCTGTGCACTTGGCCAGAGTAAACACAGCTAGCTTCAAAGGGGCTCCTCACTGTGTGCAATGCTGGCCAGTGGAGTTCAAGCCCAGAACTCGATCCAAACTGGAGGCCAAATCTAATCTCTCGATTTGCTTCGTTGGGCTCGCCGGCCGCTCGCCAAACAAGCCCGGCGGGTCATTAACGCGACGCTGCTCGTATGTTGCATGAAAATTGAAAAGAAACAACAAACACGACGCCAAAGACACTCTGGCGAGAGAGTCTCGCCAGCGACTCTCTCGGCCGCCCGCATGCAGTCTTCCGGCTCCCAGCGGCCAGCTTTGGCGGTGTCAAAGCCGGCCCTTCGGTCTAGACACTACGGCCACCCAAGTCGCACCTTTGGCGAGTCGAGCTCGAAGTTTGCGCTGGCTTGGCGGCTCAGGAAAGGCCAGTGGGCAATAATCTCTCGCCATTCGGCCGCTGAGAGCGCCCCCACTGGACACAAGCCTCGAGGGTTAGGCGCCGGCGACGCGCGCGCCATCTGGCGGCGGCTGCAGAAAACTCGCTTCGGCCCTCACCTAAGGCCAGATTAGCGCGCCGGAAGGTGCCTGCTGGGCCGCCCAGGCCGGCAGGTGCACCATGTTGCTCGGCACGCGCTTGCCAAGGTTGCTTGGGGCAAGCAAATAAATAAATCGATAGATAAATAAATGAATAGGCTAAGCCGCACGATTGTGGCCACGTTTGTGGAGAAACAAAAACCCGCAGCAACAGCGACGAGCTGGCGGAAAGGCGCGCCGGAAGGACCCAGTGTACTTGGACTGGCCTTTGGGCTAAGGTTTGCTGCAATTGCGGCCAAGCTTGCGACTTGCGGCCAACTTGGTCCAAGTTTGCCTCTTCGGCGGCCAGTTGTCGGCCGGCAAAGGCAGATAAATGCTTATTCGCAGCTTCCATTCCAGAGCAACTCACTCAATCCAGCGCAACCCAATCTGCAAAGCTTGCTGCACGAAGCGAGCTCCGTTTCCGGCCAAGCAAAGGCCCCAAACGCCGCCGGAAACAGAGGGAAAAGTTTCATTTGGTTGCTGCTGGCTGGCGCTGGCTGGCCGCTTGGGGCTGGCCGACCGGAGTCACTCGCAACAAAGTCACTCGCAGCAGAGCTGGTGGGCCGAGCTTTGCGGCCAACTGGCTGGTCTGCAGCTAACTGGAGACTGTATGCAGCCCTTCGGCTATTTTCATAGCAGTTGCCAGTTGGCCGGCTGGCAAGCTCGAGCGTCTGTGCGTGTCGGCCGGCCAGAGAAGGCGCGTGAGCTGCGGGCGGCCCTAAGCTGCACTAGGTTTATGCTAAGGCGTCTCCAGCAAGAGCCAGGTGGGCGACAAAGAGAGCCAATTGGAATATCATTAGCGGGCAATTGTGGGCGGCGAAAAATTGGCCCAATTTGTGGATCCAGTCGAGCACGTTTTCTTGTCAGCCGCCCGAGTGGATTGGGCCAATTTGGGCGCCTCGAATGCTGCACTTTGCCACATTGCATCCATTTGGCTCTTTCGCTGTTTGGCTCTCTGGCCCAAAGACTCTCTGCGGCTCTTTGAGAAACGAGTTTGGTCAGAGCTGAGCATGAATAATACGCAAAGAGGCCGCCATTTTGTGCCCAAATCTCGCCCACTGCACTTCTCTATAGCTAGGGATCTCTGCCCTAAGGATTGCCGCCTCTCGCTCCACGCGGCCTGAGGAGTGGCCAAAGAGTGAGCGCAGTCCATTGGACTCGCTCTTTGCAGCTTGCACGCCCGCAGCTCTGCTTGCAAGAGCCTAAATTGGCCGCTGGATGAGGCCCATTTGGACAGTTGCAAGCAGAGATTTCGCGAGCGGAATTTTGAGGAAAAAAACCACTGCCCACCGGCTTGTATCAAAGATTTAACTTGAGTGAGGCCCAGCTGCCCAAAGAGAGCCCGCCGGCAAGCTAGAAAGCTGGAAAGCTGGAAAGCTAGAAGGCTGGACAGCTGGAAAGCTAGAAGGATGGAAAGCTAGAAAGCTAGAAAGTCGCTCAATTCCCGTGGACCTTTGCCCAGAAGAGCCCCAAGGCAGAGGGGCGACAATGATTGGGCTTTGGGCCGGCCGGAGTGGTCGTGCAAAGAGTGAGCATTGAGCGAGAATTGAGTGAGCACTGAGCAGTGAGCAGTGAGCAGTGAGTGAGCTCACCCTTATTGCCGGTGGCGGCCAGTGACACAGCAGCGAGGGAGTCTGATTGGCGGCCAGATTGGGCCCAGAGCGAGTTGGCTGCACGCGTCAACTCTGCGCCGGCCGGCCACTGGCAAGCTCGGGCTTCTTTCAAGCACGGCAAGGAGGCTGCTCTCTGGCCACTGAGATTGGGGCAAAAAGGGGCCCAAAAAGCCGGGCGGCGAAAGAGCATGAGTGGAATTTTCAATTCGGGCGCCTGCGTGTGGCTGACTGTGTGTGGCCGACAGAGCCCCTCAGCGACCAACTGGAAATGGAGCTCCACTAGCATGGAGCAGTGGCTCGCCATTAGATGCTGGCTGCCAGACTCTCAGACTGCAGCGACCAAGGACCACCAAGAACCAGCATCAACCAGCAACAACCGGCAACAACCACTCGCGCACGCCCCAAGTGCACAGGCGCAGCGCCCCAATCGGCTCATTAAATATTCAATTTTCCCCCCTCGGGCTCGCCCACTGCACCGGAAGCGAAGGGGGGGGCGCTTGGCGTGCTTTGGATGGCCCGAGCTAAGGGCCGGCCGGCGTCTTGGCGCGAGTGACTGGGCGCCGCCGTTGCGGACAACTGTGGCCAGAGTGTTCCCGGGCCGAGTCTCTGGCGGCAGTGGAGCGGCGTTGGAGCAGCGGCGACACTAATTGGGGGGCGCCAATTTTGCTCTGGGCCAACAAATCGTCATGTTTCGCAAGAAAAAGGAGCCTCCAAATTGGGCGACTTTTGCACGAGCGCCACTCTCTCGGCCTCTCTCATGCAAGTCTTGCTCTTGCGTGTGGCTGTTTGGCCCTCAAGTTGCGCTCGTTTGGCGCAGTTTTGCAGCCAGAGTTCCACGCGCACACTCTTGGCGAGGCGTGATTTGCAAAGGTTGACAAATGGCCGCCTCGAATGGTTCCAGTGGGCGCCACTGTGGCGCTGGCGGAACTGGCTTGAGGGGGCGCCTCAGCTTGGGTTTCGGGGCGAGGGCGGCGACCAAAGAGGCGCCCAATTGTGTCCAGCGAGGCGCGAAAAATGACTGAATAGATTCGGCGCTGATATTCCATTTCGGCAAAGCTGGATGAGAAACGCGAGCTTAGGGCAAACAATTGGCGCCCAGTGGGACAAACTGGCCGCAGCTAAGGGCGCCCATTGGCCAAAAGGGGCAAAAGCCCGAAAGGCGCCCCTCAGCTCCGGTGTTGCCACTCATGCTTGATTGAGGCGCGCCACTGAGGGCGCTCCGTGCAGTTCCCCTCAGCGCCGTGCAGTTCCGTGTGGCTCCAGAGCGACCAGAGCCACACGGCCGGCGCTCCAAAGTCGGCAATTTAATTAAGGGCCCCTCCTGGGCGGCCTCTGGCCTGAGGGAAGCTAGTCGCTCGGTGCCAAAAGGCAAAAGCGAGCAGCCAGACGCCAGAAGCAAGCAGTCAGCAGTGGGCGCTCAGCTCGGGGCGCAAAAATTCCACACATGTCGAAGAGGCCTGGCTGAGCGGCGGTGCTAAGGGTGAGCTAAGGGCTAGCTAAGGGCGAGCTTAGGGTGGGCCAGACTGGGGCTGCCGGAAGCGAGCGGCCAGTTTGGGAATGGGCGGCAAATGGGGGCCCATTGTGTGCGGCGGTGAGGGCGCACTGAGCGAGCTTGCCAGCTAGCTTGCTGGCTGGACGTTGGAGACAGAGGTCTCTAAATACTTCTGGCACTTTGGGCCGCTCATCGCACATTCTTGTCTTGTGGCCGCCCACTTTTGCTTTGCTTTGGGTGCTGGTGGGCGCCCTCAAACAGGCAGTTTCCATTTTTGACTGGTGGCGCGCCAGACGGGGACTAGGAGCGCCCCCATTGCGCGTCCGGCACTGAACGCTTACTTGTCCAAGAGAGCCCGCAAGTGACCGCTCCACTTGATCAATTTTCGTTTCCCACAATGGGCCGCTAACTGGCACCAAGTCTCCTCTCTGGCCAGACCTTTTCCCTGCAAAGCGACGTCCAAAAAGGCGGCTAAAAGGCGTCCAGAAGGGCGCCCTCACGAAGCGAACACTCCAGTCTCGCCCGCTGCTCGTTGGCCGGTCCTAGTGTGTCGCTTGCTGGCTCGCTAACTGGCAAGCTAGCTGCTTGACGAGCTGGCTGACGTCTGGGCAAATGGGCGCCAATTGGCGAGGCGACTTGCGGGCGACTTGAGCTAAACTGGGGCCCACTTCTGCGCTGAAAAGTGGCCCTCCAGAGTGACTCTCGACGAGTGTCTGCGGCTGGAGGTTGGCCCAAATCAGACACAAGGCGGCGCGGAAATTGCTCGCCGGCCAGCAAATGGGGGCCGAGCAAAGGCCGATTAGTGCTTGGAGTACATACAGTCTGCAGCTCCAAGTGGGCGAGCAAGTAGTCTCACCAAGCGAGCAGCAAGTCTCGCCAAGCTCGCCCCTTTCGGGCCGCCCACTTGGCCTGCTGGGCGCTCAGCTGCAGCCGGCCGGCAAGAACAAAGAGACAAGTCATCAATTGCGTTCACACGACAAGATGGACGACGCCAGATGGATGCCGCCAGCAAGCTTCAAGTTGGCAAGCGAGCGTCCACTCGGCCAGCTCGCCGTTAACCACTCGCTCAGCCAGTTCCGGCCCTAAGGAGCAGTGCGGTGGCGCCGGCTGGCTCGCCCGCAAGGATCAGCGGCCCAGCAGAGCGGACGGAGCGCGGCCAGAGACTGTCTGCGGCCGCTGGAGACAGTCTCTGGCGGCCAGACTGAGACTGGCCCCACAGTGCAGCCTCGGGCAGACTGGCCGCCCAGCAAGCACCGAGGAATGGGCGCTGAACATTGGAGATGGAGCGTCGTGGACGCGCCTCATTGCGGTGGACGCGCCCAACTGGAGAGGCGACCACTGGCCACTGAGAGCCCCGCTCGGCCGGCTGCCCTTTGGCGAGCTTGCACACGAGCTCCAAAGTGGCCTCCAAGTGGTCCCCAAACTGGGCCCAAAGTGGCCCCAAATTGGCCACAGACTAGCCCGCGAATCTGGGAGGCGAATTTGCAAATTTGTTTCAAACGGGCGCCCAAGTGGCCAGCTGGCCCGAGTTCACTGGCGCGGAGGCTCAAGGCCGGCGCTCGAGTGGCACCAAGCGGCTAGTGCTTAGTGCTGGGCGGCCATCGCTTAGGACTAGCTGGCCAGTGCTTAGGACTAGCTGGCCAGCCGGAGGCGCACAGGCGCGCCCAAGGCCGCCCTTTGCACTCGCACGCTCACCTGCCCTCCGAGAGCCCCTCGAGCGCGCCCTTAGGTCTAGGAGCGAGAGGACCACCCGGCTCGCTCGCTCAGCAGTGGCTCAGCAGTGCAGGGGGACCCCCAGTAGAGCCGCCCTTTGGATAACAGTCGAGAGGCTCGTGCGCGGCCGGAGAAATGCTTGAATGGAAGGGCCTCAATTCGCGGGGCCCCCGCGGGCTTCCGGAGTGGTGGGGCCTCGCGGGGCCTGCCAGTGTCTTGGGAGGGAGAAGCGTGAGTCTGTGGGCGGCGGTGTATGCGCACACAAACGGACGACAAACAATGGCTCTAAATATAACGATTGGCGGCATCCATTTTGACGCTCAATGGGCTCGATGGGGGCGCTTAGGAGGAGTTGAAATGAGCAGCAGCGTGCTCTTTGTCGGCTGGCTGGCTGGCTGACTGACTGAGACTGGCTAGACCTAAGGGCACTTGCGGCATAGTGAGTGCCCTCAGCTCCACTGCCGCCCACTCAGTATGTATGCTGCAGTATGAAGTGTACACTGAGTTGCCTTGCAACTCAGACTTGCAAGCAGAGCACCCGACGAGAAGTGCAAACTCGGCCACTTCGGATTGAATTTAGAGCGCCCAGAGAGTGGCTCTGGAAGGCAAGACAGCCAGTCTCTGGCTGCAAGTCGTTTGGCAAGTCTGCAGCACCCTCTGAGCTTCCTCTGTGCTTCCTCTGTGCTTCCTGTGGGCACCCTGTGGGCTTCTTCTGGCAGCGCTCGCTTAAATTGTGAATTTCGATCATTAAGTCTGGCTGGAGGCGAGCGCAACGTGCAGAACGTGCAGATCGTGCACCAACTCTTGCCGCCACTACTCTCAAGAGAGCGGCCCCTCTTTCTCCGCTTCCTGCAAAGAAACTGGCCCCAAAGTGGCCGGCCCGCCAACGCCTTTATGGCCGCCCTTCCGGCCGCACTCTTGGCGTGTGTGTGGGCGCGCCAAGTGGCCCACTTGCCTGCTCGAAGCTGCAGACTGGAGACTGGAACCTACTCTGCCAGGAGACACACTCTCCTCTGAGCGTTGGCCGCTCGGAAGAGTCTCTAGCTAGTCTCTAGCTGGCCTTCAGCTGGCCCCAAGCTAGCCCCAAGCTGGCCGCTGGCTGGCAGCTGGCAGCGCAAATTAAACGACCAAATCGAATGTTTGCGTGTCCATTTCCGGCCACCAAGGCGCATTGTTTCACTGGGGCATTGTGCGCGCCGAGCTCGCCCTTAGTGTCGGCAGAGACTAGCTTGGTGGGCAAACTGGACCGAAGTGGCGGCGCTCGTTCCTGCACGTGCTCCTCTGGCCAGCTTGCAGTCCAGCCGAATGAGAAAGAGAGTCTCCCGCTGGAGAGTTTACACTTTCTGCTCACTTTGGCTTCCTCAGAAAACGGCCAGACTCAAACATCACACAGCGCTTTCTCGGTGGCCAGCTTGGCGAGAGTTTAGAATTGAGTCTCTTCACTCAAGTCCAGACAAAAGCTCGCAAGACTGACGCATCTCAAGGGCTAATCTCGAATCTCGAGCCTCCGAGACTCAGAAACTGGCCAGAGATCCAGAAAAAGATTCTTCTAGTAAAGCTCAAAACACTCTCGGCACTTGCGGCCAACTTGCCCCAACCGGAAGCGAAAGGGAGACCGGAAGTCGCTTACTCAAGCGTCAAATTTGGGCTCCCTGAAAGTGTGACCAGTTCGCCACTTCCGGCTGCATTAGAGCTCAATTGAGACACTCTGAAATGGACTAAATTTTAAAATTTTAAATTCCCAAGATCAGCTCTACTCACCTGATTCCGTCGTCCACGTAGCTAAGGTCCCTGGTCTTGAGTCTTGCGGCTTGCTGCTGCTGCTGAGTGAGTTGCTGTTGCGCTAGCGGCTCGTCTGTGGCGCCAGTCTGCGTGTGGCCAAGCCCAGTCGCAAGCTCCACTTGGGGCCCAGCGCCAAGCTTGGCGGCCAGCTCGGCGTGTTGCTGCACTCGGGCGGCCGCCTGATTAGCGCGCTCATCTGCCATCATCACGATCATGGCCGAGTGTTTGGAGCGCGCCTGTTGGACTGCGGCCACTCGTGAGCCTTCTCGGCGCTCGTCCAACAACTGGGAATGACTCTCTTCGGGGCGCTGGTAGTGCAGTTGGTAGGTGGTGTTTGTGGGCGTGTTGCTGGAGTCATCGTTGCTGTTCGAGCGGCTGCTGGCCGAACAGTGTCTCTTGCTGCTGCTGCCTGCGTTGCGTCTGAGCACGCTGATGGTGCGGCCGCCCGAGGCGAGAGCTGCAGTTTGGCAAGTTGAGCTTGAGGCGGCGCCCAGCGAACAGTTGCCAGCCATGAGCGCCCCCAAACTTGGTCTCTTGGAGCGGCGGCCCTCGTGGCTCTGGCCCTGTTCGAGCGAGGCCTGTCTGACGGCCCGGCTGAAGAACATGATGCTAATGTGCGCGCGCGCGCACCTAAGCGCCCGCCTCTCAGCACGAGAAACAGACACACTGTCTGCCTGTGTCTGCCGAGGCCGCCCTCGCCGGAAAGGCGCCTTGCCGCTGCTAAGACGCGGCCAAGTGGGCGCCTCGATGCAAACCTGTGCACTTCTTGCGCCTAGCTGGCAGCCTTGCAATTCTCAAGTGGCTGCTCCCTTTTGCAAACTCGATTGGCGCTCAATTAGCTCGCTCGGCGCCCCCCCGGGCTCGCTCGGGATCGCGTGCGGCCCCAATGCTCGCTGCTCGCTGCTCGCCCCAGACAGCCCTCGGCCGCCATCAATTCAGGCTCGCTCCTTTCCGGCCGCCCACTTTCACCTGGCCCACTCGGATTCCAATTTGAGCTTCCGTCTCCCAATTGAACTGCCTCCAACTCGCCAACCGAACACACTCCCAAACACGCTATTCACCTCCTCCTCCTCCTCTGCTTCCTCTAGTCTCTAGTCTCCGTCGCTATTCTATTCCCCCTCTGGCCTCGCTCACGAGCGCCCACTTGAGTCCAAGTCCATTGACAAATCGATAAAACAACAACAACAACAACAACAACAGCAATAACACAACGATCACCTGCTCTCCACCCTTAGGTCTAGCCCAGCCTCCAACTGGCGTCCAACTGGCACTCCTCAACTCAACTGGCGCACCTCAACCACTGGGGCGCCTCTTTCGGCTCAAATTCCAATTCAGAGCAAGAATTCCAACTTTCCACTTTGGCCAACACACAAATCGGGCTGCTTTTTGTCCCTTGTTCTCCCTTGGGCCGCCTACCTGCGTCTTGCTGCTTGTGTGTGGGTTTCAGCCCCCCTTTTCGCCTCTGCTCTTGCCACCAGTTCAAAGCTTCCTTCTCCTTCTCAGTCTCAGTCTCAGTTGGATCTCGTTCTCAGTCTTAGTTTTGGTTCCAGTCTTTAGACTCGACCTTTGTGCTCTCCTTTTCTCTGCTCGTTTGTCGCGACGGGCGACCAGCGGCGCTCGTTCAAACTCCGCCCACCCACCAGGTTAGCTCACGTCTCCATTTGTTTGGGGCCGATTTTTCTTCATTTCTCTTTTTCTCAACCAAAAACACACACACTCTCCAATCCAGCAGCAGCAGCTCTTTCTCCTCACACTTCACTCTTTTCTCTTTACTCTTTGCTTTCTCCACTCCAAGCGGCCAAACACACTTCCTTCCACTAAATAGATTCGAACAACTTTCTCAAAAGTGTCTCTCTCTCTCTCCTTTGTTCTTCGGCAAACTGGCTCGCGGCTCGCCTGCCAGTCTCACTTTTGCCTTCCGGCTCCAGTTCGCTGCCCAGCTAGGTCTGCGTGAGTGGGCGTGCTCGCGTGGCACTTGTCGCTCCAGCTTCCAGGGGCCCAATTTGGCAAGGCTGGCTGGCTGGCTGACTGCTCGCTCTCACACTCTCGCGTGGACTGTCCCCCGCTGGCCTCAGACTGGCTTGCTGGAGGGCTGGCTGCTGGAAGGGCGGCGGATGAGAGTTGGCCGGAGCACGACTGGGTTGCACTGAACGACAAACAAGTGGGCGCCGCCTGTCCGATCGCGTGTCTCTCTGGGCGGCATTCTTGGGCGACACTCGCGGGCTGGCCAGAGGTTGTGTGTGGTTGGCGGTGGAGTTTGAGTCAGAGTTCGAGTTGGAGTTGTGTTAGAGCCTTGTGTGTAGAGAGGCCAGACGGCAGCCGAGGGGAACCTGCGGAATGCGGACGCTAAGCTGCGGGCCGCGAGCTGCGCCGGGTCCACTTTTCGCGTGCGCGCCCGCTCAGAGCTGAGAGTTCTGCGTGCGGGCGGGCCGCGCGCCTCCATTTGAGCCCGCGCGCAAGACCCGAGTCTGCGCGGATCCCGCACACTGGCACTCCAAAGGCACACAAAACGCAGCATAGGGCGCCCACAGTGCACAGCACGCAGCTTGCAGCACACGAGCTCCAAAGCGCAGCAGGCAAAAGGCACCAGGCAACTGGACACCCGCCCAGCTTAGGTGTCGGCCGCCCTTTTTCCAGGCCAGAAACAGCCAGCTCGGCATCAGGGCTCTCCAAGTCCAAGTCTGAGCGCTCAGCTCGCCACTTATCACTATTTAAGAGAGGCCTACTCGCGCGCTCGGCTCGTCGGGGGCCAGATGGGCGCTGGCGAGCCGCGGACGTGCCCCTGTGGCCCCCCTGAGCAAAGGGCGAGCAGCCCAGCGACTCGGTGGGCCCAAATTTGCACCAATTGCGTCCGGCGGCTCATTCTGTTTCCACTGGCGGCCTCGCTGGTGCGCATTTTGTCGCCTCTCTCAATTGTGAGCTCGGCTGGCTGCTGGCAGCAGCTCATGAGGGCAGCTCATGAGGTGGCGGCCTCAAATCGAGAGAGGCGGATAGACTGCGTGGGTGAAATTGGCGCCGGACTGGCGGCAGGAGAATTGTCCAGAGGAGGAGGAGAGGAATTGCCACAATTGCCACAATTGCCAGAGCCAAAATGCAGGCCCAAAGGCAAGGGGCCAAAAAGACCAATAAGCGAGCTCTTGCGCCTTTTTGCTCATTGTTCTAAGCGAAGACTGGCTCTCTCTCACGGCCGCTGATAAGATCAATGTCACGCACGGGCCGCTTATTTGTTCCTTCCGCCAACCTTCCCGATTGGCGCCCATTTAATGCATTAAGTCTCCCACTGGGCCTGGACACTTTGCTCCACCGGCGGGGCTCACTTCTGGCCCCACTTTTGCACAATTGGTGGCCGAAATTGGCCCCGAAAGAAGCCCGCGACAGACTGGGACAAATAAACCCGCCAAATCCGGGCGCAAACTTGGCCAATAGTTAGCCCAATAGTTGCACCGAGCTCGCTCGTATCAGTAGCTGGCTCTGTTCGCAGTTAGTTCATACAGTTAATACAATTTTCGCCCATTGTGGTTTCATCATCGCCTCCCACTGGCAACAACAAATTGCCTCCTTCGGCCGCCCAGCTCGCGGGCTTGCCAGGCGAGCTTAGGTAGCCCGCAAGTGACCACAACTGCGCCCCACAAGTCGCCCTCTGCCCAGGCCGCTCGGGGGCCCAAACGCCTCTGGGCAGAAAGTGTTGAGCGCGCCAGAGACTGTCTCTGTGAAGATATCGAGCGGCACAAGTTTGCTCATGATTTCTCGCTCATTGCCGACGACATGCCAGCGCCCGCGGCTGCAAACAGTGGCCCTTGTGGAAAAGGTGGAAAAATAACAATTCTTCCACGAGACACAAGCTAGTGGCTGTCTGTCTGTTTGATGCACTCTCGTTGCTCTGTTCTCAGCCTCGACTGGCAAGATTTTGCCACTCCTTCTCCTTCGCAAGCGAGCGGAAGGCCGCCGGCGACACGCAACGCTCTATCACGCCGCCCACAACTCGCCCATCGGCCAGATAACAGCCACAGTGGTTAGCTCGCCAACAGACGGGCCCCTCCGGTTCGTTGGCTGGATATCATCGTGTTTCCATTACACTGACAGCTGCACACAGTCGGCGGCCACTTTCCGCTCCGGCTGGCCCACTTCCACCACCCACGTAAACATCATTATTGACCTTTGGGCTCGGCAGCCAAGCGGCAGACTCCAGTGCAGCCCGACTGAAGGCAACAAATATGGCTCCTTGAGGGGCCATATTTGTTGTTCGCCGTCCAGAAGGCTGGCGACTAATGCCAGCCGAGCGGACCAGCAGGCAAGCCTTGCCGGTTTGCACGAGATGGACGGTGTACAGGAAACATGCGCTGGCCAGCCGGTGGAGCGAGGGGCCAAAAAGGCCCAAAAAGGCTGCTTTATTAAACAATTATTGACGCTTCCGCCGACGAGGGCGAACGCTGGCACTCTCTACTCTGCATTAGTTGGGCCAGCATGATTAGTGGGCGATATTTTTGCTCCTCTCCAATGGACAGACTCTCCTCCTCCATCTTTTCCTCCAGCTTTTCCGCCGCTCCAACGGCAGAGGCACGCGACCCAAGCAACGCGCTTATTGAATGCAGGCTGCAGGACGGCCAGTCTGCCGCACTGGCGCGCGTCCTTGTCTGTGGCGCTCTCCATAGAGAATCCCCCTTTCGAGATGCGCCCAAAGGCGCCCCAAATGCCGGCCCACTTTCCCACGTTCCGCCGGAACTGGCGCCCAAACTCGATTGGCACAATTAACCTGCTCCCATTTGCAGGCCCCCGCCGTGTGGGCGCTCTTTTCCGATTTCTTTTATCGCCCCTCGATGACAACTGGCGCCCACTTGGGCTGCCCACAAGCGTGCAGACAAGAGGGGCACCACCGACAAGCATCCGTCGCCACCAATTCGACAAAAAGAGAGGCTGCCCTTTTTCCCACCGCCTCCTTCATGCCGCCCACCTTCGCCCTCTCCACTCGGATTCCAATTTGAGCTTCCGTCTCCCAATTGAACTGCCTCCAACTCGCCAACCGAACACGCTCCCAGACACGCTATTCACCTTCTCCCCCTCTGCTTCCTCTAGTCTCTAGTCTCCGTCGCTATTCTATTCCCCCTCTGGCCTCGCTCACGAGCGCCCACTTGAGTCCAAGTCCATTGACAAATCGATAAAACAACAACAACAACAACAACAACAGCAATAACACAACGATCACCTGCTCTCCACCCTTAGGTCTAGCCCAGCCTCCAACTGGCGTCCAACTGGCACTCCTCAACTCAACTGGCGCACCTCAACCACTGGGTGCCTCTTTCGGCTCAAATTCCAATTCAGAGCAAGAATTCCAACTTTCCACTTTGGCCAACACACAAATCGGGCTGCCTTTTCTCCCTTTTTCTCCCTTGGGCCGCCTGCCTGCGTCTTGCTGCTTGTGTGTGGGTTTCAGCCCCCTTTTTCGTCTCTGCTCTTGCCACCAGTTCCAAGCTTCCTT